>Ga0256914_1002278_pt1 | contig 16218 bp, 14 predicted proteins | sample HulkmetaG_FD_191571 | JGI IMG/M metagenome (GOLD analysis project Ga0256914, IMG submission 191571) | Hydrothermal chimney microbial communities from Main Endeavour vent field at the Juan de Fuca Ridge, Pacific Ocean - Hulk | ecosystem: Environmental > Aquatic > Marine > Hydrothermal vents ... | reverse complement strand
TAAAATTTGATATTTATCAGTTGTATGCTTATATTCATTTTATAGATAAGAAAAGTTTTAAAGAACTGTTTTTTAGATTCGTAAATGATGAAATGTATAAAAATAAATTAGTTGTAGATTTGCAATTACAAAATTGGTTATTTAAGTTTTTAGGTAATAATTACGAATTATTTAAGGAAAGTAAAATTCCTTTAAGTTTTAATAAAGACGATGAATTATCAAACATCATATTTTTATTTTCAATTATTAATATTAATGATAAAGTAAAGAAAAGGATCATAGATAAGTATATTAAGATGATTGGAGAATATAACGGAAATATGGATTTATATAAATCAATTGGAGAATTTTTTAAGATTCAATTTTATTTATATAAAGCTCAATTAGATGAAGATAATATAAATAAATTTTATTCAATGATAATAGATAAACTTTTAAAATATTTTGATATGAAAGAAGTAAATGTTTGGTTTTATCAAGCCTTTGAAGATGGATATTTTGATATTACATATACGATAAATGAAGAAGTTTTTGATAATGAAGAGTTAATTGATAAATTTATAAATAAAATCTCTAATTTTGAATTTAATAAACAACTGAAAATAACTCTTTCTTTTTTATTAGGCTTATATAAAATTTCAAAAAATAAAACAAAAGAAAAAATAAAAAAATATTTATTAAATGTGTATAAAAGAGCTAACAGATCAGATATTATCTTACATTTATACTTGCTATATGTTTTAAATGATTTATTAAAATTAGATTTGAAAGAATTAAAGCAATATTTAACAGACTATATAAATTATTTAGAAAAAAATAAAGAGTTTTTCTATTTCGATGCAATTAAAAATAATTTGAAAATATTGATAGAAAATGAAAAAATAGAAGATGAAAATTTATTAGAGTTAAATCAAAAGTTAAATGAAATAAATTTACAAAATGAAAATATTTTTAAAGGACATTCTTCAATATGAACCCTTTCAAACCAAACACGACATCTTACCATGACTGGGAAGTTTTAAAAGATTTAAAATGGCACTGCACTAAGTGTGAACTTCAATCAGGACAAGCTAAGACTTGGCAGGTGTGGAGACAAGAAAAAGGAATTCAGCTTGATAAAGATGAAAAAGGAAATTGGTATAAAAATATTTTCTGTTCTACTTGTGGTATAAAAACTGTTCATCGTAAATTAAAATCATTAGAGATACTAAATGAGACTAAAAGTCGCTCAGGAATCCCTCAAAAATTAGCAAAAAAAGTAAAACAAGTTTATCAAAATGAAGATGCTGTTTTTTTAAGAAAGTTTAGCCCAAGAGAGTTAGAAGTAGATCATAAATTTCCTCAAATTAGATGGAAAAGTAATGAAGAAGAAAATAAAGCTACAATGAGTGAAGAAGAGATTAAAAATAAATTTATTTTACTTACAAGAAGCAACAATCTTTTAAAATCAAGATATTGTGAGAGGTGTGTAAAAACAGGTAAAAGAGGACATTTTCCGGGAATTTATTTTTGGTATGAGGGAGATGAAAATTGGAGAGGCAAAGATAAGTTTGATGAAAATGGATGTATTGGTTGTTTTTGGTATGATCCATATAAATGGAGAGAAGAATTAAATAAAATAGTTAATAAATAATAAATATAAAGTTAAAAAAATATTTGTATTTTTAGGAGAATTTTGATATAATGATAGTAAAAATAGATAAATTTAAGGTGCTTGAACTTATGGCAAAGAAAAAGATAAAAAATCAAACTGAACTTGCTAAAATGTTAGGTATATCAAAAAATCAATTATCAAATATTTTAAGTGATAAATTCTCTCCCATAAAAAGTAATGTAGTGGAATTAGCGGAATTTTTAGAAGTAAATCCTTTAGATATTTTGACAAAAGAAAAGAAAGAAAAAGAATGAACTATATAGGAAGTAAATTAAAACTATCATCTTGGATAAAAGAAAGTATCACTGATGTTGTGGAAAAAATAGATGACAAAATCTTTTGCGATTTATTTGCCGGAACAGGGATAGTTGGCAGAGTTTTTAAAAAGGATGTAAAAAAAGTTATAGCAAACGATATTGAGTACTACAGCTATGTACTAAACAAAAATTACATCCAAAACCATACTTTGCTTAGTAGAGGCAATGAGCTTATAGATGAGTTAAACTCAATAACACCAAAAGAGGGGTTTATATATAAAAACTATTGCCTTGGCAGCGGAAGTGGCAGACAGTATTTTAGTGATGCAAACGGGAAAAAAATAGATGCCATAAGGCAAAAAATACAAGAATGGTTTGAAAATAAAGCTATAAATGAAAATGAATATTTCTTTTTACTTGCTTCACTCCTTGAGAGTGCCGATAAAGTAGCAAATACCGCTAGTGTTTACGGAGCTTTTTTAAAACATCTTAAAAAATCTGCACTTAAAGAGTTGGAGTTAAAACCTGCTTTTTTTGAGATAAATGATAACTCCCATCAAGTTTTTAAAGAAGATGCAAACACTCTTATAAAAAAGATACAAGGAGATATCTTATATCTTGACCCGCCATATAACCATAGACAGTATGGTGCGAATTATCATCTTTTAAACACTATTGCCGAATATAAAGAGTTTATTCCAAAAGGAAAAAGCGGACTTAGGGAATATTATAAATCAAGTTATTGTAAAAAAAATGAAGTTTTAAAAAGTTTTGATAAACTTATAAACGATGCAAACTTCAAATACATCTTTTTAAGCTACAATAACGAAGGGCTTATGAGTGAAGATGATGTTAAAGAAGTTATGAGCAAATATGGAAAATATGATTTGACTATAAAAAAATACCAAAGATTCAAAGCCGATAAAACAACCTCAAGAAATCATAAGGCGGATAAAACTTTTGAATACTTGCATATTTTAGAAAAATGACAATAGAGTTAAAAGTAAAATAATGGCTAAAAAAAATATTAATATAGAATGTTTTGATCTGTTAGGAGAGGGTATGTGATGATATTGTTATTGTCAATTCTTGGTGTATTTATTGGTTTTTTGTCAGGATTTTTTGCTATCGGAGGAGGAACTATGCTTGTACCTTCTCTTTTGATGCTTGGCTATGATATCAAGTATGCCATAGGTATCTCGGTTACACAGATGGTTTTTAGTTCACTTTTTGGATCATATTTAAATTATAAAAAAGGAACATTAAACCTTCAAAACTCCATATCAGTCGGCATAGGAGGTTTTTTTGGAGCAGCAAACAGCGGGTATATCGTAAGTCATTTGTCTTCACATACTTTAACTTTGATTTTTTTATCTTTTGTGCTTTTGGCAATATATAAATTTTTTAAATCTCCCCATATAAGCAATAAAGAGGAGATAAATAACAATACACTTCTTTTTTTTATAGGATATTTAGTTGGAACAATGTCTATAAGCGTCGGTATAGGAGGAGCTTTGCTGATAACTCCCATATTGGTAGGATTTTTACATTTTCCGCTTAAAAAAGCATTGTCATCAGCTCTCTTTTTCGTAATCTTTTCTTCTATTTCTGGATTTGTCAGTCTTGCTTACCATGGATATGTACACTATAAAGAGGGTTTTTTAGTGGGAGCATTTTCTTTGATAGGAGTGTATTTCGGTATAAAACTATCCCATAAAACAGAGCATAAAAGGCATAAAAAACTACTTTTGATTTTTTATGTGATTATAATGCTTTTGATATTAAAAAAACTGTATTGGATACCAAGTACATAAGCTCGTCCGTAGATAGTTTTTGGTATTATATCTTCTTTTAAAAGAGGATGTATATGATAAAAATCTATAATGCAAAAGAGAATAATTTAAATATAAAAGAGCTTCAAATTCCCAAAAACTCACTTGTTGTTATTACGGGTATTAGCGGTAGCGGTAAAAGTACTCTTGCTTTTGATACCTTGTATGCCGAAGGTCAAAGAAGATATATAGAATCTCTCTCATCTTATGCCAGACAATTTTTAGATCGTATAGGAAAGCCGAATGTTGAAAGAATTGAAGGCTTGACTCCGGCAATTGCCATAGATCAAAAAACTACAAGTAAAAATCCTCGTTCAACAGTAGGAACTATTACTGAAATTTATGATTATCTTAGGCTTTTATATGCAAGAGTCGGTGAGCAGTATTGTTATAAATGCGGGAAAAAGATATCTAAAATGTCTGCAAGCGATATTATAGAGCAAGTTCTTTCATTGCCTGATGGTGCCAAGCTTGTTATACTCGCACCTTTGGTAAAAGAAAAAAAGGGAACATTTGCAGATATGATAGAGAGTTTAAGGCATTGCGGATATGTAAGAGCTGTTATTGACGGGGTTATGGTAAGGCTTGATGAAGAGATAGAGCTTAGCAAGACAAAAAAACATACCATTAAAGTTGTGATAGACAGAGTTATAAAAAAAGAAGAATCCAAAGAAAGAATAGCACAGGATGTTGAAAAAGCTTTGATGCAGAGCTATGGTGAACTTGAGGTTGATGTTGTAAATGCTGATGAGTTTGAGGGGGTAGATGTACATATCCATTATAGCGAACACAATGCCTGTTTTGACTGTAAGATAAGTTATGAGCCGCTTGAGCCTTTGTCATTTTCTTTTAACTCTCCGAAAGGAGCGTGCAGAGTTTGTGATGGACTTGGTATAAAATATTCACTTGATATGAGTAAAATTATCGATGGAAATTTAAGTATAGAAGAGGGTGCTATAAAGATACTTTACGGATACAATAAGGGGTATTACTTTAGATTTTTAAAGGCATATTGCGAAGCTGCCGGAATTGATATAACTTTGCCTTTTGGCAAACTTGAAGAGCATCAAAAAAAAGCTATACTTCACGGAGGAGTGGAAATTGCAGAATTTGTCTGGAAAAGACATAAATTAAAAAGGAAATGGGAAGGTGCTATAAAACTTGCTTATGATATGCTAAAAGGTGAAAAAGATATCAATGAGTTTATGAGTGAAAAAATATGCTCAAATTGTCAAGGATACAGGTTGAAAAAAGAGAGTATGGCAGTTAAAGTAGCCGGATGCAATATCGCTGATATACTTGATATGCCAATAGAAGATGCATACAATTTTTTTAATAATGAGAAAAATTTTAAATATTTTTCATCTTTGCAAAAAGAGATAGCTGCTCCCATACTAAAAGAGATAAGAGAACGGCTTTTTTTTCTTTATGATGTCGGACTTGGATATATAACATTGGGAAGAGATGCAAGAACTATAAGCGGTGGTGAAGCCCAAAGGATAAGGATAGCTTCACAGATAGGAAGCGGGCTTAGCGGAGTAATGTATGTACTTGATGAGCCAAGTATAGGATTGCATGAAAGAGATACTTTAAAATTGATAAAAACCTTAAGAAGCCTTCAGAAAAAAGGTAATTCAGTTATAGTAGTCGAACATGACAAAGAGACTATAAAAGCAGCAGATTTTATAGTAGATATTGGTCCGGGAGCTGGCGAAAGAGGGGGAGAGATTGTTTTTAGCGGAACATATAAAGAGCTTTTGCAAAGTGATACACTAACTGCTATGTATTTAACCGGTAAGAAAAAAATAGAACATGCCAAACAAAGAAAGCAAGAAAATTTTATAGAGTTAAAAGATGTAAACATAAATAATATAAAAAATTTATCTGTTAAAATTCCGCTTAAAAATTTAGTTTGTGTTACGGGAGTAAGCGGAAGCGGTAAAAGTTCTCTTGTGCTTCAAACATTATTGCCTATAGCCAAAGAGGATTTAAACAGGGCAAAAAAAGTTAAAAAAGTAAGCGGAGCATATTGTGAGGGGTTAGAGCAACTTGATAAAGTAATTTATCTAGATCAAAGTCCTATAGGAAGAACACCAAGAAGCAACCCCGCTACTTATACGGGAGTTATGGATGAGATAAGAGTGCTTTTTTCGCAAACCAAGGAAGCAAAGATAAGAGGATATAAAGTAGGAAGATTTTCTTTCAATGTAAAAGGCGGAAGATGCGAAAAATGCAAGGGTGAAGGCGAGATAAAGATAGAAATGCATTTTTTACCTGATATTATGGTAAAATGTGATAGTTGTAACGGTACGAGATACAATGCCCAAACTTTGGAGATAAAGTACAAGGGCAAAAATATAAGTGATGTTTTGAATATGAGTGTAGATGAGGCAACGGAATTTTTTAAAGCGATTCCCAAGATTTACCAAAAATTAAAAACATTGCAGGATGTCGGACTTGGATATATAAAACTGGGTCAAAACGCTACAACTTTAAGCGGGGGTGAAGCTCAGAGGATAAAACTCTCAAAAGAGCTTGGTAAAAATGCAACAGGAAATACCCTGTATATTTTGGATGAGCCTACTACGGGTTTACATTTTGCGGATATAGACAGATTGAACAAAGTTTTACACCATTTAGTTGACTTGGGAAATAGTGTTATAGTAATTGAACACAATATGGATATTATAAAAAATAGTGACTATATCATAGATATGGGTTACGAAGGTGGAGATAAAGGCGGGGAAGTTATAGCCTTCGGAACTATCAAGGAAATAATAAAAAATTATAAAAAAACAAAAAGTTATACAGCACAGTATTTAAAAAAGGAGATTGAGAATGACTGAAGGATTGATAAATAGGATAAGATCAATACCACCGCTTCCGGAAACTTTTATACAAATTGATGCCATATGCGATAGTCCAAATGGTACAATATCGGATCTTGCACAAGTTGTAGAGAAAGATCCTATGCTTGTGGCAAATATACTAAAAATTATAAATTCTCCTTTGTATGGACTAAGATCTGAGATAAAAAATGTAGCACAGGCAGTCAGTCTGCTTGGTATGAAAGAGATAAGCTCTCTAAGTGTTACCATCTCTGTTAGAAAACTTTTAAAAGTTGATATGGAACCCTATGGAATAGCTCCGGAAAAATTTGCACTTATATCAAATATGCAAGGAGCACTGGTTAAAAAATGGGTAAGTAAAATTGACAGAGAAAAAGCCGAGATACTATTTATGCCGGCACTTTTGCAAGAAATCGGTAAAATTATATTGGCGGATGAAATCGTTAAAAATAATGAAGTTTATCAGTTCAAATCAGGTATTCAAACTGCTGTAAATATAGCCCAAATAGAACAAATGTATGTTGAAACAACTTCAAGCGAAATAACTGCCAAAATCTTTGAACACTGGGGGTTTGATGAATTTCTTGTAGAAATTATAAGATATGGCGATGCCCCGCAAAATGCCGATGATAAATACAAAGAGTATGCATGGTATCTTAATATCGCAAAAACCATACTTGCTATCAATGCTCCTTTTTCTGAAAGAAATATAACTATAGGTTTAAATCATGCCAAAAAAGCGGGATTAAACGAGAGTAAACTTATCGAAGCCATACAAACGGTAAAAGAAAGCTATGAGGGAGAAATGTGAAGACTTTAACTATCATTGATACATTCGGATTTTTTTTTAGAAATTATTATGCACTGCCATACTTAAAAAGCAAAGACGGGTTTCCAACCGGACTTTTAACGGGATTTATCAATTTCATATCCTCTATCAATAAAGAACATGCAACAGATTATCTTCTTTTTGCACTTGATTCCAAAGAAAAAACAATTAGAAATGAAATATATCCAAAATACAAAGCAAACAGACCTACTCCTCCTGAAGATTTGAAAAAACAGCTTCCTGTGGCAATTGACTGGATAAAAAAAATGGGTTTTAAATCCTTGGAGGTTCCGGGTTATGAGGCTGATGATATTATTGCCGATATTGCCGAGGATGCTAAAAAAAATGGTATAAAAGTCCAAATTGTATCATCCGATAAAGATTTGTATCAGCTTATTGATGATGATAAAGTACTGGTTTATGATCCTATGAAAAAGATAAAGATCAATGAAGAAGAGTGCGTGAAGAAATTTGGAGTCAAACCTTTACAGATTGTGGATTATCTTGCACTGGTAGGAGATAGCAGCGATAACATACCTGGTGTTAAAGGCATAGGTCCAAAAGGAGCAAGATCGCTTATAAAAGAGTTTGGCTCACTGGAAAATATATATAAAAATTTAGACAAAGTTGCAAATCCAAAAACAAAAAAACTACTTGAAGAATCAAAAGAGAATGCATTTTTAAGTTACAAACTGGCATCTTTGAATTATGGAATTGTAAAAAATATTAATTATGATGAATTTGTTTTTCCCGATACCAACCCTATTGTAAAAATTGAAGATGAATTAAAACGATATGATATGAAAACTGTTTTAAAAAGAGCAAGCAAAACATATGACAAAGAAGAAATGAAGATAAAAGAGATGAAAAAAAGTTTTAATCCTGTTTTGCTTGATACGAAAGAAAAACTTTTTAAAATTATTGATAATATTCCGGACAATTGTGTAGTTGCATTTGATACCGAAACAACTTCACTAAAGTCTAAAACAGCTAAAATTGTGGGATTTTCATTTTGCTATGATGAAAAAAAAGCTTATTATATACCTATAAATCACTACTATCTGGGAGTAGGCGATCAAGTGGAGTTTGATACCGCAAGAGAAGCTGTAAAAAGACTTTTTAAATTTAAAATTGTAGGACAAAATTTAAAATATGACTACAACATACTTTTGCAAAATTTTGACTTTAAAGCTGATGTGCCTGAAGCTGACACAATGATAGAAGCATGGCTTATGGATCCGTCAAACAGTGTCTCAATGGATAATTTGGCAAAAAGATATTTTGATTATGATATGGTTAAATTTAAAGATGTCGTTAAAAAAGGAGATGATTTTAGTTCGGTCAGCCTGAATGAAGCAACTGTTTATGCAAGCGAAGATGCATGGATGACACTAAAACTTTACAATTTTTTCCAAAAAATGTTAGAAAGCGATCTTGTAAAAGAGGCTGAAGAGGTAGAATACCCCTTCATACTGACACTGCTGTCAATGGAAAATGCCGGCATAGGTGTTGATTGTGAATTTTTGCAAAAACTTTTACAAAAAGCAAACAAAACAATTGAACTTTTAACAAAAGAGATATATGAATTAGCAGGTAGTGAGTTCAATATAAATTCTACAAAACAGTTAAGTGAAATACTTTTTGAAAAATTAAAATTAAAAAAGGGTAAAAAAACAAAAACTGGCTACAGTACTGATGAAAAAGTTTTACTATCTTTGCAGAATGAGCATCTTATTGTCAAAAAGATATTGGATTACAGGGAAAGTTTTAAATTGAGAAGTACTTATATAGAACCTCTTTTAAAACTTGCAAAAATGGATAAACATAGTCGAATTTATACATCTTTTTTGCAAACAGGTACTGCCACAGGAAGACTAAGCAGTAAAAATCCTAATTTACAAAATATTCCGGTTAGAAGCGAACTTGGCAGAGAGATAAGAAAAGCATTTGTAGCAAAAGAGGGATACAAGCTTATAAGTCTGGATTATTCGCAGATTGAACTTAGACTTTTGGCACACTTCAGTAAAGATTCTGCTTTGGTTGAAGCTTTTAAGGAAGATAAGGATATTCACCTTGAAACTGCAATAAGACTTTTTGGAACAAAAGAAGCACACAAAAAAAGAAATGTTGCAAAAAGTATCAATTTCGGATTGCTTTACGGGATGGGCAGCAGAAAGCTTGCAAATGAGATAGGAAGTACCCAGGCTCAGGCAAAAGAGTATATAAAAAGTTATTTCGAGAGTTTCCCGACTGTTAAAACTTATCTTGAGAGTATAGTTGATTTTTCAAAAAAGCACGGATATGTAAAAACCCTTCTTGGTAGAAAGAGATATTTTGACTATGATAGTGCAAATGCTTTTTTAAAAGCATCATATGAAAGAGAATCGGTCAATACTGTTTTTCAAGGAAGTGCTGCGGATTTGATTAAGCTTGCTATGAATAAAATGTATAAAATTTTGCAAAATAGTAATAATGCTATGCTTTTACAAATTCATGATGAATTGATTTTTGAAGTTAAAGAAAATGAAACAGAAGAATTCAGTCAAACGGCTAAAAATATTATGGAGAGAGTTTATCCTTTGAATGTACCTTTAAAATGCAGTATAAATATAGGAAATAATTGGGGAGAGTTAAAATAAGACAAAAAATCTCCCCCGTTTTTTATTTTTTATTGATCATCTCTTCTATATCCTGCTTAAATTCTTTTTCGCTTCTAAGACCAAGATAAATTTTAGAAGCATTTCCTTTTTTGTCAAAAAGAATGGAAAAAGGTATCAAGCCTTTCCATGAAGTCTTAGCTGAGATATAATCTGTAAATTTAAATACTTCAGGATCACTATTGTTTATTACCGGATAGTTTATTCCTTTTTCTTTTACAAAAGCTTTTAAATCATTATCACTTATTCTGGTTTGAACCTGAAATGATTCTATAAGAAAATTATCCTTATATTTTTTTTGCAAATCTATAAGTTCGGGCATTTCCATAAGACAGGGAGGACATTGATTGCCCCAGAAAGCAAGTAGTACAACTTTACCTTTTGCATTGCTGAAATGTATACCCTGCAAGAAAGTATGAAACACTATAGGATTTGCATTTAAATCCTTGAAACTAAAAGTGTAATCCTCTTTATGATTTGCCGCATTTAGTGAAACGGTAAAGGCAAATACTCCTACAATAATACTCATTAGTATTTTTTTCATATTTTTTCTCCTATTTTTTAAACCATTTTTTAATCTTATCAAAGACACCTTCAAATTTATTTTCATGCAAACTGTTTTCATATCCAAACGAATCTTGTAACTGCTTTAGCAACTCTTTTTGTTTATCATTTAATTTTTTGGGATAAATTATACTGATTTGTGCGATTAAGTTGCCCTCTTTTTTTGTATGAACATTTTTGATGCCTTCACCTCTAAAGATAAATTGTTGTTTATCCTTTGCTCCGATTGGCAACTTTAATTCCGTTTCACCCCTAAGTGTCGGTATCTTGATACTTTCTCCGAGTGCTGCCTGGGTAAAAAATACCGGAACTTCGAGATATACATCATCATTATGTCTTATAAAGTGTTCATCTTCTTTAACACTTACTCTAACATACAGATCTCCTCTGTCGCCGTATTCGTTAATATTTCCTTTGCCTGTTACTCTTATTTGGTTGCCGTCATCTATGCCTTCGGGGATTTCAACCGTAACTTTTTCTTCAACCTCTTCGTATCCCAAGCCGTTACAATTTTGACATTTGTTTTTGATGATTTGTCCACTGCCGTGACATACTTCGCAAGTTTGAGAAAATGTCATAAAACCTTGTCTGTAGTAAACTTGACCCCTGCCTCCACAGTTACTGCAAGTTTCAACGGCTTTATCTTTTGAGCCGGTTGCATTACAAATATCACAAGGTTTTTTATATTTAAATTTTATATCTTTTTTTATACCAAATACGGCTTCATTAAAATCAAGTGAAATTTTTGTTTCTATATCAAGAGGATATTTTGCTCCGGATTTTGTACTGCTTCTTCCAAATCCTCCAAATCCTCCAAATCCATGGCCAAAAACCGATTCAAATATAGAACTAAGATCGTCCATAATATCTTCACTATTCATATTTGAATAACTGCTAAATCCCTGGGAATCAAGTCCTGATTTACCGTATCTGTCATAAATGGATCTTTTTTGAGGATCGCTAAGAGCCTGATATGCTTCATTGACAAGTTTAAATTTTTCTTCAGCTTCTTTGTCGCCCTGATTTCTGTCCGGATGATATTTTAGAGCAAGTTTTCTATAAGCCTTTTTTATCTCATTTGCATCAGCGTCCCTGGAGACTTCCAAGACTTCATAATAATCTATTTCCAACTTTTACTCCAATTGTATTGTATTAGTTTTAAAGTCGAATTATACTTTAAAGTTCTTTTAAAGTATATTAAAATCATATAATACTTATAAAACTGTTTGTAAATTTTAGATATAATATATAAAATATCTTATTAGAGATATCCTTTATAAAAGACAGCAAGGAATTATATTGAAAAGATATGGTTTGGAAAAATTTGATAACTTGGTAGATGCTCTTGGAACCTTGCCTACTGTTGGTAAAAAATCAGCTTTAAGATATGCATATCATATGGTACTTAAAGATTCGTTTTCGGCTCTAAAGATAGCAAACGCCATACAAGAAGCGATTGGGTCTATCAAAGAGTGCCAAAGATGCGGAGCTCTTAGCGAAGATGAGATATGCGGGATTTGTATAGATGAAACAAGAGACAGTTCAAAACTGTGTATAGTTGAAAATGCAAAAGATATATTTGTTATAGAAGAGAGTACTGATTATGATGGAAGATATTTTGTTTTAAAATCTTTGGAAGATTTGGATTTGGATAAATTAAAAAACATTGTAAGAGAAGATATACAGGAGATTATTTTTGCACTTACTCCCTCTATATCAAATGATGCAATTATAATATTTTTAGAAGATAAATTAAAAGAGTATAAATTAACTTTTACAAAAATAGCTCAGGGAGTACCGACAGGAATAAATTTGGAAAATGTTGATACGCTCTCTCTTTCAAAAGCTTTGGAACTTAGAGTAAAAACTTAATCCAACTGCCTGTATGGTTAAATTTTCAGAAGGTGCCCAAAGACATATTTCATATGTTTTTCAATATCATTTTTTTTGTATTGATAGTTAAAAAATATCTCAAAAGCCAAAACGGCTTGATATAATAGCATATCTGCACCATCTTTGTGTGGTTTGTTTTGTTTTTTTGCCAATTTTAAAAATGGAGTTTGTTTGTTATAGATGACATCAATGCAATAATAACTTGTTTTTATAAGAGCATTAAGTAGGTTTTCCTCAAGAGGAAAAGCATTGTCTTTTAAACCGGCCGAGGTTGTATTGATGATAATATCATACTTTTTTGGATAAAAATTACTCCAGCTAAAAGCTTCAAAATCATTATCCAAAAAATATTTTATTCTTTTTTCCGATCTGTTTAGTACAGTTGCTTTTATCTCTTTTGTTTTTAGGATATTCGCTATGGCTTTTGCTGTACCTCCTGCCCCGAGTATAAGTGCTGATTTGATACCTTTGAACTCTTTTATGCTTTCATAAAAACCGGAAGCATCAGTATTGTAACCTATGAGTTTTCCGTTTTTGTTGATGATGGTATTGACAGCTTTTATATTGTTTGCTATTCCGTATATCTCATCACAGTTTTCAAATGCCGTCTCTTTTAAAGGTACGGTTATGTTGGCCCCGTTAAATCCGCATTTTAAAAAAGTTTCTCTAAAATATTTAGGATTTTCAAGCATAGTTCTGCCGTAACAGGCATTGATGCCAAAAGCCCGGATGGTGTAATTGTGTAAAAGAGGTGATATGGAATGAGATACGGGATTGCCAAAAATAGTAAAAAGTTTATTCACTTAAATCATCCAGTGAACTCATAAGGGCTTGGAGTTTATTTTGCACTTCAAGATATTCAAGCTCTTTTTTGCTGTCAGCTACTATACCCGCACCTGCTTGAAAAACTATTTTTTCCTTGTTCAGGTATGAAGTTCTTATAACTATGCAACTGTCCATATTGCCGTCAAATCCGAAGTACCCGATAACACCGCCATAAAAACCCCGTTTTAATTTTTCATACTCTGCTATAAGTTCCATAGCCCTTATCTTGGGTGTTCCTGTCAGTGTTCCTGCTGTAAAGGCAGCCCTAAAAAGATCAAACATATCATATTTTTCATCTAAAACACCCTCTACATCGCTTACCATATGCATAACATGAGAATATTTTTCAACTCTCATCATATCATTTACTTTAACAGATCCCGGTTTGGCTACTTTGCCGATATCATTTCGTCCAAGATCTATTAGCATAAGATGTTCGGCTTTTTCTTTTTCATCATTAAGCATATCAAGTTCCAACTCCAAATCTTTATCTATGCTTCCGCCTCTTTTTCTGGTTCCGGCAATCGGTCTTAAAAGTATATGTCCGTCTTTTAAAGCCACCATGACTTCAGGAGAACTTCCTATGATGGAAAAAGTTTTATAATCAAGCAGATACATATAAGGAGATGGATTTTTACTTCTTAGTATTCTGTAAAAACTTAATTTATCAATTTTTGCAAATTGAGTATATCTGTTTGATAAAACTATTTGAAAAATATCACCGCTTCTTATCATTTCTTTTGAATTCTCAACCATATTAAAAAACTGATCTTTTGAAAATTCAAATTTACCTTTATGTTTATCTATTTTTGTTTTTTTTATGCCAAATGGCCGATATGGTTCAAAAAGAGCTTTTGTTATATTGTCAAAATGTCTTGAGCGGTCCTGTATTTCACTGATAATAGTAAGTTTATTGGTTTTATGTGAGTATGCTATGGTAATTTTTGGCCTTATAAGTTCAAGATCAGGCATATGTAAATCATCTTTGAGTTGGGACATACTCTTTTTAAGTTTCGGTTCAAAAATTTTACCCATATCGTATCCGATATAACCTATAAATCCATCAATAAAACCGACATTTGCCTCTTTCGTCAAATATTTATATTTTTCGATATCAATTTTTTGATAATATTTTTTTAAAAAATCAAGAGGATTTTCTTCTATTTTTATTTTTTTGCCACTTTCATTTATATGAAAACTTTGATTGTTTTCTCTTATAACCTTTTCTCTCGCCCCTATGATAATAAAAGAAAAATTGCCTTCATTTGTGTTGATGGCACTTTCAAACAAAAGTGTGATTTCTTCGGGATAAAGTGCTTGTATCTTTTTATATATTGCTATAGGTGCTAATTGATCAAAAAGAATAGTCTTAAACTCTACCATATGGTCACTTTACAACATATATAAATGCAGCTTTGTTTATCTCTTTTTTAATTTTTAGCAAATTTGCTTTAGCGGATTTTCTATCTTTATATGGTCCAATCAAAATCTTTGTAGCATTTTTACCTGAAATTTTTATATTGTAGAGTTTGTATGCATATCCTGATTTTGATATCTTTTGCAGATATTTTTTATCGGGTTTTGTTTTAAAGGTAACTCCCACTTGGACATATGTATTACCTGTTTTAATACTCTTTTTGATAGGTTTAAACTCTTTTTTTATCTTGTTTAAAGCTTTTTTGGTATCTTTTTTTTCAGTCTTGACGGCTTTGCTTGAAGATGCCTTTGCTGTTTGTGCAATTGCTTTAGCGGATTTTTCTTTTTGTTGTTCTTTGTTTTTTAATTTTTCTACCATAGCATTAAAATTATCATTTGAAGCCGTATTGTTTTCTTCGACAATAGGAACCTGTTTAAAAAGTTCTTCTTTTTTTGACTCAGTTTTACTTGATGGTTCAGGAGGCAAAACAATATTGAAATGATTTTTTTTAACTTCCGGTTTATTGAAGAGTTTCATACCGATTACGGCAAATATAAATATTAAAATCAGTATGATAGCCAAAAAAAGAATTTTTTTGGTTTTTGCGGAATTGCTGTTGTTTTTATTATCTAAAATGATATCACTTAATTCATTTTTTTCTTGCATTTTTCACTCCTGTTACATATGTTTTGACCAAGATGAACCTCTCTCTTTTTTGTAAAGTTCATAGGGTAAAACAAGTATATTAAATTCTCTTGGTATATTCGGATCAGGAAATACCTTCCACTGTCTTGGCATTTTTTGCTGTAATTTTGCTGAAAGCAGTTTTGCCAACTGGTAGCCTTCATGCAGGGTTGTATGACCTTTATGTACATAAAGATGAAGATGACCCTCGGTTTTGCTTCTGTATGCCGTAAAATTTATATATCCTTCTTCTCTTAGCATAAGTTGTGCTCTATGCCAAAATCTTTCCGGATCTCTTCCGTTATAATCAAACACAATGTTTTCTACTATATCTCTTTGTGATATCAAAGAGTGAGCAACTGTAATTTTTCTATCATCATGTTCATTCATAATTTGTCTTGTGAGTGTAGCATCAACCCGTTCAAATTTATCAAAAAAGAGTTTTCCTTTATAATTTATTTTATTAACGATTTTATCTCTTTTTATATAGTAAAAGTTAGTTATCATCTTAATCAGGGTTATGTCTGTTTTGTACATTTTATATCCTTAGTAAGTAGGTCTATCATAAATTATAAAATTTTTAGCCAATTCTTTCAACTCATTTTTTATCTTCATTTGAAGTTCAGTATTATTTATATCATCCAATATATCGGCAATTTTATTTGCAATTAATTCAAACTCTTTTTCTTTCATACCTCTGCTTGTAAGTGCAGGCGAACCGATTCTGACTCCGCTTGTTACAAAAGGGCTTCTTGTT
>Ga0256914_1002277_pt1 | contig 16222 bp, 30 predicted proteins | sample HulkmetaG_FD_191571 | JGI IMG/M metagenome (GOLD analysis project Ga0256914, IMG submission 191571) | Hydrothermal chimney microbial communities from Main Endeavour vent field at the Juan de Fuca Ridge, Pacific Ocean - Hulk | ecosystem: Environmental > Aquatic > Marine > Hydrothermal vents ... | reverse complement strand
GAATCTCCTCATGAATCTCTCCCTTAAGAACCCTGAGCTTACTCTCGGCTATACGAGCATGAAGGCTCACCTTAATCACCTCACTTCATGAAAGTTTCGTAGTAGTTGGGCATATACTCAACTGTGAACCCCGCTTGTTCTGCTAAGTCTTTCAATTCATCGTAAACCCTCTTAACACATTCTTCAAGAATAACTAAACCCCTCTCCTCTCCGTGAGACTTCCTACCTTTTCTAGTCCTTATGAACCTCTTAGCCCTAACTATGAAGTCGTTCATAGCATCTTCAAGGTTCTTGTAAGTCTTAACGTGCCTTATGTATTCGGGAATGGGTCTCACTCCCGTAATTTCATAAACTACGAATTCGTCGTTGTCGGGGTCATAATCAAGTCTTATATAGATATATCCCCTATATAGGGGGTGCTCCGTACGCTCGTAGATGCTGGCTAAGCATGATATGTACTTTACTCTGCCCTCGTCTATACCTTCCTTTAGGTACTTACACTTGCTAACGTCACTTTCGCCACAAACTACACCCACGTAAGCCTCGCCCTTAAGAGCTCTGAGCTTACCTTCTGCTATGCGAGCATGAAGGCTCACCTTAATCACCGTGTAAGTGTAAATAACCTCAAAAATAAAAATATGTTTTACGTGATTGAAACGGTGTATACATGTATAGGGAGGTGATTGAAGACCTGATTAAGGGAGTTCTAGACAGTAGGGAGATACGTGAGTCTTTAGTGGAGCTAATCAAGAACAGCGTTTACGAGGTTAATATCAAGAAGGACCGAGACTCGGGGGAGGTAACGATAACAGTAGTACTTAAAGTACCTGCCCCCGCTGAGAAAATGCTTTTCCTTCTAACCTAATAAGTTTTTAATACGTAATGAATAGCCCCTAACTCATGCATCTCCCTAAACTCCTTACAGTAAGGGCACTTCACGTACTTTACTCTCCTCAACATAACGGGAGGGACTGCCTTCCTTAACTTCAGGAGCTTAGGGGCTAGCCTGTGTGTTAGTTCCTCGCCGAAACCTAACGTATGGAGTGTTTCGTGAATCACGGTCTCCTGAGTAGCCCTCGGGGTAAGGATAATCACGTCAGGACGCCATGAAGGCTGTAGACCACGGAAAACAACTTCCCCGTGAGGTGTTTCGTAGGTAACGTCTTCAGGTATGAAAAACACATGCTTGGGAGGGGGTAGCCAAGGGTGTTCACTCAATACCCTCTCCACATCCTTAATCGTAATCATAACTCACACCCTACAGAATTCAGGGTTTTCCTTGCAAGAGGGACCATAGAACAGGTATGCAGTATCCCCCTTAACTACTACGTAAAAGTAGCGTTCAGGGCAGTCAGTACTGATGGTGAGGCGAGCTTCAGGCTTATGTTTTTTAGGCTTTTTATGTATTCTCGAACTAACCATAACCCCGTCAAGGTAAGATTCAGAACTTATCCTAGTTATGTTTCTGAAGCTGTGCTGTACACCGTTTATTTCCTCAATAACGAGCTCCTGAGTTTCTACTCTATGCTGTAACCAACACACTTCAGGTAAGACTACTTCCCTCTCTTTTCCTTCCCCGTAAAGTCCCTTCAGTTTAGCTTCAACAATCATCCTATGTAGGGACAAAACATCACCCCCAAAGGGCTTCAGTCATGTTGGGCTCAATACCTAATAACCAGCAAGTAAGCTTAATAACGTAAGGGTAAATAATGTACTCCCCACCAACACTCACTGAGGCGTCAATAGCTATAGCCCTAACAAGCATTTCCTGCCTTGAACCTCCTTCCAAAAACGATGTTAGTTTAGCCATTAACTAGCACCGTAGACGAGCTCTACAACTACATACACTATGCTGTACGTAGCGGTTGTTGTGGCAGATGCAGTTGTTACTGCTGTGTAGACAGTAAATAATCCCTCGTCAGTAACGTTACTTAGGTCCGTAGTGCTGTTTTCTTGGTCAGTACCCGCATTACCCTCAACACACACTACGTCATTACCTGACGTTATATCTTTAACACATATTTTCTCCACGGAGTCTGTAGCTGTTGCTGTCCAAGAGGCTCGTATCACAACTTTCTTGAGGTTCTGCTTAGTCCACTTAAATTTGAAGTTGGACGTCCACTTAACGCCTGTGGCAGTAGCGCTCAGGTTAATAGCCGCTAGGGAGTCAGGGAAAGTAGTGAAGGCCCTAATTACTATAGTGTCAGGTGCTATTTTATCTAACGTTATTGCACCGTCCTTAATGTCGTCTGTAGTAATTAGTCTTTTGACTATGTAGGACATACTCTCACCCCGACCAAGTAATTTTGAATCTCTTAGCTCCCAACGCTCTAGCTATCTCCTGAACCCTCATACCCAACATCACCTCACCCGATAACCTCTTAGTCATCAGGTAGTAAGTGATGCCCGTAATCAAGCCTATAACCATAGCCTGAACGGCTACGTCCTCACTTAAAACCTTAATTAACCTACCCACTAACGGCATCAGTAATGCACCCCGTACTTACCCCTCCTGTACTTAACTAGTATCATACCCGCTACTGACGGGAACAGCGGTTGAGGCTTGTAACTCGGTATCGGCTTCCTTATGAGTATTTTAGGGCGGTAAGTATCTATGAGGTTGATTAAGGCATGCTTAACGCTTTTGGCACCTATCAATGCCAGCTCGAAAATGTTGTAATATCCCATCCGAATCACCAAAACTAAAACGTTAGGTTAAAGAAAAAATTTATGTTTAACCCCACTGCACACGAACCAAACGAACCAAGTGAAACCGAGTATATACATATTATATAATATACACACACTCACACACGTGGTCCGAACTTAGAACCCCAGAGGAGCCTGTTCATAGCGTAAAAGTACGTGAAGCCGTAAATGAAGAGCACAGTCCATAACCAACCCATACCCATAACGTAAAGGACTGACATGAAGTGGAAGAACTCACAGGACTCCGCTAGACCGAAATACTCGAGGAGGTCCTCACGCTTAAAGGGTAGTTCATAGTACATGATGTTCTGTATAGCTAGGGCAGGTGCTGACTTCCCTATGAATGTGAGGATAAACATTACGAGGAATAAAATGTTGTTCCACGTCCATAAACCCCATGACCAACCCAAAGTAATTGCTAGAACCAAAACTAAGGAAGTGCTTACGGGAACTCTTAATGACGTCATGAATAGAGCTACCCACTTAAGGTTCCTTACAACCCACTTATCTCCGTACCTAAGGAGCTCAGCCCCGAAGGTCTTAAGGAGGTTGAACCTCTCTGCTTCACTCCATAAATCTTTCAGATTCCCCTCCCAAGCTATCTGGTAGAATATCGTGAGGAAAGCCCACAGGGCTACAATTAGTAACCTCCAATCAATAGAGCCTGTGGCTAAGAACCACCCATACACTGCTAAATGTGTGAAGCACATAGATATGCTGAGCCATGAATGAGGTGTGTTCTTATCCAGACCGTCATTATATGCGTGCCCCCAAGCAATGTACATAAGGAGATTAAGGAGGGCTAAGCTAAACCTCGGAGAGAGTACGTAAGTTACGTACACACAAAGGAGAGTACATGCTACCATACCATAATGAATCACCTTATGGGCTGAATGTAACGTTATCTTACCTGACTCCAGGGGATGATGCTTTTTGTTCGGGTCATGGACGTCATACCAGTAATCCATGAGGCTGTTATGACCGAAGCTAAGGTAATGAACGATGGTGAATAAAGGTACAAGGATTAGTAAATTCACTGGAGAGCCTCCAGCGATTAAGTAAGGAACAACAACACAGAATACAGTAGCAGGCGCTGTTTGGGCACGGAAGAGCTTCAGCCAGTCCCTCACATTCATGATTTCACGATTATACGTATATTCAGGACATTAATAATGTTTAACGTTTACGCACCTCAAAACCGTAAACCTCCCCAAGGTACCTTTCCTGGAAAGCGTCAATTGATTTCAGGGCTAACCTGTAAAGCTCGTTAATACCCTTACCCTGGAAATATATCTTACATATCATGTCCAAGTTATACCTCACCCTCTCCCTTGACTTGTAGGTGTTGTAAGGCTCTATATATAGAATACCGTCAATGAATATGTACTCAGGAGAAGGTAACCCATGGTATTCATTCCATAACCAAGCAAGAAACGCCTCAAAAGGCACTGCGTGTGCACTTATCATGTCCTTACCCTCAACCTTATAGAACACATCACCAACGAACCCTGCCCCCTCGTAGGTGTACATGTAACTGCAGAGGCATCTAAGGCTAACGGGAGTTACGTAGTTACGGTAATCATAGTCAAGTTCCTTAGCATCAACCATGTAACCCTTCTTCCACATATCTGCTACGAACTCGCCTACGTCCTCGGCGGCTAAGTAAGAGTACTCTACTAACTTGATTTTGGATGCAGGTACGTTATGGTCTACATACATCTCGAACTCGTCGGGAATTATTACGTCCCCAGCAACGGGGGAGAAACTGTTATTAGTTATGTAATCCATAGGCTTGAAGCCTTCGTCTATATGTAAAATAACGTAATTATATCCCAGGAAGTAATCTAGGGTACCGCATAGACGCTTAAAAAACGTACGGCTAACGTCATAACCATCGTACTCAACCCACTTACGGAGGTCCCTAGTGTTCTGAAACCTAACAGGTCCTTTAATGAAGTTATGCTTAATGAAGCCGTCAAAAACAGACCTCACTGATTTAGGGACCTCAGTGAATTTCCTCCTTACTACTAACTTCATAGAGGGACCACCTCACAAGTGCTTGGGCGTCACGATAACTTATCCTGTAGCCTAAACTACGTAGGTAATCCATAACAACAACTGCTGGGTCAGAATTGGAGTGGGAAGTTTTCAGTACCCTTAAAATATCCCTTCTGTCAATCATGTTGGGGTTACCTCCTTCTCGTCGTACGGTAACGGGCGCAGGAGGGGGTACACGGAAACTATTGCGTAATCTGTAGTTTGGTAGGTCTCGAAGGACACATACGTACCCTTCTTAGGTAATAAAACGCCAAAGCTCTTTTTAGTGTCGACCTCCTTACCTGAACGGAAGAACTTCACAGATATCCTGTAGGGTCTAGGGAGTAAAGTATCATTAACTATGTAGGCATTAATTATTGATTGAGCACCGTACACCCCTGCACCCGTTACTTGGTATGAAACTTCATGTATCTTAATTCCTTTCAAGGGCATTCTAACACCGTAGAAATAACGTGATGGTGATAATTTAATTTATGTTTCACCTAGGAGCCTAGAAACTTTATCTGCTACTCTCCTGAAGTGAAACCTCTCCGAACCTTCTAAAGCCCTCTCATGGCTTCTTTCCCATAAACTCCTGTCCTTCACTAACCTCTTAACGATGTTCACTAGCTCGTCAGTTGAGGACCACCCATAACCGTACTCGCCACGCATTACTACGTCCGTCCACTGACCCCCTGACTTATGAACTACGGGCACACATCCTGAAGCCATAGCCTCAACAATCGTTATGCCTAAATGCTCTCCTGGTCTCGCATGTACGTACACTTTGGACCTTGACAGCATCCTCGTGTAGAAAGGTACGGACACGTTACTGTATACCTGAACGCCTTCAGAGTAGGGTACGTAGTCATGCACCTTAGCACCCACAACAACAACTCTAAGCCCTTCACTCGCTAAAGTCCTTGTTAAATCAAAACCCTTGACACGGTAGAACTGACCGAAGAATATTACGTCTATATCCCTCTCCTTGAAGGTCAGTGATGGGTTATAGAATTCAGGGTGTATGGGCGGGTAAACAACTACAGCATCCCTGCCCCAGAAGGTCCTTATCATTGATTTAGTGTAGCTGGAGTTACACCAGAGCTTAATTCTTTTAGGGCATGCAGGTCTGTCAGGGTAGTGAATATACATAGCTCCATCCACGTCTAAATCATACACTCCCATGAGGCTAAGCTCGTCTGTGAAGAGGTAATTAAACCCTGTGTAGACTACGTAGTCATATATTTGGTGAATGACTTTATTATGAGGTATTATCTGGAAATCACCCATAACAACGGCACGCTCTCCAGGCTTAGAACCCACGACTTTACGTGGCGTGAAGTCTATATACTTAACTGTGTGGTACCTCTTCAGAGATTCAGGTCTCCAGAAGTAGGCTTCCTCAGGTCTGATGTTTGTATAAAGTATAAGGATATCATGACCGAGGAACTTAAACACGTCCGAAAGCATTAAGACAGCCCTTACATTACCTGCCAAAACGTGGATGTCGTAATGAACTATTAGCACTCTCATAATCTCACCCGAGGAGAGACCTTCTTGTAAGTCATGAAATCAAAAACCTCAGCATTCAAACAGAATAGCTTCCTTAACTTATGCCTTAGCATCTCCCTCATCCCGTAGTCGATACGTACATCAACAAGAAAATCCACGTCATGGTAGGAGTAACCCTTACTAGCTAGGGAGCCCGTTAAGTAGACTTCTTTAGCTCCTGTTTCGTTAATAATGAACTCCTTAAGCTTCGGGAGTAAAGGCTTTACCTCTTCAAGGGTTATTTTCCTGAAGGCTCTAACTTCGTAGCTTGACTTCAACCCTACGCCCTTGATGGACGGATACACAATGGCTCTCCTAGTGGGTCCTTCAATAATTAACTCCTCATCACCCCTCCTTAACCTGTAAGCCACAGGCTGTAAGTTATATACTCCCGCTCTTGAACGGAAGTAGAAAAAGTAGAAACCCCTCTCCTCAGTAAGCCTGTTCTTTGCGTACCTGCCGTTCACTCTGAGCCAGACCTCAGCAGAGGGTACGCCGGCACCTGAATCAAGTACCCTACCCCATACTAGTATCCAGTCACCCGACTTAACTATATCCCTGCATGTAAGGCATTCAATCTCCAGTTACCATCACCGTATTAACTTCGTGGGTCATTGAAATTAGGATTTCGTTAGTATAATTTATTATACACGTTAATGTAAAATACGTGAGGTGATAGCGTATGAGATTGTCAGAAGTTCTTGACAAGTACGTGAAGAAATTAAGGTACGTAGACAGAGCATCCGAGGCTACTGTGAGGAATTACGTCTCAAGCATAAAGAAATTCATTAGCGTAGTCGGAGATAAGGAGGTTAATGACGTGAGGGAGAGAGACATTGAGGAGTTCCTCATCAAGTTGGGAGAGGAGGGCTATAAGGAGTCATCAATACTGAGGCACTACTCAGCAATTAGGTCTTTCCTCAAGTACTGCAGGGTCAGCGTTGATTGGGACGTAATTAAGCCGTCAAGAGAGAGGAAATCACCTTTTGACTTCATTATTCTAGAGCCTGAGGAGGTTCAGGCTATCATTGAGTACGCAAGTGAAAAGAACTACGTGTACGGATTAATGCTTAGGTTAGGTTATGAGGCTCTGTTAAGGGCGGGTGAATTAACTAACTTGAAAGTGTCTGATATTGATTTCGAGAGGTGCATGGTCTTAGTCAAAGTGGAGAAAACAGGTACTGTGATGGAGAAACCCATATCCATGAAGTTATGCAGGGATTTAAGGGATTACGTGTTAAGGAATAACTTAAGCAGTGAGGATTACCTTTTCACCACTAAGTTCGGTAAGAAATGGAACCCGAGCACCTTCACTACCTACGTCTTCACGAACGTCGTGCAAGAGTTAGGGATTAACGATAAGTACGTGAGGGTTAAGGGAAGACCTGTTAGGTACCATGATTTCTCTAGACACACGAGAGCCACGGAGTTACTGAGGAAAGGCGTGGATATTTACACCGTTAATAGGTTATTAGGTCATAAAAGTATACAATCTACGCTAGTGTATCTTCACTTCGTGGGGGAGGATTTAAGGAGGAGGTTGAAGGATGTCAACGAACATTGAAGCTAGGGTTAGGGCTTTAATCATTAATAAGGAGTACAGGAGCTACCTTGAAAGGATATTGAAGAAAGAGAAAGAACTAGCTAGGAAGTACCCGGACAAGCCTGAGTGGCAGGCTTGGGAAGTGGGTGATGTGGGAGTTCCTCCCTGGATAGTCATGAAGTTCATGAATTACGGCATTGTTGAGCGTGTTTACGCCTCAAGCAGGCACAGGTATTACAGGTTAGTTGATAGAGAGGTGATAGAGAGAGTACTGGGTGAAAGTAAGGTTAGTTCGGTCAGGAGTCATGGGACCCGAAAAACACACACGAGCCTTAAGAACTTCAGATTACCTGATATGGAGACCCTATTCAAGACTGTAGTAGGGTATGACGACTATAAATGGATATTATGGAAGGCAGTTAAGAAGTGGCTTAAAGGCTCTAAACCCGCTCACTTCTTGCTAGTGGGTAACCCTGCCACGGGTAAGACGTTATTCATGGAGTGCTTAGAGAAACACTTACCGAATATCGTGTACGTAGCTGGAGAGTCAGCAAGGAGGGGAGGTTTCGTAGAGAGAATCATTGAAGCCTACAACAGGTACGGTAAGGAGTTCATTCTACTGATTGACGAGATAGACAAACTCGATTCGGACGCTATGAAAGTACTGCATAACATCATGGAAGGGACGTTAGACATACCCGTCCACGGAAAGCAACTCACGGTTAAGGACGTGAGGATAATGGTGATAGCCACATCAAACAGACCCGAGAAAATACCTGAGTCTATAATGTCAAGGTTCGGACAGCCCTTAGTGTTCAAGACCTACGATGAGGAAGACTTCGTGAAGGTGAGCATTGAAGTTCTTAAAGAGGAAGGCATTGATGAGGAACTAGCAAGGAAAATAGCCGAGAAACTAGTGAGTTTAGGCGTCAGGGACGTTAGGATACCGAGGCAGGTTGGCAGGATAATAGAATCTGAGGAGGATATTGATAAGGTGATAGAGATTTTATTTAAAAACAGGAGATTTTCCCGTCAGTAATGAATACCCTTAACCTCCTTCTTATTCTTCTTTTCCTCAATAATCTTCGGGTAAGTCCCTATGGGTTGAGTCTGTACGTTCTCCCTACATGATACGCTAGCTCCTGATACGGTCTCCCTAAATAAACCTAACCTTAGCCTCTCCCTTATAGATTCTATCCTAGTCCTTAAAGCCTCGATAATGCCCTCGCCAGACAATGACTCGCCTAAACCCAACTTCTTAAGGGGTGATATTTCAGTTAGTGGCTCCTTAATCAGTATCTTAGGGCGGAAAGCATCGATAGCTTCAACCACCCTCTCCTTAAGAGCCTTAGCCTGTGATATGGCCTCTTGCACCATACTCACTAGTAATCACCCCTTAACGACCTAACCTCTGCCTTATCCTGCCTATGATGTTCCTTAACCTACCTAGGAGCCTTCCCCTGCCTGCCGTACCCACTAATGACTCTATCTCCCTGATGGTAGCCCTGTTGGCTGACCTAACGTTCTTAACTACCTCGTCTAGAGTCTCGAACACTCCCTTAGGCTGAGTTATGAAGCTGGTAACTGTGTTTATGTTTCTCCTCACGTAGCTTAGCCTAGTTTGTATTATGTCCTGAACACCTGCCATACTTACACCGTAAGGTACTACGTTCATTTAAAATAAAAAACTATGTTTTACTTCTTTTCTTTGACTCAAGGTAATTATGTAGAGCGTAGCAACACAGGCACCAGAACACCTTCCTGAAAGGTAATACTATCCTTGCACACCTGAAACAAAGGATTTTCTCTAGCCTCTCCTTATTCACGGGTAGCCTTAGCAGGGCGTTCATGAACCTATCAACAACAACTGCTAGGGGTCTCACTACAGACTCAGGTAGTTGAACCTCCATCGTAACTCTAGCCACGTCCTTCGGCGTTATTAATTTAGTTTTGAAGTAAACTTCTGTGGCACTCAATAATGTATCCCTCCCTCAGGCATTATTTTCTGGCTGTAGGTGTATATCATAGAGGATAGACCCAACCTACTCCAGTACTCAGGCTTAGTGAATGCCTTAGCCCAATGCTTAGCCCATTTCTCCACTATGCTTTCCTTAATAGCCGATGGGGGAACCCCTAAAACTCTAGCTATACCCCTTCTGTATTTCTCCTCGAGCTCCTTAAGGCTCTGAGCAAGTATCCCTCCCCTTGAGGCTCGAACAGCTATTAAACCCGATATCAGGTAGCCCAGCATTCTACACACCAAATAAAAAACAATTGGTTAAGATTTAAAAATTAGTTTTACGGTTATGCTGTAGTCTTGAAAGCCCTAATGTAATTCTCTGCCCACTTCCTCTTAGCGTGAGCCTCCTGAATCTTCCTCATCCAAATCTCTACGTACTTGTCAGCATTAGCCTGGAAGTCAGCCCAGTTCTTAGCTGGGAAGCTCGCCCTTATTACGTCCTCAGGTAATCCAGTTACTGATGCTATGCCCTTAACGTAGGCGTCGAAACTCTCCGCCTTCTTAACCATTGCTAACCACTTGGACTTAGCCCTCATAGTGTGCCTGAACCACTTCTCCTGATATACGTGTATTAGGGCGCTCATGTAGTTCACCGAATAATATGTTGTTCATATTAAATAAAAACCTATGTTAATCGGAAACACACACAAAACACATGACGTTCAAAGGAAGTTTAACAAATTTTTAAAAGTTTCGTTAAACAAATTCGTTCATAGTGATAATATGGTAAGATACAGGGATTTCATAGGCTTCCGTGCTGACCCGATAGTTTCTAGGTGCATTGAAAGGCTAGCAAGTAAGTGGGGAATTAAGAAGAGGCTAAAGGGTAAGGGTAAGGGTTATAAGTCAGAGACTATAAGGATGGCTATAGTGTATGCTTACCTCGTAGATATATTCGGTGTGGACCCTAAAGAGGCTCCTGATAAGGCACTTGAGTACTTGCTGAGAGAGATTTAATTTAAAAATAATATTCGTTTAGTAACCAACAGCAACTACAGAGGCATTAACTGTCTCGCCTGCAGGGACTGATAGGGCAGTAACTGTTACCTTATTGTCTGATATTGACTTTAGAACGAAGCCACTTGATGGACCTCCGAAAACAGCAATAGCCCCCGTAACCTTCTTGAGTATATCAAACGTTACAGTTACGTCTATATCGGCAGCAGTAGTTCCTGTATTCTGTGCTGACCCGCTACTAATAGCTATTACCTTACCATCACCTAAAACCCCTATGACCTTACCCTCCTGCTGTGACATGTTATCACCTCAGGTCATTAGAGGCTCTTGAAGTAGTCATACTCGTAGAACACTACACCTAATAGCCTTACGTCTGAAGTGCCTGAATACTCGGGCTCCCCTAGGAACTTCACGCCGAAGTCATACCAAGCTATAATGCTGAATGGCGTCTCGTACATGTACAACATGTTGAACCTATCTAAAGGCTTATCTACTAGGATGTCAATACTGAATGGCGGGTAATTCACCTTCTCAGTATATGCTTGCATCTTGTCAATCTTCGGGCTAGTGCCGTACTCAATAACTCCGTTCTGGAAAATCACTATTAATGTCCTCTTACCCGTAGTGCTTGAAGCCTTAAAGAAGTCAGTACTTGAGCCTAGGAAGTACACCGGCTGACCAGCTGTTAAGTTTAATATCCAGTTAGTATTGCTGTAGTCTGTAGGTACGTTCGTGTCATACTTAATGTCTGAAGGCTGTAGGTCCTTAATCCCGAACTTACCTGATGACGGTAATTCACCGCCGAAAGTCTTCCCGTCAGTCTTAGCCTTGAACACTCCTGCTAGGACGTAAAGCATGTCCCTGTGGTAACTGAAGACGTCAGCTATTTCAGGACACCTAATACTGTAAGCCTTTATCTTCCTCTCTATGAACTTGTCAAGGAGTTGAGTTTCTGGCTCCGTTAGACCCGCATACTCTACTGAGGGACCGTAACCACCTATCAGTAGGTCATACTTGCTTAACTCCTTATTAAGGTCTATAGTCTCAACCATTTAGGTCACCTCGTAAGAAGGTACGTAATCAGCAGTTAAAAATTAACTAACTTAATCCAGAGTACTAAGTACGGGGACCTAAGAGTGAAAGTGAAAACTAAGGTCATGGAGAGGGCAGAAAGGTACTTAAGGAGTAAATGCAGTGAGGTGAAGTTCATTTACAAGCATTTGGGTTATGACTTCACATGCGGTAGGGAGAAATACGTAGTGTACCGTGTGGCGGGGGAAACTATAGTAGTTCCATACCTTAAACTTAAGGAGTCTCTAAGGCATTACCCGAAAGTCCTGCTTGTAACAGATAACGGGGTGATAGAAACTACTACGGAGAAAATAATGGGTATAGTTTACGGCGAGGGTAGCCTGATGCTAGCCTCGGGATTGAAGATACGTAGCCTTAAGGTCACCCTCAAATCACCTCCTGGTTGGGTAACTCTTAAAGTGCCCGTACCTAAACACGTCTACGTTAAGTTCCTTAAGAAAATGAGGCTGAGGAGGTTAATGCCTGACGAAATGATTGAGGAGGTGTTGAGGTATTAAGTAGATGGTGGTTTACTGATTTGCACGCCTCTCTCCACCATCAACCTGCCGAAGAAACCTAAGCCCGCGGCTATTACAGCGGCTATTATAGCTTTCTGAGGCTCAGTAACTATCCGTGCAACTGAAATGCCTGCTAGAGTGGAGAAAAAGTTGAAGCCAGCAACTATCCCTGCATTGATTAGAGCCTCTTTAAGGCTAGAAGACTTACGTTCGGGTGTTGGGGATGTTTTATTTAGTGATACAAAGGTTAATGCTCTCCTCACAAAAAAATGAAACTTCATTTTCACACCTCCTCAATCTCTATGTCAAAGGATACGTAACTCTTACCCACTCCCGTAGCTGACTGGTCCCAACTAAACCTGAAGGCTTCCTTACCCGTCTTGAATTCTACGATTATTGGGTGTCGTTTCTCCAAATCAATGTTACCCGGAGATGTTAGGAACTCAGCATCGATTACTCTCCATGAGGGATTGTCCACAGTTACGTCATCAGTTACTTCCACCTTAAGCACTAAAGGAGCTCCTGCTACCCTCTTAGCCCATATCTTAGCCTTAAGCCCTTTGTCTAGCCTGATGTAGTTCACGGAGTTCGTGAATAACTGACCCTTAAGGGTGAAGACTCCCGTGGCATTAGTGTTGTCCGTTTCTCCGTAAACAGTAATTAATTCCGTGGGCATAGCTCTCACCTCATGAAGCTAATATACCTCCCCTCTTATACACCTCGAGGGCGGCGTTTATGTACTCCCTAACCCTCTCAGGAGTGTCCGTTTCTTTAGGCTTCTTTATGAATGGCGCCCTCAACACGTCAAGAGCGTCTTGAATCTCTATGAATTTCAAGGGTCCCCCGAACGTTACCTGGTAGTATGGCTTCTTACCCGTTAGTAATTCGTAAAGGACGTCCGGATTAGTTACGGGCTCCACACGGTACTCAGCGTATGTGAACTCCATATAAGTCCTCACGTCCATGTTCGTGGGGTTCCTGAATCTCCAACCAATGTGTATCTTCGGCAGGAACACCATCTCCTTCTTGTACCTGAACCAACCAAAAGGTCTCTTTAAGTCTTGGGTGACCTTACCGTAGAGGCTATAATCCTTCTGACCCTGAGGCACCTCAGTAAGTACACGCATGAACATCGGGTAGAACTTAAAGTGTACATGCATTAACCTCCCAGATTCTGTGTAGTAGAACATGTCATCTCTCGTAGCCTCAGGCAGTTCATTGTACGGGAACGTTATTGAATCTGTTTCTTGGAAAGCAGGCAGTACTCCATCCTCGTAACCACTGAAGCTTATCGGCAGAGGTCCGTAGACGAATTTCTCGTAACCCACGTTATACCTCATCCTAACCACTAAAGGTATTAGAGCCTCGTAGGCAGGTACGTAAATCATTAGAACGCCTCCATCCCGAACTAACCCGTACCTATCAAGCAGTTGGCTCACCACTCACCGACACCTCCGACACAATCACATAAATTTAAAAATTAAATGTATGTTTTACGATGCTAACAGTTTCTTCAAGCTCCTTAAGATAGGTCCCTGTTGGTCCTCAGGTATGACTTTATCAATGAGCTCCAACATATCCTTAATGATGGACTTACCACATATTTTAGAGCAGAACTTCCTTGAAAGTAAAGCATTAATGAATTCGTTAAGTTCGTTAAGGCTGAGTTTCTCCCACCTTATCCTCGTACTGAATATCTGGTTGAGGGTCTTTGAAATCTCCATTTTCTCTTTAGATACTTTCTTTACCATAATCACACCTTAACCATCTTCTTTAGGAGGTTCCTAATCTCTGTTAATGTTTTGTTCATTTTCCTTATCTCAGACAGCATCTCCTTAAAGTTATTCCTTAACTCCTCAATCTCCCTATCAATATCTCCCATAGCCATCTTCCTTAACTTTTCAAGTGCAGACACGTTACCACCTCACAAAAGCTTTTCAAGGAACTTACCGTATTTCTTCCTTACGTCCTCCATCACCGCAGAGTTGAATAGTGTTTTAGCCACGTAGAGCATCATCGGGATAGAGCCCTCACCGTAAACTCTAAGCTCTCCTAAGCTCCATGCATCCTCTACAGTGAAGGGTACTTTCCTGCCATTAATCACTTTATAACCCAAGACAAGGGATGCTAGAGTGTCTATATTCATTTGGATAACCCACGAAGGAGTTACTCTTCTCTTCACAACAACAACCTTATCCTCCTTAAGCTTAAGGACTACAGACGTTATCGGCTGTCCTCTCCTGTCATTAATTATTAGGAGGAAAGGCTTACCTCCCTTGAAGCCGAACGTGTCTTTTATGGACTTTATGTCAAACTCCTTATTTATTGAGAGTATTAGATTCACCATCAACTTATCTACTTGAGACTTTATGTACTCCCTCAACCTGTACTTGAAGGATTCAAAGAACTTACCCTCGGGCATTGACTTAATCACTTCAACGGCTTCCTTAACAGGTCCCAGAAGGTCCTCAGGCATTTCAGGATTACCTTCGGATACTGACTTAGTAATCCTTACGTCAAGAGGTATCTGACCGAGGAACTTAACGCCGTAAGCCTTACATATCTCCTCAGCAGTTGGCTCGCCGAAAACGTACATTACGTTACCGCATTTACACTTCACGTAAGCCATATTCTCAATCACGCCCACAACGGGCACGGAGTTGTAGTTGTAAAGCTTGATTAGCCTCTCCGTAGCCAGCTTGGAGAAGGGTATAGTAACGATAACTCCCCCAATTAATGACCTAGCGTAAATCTCGATTACAGTCTTAAACACGTCTGACGCTCCTGGGGGCATATCAACCACTAGGTAATCTAAATCACCCCACGCCACTCTATCCCTAGCATCAATAAGTAACTGCCTCATACTATCTCCGTAAACAGACACGGGCCTCTCACGACCTAGGAGCAATGAAGTGCTGAAAACTTTAAGCCCTCTCCATTCATAGGGTTCGATGACGTCTTGAGTAACGTCTAGCCTCTCCCTAATACCCGTGAACTCCGTGAAGTAACTGGAGTCTATATCAGCATCAAGGAGCCCCACATTGAATCCTTCACGCCTAAGGAGTAAGGCTAAGTTAATAGATATTAATGACTTACCTGTGCCTCCCTTAATAGAGGATACGAGGACTGTCTTCATAGTATCACTCCTCTACGAGACCCTCCTTCTCGAGCTCCTTAACTATATCTTCTTCTGTCTTACCGGTAGTTTTAACTTTCTGCGTCGAAATCAGGGACGGCAGTACCTGAAGGAGAGTCTCTAAGGGCTTCCTTGACTGTAGAGCATCAACAACTCTATGACCTACTGAGGCTACGTTATTTAGGGCTTCAGCAATGAGCTTAGCCTCGTCAGTCTTGTACTCCCCAACAGGTCTCTGAAGTTTAGAGAGTAATTCAGTGATTGTTTTCCTCAACTCCTCAATCTCTTTATCCCTCTCCTTAACAGCCTCAATCAATGCTTTCCTGTCAGACTCGTATTGTTTGGTGATTATCTCTATGAGGTTCTTGTGGTACTCAGCCTGAGCCTCAGCCTTAGCCGCGGAAGCTTTAGCCTCAACTAAGGCTTTAATTAGTTCGGGGTCAGCCTGCCTTGAAGACGTAATGCTTCTGATTGCGTCAGCCAACTGCTGTAGAGCTTGGGATAGAGTGTTTGACATCGTAGTTAATTGAGTATTCAGTTCTGTCCTTAAATTATCGACTAAAGCCTTCGTTTGGTTCACACTGCTTTCTTGAGCCACCTTGAAAAGCTCGATCATGTCCCTGGGAGATATGGGTGAGCCCACTTGGTACACCTGGGGCACGGAGGGGTTTTGAGGGGGA
>Ga0256914_1002276_pt1 | contig 16233 bp, 9 predicted proteins | sample HulkmetaG_FD_191571 | JGI IMG/M metagenome (GOLD analysis project Ga0256914, IMG submission 191571) | Hydrothermal chimney microbial communities from Main Endeavour vent field at the Juan de Fuca Ridge, Pacific Ocean - Hulk | ecosystem: Environmental > Aquatic > Marine > Hydrothermal vents ... | reverse complement strand
CGACACTTGCGGGGCAGGGGCTGGAGCTTCTCCTCCCGACGGTTTCGGTGGTGCTGATGAGTCTCCTGGTCGCCTACATTCCCCTGACGCACATGTCCCACTTTGTGGGCAAGTACTTTGCCTACCATGCGATTCGGTGGAACGACGAGCCCAACCTGAGGGGAGGAGATCAGGAGAAGGACATCCAGCGCGTCCTCGGGCAGCCGGTGAGCTGGGCTGCGGACCACATCAAGGGCGACGGGAAGAAGACCTGGGTAGACGTTGCGACGGAGGAGGTTACCAAATGAAGGCGCCCAGAAGTATCAAGGACTTTTCGAAAGGCGACGGGCCTCTCGCGCACGTGGCGGTGGAGGATCAGACCCCGCTTCCGCCTCCTTTCGACAAGCTCGAGGAAGAACAGGAGATTCCTCCTCTGAAGGAGCAAACGCGCGAGGCCTACGCCTGTATCCTCGACGACACCGTGCTCCTCAACATCCCACGTCCGTCCTCGAGGGAGGAAGAGGAAGAACTGGTCAACAAGTTCCTCTCCGGCATACGCAAGGCGTTCACCCCGGAGAACAACTGGACCTTCTTGCAGCCCCTCGTCATGTCCGTCGAGCACTGCGCCAAGTGCCAGAGCTGCAACGAATCGTGTCATATCTACGAGGAAAGTGGGCACAACCCGCTCTACCGGCCCACCTACCGTTCCGAGATCTTCCGACGCATCTATTACAAGTACGTCAAGGGTGCATCCACCTGGGTTCACGGGGACGTGGACCTGAACTGGAAGACGGTGGTCCGGTTGATCGAACTCTCCTATCGGTGCAACCTGTGCCGACGGTGTGCCCAGAGCTGCCCCATCGGTGCAGACAATGCCCTGATCGCACGAGAAATCCGGAAGATCGCCAGCCAGGAGATGGGGATCCACACTCGCGAGTTGCACAAGGACGGCTCCATGCTTCAGCTCACGGTGGGGTCCTCCACCGGGATGAACGATATCGTAGTCAAGGACAACGTGGAGTTCATAGAGGAAGACACCACCGACCTGACCGGTATCGAAACCAAAATCCCATGGGACAAGCAGGGCGCCGAAATCCTGCTCATCCACAACGCGGGAGAAATCCTCGCCTGGCCTGAAAACGTGGGCTCGTTCGCGGTCCTCTTCAACGCGGCCGGACTCGACTGGACGCTCTCGAGCGACCTGGCGGCCTATGACGGGATCAACTACGGGGTATTCTACGACGACGTTCAGTTTGCGCGGACGGCGATTCGCCACGCGCAGGCAGCCAAGAAACTGGGCGTCAAGAAAATCGTGCTGGGCGAATGCGGGCATGCGCACAAGGCGTTGACCGTAATTGCAGACAAGGTGCTGACCGGGGATCTCAACATCCCTCGAGAAAGCTGCATGCCCATACTCCGGGACATTGTGAAGTCCGGCAAGATCAAATTCGACAAGAGCCGAAACGACTTCCCTGTGACCTTGCACGACCCGTGCAACTTGACGCGGTTGATGGGTGTGATTTCGCCGCAACGGGAGATTCTGAAGGAGATCGTGCCCGAGCACCGGTTCCGTGAGATGACGCCGCACGGGTGTCACAACTACTGCTGCGGAGGTGGGTCTGGGTTCGCAATCATGTCCGGGAACAACTTTGCGGAGTACCGGCACCGTGTATTTGGGCGACGCAAGTTCCGGCAGATTCTGGAGGCATTCCAGGGAGAACCGATGGACAAGGAGCACCCGAAGTACGTTTGTGCGCCCTGCAGCAACTGCAAGGGGCAGATCCGGGACATCATCAAGTACTATGATGCGTGGGAAAAGGCGGGGATTTTCTACGGCGGACTGGTGGAGTTGATGGTCAACGCGATGGTGGATGTGAAACCGGGATACATCGACTTCGACGAGTTCCATTGATACGACGAGTCCCCTCCCGCTTCCCCCCTCTGGACCCCTCGGTCATGACCGTGTACCATCTGGCTCATCCTCCTCGCCTCGAGCGCCCGGGGGCCCGGCGTCAGCCGGCCGGCCGGCCCGACCCCGGACAGGAGTCGAGTTCCATCCTCCGGGCACGAGGGAGTCACCGACAAGGAGTGTGAATCGATGGGTCCCTACGAAATCATGGTGCTGCTGTTCACCCTGACCGCCCTGCTGGCCTACCTGAACAGCCGATACCTGAAACTGCCCATGACGACCGGACTCATGGGGGCCTCCCTGGTCCTGTCCCTGGCAACCCTTGCCCTGGGCCGGTTGGGCATCCCGGTCGAGAATGCGGCCTCACAGATGCTGCAGGAGATCGATTTCGAAAAGTTGCTGCTCGAGCACATGCTCGCTTTCCTGCTATTCGCCGGCGCCCTGTTCGTAAACCTGGACGACCTGGCAGCCAAGAAGGTGGAAATCGGGATCTTCGCCACCCTGGGAGTACTGGCCTCAACCCTGCTCGTGGGGTCAGGAACCTACGGGCTGGCCCGACTCCTCGGCCTTCCCCTGGACCTGGTACACTGCTTCCTGTTCGGCGCGTTGATCTCTCCCACCGACCCCATCGCCGTACTGGGTATCCTCAAAAGCGCCGGCGCCTCTCGAGGACTCGAGACCAAGATGACCGGGGAATCCCTGTTCAACGATGGAATCGGCGTGGTCGTCTTCCTGGTGGTGCTCGAGCTGGTCGAGGGGACTGCGCCGGTGACGGCCGGCGGAGTGGCCTGGATGTTCCTCAGCGAGGCGGTAGGGGGCGCAGTGCTCGGCGGAGCGGCGGGTTACGCCGCCTATCGGCTGTTGCGGAGCATTGATGACTATCAGGTGGAAATCATCATCACCCTGGCCCTGGTGATGGCGGTCTACAGCGGCGCCCTGGCACTCCACCTCTCTGGACCCATCGCCATCGTGGTGGCCGGCCTGCTCATCGGCAACCGCGGCAGACGACTGGCCATGTCCGAAACCACACGGGAGCACCTGGACACGTTCTGGAAACTCGTGGACGAGATCCTCAACGCCCTCCTGTTCGTCCTCATCGGCCTCGAGGTGCTCGTGCTCACCTTCCGGGCCGACTACCTGGCCGCCGGTCTCCTCGCCGTCCCGGTCGTCCTCCTCGCCCGATTCGCATCCATCGGCGCTCCCATCGCCGCACTCCGACGGTGGCGCCCGTTCTCCCCTCATGCCGTCACCATCATGACCTGGGGTGGCCTTCGCGGCGGGATCTCCGTGGCGCTCGCCCTCTCCATCCCCGTCGACGCCCATCGAGAGCCCATCCTCACCATGACCTACCTCGTGGTGGCCTTTTCCATTCTCGGTCAAGGCCTCACGCTCCACCCCCTCCTGCGCAGACTCGGCGTCGGCGAAAGGTGACCGCACCGGCACCACCCGGGCGACCTCAAGGTCAGCGCCGCTTCTCGAGCCCTACCGGCGACTCGCGTGATCCCTCTCCACGGATCTCAACGGCACTCGCACCAGTCCGAGTTGTGGCCGGTCTCCCCACAGTAGAGTGGGTTCTCCGGTTCCTTGATACATCCTTCCTGGCCGCCGTAGCTCTCGGCACAATTCAGACCCGCTGCCGCGCAGAACGCCTGGCAACCCGCTCCGTCCAGGAACACCCCGGCGCAGTAGCCCGGACCCGACTCACACAATTCCCAGTCGGGGTGCTCGGCGATCGCCTCACAGTCGCCTCGAGGCGTGGGCGGCGGCTGGGTGGATGCCACCACCTGATACACTGAGCCCCCAACACCATATTGCCAGGTGCCCACATAAAGCTCTCCGTCCAGGACGCCCAGGGCCCAGATGGCGGTCTCTCCAAACTGACAAACCCTTTGCCAGTCCGACACGCCATCCGGGGACATCAGCAGGTAGGAAGGCCCGGTGTCCTCCTTCCACCCATTGGACGTACCCGCAAACAGGTGACCGTCCATGTCACGGATATCGGTCACGTACTCCCGATCGGTCACGTAGAGGAGGTCGAAATTCGTTCCATCGAAGCGCCATACGCCGGCAGTCCCCCCGGTGTATTTTTCCGTACTGCCCAACCAGAGGTATCCGTCCCAGACGTGGGCTCGGAAGAAGCGCTCCGGGACGTTCTCCAGCGTCCAGTCGCTCCCGTTGGGGGATGAGAGCATTTTGCCCTGGTCACCCAGCACGCCGAAGGCATAGAGCCTGTTTCGATAGGCGACGATCTCACGCACGTAGAGGCTCTCATTTCCGCTGTCGTACACCGTGGTCCATCCACCGGCGTCCAGACGAAGGACCCGACCATGGTCGGAGGTGGCATATCCGTAGTTGATGGCGTAGAGGGAACCGTTGAACTCGGCGAGGCCGCACCCGATGGAACCTGCTGGACCGTCATACACCCGCTCCCAGTTCCGGCCATCCGGGGAACGGAAAATGTCCCCACTGTTCTCGGTGTTCGCGTACAGGTATCCATCGAACTCGAGAAGCGCGCACACCGATTCCCCGACCCCGGTCAGGCCAGGCTGGACAAGTTCCCAGGGCGGATAGCTGTAAAGCATGCTTTGCGACTCGTGGCCGTAGCCGAACTGCCCCGCGTAGAGTTTGCCTCGAAACGCCTCGAGGCTGAAGAAACCGTCGGCATAGCCGGTTCCGACCGGCACACACGAGTAGGTGACCTCCTGGTCTCCGAGCGAGTCGCAAGAATCGGTTTTCATCACTGCGACGGAAAGAACCATCAACGCGGACGTGCCCACTACAGTGGTTTTCAAGAACACGATAGCCTCCCTGGCAGGAACCTCCCCAAACGTGGACGAACCACGAACCTGTTTCCATGGTTGCATGAATGCCACACTTGTCCAGGTTTTTTTCCTCATGCTCCAAAAGGTTGGAGCATGTCGACCTCCTGGCTCGACGCCCCTTCCAGCACGAAGGCGCGACCGGCCGCTCACAGGACGCGGGGAATTCGGTGAACCGGATTCCTCCACCCCCACCAGGACCAGAACAGCCTGACGCCGGGGACACCGGTGAGGTATAATGCGGTCGCAACACTTCCTCTCTTCCGGTGGATACGATGACTCTCAGACACTTCTTGCTGGGCACCGCCAACCTGCTGCTGCTCCTCTCGCTCGCCGTGACCACCTGGCGCGCCCACACCGCGACCCCTGACTCGGTCACCTTGCCCGCCCGCGCGGGGGAGCCTCCGACCACACTGGCCCTGGCTTCCGGAGACCTGCTCACCTCCCCGGCCATGACCGGCATCTACTTCGCCGCCGGCATGTTCGCGGTGGCGATGGCAGCCGGGATCGGCCTGCACTTGGCCGCTCGCAAGCGACCGCAGTGGCTCACCTTGCCCCGAAAGCAGACGTTCGTCCAACTCCCGGAAGCTTCACGGAAAGCGGTGATTTCCACGGTACGAGACTACCTCCTGGTGGTGTGCACTCTTTGTGTCGGCCTGATCGCGTTCGTGCAGTGGCAGGCGTTGGGTGCAGCCACGGGCGCCTGGGGGGTTCCGTTCGCCGGGGAAAACAGCCGGGCGGCCCTCCTGGCCGGAACGGTCGTGTTCCTGTTCGTCATCGCAGCCACTGTCCTGTTCGCGCGGGAGTATTTCCAACGGATCGAGGAGGCGGCTCGAGAAATGGAGGAAGCCTGAGTCGCCTTGCGCGGCGGTTCCAACGGAGAGTTCCAAGGGAGAGACAGGCGAGCCGAGAAGAGGTGGTCCGCCCCGGCAGGAGACGCTCGTTCAACGCAGTACAGAGGGCTCGATGGCCCCGGAACCACGTGGATACAACTGGGAATCCACTAACCTCGAGCAGCCAGTCGGTCGCCAGTTTCACCTGAGGACGACGCCAGCCCGTACAGGTCCAGAGCTTCCAGATCCTGATCGTGCAATGAGGGGTCGTCGTAGACACGCTGCATGGCGTCGCGGACCACGGTCCGGAAGGTGTCCAGGTCCGGAAACATGTGGGCATACACCGGCGGCAGCACAGTCACATCCACGCGCTTGTTCTGCACGGTCCCGAGATATTGCACCACGTGGTAACGGAATTTCGCATTCCGGCCGTGAATGGCCCAGGCCACCTTGCCCATCTCAGCAAACCGAATCACCACCGGGACAATGGGCGCCCCCGTCTTCTCCGCAAGCACAAACGGGCCTCGCTTGAGCGGAAGGACCGGATTCGGACTCGAGCGCCCCTCGCCGAAGATGAACAGGTTGCGCCCGTCCTTCAGAATCGGAGCCCCCTTCTCCACCAGGTGTGCCACCATGCCCCGCTTGCCTCGGTTCACATACACCGTACCCAGCAACGTGTTCCCCCAGCCGAACAAAGGCCAGTTCTTGATGTCCACCGTGGCCACGAAATGCCCTGTAAACCACCCGGCCACCACCGGAATGTCAGCATAGGAAGTGTGCGTCGGCAATATGATTACCCCTCGCTCCTTCACCTTCCGATTCCTGTGCACCCGGAAACCGAGACCATACAGGAGCACCCGACCATACACGACCGCCACCGCCGACCTCAGCTTCCGATGTATCACCACGGCACAGGCCACGAAACTGACAAAGCTCCAGATAAAAAGAAATGGTACGCGATAGGCCACGCGAACCAGAATCTGGAACCGCTCGAACCAGGAATTCGAGGCCGCCTGGGACATCTCCGCTGTGTGCGTCTTTTCCATCGAAGATCCTTCTCGACTTGGACGTGACGAATACTGGACGTTTGGTGTCCAGATTTCGACACACCGCTCCCGATCACCTTCCTGGATTCCGTGCCCCGTTCCCGAGGCGAAATACAAGGAAGGTGCCGGGCCTGTGCGATATTGGCGCTCCTCGAGGAGCGCCTCGGCCGACCGGTGTTCGGTGCGGCCGAACCTGACCTGGGAAGAGGTGTTCAAGTTTTGTGCCGGAAGGTGCTGTTGGAGGAGATTTCGCGGAGCGGTGGGAGGCTGTGTGGTGCGTGGTCTGGAGGAAGGGAGGTGGAGCGGTGGTGTGGCGTGTGGCCGGAAAGGGCGTGGTGGGGGTTCATGAATCCGGGCATCCGTCGCTGACGCCTTTCCGGTGAGTGGAGTCTTTCTGCTCGGCCCTGTGCGGGCAGCGGTCGGCACGGTCCGGGATGCCGTCGTGGTCTGAGTCTTTTTCAGGGCATCCATCGTCGTCCCGGAAGCCGTTGACGGTTTCCGGTATGTTTGGGCAGCGGTCGAGTGGTGCAACGATGCCGTCGTGGTCCGGATCTTTTTCCGGGCACCCGTCGTCGTCCCGGAACCGGTTTTTGGTTTCGGGCTTGCCGGGGCAACGGTCGAGTGGGTCGACGATACCGTCGTGGTCTGAGTCTTTTTCAGGGCATCCATCGTCGTCCCGGAAGCCGTTGAGGGACTCGGGGCGTTTCGGGCAGCGGTCGAGGAGGTCGAGGATTCCGTCCTGGTCTGTATCCTTTTCCGGGCAGCCGTCCTGGTCGCGGAGGTTGTTCTGATCTTCCTTGGCTCGGGGGCAGCGGTCGAGGAGGTCGAGGATTCCGTCCTGGTCTGTATCCTTTTCCGGGCAGCCGTCCACATCCTGGTAGTCGTTGAGGGTTTCGGGCTTGCGGGGACAACGATCCCAGAGGTCCGGGATGCCGTCCTCGTCCTGGTCGGGTTCAGGGCAACCGTCGGTGTCCCGGAAGCGATTCCAGGTTTCGGCTTCTCGAGGGCACCGGTCCCGGCGGTCCGGGATGCCGTCCTGGTCGGTGTCCTCTTCCGGGCACCCGTCGGCGTCGCGCCAGCCGTTGATGGTTTCGCGATCCTGTGGGCAACGGTCGAGGTGGTCGGGTACGCTGTCGCCGTCCTGGTCGCCCCCCAAGGAATTCCGGTCGCGCGACTTGGTGCTTGCAGTCTCGAGGTTCGCTGCGGTCACCTGGTCCGGACAGCCGTCCTGGTCGGCGAATCCGTTGCGGCTTTCTTTCCTGTCCGGACACTCGTCGATGGGATCGCTGATCCCGTCGTGGTCGGTATCCGGCTCCGGGCAACCGTCCTCGTCCCAAAGGCCGTTGACCGTTTCCTTGCGTTTCGGGCAGAGGTCGAGGGGGTCGAGCACGCCGTCCCGATCCCGGTCGAACTCGGGGCAGCCATCGTCGTCCCAAAGGCCGTTGACGGTCTCCTTGCGATGGGGGCACTGGTCCTCGGGCACGACGATCCCGTCGTGGTCCTGGTCGGTCTCCGGGCACCCGTCCTCATCCCAGAATCCGTTTCGCGTTTCCGACTTTTTTGGGCAGGCGTCCAGGGCGTCCACGATGCCGTCCCCGTCGGTGTCCCGTTCCGGGCACCCATCCTCATCCCACAGATCGTTCCTGGTCTCCGGGCGATCAGGGCAGAGGTCCACCGGGTCCAGGATCCCGTCGCCATCGCGATCTTCCTCGGGGCAGCCGTCGGTGTCCCACAGGGCGTTCAAGGTCTCCGGGACTTTCTTGCACCGATCGATCGCGTCCGGGATACCGTCTCCATCGGTGTCCTTTTCCGGGCACCCGTCCTCGTCCCAGACGCCGTCGAACGATTCGGATTTTCGCGGGCAGTCGTCCACCGGGTCGACGATACCGTCTCCGTCGGTGTCGATTTCGGGGCACCCGTCGTCATCCCAGAATCCGTTCCGGGTCTCGGGTTTGGCGGGACAGGCGTCTCGAGCGTCCGGGATGCCGTCCTGATCTCCATCCGGACCCGTGGGGAGCGTTGCTGCCGTGCCGTTTCCTGGGGTCGGCCGCGCAGTCGACGCCCGGGCCGGAGGGTGGTCGGCCGCCGGCGGTTCAGGGGGGCCGACCGGCTGCGGTGGAGCGCCGGACGGTTCGCTCCCGGACTGCCGCCCGGTATCCCTCGAGGCATCCTGCTGTACCGTGGTCGACGCACCAGGTTGCTCGAACAGAAGCATGTCGCCGCAGCGAGCCACGGGGGAACCGAGCGGTCCGGTGCCTAGTGTGTTGTCGGGGTCCTGCACGAGGACCCATCGGACGGGGAGGTCCCAGGTCCACGCCATGTCCTTCCACTGCCGGCCGGTCAGCCAGGCGTGGACCGGGTGGCCTGGTTTGGTCAACGCTTCGACTCGAGGGTCCATGGGTCCCAGGAAGGTCCACCTGGGTGGCAGGCCGGTCTGGGTGGAGGGCTGGTGATGAAACGCCTGGAGCAAGAAAGGGCGTCCCACGGTGGCCGCCGACTCCGACATGGTCCCCTGGATCTCGGCCAGACGAAGGCTCTCCGCCAAGGCCTGGCTGCTGGTCCCTGCTCCGTTCTGATCCATCTCCACGGGCCGGGGAGGTGTGTCCGCGATACCATGCGGCCGGTTCCGGGCGCCGATATAGTGGACCGCCCCGGGCTTCCTCGAAACCACCTCTGCCACGCAGGAGACTTCATGCCCAATCGCCAAGGACGGTGTGCCGAGTGACGGCCCGCCCAGTATTGCAGCGTCCAGGGCCACCGCCACCAGGATCAGCAGCCAGCGCCTCGGGTGATCCCCGGTCACCCGAACAGCGCCCAGAGCCGCTCCCACCGACAGAGCCATGGGGGCATAGACTGCGAACAGGTCCGGCATGGTAAACGGCTCGAGCACGGCGTTCAACGCGGCGTTGAACACCCCGAACGGTCCCAGCACCGAGAACGGGCCGATCTTCATCATGGACCCGAGGCTCATTGCCACGAACCCAAGAGCGACAAGCGCCCATTTCCGTCCAGCCCGGGTGACCAGGGCCAACCCAAGCGCCACCAGGCCCAGGTACATCCCGCCGCCTGCATGCAGGAACAAAATTCGGGCACCAGCGTCGAACGAGGGGCGTATGAACGGATTGAGAAAATCCAGGAAGGCCACATGGTGGTCCAGGTCATCGAACACGGGCAACGCCATGCCGAGTCCTGGCACGGTCAGCGTGTCGGTCTGAAGCGTTTTCACCATGCCTGAATGGGTGCCGAGCAACAGGTAGGCTTGCGGCAACGCGAGCAGCAAAACACCGGCGGCAGCCGACCCCAACGCCTTCACCGTGTCACGCCGTGTCTCCGGTTGCCGCACCATCCGGCGGATTCCTGCGAATCCGAGGGCCGCACAACTCGCCCCCACGGCCAGCAGTGCGTATGGGGACTCCACCAGCGCGATCCCCATCAACATGCCGCCAAGCAGCATGCGGTACCACGGTCCCCACGCGCCCCACCAAAGCGCGCCCCCCAGGCCGACCCAGCCCAGGGTGCCGCCGTGAAGTTGCCCCATGGCCACGTTGAAGAACGGGGGCCTGGAAGCAACCATGGCCACCCCGGCCACGACCGCGGCCCGCCCACTGCCGGTCACTCGCCGGGCAAGCGCGACGACCCCGGCGGCCATCAAGAGGAGGTTGAACATCCAGACGAAGTTGTAGGCTGCGACCGGGCCTTTCCAGGCGAGCACAGGACCTGCGATGAGGGCGCTCAACGGCGCCATCACCATGCCGCGGGCGCCTGCCGGATAATTGGCGAGATAGGTGGTGCCAAACAGGCCCTGGGGCGTCGCGGCCTGGGCGTGCAGCCACCAGATGCCCCACAGATACTGCACCGAATCCAGTTCCGTACCCACCATCCGCCAAAGCGGATCCGCCAACATGGAGCGCAGTCCGTAGGCCACGAGGCACAGTACCAACGCCGCGCCCAACGCTTGCCAGGCCCCGCGCCGAACTCCTGATAGCCCCGCCACCGCCTCCTCCCCCGGCACCGCCAACCGCCGATGTCTCCACGCCAAACGCCGCTCACGGCCTTCACCCGAATGCTACCGTGTTCTCCGATCCCGGGCAACCCCCAATTCGTCAGGATTCAACCTGACCCACGCCATGTCCTCCCGTCCCCCCAAGCGCGACCATCGAACCCAAGCCGCCCCCCGAGTACCAGTGCTCGCGTCATCTGCTCCGCACAGGAGGCAACCATGCGTGCCGCTTCCGTTTTCAATGTCAATCGGTCCACAGGCCGCTCCAGTGCACTCAGCAGCACCGCAAACCCGGCCCGGTGCAAGCGTTCCGCACCGCCGCCCAGGATCCCACCGATACCCACCACCGGGATCCTCCGCTCCGCTGCCAGCCGGGCCACGGCTCCAGGGGCCTTGCCCAACACGGTCTGCCCGTCCAGACACCCTTCGCCGGTCACGACCAGATCCACACCGGTCAGCCGTTTTTCCAGGCCCACCGCTTCCAGCACCAACACGGCACCTGACACCAACGTGGCCCCCATCAACCCGGCCAACCCGGCGCCCAGTCCCCCGGCCGCACCACCTCCGGCCAACTCCGTCACATCAACCCCACAATCCCGGGCAATGATCTCTGCCAGTCGCGCCAATCCGACCTCGAGTCCGGTCACGCACCCGGGGGTCGCTCCCTTCTGCGGACCAAACACACGAGCGGCACCGTCCGGCCCGAGCAACGGGTTGTGCACATCGCACGCGGCCTCGAGTCGCACCTCATGAACGGCGGGGTCCATTCCGGATTGGTCGATCCGGGCCAGCGCAGCCAGGGCCAGCCCGCCTTCGGGCAGGTCTGTCCCCGATTCGTCCAGGAAACGGACCCCCAGGGCTCGAGCCGCCCCTGTCCCGCCGTCCACGGTGGCAGATCCCCCAAGCCCCACCACCACACGCCGGGCGCCCAGGGCCACCGCTTCCCGGATCAGTTCCCCGGTGCCTCGAGTCGTGGTGCGGCCCGGATCCCGCCGTTCCGGGGAAAGCAACGCAAGCCCGCTCGCGGCTGCCATGTCGATGATCGCGGTTCGAGTATCCGCCAGCCATGCAAACCGGGCTTCCACCTGCTCGCCCAACGGTCCGGTCACTGCTCGAGTCACCCATTCTCCGCCCAGAGCATCGAGAAGGACCTCCGCGGTGCCCTCCCCACCGTCCGCGACCGGAATCTCGTCCACCGTCCAGCCGGGACCGGCCCGGTGAATCCCTTCCGCGATGGCTCGAGCCGCCTGTCGAGCCGACAAGGTTTCCTTGAACGAATCGGGAGCCACCACGACCCGCATGGACCGCGCCCTGTCAGGCCGGAGGGACCTGTTCGCTCCTCTGTTGCTCGAAATCTGCCGCCCTACTTCCATTCGTAGACCTTGAAATCCACCGGGTCGGTGTAGACTCCCTCTTCCTGAAGCGCTGATGAGAAAGCCTTCCCGTTCACGAACAGCGACGAGCCGATGGCTTCCAACTCTTCCGGTCCCACATGTTCCCGCAGCACTTTCCGGTTCAGATACAGGGTGCGCGCTCCGGCCGGCACCGCCGTCCACACCAGATCGCGGACCACGAATCTTCGTTCTCCTGCTTGAAAGAACGCACCGTTCTCCACATACGCAAACCGATCCCCCGGTGACAGGGCGGTCATGTCCCCCGGCCACCACGCGGCACCATCGTTGACCAGACCAATGGTGACCGAACCGTCGCCGGCCAGCGGTTCACACGTCATCCAATCCTCGAATTCGGTGTCAAAATCCATCGCTTCGCTCCATGCCCGACGCCGGCAAGGGTGCCGGTCCCACGCCTCGCCCGGCCCAGGGCAACAAGTTCCACTGACTCGAGCGGCGAACCAACCTCTGGCTGCTCCCCGATCACGAGACGAACAGAAACCCGATTCGGAGACCCATGTCAACGACTATCGTGCAAGGCAATCGCCGAGAGGAACCGGGACAGGGTTTCCACTTTGATGGAACGGCGGACCGGGTAGAATAGACCGGTCCATCGCCCAACCTTGGAGGCACTGCGAGGAGTTGCCATGCAAAGAACGAGCTTCCCCCTTGTCCTGCTGGTCCTGACCTTGCTCACGTCCGGGACGAGTCGCGCAGGAACCACTGCCACATCGGCTACCGGGCCGCATGGCGCCACGGAACCGGGCGCCGAGCCGACGCGAACCGCCACGACGATCGGACAGGAAGACCGGACCGCCGGGACCGAATCACACGGCGCCGCAACGCCGGTCATCCATCATCGATTGAAGGTCCGTATCGACCCGGGAGAGAATGCGCTGGTGGTGGAGGACACCGTAACATTGCCAGACAGCGATACATTCCTCCCAGGCGATCGAGGCCACTTCGTGCTCCACACGGGCTTGACGCCCTCGAGGCGAGGCGAGGGGGCTCGGTTTCGCAAAGCCCGGCGCGGTGAGATTCCCCCCGGCTTCGACGAAGTGCTGACGCCTTCCGGAAAAGCCGGCGACACCCCGCTCACCCTCTATGAATACCGCCTGAAAACCTCGACGCGGACCTTCACCGTCACCTACCAGGGAACACTGGCTCATCCGCTGGTTCAGGCGGGTGAGACCTATGCGCGAGATTTCAAGGAAACCGCGGGTACCATCACCGAAGACGGGGTCTATCTGGCCGGAAGTTCGTTTTGGCTCCCCTGGTTCGGAGAGGCTCTGGTCACCTTCGAGATGGACGTGACGCTTCCGTCCGGGTGGAAGTCGGTGAGCCAGGGAGAACGCACCGAGGAACTGGACGAGGGAGAAGCGGCCCGGGCCACCTGGCGCTGCCTCCATCCGCAGGACCAGGTGTACCTCGTCGCCGGTCGCTGGACCGAGTACGTGCGTGACGGCGCTCGAGTGACGGCCATGGCGTTTCTCCGCGAACCGGACGAGGGCCTGGCCAACCGTTACCTGGACGCCACGGAGCGGTACATCGCCATGTACGACGACCTGCTCGGCCCCTACCCCTACCAGAAGTTCGCCCTGGTGGAAAACTTCTGGGAAACCGGGTACGGTATGCCGTCGTTCACCCTCCTCGGCTCCAGGGTCATCCGCCTCCCCTTCATAATCACATCGTCCTATCCACACGAAATCCTGCACAACTGGTGGGGAAACGGGGTCTACGTGGACTACTCGAGCGGCAACTGGTGTGAGGGACTCACCGCCTACCTGGCTGACCACCTGCTCCAGGAACAACGCGGTCGAGCACGGGAGTACCGGGAGACCACCTTGCAAAAATACACGGATTATGCAGCCCGGGGGGAAGACTTCCCGCTCACCGAGTTCCTCGAGCGACACAGTTCGACCACGGAAGCGGTGGGATATGGCAAGGCGTCCATGTTCTTCCATATGCTGCGCCTCGAGCTGGGAGATACCCTGTTCATCGAAGGATTGCGCCGTTTCTACGAGGCACACCGTTTCGAGGAAGCGAGTTGGTCCGACCTGGAAGATGCCTTCGAAGCCGTGTCCGGCCGCTCTCTCCAGCCTCTGTTCCAACAGTGGGTGGAACGCACCGGGGCTCCATCGTTGCGGCTCGGCGAGGTCCAGGTCGAACCCAGTTCCGGCACCGAGAACTCCTACCGACTGGTCATCGAACTCGAGCAGATCCAGCCAGGGCCTCCCTACCTGCTGAAAGTGCCGGTGGCGGTGACCCTGGACGGCCGGAAAGAAGCCATGGTGACCACCCTGGACATGACGAATGCGCGGCAAACATTCGAGTTCGAGGTGCCGGGGCGGCCGCTTCGGGTGGATGTGGATCCGGCTCGAGACGTGTTCCGAACCCTGGACCGTGACGAGACGCCTCCTGCGCTGAGCGGCGTATTCGGGGCGGGCGAGGTGACCATCCTGGTGCCCTCTGCAGCACCGGAAACAGTACGGGCCGGGTACGAGGCACTTGCCGGAGCATGGCGCGAAGCCAACCCGGAGCACGTGCGCGTGGTGAGCGACGCGGCCACAGAGGAGTTCCCTTCGACCGAAGGCGTGTGGGTGCTGGGATGGGAGAATCGGTGGGTACAACACGTCCTCGAGGGGCTCCATCGCTACGATGTTTCGGTGACGCCCGAGGCAACCCGAATCGGACACACCGAGATACCGAGGAAGAATCACGCGCTGGTACTTGCCATGCGCTCTCCCCAGGCCCCGGACCAGGTCGTGGCGCTGGTGGCAGCGGACCTGGCCGAGGCCATGCCCGGACTCGCCCGCAAGCTCCCCCACTATCACAAGTACAGCTACCTCGGATTCGAAGGTGACGAGCCGACCAACATGGCCAAAGGACGGTGGCCGGTACTCGACTCCCCCCTCACCCGCCTGCTCCCCTCCCAGGCCCAGGAGACAGGGTCCACCGCCACCGCACAGGTGCCTCGAGCCCGATTGCCCGAACGGAAACCCCTCGTGGAGCCTCCGCCGATTTTCTCGGTCGGCCGCATGATGTCCACCATTCGCACCCTGGCGAGCGAGGCGTTCCAGGGACGCGCCATCGGCGACCCTGCCCTGGACCAGGCCGCGGCCTACATCGCCAAGGCGTTCCAGGAGGCAGGATTGCAACCGGGTGGAGACGAACCCGGCAGCTACTACCAGGCCGTGCCCTGGCCGGACCAGGGGATCGAGGGACTCGATCTCGAGCACGCCACGCCGATGAAGAACATCATAGGGATCATCCCGGGACGGAAGGCGGAGTGGGCGGGCGAAAGCGTCGTGGTCGGCGCACACTACGACCATCTGGGCCTGGGGGAAATCGTGGGTCGTGAACAGGACCGCGGACAGGTCCACCCGGGTGCAGACGACAATGCCAGTGGGGTCGCAGTGCTGCTGGAGCTGGCTCGAGTGCTGGGGCAAAGCCTGGCGCCTGACCGCACAGTCGTGTTCGTGGCCTTTACCGGCGAGGAGGAGGGACTCCTCGGCTCCCGCCACTACGTGCACGCCGCCGGCACCTATCCGGTGGACCGATGTATCGCCATGATCAATATCGATACCGTGGGAAGGCTCGAAGGCCGAAAACTCCTCGTGCTCGGCGCAGGATCCGCGCGGGAGTGGGTCCACATCTTCATGGGCGTCGGATACACCACCGGCGTGCAGACCGACTGCGTGGCTCGAGACCTGGGGTCGAGCGACCAGAAATCGTTCCTCGACGCGGGCGTGCCTGCCATTCAACTCTTCTCCGGCCCCCACCTCGACTACCACCGCCCCTCCGATACCCCTGACAAGATCGACCCAACAGGCCTGGTTCAGGCGGCTACCGTGGTCAAGGAGGCCCTCGAGTACCTTGCTGGACGAGAGGGGCCGCTCACCTCGACCCTGGGAACCGAAACCAACTCGGACCGAACGGGCGGCCCCAAGGCGACGCGCAGGGTAAGCCTGGGCACGGTGCCCGATTTCACCTACCAGGAGACCGGGGTCAAGCTCTCGGGCGTGGTCCCCGGTTCTCCTGCACAACAGGCAGGCCTCCGGGCCGGGGACGTGATCGTCCGGATCGACGACAAACCCATCGACGACCTCCGCGCACTGTCCGACCTGCTCAAATCCCTCAAACCGGGCGACCGTATCACCATCACGGTGCAGCGCAATGGACAGGAAGAGGTGCTCGAGGCCACAGTGACCGCTCGCTGACACGATCGCACCAAAACGCTGCGCCCGGCCCGCTGT
>Ga0256914_1002275_pt1 | contig 16233 bp, 13 predicted proteins | sample HulkmetaG_FD_191571 | JGI IMG/M metagenome (GOLD analysis project Ga0256914, IMG submission 191571) | Hydrothermal chimney microbial communities from Main Endeavour vent field at the Juan de Fuca Ridge, Pacific Ocean - Hulk | ecosystem: Environmental > Aquatic > Marine > Hydrothermal vents ... | reverse complement strand
AAAAACTTGTTAAAGAAGAACATTGGGTTAAGGGAGAACTTGAAACCCTTAAAGAGTATACGGGTAACAAGAGTATGGTGGAGTCTTTTTATAGAAATGGTAAGGTTTTCCTTAGAAGTTATTATTTGAATGATAGAAAGGTGAGGGAAGAGATAATAGAGAATGGTAAGGTTGTGAGGGAGAGAAAGTTTGAGTAGGAGATTGGGTATCAGGTTTCTCAGATTTACTACCCTTAGGTATTTTAAAAGGGGTGTTTCTCTTTTTTCTATAGTTGGTATAGGGGTTGGTGTGATGGCTCTTATTGCCGTTTTATCGATTATGGATGGTTTTCAGTCGGGTTTTATAGAGAGTATACTGGATATAGATTCATATCATATAAGAGTTAATGACATAAAGAGCAATTCTGAGCTTAAATCTATCATTGAGAAAATTATGGATATCCGAGGGGTTGTTTCGGTAATCCCCTTCACGGAGAATAAGGCAATTGCCAACAGTGTTTCTTCACAATCTAGAGGGGTGATAGTGCGTGGTGTTCCTATCGATGTGTGTAACAGAGATCTTTCTTTTAAAGATAGGTTAAAAATGGTGAGGGGAAGTTTTGATATTTCCTCTACGAGTAACATTGTAGTTGGAAGTGAGTTAGCGGATATGCTTGACATCGATGTGGGTGATAGGATTGTGCTTGTTTCTCTCTCCGGCTCGAGTAAGAACGGTTTGCTTCCGGTGAGGAAAAACTATACGGTTTCTGGTATATTTAAGACAGGTTACTATGATATAGATCTTAATTGGTCTTTTGTTTCTCTAAAAGCGGCAGATCTCTTTTTTTGGGGGGGGAAGGAAGAGAATTTAACTCTTGGAATTAAAATAAGAAACCGTTTTGATGATCGGGGGATAGTGGAAAGAATTAAAGCTATCCCCGGGGTAGCGAAGGGAGATGTAATCTCATGGCGGGTGTACAATCATGCTTTTTTTAATGCGCTTCTGATGGAAAAAGTAATGATGTATCTCCTTCTGAGTCTTATATTCGTAGTGGTAGGTTTTAACATATATCATTCCATGCGTAGGTTGGTTTATGAAAAGATAGAGGACATTGCAATTTTGAGGTCATTTGGAACTCTCCCCGGTACTATCCAAAGAATTTTTATTTTAGAGGGGTTCTTTACCGGTATTGTTGGTTCTTTTTGGGGAGTTTTGGCGGGCTTTTTTGTTTCTGTGAATATTAATGAGGTGTTTTCTTTTTTTGAGTCATTGGCAAACTTTGTGCTTGCTGTTCTAGGTTTAGCTCTGTCTATCTTTAATAGGAATTTTGCGGAATCTCACTTTTCTATTTTTTCTCCCGTATATTTTTACCTTATGAGGGTGCCCGTTAAGATATATTTCGTAGAGACCCTATCTATTGTCTTGTTTGCTGTATTAACATCTCTGTTAGCGGCGTTTTTCGCTTCTAGAGATATAAATAAAATTAAGCCTGCTGTAATTTTGAGGAATCGGTAGAGTTCGATGTAGGTAAAGGATTTGTGGGGAGAAGAGGAGGCACGGTTTGTTGGTGGAACTGAAAAACCTTAGAAAGGTCTATGAGTCAAGGATAGAGAGATTAGAAGTCCTTAAAGGATTAAATTTGGAGGTGGAGGAAGGGAGTATTGTAAGTATTGTGGGAGAGAGTGGCTCTGGTAAGAGCACTCTCCTGAATTTAATAGGGGGGTTGGATTTTCCTACCGAGGGCAGTATTTTGATAGACGGAACAGATATAAGTGGACTGGACGAGGTTGGGTTGACGCGCTATCGGAATAAGTATTTTGGTTTTATTTTCCAGTTCCACTACTTACTGAATGATTTCACTGCTCTTGAGAATGTATTTATGCCTCTTTTGATAGGTGGTGCTAAATTGTCTCTGGCCAAACGGCGGGCCCGTGATTATTTGCAACTTGTGGGACTGGATAAGAAAGAGAATAATTTCCCGACAGAGCTCTCAGGGGGGGAGCGTCAGAGGGTGGCTGTGGCTAGGGCTCTTATAACAGAGCCAAGGATTGTCCTAGCGGATGAGCCTACGGGTAATTTGGATGAGAACAACTCACAGGTTGTTGAGAATCTTCTCTTTGAATTGGCTAAAACCCTTGGGAGAACATTGATCATTGTTACCCATGATCTGGAACTTGCCAGAAGAGCGGATGTCATGTACACATTGGAGCATGGGGTTTTAAAGTAAGATGGTGCGTTTTTCTCTCTTTTATAGTTTTTTTCTTCTTTTTTCCAGACGAGAGGGAGGGTTTGCCCGCTATTTTAAGGGTGCAGTCCTCGGAATAGGGTTAAGTCTTATCCCTCTTACTGTAGTGCTTGAGGTGACGGATGGGATGATAGAGGGAATTACCGCCCGTTATTTGGAATTGGGTAGTTATCATATCCAGGCCTTTGTAAGTGGTGATGTTGGGCTCACGGGGTTAGAAAAGTTAGCTTTAAGTATAGAGAAGGTTAAAGGTGTAAGGGTGGCAATTCCCGAGAGGCGGGGAGTTGGGCTTTTATATCACGGAGGAAAGAGAGATACGGTGACGGTAAGGGCGGTATTGCCCGATATTTACGGGAAGGATACGGGTTTTAGGAGATACTTTAGAATTCTTAAAGGTAGTTTTGATCTGAAAAGTGACCGTGCTATTATTGTCAGCAGGGTGATAGCGGAAAAACTCAATGTAAAGTGTGGTGATACTCTCCAATTGTTGACTCTATCCGGGAATTTGAGTGGTAGGATGATTCCGAGGATAAAAACTTTTAAGGTTGAAGCAATATTTACCACCGGATATGAGGATCTTGATAAAATGTTGGTTTATATACCATTGGAAGAGGGCTTTAAATTGATGGGTGCAAATAATTCGTATGAGATAGTTGGAATAAAGAGTTATAATCCCTTTAAAGGGCTTGGAGGGGTTGTAAAGAGGGTTTCCAGGATGCTACCAGAGGGTTCATACCTGTATACATGGTATCAGCTTGAAATTTCCCAGTATAAATCTTTTCAAACAACAAAGGCACTCTTACTCTTTGTTATGGCTTTAATAGTTATTGTTGCTACAATGAATATTTCTTCTTCTATGGTGATGACCATTATGGAAAAGGAGAGGGAGATAGCAATACTAAAATGTATGGGGGCCTCTCCATGGATGGTGACCATTTCTTTTGCCTTTATGGGATTGCTGGGTGGGGTTGTTGGTTCTTTTTGGGGAATACTATCCGGGGTTTTTATATCGATTAATATAAATCAGTTGTTTTCTGTAGCGCAGTTGGTGGCAGATAAAACTGTTGATTTGATAAATGGAATGTACGGATTATTTATCCCGGAAAATCTACTCTCTCATTTCACTATATTTAACAATGCATATTATCTCGATAAAATCCCAATTCATCTGAGGTTAAATGAAATTCTCAGTGTAGGGGTTCTTACCGTTTCTTTTTCTACCCTCGCCTCTCTGATACCAGCATTGCGTGCTGGGAAGCTAAAGCCTGTGAATCTAATAAATAGATATTAGACTTGATTTCTCCGTGAAATTTCTTATTATCTACTTTAGGATAGAGAGATGAAATGTGAAATTTGTGGTATCAGAGAAGCGGTAATTCATATAGAACAGATTATAGGTTATGAAAAGGTGGAACTCCACATCTGTGAGGAATGTGCCCGTGAACGTGGCATAACTACGGGCGAGGATAAGATAGAGTTCTCGATTTCTAACCTCATAATGGGTCTTGTTGATGTAAAGGATGTTCATCCTAGAAAGTCCGCTAGGAAGGTTTGTCCAAAATGTGGTACTTCTTTCGAGACTTTTAAAAAAACAGGGAAGTTGGGGTGTACAGAGTGTTACGTTACATTCGAAAGGGAGATAAGGTCTATACTACGTAAAATGTATGGTAAGACACAGCATGTGGGAAAGTTTCCAAAGCAGTTAAAGAGGTATAAGACCTTTTTAATTGATTTGGAGAGGCTCAAAGAGGATTTGAGAAAAGCTATAAAGAGCGAGAACTATGAAAAGGCAGCTATACTGCGGGATAGAATAGCGGAGATACAGAAATCGACGGGGCGTATAGATGAGTGATTTTATAGAAACTACGGATGTGAAAGGCTGGTTTATAGAGTCGGGAGTTTCTGACGATGTGGTGGTTTCTTCCAGAGTGAGACTTGCAAGAAACCTGGCTGATTTCCCTTTTCCTGGTGCTATGAGTATTGATGACGAGAAAAAAGTAGAGAAACGGGTGGTTGAGGCTTTCAGACGGATTGATCCGGGTGGTGAATTCAGGATTATAAAATTGAAGGAACTCAATCCTATTGAACGGAGGGTACTTCTGGAACGTAATTTTATTACGCAGGAGTTTCTTTTGGCTAAGGATAAGACGACAATTATTAATGATAGAGAGACCTTGTCCGTAATGATTAATGAGGAGGATCATCTGAGGATTGCGGCGATAAGGGCCGGTTTGAACCTTAAGGGGGCATACGAGGATGTGAATAATCTGGATAATGAATTGGAGAAGTATCTTCATTACTCCGTTTCTATGGAGTGGGGGTATCTCAATTCTTCCCTCAGTAATATCGGTACTGCGATGAGGAGTTCCGTAATGTTTCACCTACCAGCTCTTTCCATGACCTCACTCCTCGACAGGGTGCTAAAGAGTGTTAATCAGGTTGGTATATCTGTGAAAGGTTTTTTTGGGGATGATGAGGGTTCTCTTGGTGATATGTATCAGCTCTCGAATCAGGTTACGCTTGGCATAACTGAAGAGGAGATACTTGAAAAACTTGAAGGTGTAGCATATCAGTTAGTAAATTATGAGAGAAAAGCAAGAGAAGAGTTGCTTGAGAGGAAGAGGGTAGATATAGAGGACAAGATTTTGAGGGCGTACGGGATATTGAGGTACTGTAAGTTGATATCTGTTAAAGAGGCGGTAGAACTCTTAACATTAATTCGTTTGGGTGTTTGCCTTAATGTAGTGAAGGGTGTAAAATTACAGACGGTGAATAGGTTGTTGTTCGTTTCCCAGAAATCCAACATTCAAAAAATTTTGAATGAAACGTTTGGAGAAGATTTTGATAGTCACCAGGTTGATTATATGAGAGCAAAGATAATTAGAGAAACCCTCTCTAAAACTGAAAATATGGAGGGGAGCAATGTTTAAGGGATTGACTCAAAGGGCACAAAAGGTCTTGACAATACTGGCTCAGGAAGAGGCCAAGAGATTTCATTCTGATCAATTGTTGCCAGAGCATATAGTACTTGCTCTGTTAAAGGATGGGGAGGGAGTAGCCATAAAGGCCCTCCAGATGTTGAAGATAAATATTGCTGAGATGCAAATTGAAATTGAGAAGGAAATTCCCAGGGGCAAGGGTGGTTTGATTTTAGGGGATGTTCCCCCTTCGAAGCGAGGGCAGAGAATTCTTGAAGACTCTGCGGAAGAGGCGAGGAATATGGGACATGAATACATAGGAACAGAACATTTGCTTCTTGCCGCTGCTCGGGAACAGGGGAGCATTACCTCCAGATATCTTGCCCGCTACAATATATCGATAGGAATGCTCAGAGACGTTGTGATAAGAATTAATGGGTTGGGCGATGTTAATCAACAGACAAATAGGAAAAAGAAACCACAACCGGTAAGTCGTAAAACGACTCCTACTCTCGATGAGTTTGGTAGAGATTTGACTGCCTACGCCAAGGAGGGCAAATTAGACCCGGTAATAGGGAGAGTTAGAGAGATTCAACGGGTTATTCAGATTCTTGCCAGAAGGACAAAGAATAATCCCGTTTTGATTGGAGAACCCGGTGTGGGCAAGACGGCTATAGTGGAGGGGCTTGCTCAGAGAATTGTGGATGGCAATGTACCTGAAATTCTTATAGGAAAGCGGGTTCTTACTCTTGATCTGGCTTCTCTTGTGGCGGGTACCAAGTATAGAGGAGAATTCGAAGAACGTTTAAAACGAGTGATGAAAGAAATTGTGACGGCAAAGAATATAATTCTCTTTATCGATGAACTTCATACCATTATTGGCGCTGGTGGTGCTGAGGGGGCTATTGATGCCTCGAATATGCTAAAACCTGCTCTCTCGCGGGGTGAATTGCAATGTATAGGTGCGACTACCCTAAACGAATATAAGAAGTATATAGAGAAAGATGCGGCTTTGGAGAGGAGATTTCAGTCTATATTTGTGGATGAACCAAGTGTGGAGGAAACTATCGAGATTCTTAGAGGGATAAAGTCTCGTTATGAACAGCATCATCATGTTAGATATACGGAGGAGGCTCTTAGAGCGGCGGCCTCGCTCTCCAGCCGATATATATCCGACAGGTATCTACCGGATAAGGCTATAGATTTGATAGACGAAGCGGGTTCTAGAAAACGAATTAGTAATAGTATAAGACCTAAAGAGATTCAAGAACTGGAAAAGGAGATAGAGCGTCTTAATATTAAAAAGGCTAATTTAGTAAGTACGCAAGATTACGAGGAGGCTGCGGCAGTAAGGGACACGGTTAGGCAGCTGAAACAAAAGGTAGAGGAGATTAAACAAAACTGGGTAAAGAATATTAATACCGAGGAAAATGTTGTAGATGCAAATGAGATTCAGCTTGTGATTTCAGACATTACGGGTATTCCTGTTTCCAGAATAGCGCAGAACGAATCAGAGAAACTTCTGCATATAGAGGAAGAACTTCATAAGAAGGTAATAGGACAGGACGAGGCTATAAATGTAATAGCCTCTGCGATAAGACGCTCAAGGACTGGTTTGAGTTCTCCTAAACGTCCCCTTGGTTCTTTTGTTTTTCTTGGTCCTACCGGTGTTGGAAAGACACTTGTTGCGAAGACTCTTGCAGAGTTTTTATTTGGAAATGAAGAAGCTCTTATACGTATAGATATGTCTGACTTTATGGAGAAACACAATGTTTCAAGGCTTGTAGGTGCTCCTCCAGGGTATGTTGGTTATGAGGAGGGTGGGCTTTTAACGGAAAAGATACGAAGACGGCCCTACAGTGTAATACTGCTGGATGAGATAGAAAAAGCTCATCCTGATGTTTTTAACCTTCTCTTGCAGGTATTGGAGGAGGGTCAGCTGCAGGACAATTTGGGACATACGGTGTCTTTCAGAAATGCTGTTCTGATAATGACCTCAAATGCGGGTGCCAGAGAGATTAGCAAAGATTCTTATCTTGGTTTTCAAACAAGTGATGAGTCTATAAAGTTTGCAGACATTAAAAGTTCTGTGATGGGTGAGCTCAAAAAGTTGTTTAACCCGGAGTTCATTAATAGAATCGATGAAATCGTGGTTTTCCATAGCCTTTCACGGGAACATATAACTCAGATATTCGATATCATGGTTGATGAAATAAGAGATAGACTTAAAGAACAGGATATCAAACTGGAGATTACTAAAAAGGCAAGGGAACATCTAATTGATGAGGGTTTCGATGAGAAGTTTGGTGCACGTCCTTTAAGACGGGTGTTGCAGAAAAAGATAGAGGATCCTCTCTCTCTTGAAATTCTAAAGGGTAGATTTGGAAAGGGTGATACGGTAGTTGTGGATTACAAAAACGATGGGATAACTTTTAGGAAAAAGAGGAATCATGTGAGAAAAAAGGTTGATAGTAAAGAGCTTGAAAAAATTATCGGGTAAGTTATTGTTGTTTAGGCGGTTAGAGTTGTTGAGGGCTCTAATCGCCTTTTTGTTTTTCTTTTCTAATTTTCTTCTCTTTTCTCAGGATGCGAATAATCTTTTCAGGGTGGGTTATAGTTCTTTCAATGATGGTTTTTATCTCTCTGCGATAGGTAACTTTGAGGAGTATTTGAAATATTATCCTACGGGTAGTAATGCCGACGATGCAAGGTATATGCTTGGTATTTCTTACTATTACACGGGAAAATACTCCATGGTGGTAAACAGTGTGGATGCTCTTTTGGCCATTTCTCCCTCTTCTAAGTATGTGCCAAGGGTTTACTATTGGAAGGGTATGGCTCTGTACAAGTTGAAAAAGTATAAGAGAGCGTTGAAAAGTTTTAATCTTCTTTTAGAAACCTATAAACCGTTGGATTTTTACTACCTCTACTCTCTGTTCTATAAGGCTAAATCGCTGGAGGGTTTAAACCGAAACTCCGAGGCTTTGATTACATTGAGGGAGATGCTGAATAGACTTGCCTCTGCTGCTAATTCTCTTGGTCCTGTTAGCAAAGAAACATTATCTCAATATATTTTAAATGAACTTGGAAGCGTTAGTTTTAAATTGGGAGAGTATGAAACTTCCAGTAAGTATTACAGCCGTATCATATTGGATTACCCCAATTCTCCCTTCATTGAAAGAGCGGTATTTTACATGGCTGAGTGTGATTTTTATCTCAATGATTATGAAAATGCTCGAAAACGATATACTCGTTTATTAGCTTTGTTTCCCAAGACTCAGTTTGAAGAACTTGCGATTTACAGATTGGCATATATTTCTAATGTTCTTAACAGATGGAATGATGCTCTGAGATATATAGCCAGATATAAGAGAGAATTTCCGAGGGGTGCATATTTTGTTGATATAAAAAGGGTAGAGGGCGATGTTTTTCTGGCGCTTGAAAGGTATGAGGATGCCCTTGTTGTTTACAGGTATTTGTTATCTGGTGGGAGGATATCGAAAGTAGAGAGGCAGAAGGTAGAGTACAATATGGGCCTGTGTTATAAGAATCTTAATAAGTACAGTGAGGCCTTGAGATATTTTCGAGAGGTTTCCAGTGGAGCTACAGGTGAGGTGAAAAAACGGGCGATGTTTAATGAGGCTCTTGCTTTGTACAGATTAAATCGAGCTAATGAGGCTGAAGAGTTATTTAAAAAGCTTCTTAGGGTATATGGTAAGCAGGATGAAAGGATTGGAGAAGACATTTTGGGTTGGATAGCGAATATTTATGAGTCAAAGGGTGAACTGGATAAAGCATATGCTGCATGGAACGATTTGATCACCAGGTATCCCGATTCATTAAAGATCGCGGATTATTACTATCATCGAGGAAATGTTTCCCTCAAGTTAGGGAGGTATGACGCCGCCTTGAGGGATTTTGATATGATCAAAATGCATTATAATTCTCAGGGTTATATTCCTCAAGTAGATTACCAAATTGGTTACATTTATGCACTCAAGGGAGAATACGTCCGGGCTATTGGGTTTTTTAAGAGCGCTCTTGGAGAGAGTAACTCCGAGGCATTTTCTTTAAAGTGTGAATATTCAATTGCTTCTGGGTATTACAATATTGGAGACGATGGTAGTGCTATGAGATATTTTGAAATGGTGGTTGAAAATCCTGGAAAGGAGAAGTGGGATGGAAAGAAAAACTTGATAGCAGAATCGTATTTTAACATGGGTAAGATTTATTATAGAGCTAGAAAATATAGACTAGCTGCTGAGAATTTCTACAAAGCCTCACAGGTTTATGGAGTTGGATTTGAGGCTGCAAAATCGTTGATGTGGAAGGGGTGGGGCGAGTTTCAATTGGGTGATTATTCAACTTCTGAAAAGACTTTCTATGGGGTTGCCAAAGAGTTTGAGAATTTGCCCGGGGTGGTGGTAGAGGCGCTGTATAGGGCTGGAATTTCCGCTTCTCAGAGGGGTGATTTTGAGAAGGCTTTAAATTATTTTAATTCTGCGCTGGGTGTGCTTAATAGAATCAAAAATTCTGTTACCTATATTGGGATAGAAAATATAGACATTAAGGAGATGGAGAGGGGAATCTTGTATTCCACACTGGATTCATATGTGTCTTTGGGGAATGTAAAGAAGATAAGAAGTTCTGTAGGACGCCTCTATCAGCTTTTCCCGGAGTCGAAAACTACCTCAAATGCTCTCTTCAGGGTGGCAAAGTTTTTCTATAATAAGAAAGATTATAGAGTTGCCAGGTTGTATTTTAAGAAAATTATTGAGAATTTTAATGGAGACAATAGAGAGTTCTCACTCTACTGGGATGGTATGTGTTGTTTGAAGCTGGAAGATTTTGCAGGTGCCGTTGAGAGGTTTATGCACTATCTCTCTCTTTACCCTGAGGGTGTGTTTAAAGAAGAATCGCTTGTTTCTTTGGGTACCGCGTTGGAGAGGGCAGGTGATAAGGCACTTGTAGAAAGTGTGTATAGTAAAACAATTTCCAGTAAATTGATGGATAGGAGAGTTCGAGACACTATAGTTTTATACTATGCTTTGTTTATATACGGTAGTGAAATGAAAAAAAGTGTTAATCTCCTTATGAATCTGGCAAGGGAGGGTAGTGATGAAGATATACGTACGAGAGCGGAATTAGCTCTGGCCAGGTATTACGAGAGAGAGGGTGATTTAGAAAAAGCTATGAATATTTTTGAGGTGATATCAGAAAAGCGCTCAGATGTTTTGGGGGCGCGTGCAGAAATGGGACTTGCAAAACTTTTCGAGTCACATGGAAAAATTCAAAAGGCAATTGAAAGTTATCTCAAGATAGATTATTTGTACGGTTCGTACTCTGATATTGCCTCCGAGGCTTTGTATAGGCTGTATCTCATTTACAAGAGATTGGGATCCCCTCAAAAGGCAAAACAGGTGTATAGCAAACTTGTAGAGCGATATCCTGATAGTAAATGGATAGAACGTATTAATGAGGGTGTGAAAACAGACTAGTGATATTTTTTCTCTATGATTTTGCTCAGGTGGTAGAATCGTTCAACCGTATTTAAGGTTTTTATAACTCGTACTCTTTTGCCATCCAGTCTTACAGGAATGGGAATGATATAGAGAACCTGTTTTCTATAGATCCCCAGTTTTAGAATTATGCTGGTGTCTCCATAGCCAGTTCCCTCCATCCCGGGGAAGAGAAAATTGCCCAAGGAGTATGCAATAAATTTCCCTCTATACTTTTCAAATCCTTGGACGAAGTGAGGGTGGGATCCTATTACAATATCGGCTCCGCTATCTACCATTTTTCTATAGAGCTTTACCTGATTGAGAGTGGGTATCGATGTCCATTCAATCCCACCGTGAACCATTACAATGTTTAGTGAGTTGTCTCCAAATTTTTCCTTTAGTAGGCTAAAGAAGTAATCGTTTGCCCAGAGGATGCCGGGTTTCTGCTTGTTTGCCGTATAGTTCGAACCGGAGAATCCTGTTCTCTCATTGGGATACGCTCCGACGGAGAGTATCTTTACCGATAGGTTGTCTTTGAAGAATACCCATGGTTTTGAGGCTTCGGATAGATTCCCCCCGGCTCCTGAAAATCCAAGCTGGTATCTGTGTAAATTTTTTAGAGTATCCAGAAATGCACTTATGCCATAGTCGAACGAGTGATTATTTGCCACGGAGAGATACGAAAAGCCTGCCTCCTTTAGAGGTTTCAATGCACTTGGATCGAAGTGAAAGTTATAGCTCTTGTTTATTTTATGACCCCGCAGTGAGGCAACACACTCTAAATTCCCAAGGAGTATATCTCCCTTTCTAAGGTAGGGAAGGGTATTACCGAATACCTTTCTAACTCCGTCCGGTTGCAGGAGCAATCGGTCTGTCCCCCTGGCAAGCATTACATCTCCTACTGCAAGTAGCCAGAGAAATTTGGGTTTCTTTTTTTGCCAATATTGGTTTGGAGAAATTTTTTTAAACCAACTGATAATAGTGGAGTTTGTGGTTTCTAACTTTAAAAATTCTCTATCGGCAAGTTTGTATCCCTTTTCGAAGGGAGTTTTATTATTGACCAGTAGGGCCTTTAGGTTTGTAGCGCTTAGGAAAACGGGAGTAAGTTTCTTCAGGGGAATGATGAATAGGCCATCGGCCTTAAGAGATTTGTCAAGATAGAGAGTTCTGAGTCGAGTTATATCTATGTTACTCCTAGAGTCTAAAAGAGAAACGAGGGGAATTAATTCTGCAGATTTTAGCTCTTTAGTGTAGATGAAACGATTTCTGACATTTCTTTTTGGCTCGTACCACTTTCGAGTCGAGAGAGTGAGTATGTTTTTCGATGCCTTTGATTTTTCTTTGGTGTATTTTATCGTTATCCCCGGAGGGAGTGGATTGTCTCTTATGAGCGTTTCCCAAATGGGGATTTTTTTTAGACTGGAGGAAACGTAAAGAACCTCTTCTGCTGTTAGCCAGGGGTTTGGTAAAAACATTGCTAAGTACACAGTGATAACGACAAAAGGTGTAACAATTGGTGAAGGAAATATTTTTTTCATATGGGGTCCAACTAGAAATTTTCTATAAGTGAGGTTAATTTGTTGCCCTTTTGTAATTCTTCTATTGCGGAGTCGATGCGCTCCTTTAGTTCCGTGTTTTCTTCTCTTAAGAGGATCACAACGTCAAGTTTCTTCAACACACCGGTTGTAGGGCCAACTTGCTCGTCGAAATATTTTTTAGAGAGATACTCTGCTACGTGGCGTTCTGTGGCCACACCGTCTATCTCTCCCCAGATTAGTTTTGCTATTCCCTGAATGTCATTTTCGAATTCCACTATTTTGCAATTGCAATCCTCCCTCAAATAGTCAGTTACATAGGAGGCTCTCTGTACTCCTATTTTTTTTCCTTCAATTTGTTCGGGTGTTACAATGTTATCAGTATCTCTATTTTTTACCCCGAATATTTGAATTTCAAACTGGGCGTAGGATTTAGTTGCTATAACGGGTTTGTCGTCAAAGAAAGAGTTGGGCCACCCTACATTTAGTATTAGGTCTATATTTCCCTGCAAAAATTCTGGAAAAATATTTTCCCACTGATCTCCTGTAAATTCAAAATTGAGATGGGCTATTTTGCTTATTTCTTTGAATACATTAATGCTTATTCCCGTGGAGATCCCTGATTTTAGATAAACCCAGGGGGGATACGCTATATCATGTGCAACAAAAAGTTTGGTTTTTTCTCTCTTTATTATTCCTATACTTTCTAGTTTGTTCTTTTGAGTTTTTATGTAGTCACCGGATTCCGTAAGCGTTGCTATTATTTCATCGATTACATCTTCCTGGTATTTCATATTGTTAATAATGTGTTTGGAGCTGGAGGTCATAAAATCGGAGATTGTGTGGGCCGTGGTGATTTTTCTAAAGATGTTTTCTGTGCTTACCGCCTGATCTTCAATGGATTGGGCTATGTTTCTCATTTCGTTGTCAGCAGTTTCGGCTGATTTAACAGATTCTTTAATTCCTTCCTCTGTTTTCTGTATTTTATCCCTCACAATCTTTCTTATATTTTTGTACTCTTCCATGAATCCCATCGTGTTGGAAATTTGAGAGACAAGTTCGTTTACGACATGTGCTATCTCATCGGTAGTGGTTCTACTCTTATCGGCCAGTTTTCGTATCTCGTGAGCAACAACGTTAAAACCCTTGCCGTAGCTACCGGCTCTTGCCGCTTCTATTGCCGCATTTAAAGCAAGAAGATTAGTAAGGCTTGCTATATCTTCTATTACTTCGATGCTCTTTAGAACCTTTTTTGTTGCCTGGTATACATCTGTGAAGAGATTCTGTATTTTGTCGAATCTTTTTTCTAATTCGTCTATTGAACTTACCGCTTCATTTAAAACTGTGGTATTGTTAAGAATAATTTCTTTGTTGTTTGATATGTGAATTAGGGACTGTTTGACTGATTCTGTCATGTTTTCTGATTTTTCTTTTATTATCTTAACCTCATTGTGCAGATCGGAAATTAGGGTTCTATTCTTTTCGGAGGTATTTATCATCTCTTCAATAAAGGTGGAATTGAGATGTGAAATTTGAAGTACATCTTTGATGTATGAGGTTACACCCTTTTTAATGTTTTCAAACGCCTCCAGTTCATTGATTAGTTCTTTGTTAATATCTATCTCTTCCATCATATTCTAATTCCTAAATTAATGATTTTTGTTAGTGAAGTACTTAGAAATATCCCTGACGATCTCATATATGTTAATTATATACATTATAATAAATATGTCTATTCTTTTTTGTTTTCCTCTGTGTTGTTTTTTAATGGTCTAAAGGGCATAACCTTTACATCCTTTTCTTCGTTCATCTCCTCAATCAGGATTACAGATTGAAAGGGAATCATTAGATTTTTAGATTTTCCAAAGGTTGTACGAATTTCTTCATCGGCGGGGTTTATGATTATTTTTGTATCATCAGGGAAGACGAGATCTTTTATTGATACAAAGTAGGGGTGGGTAAGGTCGAGACTTCTTGCGCTTAGGGATATTTCTTTGTTTTTCCATTTAAAAAAAACCCTGTATAACGACACCTTCTACCTCACACAGATGAGTAATTATTTTTAGGATTAATGTGTTTCGCAATGCTACGTTGTTAAAATATATATAAAATATTTTAAAGTCAAATGATGAACCCCGTCGAGAGGGTTACTAAACAGATTTTGATATAAATCAATTTTTTTTAATTTTTTTAATCTCATTAAAACTCAAACTTTATTGACATTCTGTCCAGATGGGATACTATGGTAGTTAATAGTGGGAGAAAGTGGGAATAAATAGAAAAAAGTGGTGTATTTTGTATGATTACTGGGGAATATAGGTATTCACTTGATGAAAAGGGACGAATAATGATACCCGCCAAGATGCGAGCCGAGATTGCGGGTAATGTAATGATATTAACCCGGGGGGTTGATCGGTGTTTATGGATATTCCCCATAGACGAATGGAAGAGAATTTCGGAAAATATTCTCTCTTCAACCTCACTCTTTCAAGAGCGTTCGAGGTTGATTCAGAGGAGGATAATAGCTCCTGCGCAGGAGGCGGAAATAGACAGAGCGGGAAGGATGAGTATCCCGCAAACACTCAGGGAATACGCCGGGCTAAAGAAGGAGTGTATTATATTGGGTATGCTTAAGTATATTGAGATTTGGGATGAGGAAACCTATCTGAGTTACTTAAACAGTAATGAGGAGAATTTTAAGGAGGCGGCAGAGGAACTGGGAGGAAAGATTAACCTATGGGGTTAATCTTTAGATGCTGCCAGGATTGGTAATACTATGGGTACAGTTCATAGGCCCGTGATGCTTGATGAGGTTCTTGAGTATGTGACTCCTGCTGCGGGAGTGGATGATGTGAGTTTAATAATAGACGCAACGGTAGGGGAGGGGGGGCACGCCGGTGCCCTCCTTGAGCGATATGGTAACGCTTCGCTCGTAGGCATTGATGCAGACGGAGAGATTTTAGAGAGGGCGGCGGTAAACTTACAGAGGTTCGGGCACCGGGTGAGATTGGTGAGAGGGTGGTATGATAAAGTGTTAAAGAAAATGATTGCGGAACAGCGAGAGAGCGTTGATATAATTTTTTTGGATCTTGGTGTTTCGATGTTTCATTTCATAGAGAGCGGTCGTGGGTTTTCCTTTAAAAGGGAAGAAAAATTGGATATGAGGCTGGATTTAGAATCCAAGCTTACGGCGTATGAGGTTGTGAATAGATATTCGCAATCTGAGCTTGAGAGATTAATAAGGGAGTATGGAGAGGAGAGATTTGCCCGTAGAATTGCAGAGAGGATTGTGAGGGAGAGGGAGAAGAGAAATATAGAAACATCGAAAGATCTTGAAGAAATTGTCTGGAGGGCTGTTCCAAAGAATTACAGGTATAGACGGATCAACCCATCGACGAAAACCTTTCAGGCTATAAGGATAGAGGTTAATGATGAACTTGAAAGATTAAAACGGGCACTGTATTATTCTGGACTTTTATTGAAAAAAGGGGGGGTGATAGGAGTGATATCTTTTCACTCGCTGGAGGATAGAATTGTTAAGAGGTATTTTAAGACTCTTGAGGATGCCTTTTTAAGTGGGGTAGAAAAGCCGATTCTTTTAAATAGAGAGACTTCGGGTATTGGTTATGTGAATGAAAATATTGGTTTTGAAGCCCTTGTTAAAAAACCCGTTGTTCCTAAACACGATGAGGTAGAGTCGAATCCTGCCTCTAGAAGTGCAAAACTACGTGTATATAGAAAGGTGTAGTGAGGCAGAGGTATGAATGTGATAAAGAGATTGATTCTTTTTTTGATGATTCTCTCGGTACCAGTGATTTTGTTTTTGAATACTTGGCAGAATTTTAGATACCGGAGTTTGTATTCCGAAGTCTTAAAATTGGAAAAACAACAGGAAACATGGCTTGAGAATAATAAGAGCCTCATAGTGGGAATTGAAATTTTTAAATCACCGAAGAGAATAGAGAGAATAGCTATTAAGGATTTAAAGCTTTATCTTGCAAGGCCCTCGGAGGTGTTGAAAATTGTTGGAAGGAAAAATTTGAGGTAGAAATGAT
>Ga0256914_1002274_pt1 | contig 16239 bp, 12 predicted proteins | sample HulkmetaG_FD_191571 | JGI IMG/M metagenome (GOLD analysis project Ga0256914, IMG submission 191571) | Hydrothermal chimney microbial communities from Main Endeavour vent field at the Juan de Fuca Ridge, Pacific Ocean - Hulk | ecosystem: Environmental > Aquatic > Marine > Hydrothermal vents ... | reverse complement strand
GAGCCGATCGGTTCGGCGATGCTGAAGGAGAGACTGCCTTTTGAGATCGCACCGGCGACGATCCGCTACTATTTCAACCAGATGGTGGAGCGCGGGGAGCTGAGACAGCTGCACAAAAGCAGCGGCCGGATTCCGACGGAGCGTACGATGAAGCTCTACTGGCGCAAACATCTGCGCGAGCTGGAGCTTCTGCACGACGCGATGAACGAAGTGGCGCGTATCAGCGAGAAGGAGAATCTCTTCGTGCTCTTCAAACCGGTGAGGAGCAATCGGCTTCGCGCCCTCGAGAGGGTGGGGGAGCGCTATCTGATCCTGGTCTTCGATACGGACGAGTATGTCATCCGGTATCAAAGCCAGCTCGAGTCGTTTCTCGGGGATCTGATCGGATACGAGCTCGACGAGGTGAAGCGGATCGCCAAGGATGTCGGCATGATGTCGCTCTATTACAAGATGCGGGCGAAAAACGACGAAGAGATCACGGCGATCAACCCCGAAGCCCTGATTCGGGTCGCCGGGGAGCAGAGCGGCTGGGGAAAACGCCATATGCGCTCTTTCCTGGATGGGGAGGTGATCGAGGAGCTCAGGGACGGGCTCCACTTCGATCCGCTTTTGCCCAAGGGGTTTATGGCCCTTCGGATCGATTCGGTCATCGAAAAGAGGCCGATGAAGATGCTCTGTATCGGTGCGATCGACCAGGATTTCACGAAGATTTTCAAGGAGGTTTGAGAGATGGCTGCCAAAGATCACAACGGGCACGGCAAGCGTTCCGAGCAACAAGAGGAGATCGGAAAAGAGGCGGAAGAGGAGGTTTCGGCCCAAAACGGAGAAGAGCCGGCCGAATCTTCGAAAGAGGAGGATGCGCTGAAAAGATGTGAAGAGGAGCTCCGTGCATGCGAGGAGAAGTATCTTCGGATGCATGCCGAGTTCGAAAATGTCAAGAAACGGATGGAGCGGGAGAAGGAGAAGAGCGTCGCCTACGCGCAGGAGCAGTTCGCCCGCGATCTGCTCCCCGTGATGGATTCGCTCGAACTGGCTCTCGCTTCCATCCCAACCCCCGAAGAGGGGGGTGACGAGCACCTGCAGAAGCTGCGAGAAGGGGTGCAACTGACGCTGGAGCAGTTCGCCAGGACCTTCGAGAAGCATCACATCAGGGTGGTGGATATCGACCAGGGGTTCGACCCCAACTTCCACGACGCCGTGATGCAGGTCGAGAGCGAAGAGCACGAGAGCGGACAGATCGTCCAGGTGCTCCAGAAAGGGTATACCTATAAAGAGAGACTGCTGCGTCCGGCGATGGTCAGCGTAGCCAAATGATCTCTCTTGAATCTGGTGAAATGTACCTTGAGGTACAGAAAACGTCAAGAAAGTTTCGTATAATACACTAAAGTCAACAAAAGGAGTCTACACGATGGGAAAAGTACTGGGAATCGACCTTGGAACAACCAACTCGGCGATGGCCGTTTTCGAAGGGGGTGAAGGAAAGATCATCGCCAACAAAGAGGGGAAGAATACGACACCTTCGGTCGTCGCCTTTACCGACAAAGGCGAGATCCTCGTCGGCGATCCGGCGAAGCGGCAGATGGTGACCAACCCCGAGAAGACCATCTACTCGGTCAAACGGATCATGGGTCTGATGTGTAACGAGGAGAAGGCGGCGGAGGCCAAAAAGCGCCTTCCGTACCATGTCGTCGACAAGAGTGGCGCATGCGCCATCGAAGTCGACGGAAAGACCTATACACCGCAGGAGATTTCGGCCAAGATCCTGATGAAACTCAAAGAGGATGCCGAAGCCTACCTGGGCGAAGAGGTGACCGAGGCGGTCATCACCGTACCGGCCTACTTCAACGACAGCCAGCGAAAGGCGACGAAAGAGGCGGGGACGATCGCGGGTCTCAACGTACTTCGGATCATCAACGAGCCGACTGCGGCTGCGCTCGCGTACGGCCTGGACAAGAAAGAGGCGGAGAAGATCTGCGTCTACGACCTGGGTGGCGGTACCTTCGACGTCACGATCCTCGAGACGGGAGACAATGTCGTCGAGGTTCTGGCGACCGGAGGGGACGCTTTCTTGGGTGGAGACGACTTCGACAACCGTCTCATCGATTACGTGGCCGAAGAGTTCAAGAAGGAGAACGGTATCGACCTCAAAGCCGACGTGATGGCGCTTCAGCGTCTCAAGGAGGCGGCCGAAAACGCCAAAAAAGAGCTCTCCACGGCGCAGGAGACCGAGATCAACCTCCCCTTCATCACCGCCGATGCGAGCGGGCCGAAACACCTGGTGATGAAGATCACCCGCGCCAAGTTCGAGAGTCTGATCATCGATCTGGTCGACTCCACGATCGCCAAGATCGAAGAGGTTCTCAAAGATTCGGGCCTCTCCAAAGGGGAGATCAAAGAGGTCGTCATGGTCGGCGGTTCGACCCGGATTCCGCTGGTACAGGAGAAGGTGAAGAGCTTCTTCGGCAAGGAGCTCAACAAGTCGGTCAACCCGGACGAGGTTGTCGCGATCGGTGCGGCGATCCAGGGCGGGATCCTCAAGGGTGATGTCAAAGATGTCCTGCTGCTGGACGTCACACCTCTGAGTCTGGGTATCGAGACGCTCGGCGGCGTCACGACAAAGATCATCGAGAAGGGGACGACGATCCCTGTGAAGAAGTCGCAGGTCTTCTCCACCGCCGAAGACAACCAGCCGGCGGTGACGATCCATGTCGTCCAGGGCGAGCGCGAGCTGGCCAAGGACAACAAGTCGCTGGGTCAGTTCGAGCTCACCGGCATTCCGCCGGCACCCCGCGGCGTACCGCAGATCGAGGTGACGTTCGACATCGACGCCAACGGAATCCTTACCGTCAGCGCCAAAGACAAGGCGACCGGAAAGTCCCAGGAGATCAAGATCACCGGTTCTTCCGGACTCAGCGAAGAGGAGATCGAGAAGATGGTCCGCGACGCCGAGGCGCACAAGGAGGAGGACCGCAAACGCAAGGAGCTCATCGAGACGCGCAACCAGGCCGACGCGCTGGTCTACCAGACCGAAAAGAGTCTGGGCGAGATCGGAGACGCCCTCGAAGCTGGCGAGAAAGAGAAGATCCAGAGTGCCGTCGATGCGCTGAAAGAGACGCTCAAAGATGAGTCTGCGACGAAAGAGCAGATCGAAGAGAAGGTCAAGGCACTCAGCGAAGCGAGCCACAAACTCGCCGAAGCGATCTACAAAAAAGAGCAGGGGGGCGAGCAGCCCTCCGGTGGTGCCCAGGGCGGCGCCAAGAAGGGTGGAGACGACGACGTCATCGATGCCGAAGTCGAATAGTTCCCCCTCGGAGGCAGGTGCGAAACCTGCCCTCCACCCCTTCGATCCCATCGTCGACGATGGGTCTGTGGTCCTCATACTCGGATCCTTTCCGAGCCTCACGTCGTTCGACGACAACTTCTACTACGCACACCCAAGAAACCAGTTCTGGCCGATTCTCTCCGAACTGTTCGGCATGCCGACAGAAAGCGTCGCCCAGAGGCGCGCTCTGTTGAAAAGGAGCGGGATCGCCCTGTGGGATATCGTCGCACGTTGTGAACGGAGCAATTCGGCCGACTCCAATCTGCGCTCCTGTGTCCCCAACGACATTCCCGGCCTTCTTCGCCGCCATCCGAACATTTCCGCACTCCTGTTCACCGGAAAAAAGGCGCAATCGCTCTATCTCAAACACTTCGGACGATCGATCGCTCTTCCCGCATCTTTGCTCCCGTCGCCGTCGCCCGCCTATGCCGCGATGAGCTATGAGAGAAAAGTGAAGCGGTGGAGGGAGATCCTCTCGGGCTATATCGATCTTCCGAAGAGGGAGGCGTAATCTGCACATTTGTACCATCGTTTTAACCGATTTACGATAAAATCCGTGTATGGACACGATATTCATTGCCCGGCAGCCCATCGTCACGGAGAGAAAGGAGCTCTATGCCCACGAGCTCCTTTTCAGAGATTTCGTGAACGACCCGGAAAACCGTAACGATCTGTATGCCACCAGCCGGGTGGCCGTCAATGTGCTCAACCACTTCGGCGTCAACCGGATCAGCGGAGAGAAGTGGGCGTTTATCAACGCGGATGCCCGCTTCATCCTCAGCGATTTTGTGGAGATGCTTCCCAAGGATCGTTTCGTGATCGAGATCCTCGAAGATGTGGAGATCGAAAAACCCCTGGCGGAGCGTATCGGGGAGCTCAGGGGACGGGGGTTCCGTTTCGCGATCGACGATATCGTGCTGGAGGAGGGGTTTCTCGACGAGTACGCACCGATTCTTCCCTTCGTCGATATCCTGAAGGTCGATATCCGTCTCAACGAAGTGGAGAGAGTCCGAAAGACGATCCCCCTACTTGAAGAGTACGACCACCTGATCTTTCTGGCGGAGAAGGTCGAGACGTTCGAAGAGTACCAACTCTACAAGGAGATGGGATTCACTCTCTTTCAGGGATACTTCTTCGCAAAACCGGAGATCAGGAAAAAGAGGTCGCTCGATCCGGCCAGAAGGAGACTCCTGGAGTTGAGCGGACTGCTTGCGGACGATACCACGGAGATCGGAAAGATCGCGGAAGCGTTCGAACGCTCCCCCGACCTCTCGCTCCAGCTCCTTCAGTTTCTCAATTCGGCGCATTTTGGATTCGACAATCCGATCCGTTCGATCGGCCACGCGGTCATGATCGTCGGAAAGAGAAATCTTTTGACATGGCTCTATCTGCTGGCCTATGCCAGCATCGACTCGGTCGAGAGGGAGTCCTCTCCTCTCGTCGCTCTCGCGGGATTCCGTTCGCGGCTTCTGCGCCACATCGCCAGGCTGCGCGGCGAGAGCAGGTCGATGGAGGATATGGCGGCCTTCATGGGGACACTCTCGCTTGCGGAGAAGCTGTTCGAGATGCCGATGGCCCAGATTCTCGAGGAGACGAAGATCGATGAAACCATCAAGACGGCGCTTCTGGAAGGGCGCGGTATCCTGGCGCAATATTTCGAAATCGTAAAAGCGGTCGAGGCTTTCGACGCCGCCGGCTCCATGCGGAAGGCGAAAGAGGTGGGGCTTGCGCCTTCGCAACTGGAGATGGCGATTCTGGAGAGCTACGCCGAATAGGCGTCAGAAGTGGTAGTTGGCGATGATCCGCAGTTGCGTGACATCGAGATTTCGCTCCGTACGGTCGTTTACGAAGGAGTAGGCGGCCGTCAGGGAGACGTGGCTGCCGTGCGAATAGTCGAGGAGAATATCGCTCTCCGTTGCGTCGAAACGGGCGGGGTCGTCACTTCTGAAAGCGCCGTGGACGATTCCTGCTCGCAGCCCCTCCCATCCGGTGGCGAAGGAGCCCCCTGCGCACCATGCCCGGCCGCTTTCGCCGAGAGCGTCGATGGTAAGCTGCTCCATGGAGGTATAGAAGGGGCCGCCGCCGAGGCTTCCGAAAGCGCCGCTTTTTCCCGTGCTGCGGTTGTACGCCGCCTGAATGTCGGTTTGCAACGTATCGAACGAGATTTCGGCCATGACGCCCCATGTCGAGGCATCGACCGCTCCGGCGGCCCCCTCGCCGCTCTCCAGGGCCCTCTCCCACTGCACCCCGGCGGTCAGGCCGGTGGGGCCGAAAGCCCGTTCCGTCGCGACATCGAAGTAGAGAATCTTTGCGATATCGTCGAACCGGTAGAGCCAGAGAGAGGCCGAAAACTCCCCTTCCGTCTCATACCCGAGGCCTGCCATCCAGAAACCTCCTGTCGCCTCTTTTGCCCCGAGAATGGTGCCGATGTCGATGAACTTCGAAGCGTCGATCCCGTTCTCCCATCCGGCCATCTTCCAGATCCGTCCCCCTTCGATCCGCCACCGCTGTGCAACGGTACGGCTGAACGTGATTCCGCTGAAGTAGTTCGGGATCATGCGGATATCGTCGCTGTCGGCATGGGGTGTGTCGATCATCTGCCGTCCCGCCTTGATCGAGAGATCATGGCCGCTATAGCGCACGAAGGCTTCGGAAAGGAGGGTGAAGCTCTCCCCGTTTCCGTCGAAAAATTCGACGCTTCCCCTCCCGGTACCCATGTTCTGGACGGTATAGAAGGCGGCACCGAAACCGAAACCGTGCCACTGCCTGGTATCGATGTGAATGTGCCCTCCCAGCGCCGCCGAGCCGGTACCGTCTTGAGCACCGATGTAGCCGCCGCGCAGTTGCGCACGCAGATGACCGATCGGATCGACTTCGCCAGTCTGGGCCCTGAAGCTCTGCAACTCCTGCGCCTGCAGCAGCGAGATGGAGAGCAGTATCGCCGATGGAAGCAGGGTTCGTTTCATCGCCTCTTTATCCTTTAATCAATAATCAATATCAAAATCAATTGGGATTATGACCGGTTTTTCCTTACAGAAACCTCAATCGATCCTGTATCGGATCTCAAAAAACACATATAATAAAGATCCGATAGCTTTTCCACTCAAATAGAGTCGATATAATGTGAAAACCCATCTCGAAAATCCCCATCGGCGCGAATGGACCGCAAAAGTGGTATCGCAAGGTGCAAAGCGCAGGATGTAGCCAAAGCTTCATTCAAGCGTTCCAACGAAGCGGGGAGCGCTTTTGCCGTCTAGCGTTGCATCTTCTTGATGTGGCTTTGGGCCACACCTTCGGCGATACGCCTCGATACGGAACGAAATCGCTTCCGTCGCTGGCATGGAGATTTTCGAGATGGGTTCTACATCGATGACAGAAGTGTGAAAGGCTTGTATGAAACTGTTGGAAGAGTTCATAAAGAGGGAGTCGACGGCCGGTGTGCTTCTGATCGTCGTGACGATCGTGGCGCTCGCCTTGCAAAACAGCCCGCTCTCGGAACTGTATGCGGGGTTTTTGCATACGCCGGTGGAGATCCGTTTCGGTGCGCTTCAGATCGCGAAACCGCTGCTTCTGTGGGTCAACGACGGGCTGATGGCGATCTTCTTCTTCCTGATCGGCCTGGAGGTGAAGCGGGAGGTGATGGAGGGGCATCTCTCGTCGATGAAACAGGTGGCGTTGCCGGGCATCGCGGCCCTCGGTGGGATGGTGGTGCCCGCACTCGTCTATATCCTCTTCAACAGGGGGGAGTCGTTCGCGATGAACGGGTGGGCGATCCCGACGGCCACCGACATCGCCTTCGCCCTCGGGATCCTCTCGCTGCTGGGCAGCCGGGTGCCGGTCTCGTTGAAGATCTTCCTGATGGCGTTGGCGATCATCGACGACCTCGGTGCCATCGTCATCATCGCTCTGTTTTATACGAGCGATCTTTCGGTCGCCTCGATCGTCGTGGCCTCCGTGGCTCTGGTGACACTCTTTGTCATGAACCGGATGGGTGTGGCCAAAAAGGCGGCCTACATTCTCGTCGGGGTCGTTCTGTGGGTCAGCGTGCTCAAGTCCGGGGTCCATGCGACACTGGCCGGAGTGGCACTCGCCTTTTTCATCCCTCTCAAATCGACGGCGAGCGACGGAAAGAGCTTTTCGATGGCCAAGGAGATGGAGCACGACCTGCACTACTGGGTCGCCTTTCTGATCCTGCCGCTTTTCGCATTCGTCAATGCCGGTGTCGATCTTCGGGGCATCTCGCTCGAAGAGATGTTCGGGCCGGTACCGATGGGGATCATGCTGGGCCTTTTCATCGGCAAACAGCTCGGCGTCTTCGGCTTCAGCTGGCTGGCGATCCGTTTCAAGATCGCCTCTTTGCCGGAGGGGGCCGACTGGCGGCAGCTCTACGGTGTGGCGATTCTGACCGGAATCGGGTTCACGATGAGTCTCTTTGTCGACTCGCTCGCCTTCAGTGACAGTGAAGTCTACAAATATGCCGACAAACTGGCGATCCTGCTCGGTTCGTTCCTCTCGGGGATCGTCGGATACCTGGTTCTGCGTTTCGGCGGCAGGGGGTGATCTTTCTCCCCCTCTCATCTCTCCCGGTAGGTATTGTGGATCTGTAAAAAACGGTCGATATTTTCGAAAAAGAGGTCGATAAGCAGCGGGTCGAATTTCACTCCCCTGTTCTCCCGCATGAAATTGAGAATTTTGTCGATGGGCCAGGCGCTTTTGTAGACACGCTCAACGCTGAGGGCATCGAAGACATCCGCCAGGGCGACGATCCGGCCGTAGATATGGATATTCTCTCCGTCCAGCCCGGAGGGGTATCCGCTTCCGTCGAAGTTTTCATGGTGCTGTGCTGCGATGATGGCGGCCGCTTTCATGAAAGGGCGTTCCGAGTTTGCGAACATCTGGGCCCCTTTGGTCGTGTGCTCCTTCATCACTTCGAACTCTTCGGGTGTGAGTCTCGCCGGTTTGTGAAGAATGTGATCCGGAATGGTCAGTTTTCCTATATCGTGCATGGGTGCGGCGGCATAAAGAATTTCCCGCTCCTCCTCCTCCATCCCGATCAGTTCGGCCAGAATCCTTGAGTACTCCGCAACGCGCCGGACATGCAGACCGGTCTCTTTCGAATGGTTTTCCGCCACCTCGCCGAGACGAAAGAGGATCTCTTTTTGCGTCGATTTGATCTCCTCGTTGAGTTCGATCAGTTCGGTGATATCCTGGTGGATGCTGACGATCTCCTCGATCTTTCCGTCGAGTGTAAAGATCGGTTTGAAGACGGAGTGGGCGATCCTCTCTTTGGCCTCCGGCTCCTTTTTGCATCGGGTCTGCAGGTGGACGAGCGCCCTGGACTCTTTCGCCGTTTCGATCGCCGCCCGTATATCGTCGCGGACACCGCTGCACAGATCGAAAAAGGATTGGCCCAGAAGCTCATTTTCATCGGCTCCGATCGTCTTGTTGAAGTTGGCGTCACTCCGTTTGATGGTGCCATCGGGGTCGAAGCAGCAGATCGCCGTGGCTTCATCGAGAATCTGCTGATACTGGGCGAGATAGTTGATATTTTCATTCAGTGATCTTCGGGTAGCGCTCAACTCCTTCTGAAGAAGTTGACGATAGCGGATCAGTTCGGTGATATCCTGCATGAAGAGAGTGAAACGGACTCTCTCGTCGGCATAGTTTCGCATCGGTATCATCGTGACTCGGAAATACTTCTGCTCTTCGCAGCTTTTTCCCATCACCATTTCACCATGCCACTCTCTCTCTTCGTCGGCGGCCGTTTTGAAGCCGATACGCTCCTCTTCGTTTTCAGGTTCAAGGAGGGCGAAGATATGTTTTCCAAGAATGTTTTCCGGTCGGAGGCAGAGGAGTTCGCAAAGCCGGTCGTTGATATGGATCGTTTCGAGATCGATGCTGAGATTGACGATATAGGTACTCTCGTCGATCGCCAGCTGGTACTGCTCCAGCATCCGGTGCATTCGTCTGTTCTCCTGCTCCATCACGTGACGTCCGGCGATCTGGGCGAGTTTGTCGATAAGCTGTCGCAGATCGAGAGGTTTGGTGATATAGGCGGTGATATTGGCATCGATCGCTTTGAGGAGGTAGTCACTGTCGTTGAAGGCAGTCGTGACGACGATCGGAACCTCCGGGTCGATCTTTCTGATCGCCTGGGCCATCTCGATACCGTTCATTTTCGGCATCTGGATATCCGTGACGACGATATCGGGCGAAATGTCTTCAAACTTTTTCACCCCTTCGGAACCGTCACCGACCGTCACGACTCTCTTGACGTAGGGTTCAAGCGAGAACACCACTTCGTCTCGGGCGAGAATGTCGTCTTCGGCATAGAGAATGGTCAGGTCTTTGAGATAGTCGAGCGGTTTCATTGTGTATCCGTCCTTTGGAGCTTTTCGTTGCGGGGGTCTGACGATTTGCCGCTATCGTTCCTCTTGAGCTTCGTGTATTCCTGATAGAGTCTTCTTGTCGTCTCCAGGTCCTTGAGTGTGCATGTCTCCACCGTATCGGTCTGGAACATGACGAGTACCTGCTTTCCCCGGGTCGTTTCCGGAATTTGGAGCGAATAGCGGATGATGTCGTCGTAGAGCCTGGGATCGATCCCTTTGCGTATATAGGCGTAGCTTCCGATCGGAAGGTCGACTCTCTTGTAGGGTACGATCCTCTCTCCCACCTGCGGATTGAGCTCTCGTGCGATGTCGTAGGTAGCCTGGCTCGTGATTGCGACGTCGCTTTTTCCGAAAAAGAGTTTCAATATCGCCTGCCCGCCGTTTTTCGTTTCCAGAAATCGGATGGGAGTCTCGATACCGTGCTTGAGGCCGAGATAACGGACGTAGAGCTTTCCGCTGTCGGCGAGTTTCGAGACGGCAACAGTTCTTTGCAACATGTTTTTCAGTGGTTTTGAGATATCCTCTTTGCGTACCAACAGAAGCGTCTGCGAACTCTTCTCCTTGCTCGTTTTGAATCCCACGATCCCCGGAAGCATAAGTGACGTGTCGAAATATTTGACGAAAACCAGTGGTGTAGCGACCGCCATGTTGATGGCACCATCGCGAAAATCCTCATAGAGCTTTTTTGGGTCGGAGTAGTACCTCACATGGGTATGGATATCGTGGTTCCTGGCCAGCTCTTTGACCCACACTTCCATCCCTATTTTGAAATCGGCTGAACGAAGCGCATCGCTGCTCATCTTGTAGAATCCGATCTGAAAACCGTTGTGGGCCGAGGAAATGCACAGAAGTGTCAAAGAGAGAGTCACAATCCTGCGAATCATGTGCATCCTTTCGTTTCGGCGGGGATTCTGGTCGTAAATCTGGCACCGCTGCTTCCGTTGTCCGCTACGATGGTTCCATTCATACTCCGTTCGATGATCATCTTCGACATATAGAGTCCAAGACCTGTCCCTTTCCCCTCCTCTTTGGTCGTGAAATAGGGATCGAAGATCTTTTCGACGACAGAGGTGTCGATACCGCCTCCGTTGTCTTCGATCGTAACGACAATATCGGTATTTTGACGAAATGCATGAATCCAGATCTCCTTTGGATTGACGTTTCGTTCGAGCAGGGCGTCCTTGGCGTTGGTCAAAATGTTCAGAAGCACCTGGGAAAACTCGCTCGGAAAACCGAGTGCGCAAAGTTCGGGTTCCAGCTGAAGGTTGACGTTGATGTCATGGTTCTTGAAGCTTGATTCCACCATTTCGAGCGCGGAATCGATCGACTGTGCGATATCGAAACGCTCTTTCGATTTGTTCGGCTTGAAGAAGTTTCTGAAATCGTCGATCGTATGGGACATCGAGTCGATCAGTTTCATCCCCTTGTCTGTAGCCTTCCGAAGGTACTCCTCGTCGAGACGACCGTGCTCATGGGCCATCTGGATATTCTGAAGTACGAGGCCAAGGGCGTTGAGAGGCTGTCGCCACTGGTGGGCGATATTGCCGATCATCTCCCCCATGGAGGCGAGCCTGGATTGCTGGATGAGCATCTGGTCCTTTTCGCGGCTCTTGGCCACCTCTTTCTTCACCTTCTCTTCCAATTGGGTATTGAGCTGCTCAAGTTCCCGTGTCCGCTGCTGGACCTTCTCCTCCAGCATCCGGTTGGCCGTACGAAGCTGCGTCTGGTTGTCGCGGAGGTTCTGGATCATCCGGTTGAAACTCTCCACGAGTTCGCCGATCTCGTCTTTTCGACGTGTCTGTACCATGATGTCGAGTTTTCCGGAGGCTGCAGATTTCGCGGCGTTGTTGAGCTGTATGATCGGGATGGTGAGCCATCTGGAGAAGATGTAGGAACCAAGCAGCGTCATCAGGAGAATGAACCCTGCGATCATCAATCCCTGCCTGTAGATGAGATGCCGCATCGTTTTGATCTGTTCGGTGCTGAACCCCAGATGGAGCCATCCCCACTCGAATCCGTTGAAGTCGAGCGGATAGACGTAGTGGAAGACCTCTTCTCCTCCGGAGAGGAACGATTTGAATATGGCGTAGAGACTGTGCGGTTTTTCCATCGCTTTGAACCGTGGAAGCAGCGGTTCGATGCGCCAGCCGTTTGGTGTGGAAACGATCGTGTCGCCGCGTCTGGGATCGATGACGATGTAGCGGATGTTCGGGCTTTTTTTGAGGATATTGAGATTGTTTTCAAGAATGACTCCCTGGTCGTTTGTGACCATCGCGTCCGAACCGAGGAGGGCGATCGACTGGGCAACCGTCCGGGCCTGAGCCTCCATGACCTGGATGATCATCCGCTCCTGTTGACGATTGAAAAAGTAGCTGAAGATAAGAAGAGTCGCAAAAGAGAGTCCGAACATCGCGACGAAGGTTTTGAAAAAGAGACGCCGGTTCATCGCGCTTCGCTTTCCCATTCGGCTTCGAGCCTCTCAGTCTCGTTGACGTAATCGAGAAAGGGTGTGAATGCATCGATATCCACTTCGGCATTTCCCTTGATCTGGATGATCGCAAGCAGTTGCTGTCCCATGATCGACTTTTCCAAAGCCGCATGGGAGCGCCTGATCCTCTCAAGCAGTTTCGGGTCGAGATCGTTGGCGTAGCATCCGGCTCCGTAAAAGAGAACCTTGGGCGAACGGGAGACGACGGTGAGACGATTGGCGATGTCGGGATTCATCTCCAAAGCGATCTGCCAGGCACTCTCTGGGACGACGGCATAGTCGGCCTTGTTGAAAAAGGTCTGGTAGATGGCGATGCTGGCTTTTTTGCTTTTGCCGATACGATAGTAATTGTCCGGGATTGTATGGAGTCGGCTCAGGGTGTCGTGTTTTACAAAGAGCATGGCGTTGAAGTCTCCATACGGCAGAAGGAGTGAATATCGCCGCTTGTCCGTTTTCATACCTTTGTTGCGCAGGAGAAGATAGCGTTCATACAGGGCGTCGCACTTTTTTGCGATATAAAAGAGGCTTCCTCGCGGAAGGATCTGTTTGTGGTGTTTCGCCCAGAGCAGGCTGGGACCGCTGATGGTATCGATTTTCTTCTCCATGAAATCCTTCACCGCCTCTTTCGAGTAGTCGTAGTAGTGGATGTCCGCCTTCAGATCGTCGGAAGCGGCATACCGTTTGAGAAGATTTTCGAAGGCGATCTTCAGATCGGCAATCTGGTACTGTGGTACACCTTCGAGCACATACCCGATATGGATGATTTTCGGATACCGGGTCGGCCCATTGTGATTGTGAAGAGTCTCTGCCCGGAGCAACGGGACGATGAGCGTGAGAAGAAGTACGAAAACGCGCTTCATGGTCGATCTAGTCGCTCTTCTCTTCGACTGAACGTGTAACGATGAAATCGATCAGGGCCCTGTTCGTCTCGTAATCGGCCTGGCTTTTGAAAAAGGCGGTCTTTGTAAAAGCCTCCATGAGTTGGGCTTCCAGAACATCTTTCGTCTCGACCATATCCTCCCGGTAGGCGCGGATATTGAGTTTGGCGTTTTCGGCGGCATGTTTCGTCGCCGAAAGAAGAGCCCTGTATTGGCGCTGGGCCCTGTCGAGTTCGAGAAAGGCGGCCTTGACCTGGAGGGCGAGCCCCTTTTTGAGGAGGATTTCCGTATGCTGACGCTCCTTTTTTTCCAACTTCGCCTGCTGGATCTTCTCTTTGTCGAGGAATCCGTTGAAAAGGTTCCACTTCAGGCCGATGCCGATCGTCCATGAGTTGCGGTTGTTGCGAGTATTGAGCCCGCCGTCGTAACTGTTGTAGTAGTGACTTGCATTTGCGGTGAATCCAATCGATGGGAGATATCCGCTCTGGCTTTCGTCGATCTTGGCTTCGGAGATATCGATGGCGAGTCTCAGCTGATTGTAGTCGGGATTGAACCGGTATGCCATCTCGATCAGTTTCGTAACATCGTTCTCCTCTCTCGGTTGGGAAAACTCTTTTTCGACGACCTCTATTTCGGTATCGTAGGGGACTCCCAGCGCATTGACGAGAGCGGCTTTGGCGAGCTTGACCGACGAACGGCTCTGCTCCAGCATCGATCTCGCGAGATCGACGGTAAGGAGGGTACGAAGATAGTCGGTCTTTTTGACTCTCATCGAGTTCCCTTTGTAGAAAGCCTCTGTCAGATCACGGACCATTTTGAGCCGTTCGAGCGTGTCGGCCACCTCCGATGCGATCTTTTCGGCGAGTATGACGGCATAATAGTATCGGCGGGTATCGTAGATCACCTCCGCTTTGGTGCGACGGATCTTTTCGGAGTGGATCCTTTCGTTGAGCCTGGCCTGTCGCAGCAGGGCAGAGACTCTGCCACCGGTATAGAGGGCATATTCGAGATCCAGCTGGGCTGCGGCCGTATCCCGACCGAGAGTGGTGATATCCATTTCGAACGGAAGGCTCTGGGCGGGGATGAGCCCGGCCTGGACTTTCTGGAAGGCATCCAGGAGGTTCGTATGGGTATTCGGCTGGCCACTGAGAGCCGCTGTCAACTCATCCTGGACTTCGGCACCGGAGAGCACCAGCTGATTGGTGAAATCCTGCGGAAGTTCGAAGGTTCCGCTCGCTTTGTAGTTGATATCCTGATCCCTTCGTGAAACTCCCAAAGAGAGCTGCACGTGAGGGAAATTTGCACTCATGGCCTGTCTGTATTGTGCCTGGGCGATCTGTTGCGCATACCGCTCTGCTTCCAGTCGGGCGCTGTTCTCGAGGGCAGTTTTGATCGCCTCGTCGAGAGTGAGACTCAAGTGTCCGGCATGGAGAGATCCGATAAGAGAAAAGAGTCCGATCGCCGCCGCGATGCTCCGTATGGCACGGTTTCTTTCAGTGTTTTTCCACATGGTGTTCCTTCCGTTCTTTGAGATGGAGATAGGTATCGTAGAGTCGTCGTGTCTCGTTGAGCTCATCGGGGTAACAGTAGTCGAGAATGTCCGCTTTGAAGAGGATCATCACCTCCCTGCCTCGTTTGCTTTTTGGCAAGTCGATGGCGTTTTTCAAAACATATTCGTAAAACTCCCGATCCATCCCTTTTCTGAAGAAGAGGAGATTCTCGACAAAGAGATTCCTCTTTTTCACGATAGCCAGTCTCTCCTTCAGTTGGGGATTGAGTTCGCAGGCTGTATTGAATTCGGAAGCACTGACGACGGCCATGTCGCTCTTTTTGAAAAAGAGATTGAAAATGGCGCGCTGACCGTTTGGTGTATCGAGAAAATGGGGTTTTTTGCCTATCCCGTTTTCGAGTGACAACGTTTCGATGTAGATGCGGGAGCCTTCGGCCACTTTCGGTATGCTGATCCTCTTTTCGAGGATGTCTCGAAGCGGTTTGGAGCGATCCTCTTTGCGAACCAGCACATAGAGTGTCGAGGCGAGTCGTTTGTCGCTCTTGTAGCCGGAGATGCCCGGAAGAAGAAGCGAGGAATCGAAATGTTTGACAAACGAGAGCGGGGTGGCGATCGCGCCGTCGATGACACCGTTTTTGAAATCTTCCGCCATCTTCGAAATGTCGTCGTAGTAGTAGACCGTACTCTCAAACCCTTGCGATTTGGTCATCTCCCTCACCCACACTTCAAGCCCGATTTTCAGATCTGTGGCGGAAACCCCGATGGCGGTTGCATTGTAGACCCCCACCTTGATGCTCTTTGCCGCCAAAGGAAAAGATATCAACAAAAGGAGGGTGAAAAGAGCCGGTACGATCGGGTTTGTCTTGCCGGAATAGTGCATCGATACCTTTTCCTTATAGAATATTTGAATAGGTATCGTCCTTTTGGAAAATTTGTTTACTCAGTTGCTTACGATCAGTTTTTTTGATCGATTTTCTCTTTGATTTCTGATGGATCGCTCCAGTGTGCGAAGCAGGAGCTATGACGGCAGAGCGTGTATGATGGGCCGCTTTCTCCTTTGTAGAGCAGATAGAAAGCGTATGCCCCGCAGGGCCCTTCGAGCCTCTTCGAGCCGGTGCAGAGGGGCTTTGACCTCTTCTTTGCAAAAAACCATCTTCCACGAGGGCTTCGACCGTTTCGGAATGGTCGTAGAGATAGTATCGACCCTCTTTCCCATCGGTATCTGCGTCGCTGTCGGCGTAGAAGAGCCCTCCTTCGCCCATCTTCTCTTTCATATCCCGATCGTCTCTTCGGCGATGCGAAGAAAGAGAGGTTTCCCGGTGAGACGGTGGGCGTGCAGGTAGCTTTGGATCAAAAGAGCGTTGTCGTAGGTCATCTTCTCGAAGTGGGGAACGAGCCACGAATCGTCGGTACTGTAGCGGCAGAATCCGCCGTCGACATGGTCGTAGAGTCCTCCGCGGGCCATCGATTCGAGCGTATGGGTCGCCATGGCGAGCGTTTCGTGTCTGGCGGTCAGCCCGTAGAGATCGGGCCGCTCTTCACGGTCGACCTTGATACCGACAAAGAGGTCATTGAGGTAGGCGGCGATCGTCTCGTTTTCGAAGACTTCGCGCTCCATCACATGGCACCAGTGGCAGCCGGAGTGGCCGACC
>Ga0256914_1002273_pt1 | contig 16245 bp, 17 predicted proteins | sample HulkmetaG_FD_191571 | JGI IMG/M metagenome (GOLD analysis project Ga0256914, IMG submission 191571) | Hydrothermal chimney microbial communities from Main Endeavour vent field at the Juan de Fuca Ridge, Pacific Ocean - Hulk | ecosystem: Environmental > Aquatic > Marine > Hydrothermal vents ... | reverse complement strand
TAATGTACCTAGGTAAGATAGTTGAGGAAGCACCTACGGAGGAGCTATTCCAGAACCCTAAGCACCCATACACGAAAGCCCTACTATCCTCAGTACCTGAACCAGACCCTAGTAGGAGGAGGCTAATGAAGAGAATCAAACTACCCGGTGAACCACCAAGTGCTGTAAACCCACCTAAAGGATGTAGGTTACACCCTAGGTGCCCCTACGTAATGGAGAAGTGTAGGTCTGAAGAACCACCATTAATTAATGTCAGTGGCAACCATAGGGTTAGATGTTGGTTAATTTCGTAGATCTTCTTAAGTTATACCATACAACATTAACTAATTAGTGAGTAACTTCTTAATTATATCTAAGGAAAACTACTTCTAGGTGTGTAGATTGAAGGTATTCAAGGGACCTAGTAGGTGGTATCAGAAGGGTTATGAGGAGGAGAGGTACCACTGTGACTTCATATTAGAACCTAATGAGGAATTACTAATTGAGGTAATCAGTAAGAATCGTGAGATTAAGTTACTTAATGTTAAATGTAGTAAAGGTATGGTAGTTAAGGTACATATGGATATTAGTTGGTCAGAAGCTAAGGAAGTTCTTAAGCCTTACGGAGGGACTACTTAATAATATCAACTACACCTATACCGTTGGGAAATAATATGTTAGTTGATTTGAGTAAGGTTAAGGAAGCAATAATCAATATGTTCAAAGTCAATATGGGTCTTAAGGATGGTGAGTCAGTACTAGTACTTACTGATTACCCACACAGTAACTTCTGGGTTGAGTTAGGTATTGAGGAGCTTAGCGATTCCTTAAGGAGGTCCTACCTAGCTAGAGTAGTCTATGAGGTAGGTAGGGAGTTCTTCAGGAGCTGTAGGTTTAAGTTCCTAGCATACCCAATGACGGGTATGCACGGTGCTGAACCACCTAAGAGTGTTGGAGAGGCTATGAAGTCATCGGACGTAGTGATAGCAATAACTACTTACTCACTATCCCATACTAGAGCTCGTGAGGAGGCGTGTAGGGCAGGTGCTAGAGTAGCTAGTATGCCGGGCTTCACACCAGAGATGTTCGAACCTGGAGGTCCCATGGCTGTTGACTACTTAAGGATTAAGGAGGTTTGTGAGTCCCTAGTTAAGGAGTTAAGTAATGCTGAGTCAGTTAGGGTGAGGACTAGCTACGGTACTGACTTAAGATTCTCAATTAAGGGTAGGGAGTGGGGAGTAGATACGGGGCTCTACACAAGACCTGGTGAGTGGGGTAACTTACCAGCTGGTGAGGTCTACATAGCCCCCTTAGAAGGTACGGGTGAGGGTACCGTAGTAGTTCCTAAGGGCTGGTTTAGGGGACTTAAGGAGGACCTAGTAATGAGGTTCAAGGAGGGCTTAGTAGTTGAGGTTGAGGGAGGTGGTGAGGTTGGTAAGTGGCTTAAGGAGGTACTAGGACTTGAACCTAAGATCGACGATGAGGTACACCTAGCGAGGAGGAACTTAGCTGAGTTAGGAATAGGTACTAACCCGAACGCGAGGAGACCGGATAATGTATTGGAGGCCGAGAAGATACTAGGTACGGTACACATAGCGATAGGTGATAACTCGCACCTAGGAGGAAGGACTGAGGCTGATCTCCATGAGGACTTCGTGCTACCTAAACCAACTCTAGAGGTTGATGGTAGGGTTATTATGGAGGAAGGTAAGTTAGTTCTAAAGTAGCTCCTTTCTTAATATGTAGTAGTGGGTATTACTATAGAATGGGGAATTACCTCAAAATACCTTATGTAATTAATATTACGTAATTACAAACACTATATATACCTCTGCAAGACTATATAGTGGGCGGTTCTTAGTGGGGGTAATTAAACGTAGAGTACAACTCACGGGTGGGTCTACATACATAATATCACTACCTAAGGAATGGGCTAAGTCAGTAGGTATTAAGCAAGGTACGGAGGTAACGCTTGAGGTAATGCCTGACTACACATTAAGGATAATACCCCCATACTCAGGTGCGTCACCTAAAGTACTACGTAAGGAGTTAAGCATAGGTGTTGGGGATTCTGAAGTAGCTATTATGGAGGTAATATCAGCTTACTTAGCAGGCTACAGTGAAGTTAGGGTTAGGTTTGAGGGGCCATTAACTGAGAAGTTAAGGTCATTCATTGAGGTAGTCAGGAGTAAGGTAATAGGTCTCGAAGCTCTTGAGGAAACATCAGACTCCGTACTACTCTACACTGTAGTTGATACGTCATCCATACCTATGAATGAAGCATTTAAGAGAATGGTAAGGACGACACTCTCAATGCTTGATGATGTTGAAGCGTCATTACTTAAGTATGATGAGGAAGTACTTAACGGTGTAATTAAGAGGGACGATGTAGTCGATAAGTTATTCCTACTAATACTTAAGCAATTAAATCAAGCACTCCTAGGTAAGATAAGCCCCTCAGAATTAGGTATTACGTCGCTACCTGAGACACTATACATACTAACCAGTGCTAAGAGCGTTGAGAGAGTAGCGGATCACGCAGCACTAACTGCTGAGAAGTTACTAATGAAGGGGGGTAAGATATCACTACCTGACAGTATAATAGAACTGTTTAGGGAGTCTAAGAAGGTCTTTGAGGAAGCAGTTAAGTCCTTCGTAAAAGCTGATAGGAAGTTAGCTAGGTCAGTAGCTAAGAGGGCTAAGGAGATGAAGAGGAAGGAGGAGGTGGTTAGGGAGGAGGTAGCTAATACCCTAAACTTCCCTGAAATGCACTTCATCCTAGACAGTATTAGGAGGATACTAGCTTACAGTATAGATATTACTGAATCAGCCATAAACGTAGCTACGGTTAGGGAATTAATTAGTGAGAGCTTGAGCCCTGAGTAATGGGTAATCAAAAAACCCTTTTACTAGGGTTCTATAAATAGCACCTTCTCTACTAACTAGATGTGCACTACAGGAAGTTATTGGGTTTATGTAAACAATATTACCTTCCCAGTAATATACATGATTAGGTGGTTCCTCTGAAGGGCTGGGCTGGTAGGGGCTTACTGATAGATGTAGGTGAGCGTAAGTTCAAGTTCTTCAACATAGAAGCTGAGGTACTAAGGGATTACATAGGTGGTAGGGGCTTAGCCGCTAGGTTACTCTGGGACTTAAATGAGCCAGGAGTAGATCCCTTATCACCTAAGAACCACTTAATAGTAGCTGTGGGTCCATTAACCGGCTACCCACTACCGTCCTCAGGTAAGTTAGTCGTAGCCTCAAAATCACCCCTCACCCACGGTTACGGAGACGGTAATATAGGGTGTAAGGCGGCTGTCCACATTAGGAAGCTAGGTATTGACGCTATAGTGATTAAAGGCGCTTCTAGGGATCCCCTCCTACTACATATCAGTAAAGAAGGTGTTGAATTCGTTAAGGCTGATGACCTATGGGGGTTAAGTACTTGGGAAGCTGAGGAGAGGATTAGGAAGCAATACGGTAAGGAAGTAGGTACCCTACTCATAGGTCCGGGAGGTGAGTCCCTAGTTAGGTTCGCTACGGTAGTATCGGAGCTAGGTAGGTCAGCCGGTAGGCCGGGAATGGGTGCTGTATTAGGTTCTAAGAAGGTTAAGGCGTTAGTCATTGATGGTGATGGAGGGGAGCTACCTGAGCCAGCATCACCTAATGAGCTTAGGGAGTTAGGGCAGGAGGCCTATAAGGCAGTTAAGGAAGCACCTAACTACGACTTCTGGATGCGTCAAGGAACAATGATGACCGTAGCGTGGGCCCAGAAAGCCTCAGTACTACCTACTAAGAACTTCAGTGAGGGTGTCTTCGATGAGGCTGATAAGATAAGTGGTGATGTTATGGAGAGGATGAGGGTACTTAGGAAGGGCTGCCCGATGTGTAATATGCCGTGTGGTCACGTAGTCGGTTATAAGGCTGATAGTATTGAGGGTAGGGCTGAACTTGATTATGAGAACGTAGCTATGTTAGGTTCGAACCTACTCATAGGTGACTTAAGTAAGGTCTCACACCTAAATAGATTAGCTGATGAGTACGGAATAGACACGATAAGCCTAGGATCGGTAATAGCCTTCGCCATGGAAGCTACTGAACAGAGGATCATTGAGAGGAGTGAGGGTATTGAGTGGGGTGACTTCAGAGCTGCCTGCGACTTAATAGAGGATATAGTTAGGTGGAGGGGATTAGGTGCTAAGCTAGCCTTAGGTGTTAGGAGAGCATCTATGGAGTTAGGAGGGGGTTCAGAGAGGTTCGCAATACATGTTAAGGGGTTAGAGGTGAGTGCTTACGACTGCCACGCAGCACCAGCTATGGCCTTAGCGTACGGAACCTCAAGTATAGGTGCTCATCATAAGGACGCATGGATAATATCGTATGAGGTACAGACCAATAGATTAGCCTATAGTGAGGAGAAGGTGAAGAAGCTGGTCTGGATGCAGAACATTAGGGGAGCTATGTTTGAGTCACTAGTTACTTGTAGATTACCATGGATTGAGTTAGGGCTTAACCTAGACTACTACCCCAAGCTACTCAGAGCATCTACCGGAGTTACGTATACTTGGGACGACTTAGAGGTATTCGCTAATAGGGTCTACTCACTAATAAGGGCCTTCTGGGTTAGGGAGTACCTGTATGAGGGTAGGGGATGGGGTAGGCACATGGACTACCCACCACTTAAGTGGTTTGAGAAACCATTAACTAAGGGCCCACTAGCAGGTACTAAGCTAGATAGGGACGGATATGACTCCATGCTGAGTAAGTACTACGAGTTAAGAGGGTGGGACAGGAGTGGAGTACCTAGGGTAGATACGTTAAGGAGGTTAGGGCTGGGATTCACGATTAAGCACGTAGGGCACCACTAAATGGTACTAAGTAGGGTAAGGTGTGAGGTAGTTAGGGAGGTACTTAGGGTAACCCATAACATAATACCTAAGTTCAGGAGATTTTTCAATTATAGAGGACTTAAGCTATACATACCTAAGGGAGTCTTCAACCCAACCTTCACAGCATCGACTGACTTAATAATTAACGCCTTAGAGAAGGTAGTACGTCCCTGGGGTAACGTACTTGAGGTAGGGTGCGGTTCTGGAGCAATTAGTGTCTACATAGCTAAGTACCTAAGAAGAGATGTTAAATCATTAAGTGCGTGCGACGTAAGTGAATTAGCTCTTAAGGTATCTAGGATTAATGCCGTACTCAACAACGTAGCTAACTACTTAAAAGTAGGTAATTGCGTTGAATTAATACCTAAACTAATTAATTCCATAGACTTCGGAATAGCTAACCCACCATACCTCCCACTAGATCCTAAGGATGCGATGGACATTAATTGGTGTGGGGGTTCATCCCTTAAGATATTTAATGAAGTGGTTAATTACTTAATAACGTCTTTAAGGAGAGGAGGAGAGGCATTAATAACGGCTTCCTCACTCACCAGCATTAACCACGTAAGTAATTACTTAAGGGCGTTGGGAGTTAAGTTTAGGGTAATTGATTACTTAAGAACTCCATTAGACACTATATACTTAATACATGTTATGAAGTAATGAATCACTCAGTAGGTTTTGAGTACCAGGGCATTACCCAGTCATGAGTTAGTGCATGCTTTGATACCCTAGGTATTATCGGTGGTAACCTCTTATGCTCATTAACGTGTACACGCTTAATTATTGCTGAGATAACATCCCTAGATATTCCAGTCTCCTCAGCGATTTCATCAATACTCTCACCTAAGTCTACGTACCTATACAGTACAGCATCGATTACGTCGTAAGTAAAGCCCAGCTCCTCCTCAGCCATGTGTCCAGGCCATAACCTAGGTGAGCTAGGCTTAGTAACTATCTTCTCAGGAACACCTAAGTACCTACCCATCATCCTAACTTGAGTCTTGTATAGATCACCTATTGGTAGTACGTCAACACCGCCATCACCGTACTTCGTGAAGTACCCGAGGAGTAACTCACTCTTATCTCCAGTACCCATAACGGCTAGTCCGTACTTATTAGCGTAGTAGTAAAGTATTGACATCCTAATCCTAGCTCTTAAGTTACCAGTAGCTATCTTATGTCCGTAGTCAAAGAATGGGAGTACCTCACTATATCTCTTAACAATACTTGATATCTCTATCAAGTAATACTTAACACCTAAGGACTCAGCTAGCTCTATAGCATCCTCAACATCCTCCTTAGGTGTTGTGTCCTTATCAGGCATTATTAATACAGTAACCTTATCCCTACCTACCTCCTTAACAGCTAGTGTTAACGTTACTGATGAATCGACACCGCCACTAAGACCCATTACGTAACCCTTAACACTGGCCTTACTCAGGAAGTCCCTGAGGAACTGACCTATTCTCTTCCTAGCGTACTCGTAATCCATGGGTGGTGGGGGTAAACCCATAATTACTTACCCGTGTCTAGTTTACGGAGAGGGATTTGAAGGTTAAAGTAGCTTTAGCTCAATTAGAGCCGATACCCGCGTCACCTAAGAGTAACTTAAGTAGGGTGATTGACGTTATTAAGTCATACGATGCTGACCTATACGTATATCCGGAGCTGTACTTAACGGGTTATACGTCCAAGGACTTAATACCTAGGCATGCATTAAGGCTTGATGACCCCATAATCAAGGAGTTAGAGAAGGTAGTTAGGAGGGAGGGTGTAGGTGCTGTAGTTGGTTTCGCTGAATTAACTGACTACGGATTCCTATACAACTCAGCATTAGCTCTAGGACCATCAGGTGTTGAGCACGTCTTTAGGAAGAGGCACTTACCTACTTTCTCAGTATTTGATGAGTGTAGGTGGTTTAGGCCCTATAGGGGCTCATTAAGTACTTGGTACTTAAACGACTTAGGTGTTGGGGTCGGTATATGCTATGACATATTCTTCCCTGAGATATTCAAGTCGTATGCGTTAATGGGTGCTAAGTTACTCATAGTGATATCAGCATCACCAGATACTTCAGTACCGCTATTCCACGTAATGGCTAGGGCTAGAGCGTTAGAGAATACTAGCTACTTCGTGTGGGTTAATATGGTAGGTATCTTCAAGGGTTTAGGATTCGGTGGTTCATCAATGGTTGCTGACCCACTAGGTGGTGTTGAGGTTAAGTTAAAGGATTTTGAGGAGGATATTAAGGTAGTTACCCTAGACATTAGTAAGGTCTATAGAGCTAGGTCCGTGAGACCAGTCATTAGGGACTCATACATTGAAGACGCTAAGCAACTACTCAACTCCTATGAAGTCTTTGAGGGTATGAAACAGTAGATACCTAGGTCCTTAAGAACCTCACACACCCTACTAATTGGTAAGCCAGCTACGTTATAGGGGTCACCACGTACCTCCGCAATCAAGCCAGCCCCCATACCTTGAATTGCGTAACCACCCGCCTTACCGACGCCCTCACCAGTAGCTACGTAGTACTCGATCTCCTCATTACTTAAGTCCCTAAACCTAACCCAAGTATTTACGAAGAACGCCTCAGTAAGTTCACGCTCTAAATCCTTAATAGCTACACCAGTAACTACTCGGTGCCACCTACCGCTCAAGAGCTTAAGGAACTCCCTAACCTCATCCCTAGACCTAGCCTTACCAAGTACTAAATCACCTACAGTAACTAACGTATCAGCAGCTACTATGACCGCATCCCTAGGTACTCCTAAGTAATTACTAACTACGTTAGCCTTAGCTAAGGCATTAAGAGTAACTAACACCTCAGGTGCGGCACCCTCCCTAACCTCCTCAACATCAGGCCCAACAACTACTGGGTTAAGACCTACTAACTTAAGTAATGATAACCTCCTAGGGCTACTAGAGGCTAGGATCAGTGTCCTACGCAAGAAAGCACCCAAGAAGAAGGAGTTACTGAGGTAGAAATACCTTCTGACGGAACTTTAGTAAGGGGAGTTAATTAGGTCCCTACCCCACGGAATACCCCATAACCTCCTCCTAATCCCCCACAAGAACCTCCTAACCTGCGCATTAATGCGGTACCCCACGGAAATCCTTACCGGTCCTCTACGTATGGAATTAAGTACTTCATCAATACTTAAGTCATTAACTTCTAGTACGTTATAGGCCTGACCAATCATTTGAAGTACGTGAGCATCTGAATTAGCTAGTTTAGGTCCCTCATACCTACTCAAGGCTATGGCGTTTAGTAAATTTGTTAAGGGGTCATTACCACCGTTAAATACCTCAACACCATCCCAGAAATTAGCTAAGGCTAGTGACGCCATACCATGCCTTATTAAGGTGTATGGGTGGGCCGGTATGAGTAGGCAGTTATTATCCCTAGCAACATCGACTAACCTACTTAATTCCTTAAGCTCATTAATAGTAGCTTTAGGTACGTGATCACACAGTACGAGTACGTCAGCTAGTAACTTACCCAGCCTAACACGTACTTCAGCACCGTAGATAAGTACTACATTAGGGACTAAGTACTTACTAGCTAAGTAACTACCTAGGAAGGTGTCATGATCAGTAATAGCTACTACATTAATACCTAACCTACGTACGTACCTAATAATGTCCTTGGGGTGGGCTTCACCATCACTAGCTAGGCTATGTATGTGTAAGTCAGCCTTAACTATCAAGTCATTAAGTCACCTACTTAGGCATGACTTAACCTCAGAGAGTAGCCTCCCGTAATCACCGTCGAACCTTATCCCATACTTAATACCCGCCTTAAGAGCTCCCTCAACGTTTGGTGGGTAATCATCTATGAATATAGCTTCATGAGGCCTAACATCAAGTAGCTTAAGAGCTGCTTCATAGATCCTAGCATCGGGTTTACAGTAACCCACTAAGTCACTAGTAACTACAGCACTTACGTACTTATCAAGACTATCCCTTTCAAGAGTCTCAACAACGCATTCATGGCACCAGTGATTAGATACTATAGCTACCTTAACACCCAAACCCCTAACCCACTCAAGGAACTCCTTAGCCCACGGCGATGGTAGGGTACCAGTAACTATGGATGCCTTCATAACGTTAGTTAACGCCTTAACCCTACCTACTGAAGCTTCAATACCGTGTAGGGTAAGTATTAATGCTGCTGCGTAAGAGACGTTCTGCTCGACCATTCCCGGGAATCTCCAAGCCTTAAGACCCTCCTCAATAAGTGCCTCATCACCTTCAATACCTAATGAGTTAAGGAACTTAAGTACGGACTTCCTAAGTAACTCCCTAAAACCCTCACACTCCCTATACAGTACACCTCCGTAGTCGATGAGTAATGCCTTAACCCCCAAACCTATCACCTACGAATAGGTTTAGGAGTTGCTTATCTACCTTACACTAAATTAATTATCAGTAAGTAGATTTAGGCTGTAGTAACTACTTAGTTAGGTGCTTAGATGCGTACTGAGTACTTACCACTAATAATGTACGTACTGTTGACCCTAGCAATCACTGCGTACCTAACGTACCCAGTAATATCGTGTTACTTCCCTGAGGATGCAGTAGCTATTGAGGTAGTACTTAATAAGCCGGGAATCACCTACGACTTAAGACTACTTAGTAGGTTAGGTGGGGTTAAGGTATTAAGTAGTGGTGCCTTAGCCTACAGATCACACCTAAGTGATTACGTCGTCATCGTCGTACTTAAGGAACCGTTAACACCTAACGGAGTAATTAAGTACTTAAGCATTAGAGTACAGCCAACCTATAAAGTACTTAAGAACGGGACGGTTAAGTCCTTAGTTAGTAAGGAACTCGTTAGGGAGGTACTTAAGTACGAACTAAACTGGTTAATTAAGGCGGGAGTTATTAGGGGCTTAAGTAGTGAGGACGTAAGTAAGATATACTCAGTAGCTAGGGCAGGCATGGCTGGGTGGAACTCAAGGCTTGTCTACGTAGAGGGTGAGTGGATGCCGTACTATAGAGCAATTAAGTACATACCAGGGGCTTCACTCATTAGGTCATGCATTGTAGGCATCCCCGAAGCTAATGAGTTAATTAAGTCACTACCTAAGGAACCCCCAGGTACGTACTTAGGAAGTAGATTCACGACTAATGACCTAATAGCAGTACTTACTGCGGTGGCTGCATCCATGGTTACCTACGTAGTCATTAGGAAGTTTATTAAGTAATTAAAACACTAAGTCATGGTTATAGGTACCCGCATCAGAACCTCCCCCAACCATCACTTACTACCCTACCCTGCTCTTGAACGCCTTAAGAGCTACTGAAGCCCACTTACTCGGGTATATACCTGCTGCCCTACCCTTCCTGTAAATAAGTCCTAACCTACCTAGCTCAGTCACCATGACCTTAATGGTCTTCTCCTTCCTACCTAACCTAAGTGATAATTCAGAATCTGTTATTCCTGGATTACTAACCACTATCGACAGTAGCTCATAAAGCTGCTTACTTACCTTAGCCTTAATCAAACCTAACACTGTAGGAGGTACTACAACGTCGCTATCACCGCATGACCCAGCATATATAGTTGCCTCCCTACCACTTAGGAAGAGAGCCATGAGTAAGTAAGTACTTAAGTATGGAGGGCCGTTAGAGAGGTCAATAACTAACTCCCTACACCCGCACGCCTCAATAACATTCAGTAACTTAAGTATACCCTCTGAAGGGTCTATAGGCACCTTAATTAATTCAGGCTCCTTAAGGCCGTAAGACCTCATGGACTCACTCAACCTACTGAACACTTCATTGGCGTTACAGGGCGGGGGCTCAGGAGCTATTAGGAGTACAGTATCATCAACTGATGCGCCACTATCCCTTAACCTACGGAGGACGCCCCTCTCACTATCTCCTAAGGTGATTAGGAACGCCCTAACAGTAATCACCAATTACCCTTACGTAGAGGTAGGAAATATTGTTTTATCATGAGTACTGATGGAGTTAAGTCATTGGTGCACTCAATGAATGCAGTAGATTCAGTTAAGTAGTACGGAATTATTTTAATCTCCATTAAATCTTCTCCAGAGAGGGGAGAGGTAAATTTATTTTCCCATACCTATGTGATATATTGAGGTGTACATTATTGATACCAGGGGGAGCGTTAATAGCTATAGCCCTGGCCATCTACGCTCTCTTCTACTTCACTCACGGTAAGTACCTACAGAAGGCAGTAGTTAAGGCGGATCCTAAGAGACCTACACCAGCACACAAGCTCAGAGACGGCGTGGACTACGTACCAGCTAATAAGTACGTACTATACGGACACCACTTCGCTAGCATCGCTGGTGCAGGACCTATAGTAGGTCCTGCAATTGCTCTAGGCTGGGGCTGGTTACCGTCAATACTATGGATATGGTTCGGTAACGTATTCGTCGGTGTAGTCCATGACTACCTATCACTAATGAGTAGCGTTAGGTACGACGGTAGGAGCATCGGGTGGGTAGCTGGTAAGATGATGGGTAGGAAGGCGTTCTTCGCCTTCAACGCCTACATATGGTTCGCGTTAGTGCTGGTAGTAGCTGCATTCGGATACGTTATCTCAGCGTTATTCAGCTTAACACCAGGTGCTGGAGTAGCTTCACTATTACTGATAGGCTTCGCAGTAATCACTGGACTCCTAATGTACAGAACACCATTAGGATTCAAGGGAGGTACAGTCATAGGCTGGATCTTCATCATAATATCGATAGCTGTAGGTTACTACGTACAGATGCAAGGGTTAAGTATAGGCTTCAACACATGGATATGGATACTACTGATCTACATCATCATAGCAGCATCAATACCTGTGTGGGTACTACTACAGCCTAGGGACTACATGAACGCCTACATACTATGGGCTAGCCTAGCAATAGGTGGCGGTGCTATGATATGGCTAGCAATAACTGGTAGAGGAGCACTCACGTGGCCAGCATACACGACATGGTCAGCTAACATAGTTGGTGGTCACCCATCACCGTTCTGGCCATGCGTACCACTAATCATCGCCTGTGGCGCACTATCAGGATTCCACAGCCTAGTGGGTTCAGGTACTAGCAGTAAGCAGTTAGATAATGAGTTACATGGACTACTAATAGGTTATGGAGGTATGTTAACTGAGGGCTTCTTATCTACTATGGTAGTAGCTACCATGGGTGCTTACGGAACACTAGCACTAGCTGATATGATATTCAAGAAGGCTAAGGCAGGTTTCGTAGTCACCGTAGCTAAGGCATTAGGTATAGGAGCTATAACTTCAAAGCAAGCAGCCCTCAACATGGCTCAGACACTAGCTAGTAACCCGGCACTATTCGGTAAGTACTACGCACTACTAGCTAGTAAGCTTAAGTGGGGAATCATACCACTGAGCTACGCATACGCAACACACTACGCATTCGGCCTCGACGTACTAGCGATGACGATCTTCGCCACCCTATGGATAACAGCCTTCGCATTAACGTCACTAGACACAGCTACTAGGTTAGGTAGGTACGCGTGGCAGGAGCTCATGGAGCCTCTAAAGGGAGTTAGTGAGGGTGCCTACAAGTTCCTATCAAATAAGTGGTTCGCATCAATACTACTAGCATGTATAGGTATAGCACTAGCAGCTACTAAGCAGTTCCTAGTGATATGGCCTGCATTCGCAGGTATGAATCAGCTACTAAGTAGCTTAGCACTAATGACTGTAGCTGTATGGACTATTAAGGTGCAGAAGGCGCCAGGGTTAGGTAAGGCGTTAGTAGTTGCTCCAGCAGTATTCATGTGGATAACCACGACAATAGCGTTACTATGGTACGAATTCACGGTAGTACCTCCACTACTAGCTAAGGGAGGGAGTGCAGCATTAACAGGTTCAGTAGTAGCTGGTGTAACAGCTATAGGTATAGGTCTTAACATACTAATACTGGCGCTATGGATTAGGAGACTAGCTAAGGCTGGTGAGATAGAGTAAGGTAAATAGTTTTATGAGTAAAAACAAAAACGTACCATAAAAGTTTTTATTAATACTAACATAGTGGATTAATTAATGCTAACTTATTTAATAGCTAATCATAATTACCGTAGCGGGGACGGGATGTGGGTGGAGGATTAAGTAGGTTTCTTAAGTCATTAACTGAGGCAATCGTAGGTACGTTTAAGGGTAAGTCGCTGGAGTATGTTGAGGTTGAGCTTAGGGAGCTTGAGAACGTATTCGCCTTAATAGTTATGGGTTCATTCATAGGCCTCCCAAGCCCACCAATGACCATATCACTTAAGTTACTACCGCATATGGGTAGGGAATTAATTATAGCGTCAAGGGTTAGTGAGAGGCTAGATGATATGCTTGGTGAGATGGCTGGGTTATTTGAAGTTTCATGAGGTGGTTTGAATGGTTAATTACAGAGTGGTTTTCTTCATGGGTAAGGGTGGCGTCGGTAAGACTACCATGGCCGCTACTTACTCACTAATGAAGGCATTAAATGGCGCTAGGGTACTTACGGTTAGTTTAGACCCAGCGCATAACTTAGGTGATGTATTCGGTACGGAATTAAGTGAGAGACCTAAGGAGGTCGTAAAGGGTTTACAGGCTATCGAGATTGACTACGACGCTATGATTAAGAAGCACTTAAAGAGATTAACTGATAAGATTAAGGACATCTACGGCTACTTAAGGATATTCAATCTAGATAGGTACGTAGACGTACTACAGCACTCACCAGGTGTTGAGGAGCAGGCAGCTCTTGAGAGGATACTCGAGATCCTCAAGGATAATGAGAGGAGGGGTAAGTATGACTTAATAGTGTTTGATACCCCACCTACGGGCTTAATGCTTAGGATTGTAGCACTACCTACGATATCACTGATATGGGTTGAGAAGCTCCTTAAGCTTAGGGAAGCAATACTGACTAGGAGAGCAGCTATTGAGAGGATAGCTGGTGAGGCACCGAGGGTTGAGGTAGGTGGTGAAGTCATTAAAGCAGCTACGAAGCCTGAAGAGGACCCCATATACCAGGAGTTACTGAGCATTAAGTCTGAGTACAGCTTCATAAATGAAGTATTTAAGGATAGGTCAAGGACGTACTCAGTCCTAGTAATAAACCCTGAGGTACTCCCAGTACTTGAGGCTAAGAGGGCTAAGGACTTCCTAAGTAGGTTAGGTATGGGTGTTAAGTACTTAATAATTAATAAGTTAATCAGAATGAGTAACCCGCCAGAGGAGCTCAGGTTGAGGATGGAGTTCCAGAGGAAGGCACTTGAGTTAGCTAATCAGTACTTTAGTGACTTAAGGGTTATTGAGGTACCCTACCTAAGTAGGGAGCCTAGGGGTGTTGAGGAGCTTAAGGGACTAACCAAATTCTTGAGTGTGATGGAGTAATGGATCTAAACACCTTACTAACTACGGTATTCCCAATAATAATAGCTCTAGCAGCTGCAGCTACACTTCAGTTCTATAGGGGTAGGAAGCGTAACTTAGTTATTCTTGAGGATACCATAAAGTCTATGGAGAGTATATACAGACCGATAGATAAGAACTACACGATAATAGGTATCTACATAGGTTACACAGCCCAGTATAAAGTAATTAAGAGGGGTATAGGTACTGTGGAAGTTACCGTACTATTAATACCTAGGCAATCACTCTTCTACCTCCCAATAGCTAAGCTAACATCAAGGTTTGATAGGGTATTCATACATTACTTCTACAGAGGTAAGGTACTTCATGAAGCACACGTAATTAAGAAGGGCTACTATAGGTTAGGCATTAAGCGTGAGATAAGGGGTATTGAGAAGATGATGGTTACTGAGGAAGTCATTAACGGTCAGAGTTACTACCTAATATACACTAATAGAGACGCTGTAGAGCCCCTACTTAAGTTCGTTAAGTCCCTACCAGACCCTACCGTAGTTAATCACGTAGCCCTAGTACCAGCTAATAACAGTCTATACCTAGCAGCTAAGTTAGATGTTAAGGTATTCGATACCTTAATAAAGGAATCCTACGAATTAGCTTCTAAGTTAGCTCCTTAAGTACTTCCCACTAATGAGTTTAAGTAATTAATTAAGTCCTTAACATCACCACTTAAAGCCCTCAATATCAAGTCATCCTTACCCTCAAGCAAGGGCTTAAACACTATCTTAATAACTTTAGCAGTAACACTCTTAGATCTGAAGTGGTTATTCACGACATTCAGGAAAGCGTTTAAGTCCCTATTAACCAACTCCTTAATACCTACTCCATACTTAGCCATCGACATAGCTTCTAAGTAGACGTACAGACCCGGGAAAGCCCTCCTTAAATTCCTTACTACTAACTCGCCCAAGTCAGTATGACCTCCACCGTAACTGCTCATTACCATCACTACTCACCCTCCTATACCCGCTCTTAATTGCGTACCTACTGCTGCTTAAGTCGTAACATAGCATGATCGGTCTAGTTGGTTTAAGTTCTATCGTCTTAGTGACTGTTATGTAAAGGCATGGAAGTCCTTCATAAACTGTCATCTTAACCGTTATTATGAAGTCGTATATGTTGAAGAACTCGGGATGTGTTTCCAGTATCTTCCTTGAGAACGTGTAGAATGCTGTAATACCTAACTTCCTCCTAACCCATACGTTATTCATGTGCTCCTTAAATATCTCAGTCATGTCGGCAGGTATTATCTCCATAGAATCAGCTACTAGGAAATCCTCCTTAAGCTTTAAGTCGAGGCTCCTATTATCAGTAGCTATAGCGTAAAGAGGCTTTGAGGTTGGGTTTACTGAGACGTAGATTAGTTCGTAGTCCTTCTTAGGTCTTGATGTATCAAGCATTAAATGCTCCATGAGTAGGCAGGACCTCTCAAGCGCCTTTAAAGTAGTTGGTGAGTGTGCGTAGGACCTAATAACTAATCTACCGCCGTACTTACTAGCTAATGCCCTAGCTAGGCATAGAGCTATGTAGAATGAGACTTTAGGTGCGTAGGATATGACAGCTACTTGAGAACCCCTATTAATACCGCCACCTAAGGCTTCATTGAAGTACTCATTATCTAGTGTGTAGATAACTTCAGCACTAGGTGGTGGTATCTCCTCAAGCCTAACTGGTGGGTACAGTCTAATACCCTCACCACTAACTATATCAAACGGTATTCTCGAATAAGGTATTGGAGAGCCCCTCATCTTCCTAATCTCCATCTCCCTAACTAAGAAACCACCACTACTCCTAGCCTTAAGTATTATGACCCCATCAGCTAGGAACTCCTCAACAGCCTCACCAATCCTAGCCTCCTCAGAAGCTTCTAGAATTAGTAGTGAAGTAACTCCTAACCTCTTCAGACCACTAATCAACATATCCTTAAGAGCCTCCCTAACCTCACCCTCCTTAAAGGCCTGT
>Ga0256914_1002272_pt1 | contig 16247 bp, 12 predicted proteins | sample HulkmetaG_FD_191571 | JGI IMG/M metagenome (GOLD analysis project Ga0256914, IMG submission 191571) | Hydrothermal chimney microbial communities from Main Endeavour vent field at the Juan de Fuca Ridge, Pacific Ocean - Hulk | ecosystem: Environmental > Aquatic > Marine > Hydrothermal vents ... | reverse complement strand
TCTGCCAGGACTCGGGTAATCGCTGCTGTCAGTGTCGTCTTACCGTGGTCAATATGGCCTATGGTGCCCACGTTGACATGCGGTTTGGTTCGCTCAAATTTTTCCTTGCCCATGATTATGTCTCTCCAGATTTACAGTATAATTTCTTTTCAGTGGTATTTTACGGCCTGCAGGTACATTCAGCCCAGCTCGCACCCTTTGCCGACCATCAGTATCTGCACAGGAGTCTATCGGGATCACTACTCGAGATTAAAAATAGAGGCAGGTTTAAAAGGACCACGCACCCTACTCACAACATGCCGACCTGTTTGGATACTGGAGCCCACGACCGGGATTGAACCGGTGACCTCTTCCTTACCAAGGAAGTGCTCTACCGACTGAGCTACGTGGGCTTTTGGAGCGGGAAACGGGACTCGAACCCGCAACCCTCAGCTTGGAAGGCTGATGCTCTAGCCAATTGAGCTATTCCCGCCTGCCATCAACAATTATCTGCACCAAACAGATAATTTATATATTATTCGAACCATGCCTGTCAGGCTGGTTGGTTCATTGATAAATACACAAAAAAACGGCTGTCTCAGCCGATGGGTCATGTCCTTTCCCCAAGACACCCCAAGCAAACATCCGTGCCGTTTTCTAACTGCCGTATGGTGAAAAGATCATGGTGGAGGGGGGAGGATTCGAACCTCCGAAGGCGTCGCCAACAGATTTACAGTCTGTCCCCTTTGGCCGCTCGGGAACCCCTCCACTTCTGTGGAGCTGGCGATGGGACTCGAACCCGCAACCTGCTGATTACAAATCAGCTGCTCTGCCAATTGAGCTACGCCAGCCTAAACTGAGGTGGAAATAATAGTATGTAAATGCAAAATTGCAAGTATTTTTTTTGAAGAAACGAAAATTCTTGCAACCATGCCTAACCTCCCAAAATAACAGGAAGGACAGCACGATATCTTCTTATATTACCTGGCAACTGCAAAATTGCAGATTCAGGCCACACAGAAGACTACAAAAATATATCTTGTCAGTCAGTTAGTGTCACCAAAATTGAGCTTTCAAATCATGCGGGATTTTGTTTCACTTTAATTACAGTGCATTGTTGCTGCTTTTCGCATGACCTGCTACGTGGCGGATACCTGACAGTACGACAGTAGATCTGCGTATCCTCCACCTTGCCCCATGCAAACTTGGGAATCGTTCAATTCGGGTGGCAAAAAAACGGGGCCGTTATACCGACCCCGTTCTTCGGATATTTAAGAGAAAAAATTAGCCGATCAAACAGCCCCTTATTCCTCTTCTCCCTTCTTACCTAACTCAGCAGGCGGAATGATCTCTTTCTCAAGACCGAATCCAGCCTTGCCAGCCAGAACGTCCTTGCGCCATAATTCATACACGTATGCAGTCGTCCTGTAAAGCAGGTGCGCAAACTTTGTGTATGGCAGCGAAAGGAAGAGCGTAAGCACTGTTGCAAGGTGAATTATGTAAACAGTGTAGGCAATAGCGCCAATGCCAAGCAGCCTGAAGAACTCGGCACCGATTCCAGTAACACCCACTGCGAAGATCAGCCATATGAGTATCCAGTCCTGTTCTGAACTCTTGAGGACACCCTCCTCGGTCTTCTGCTGCCTCATCTGAATTATCATACCGATACCGGCAATCATCATGATGGCGCCAATATTGGCAAGTATCTTGATGGGGTTGTACAGAGGCATTGGTGTAAAGTGCCCAAGGCCAAGTAACAGGTAGACGAAGTCGTTTATAAAGAACACGATACCTGTCACAAAGAACAGTATGATAAACGACCACAGCAACCACTTGTGCCCCTTGGCCCTCTCTGCAGTCTGACCACACTTGGCAAACCTTGTATGCGCCAGTATCTCCTTGACTGCTGGTACCAGATACTTGCTAAACAGCGGTCCCATAGCCGGACTGGCAGTTGTCCCAGTGTAGGATACTACTCCAAGGCTCTTGTTGATATCTGCCCAGAAGTTGGATACACCCTTGTACGAGGCCCATACCACCAGACCTACCACTGGCAATACAACGATATCAATGGGTACGAATGTAAACAGCTTGTGGTAAGCCACCTCTCCCTCAGGGAACGGGAAACGTTCACCTGTGTGAAGAGACCACAGGAAACCAACAATGAGCCACACTACCATGGACGCAATAATGGTCCCCAGTACACCTGACGTGGTAGTCAGCATATCTGCCAGGGCCTTTGGCTCAGCATAATAACGTATGGCGTTATTCCTGATTGCACCAAGCACATCACCAGGCTGGGCGCCACGCGGACAGTATGTTGAACAGTCACCGCACTGATGGCAGAGCCAAACGTCGGCGTCACCTGCAATCTTGGAGGCAAGTCCCCACTGTGCCCACAACATTTCCTTCCTTGGGAATGGACTGTCCTCGGTAGAGAGAGGACAGACAACTGAACAGGTGGCGCACTGATAACACTTGTTAACGGTATCACCGCCTGCTTCCATAACGCCCTTGATAAAGGCGAGATCCGGTTGAACTTTTGTTACTTCAGACATTGCATGCTCCTCCTACCATCCCTTGAACGGATTGGGACCCATGCCGACTACTTCTTCAACAAAGTCATTGATGATATCAGCAACCTTGTCGTATTCATCAATAGCCACCTGGGCCAGTTTTACCCTCTCAGGCTCCATGCCGAGAGAATTCAGTGACTCAGCCACGTTTGCCATCCTGGCATTGGCGAGTTCACTACCTTTAATAAAGTGACACTGGTAATCGTCACCGTATTTACATCCAAGGAGCAGAGCACCATCCATACCGCTTGACATGGCATCCTTAATCCAGGACACATTGACTGAACCAAGGCAGCGCACCGGGATGATTCGTACAAGCGGCGACCAAGTAGCACCTCTCGCAGCGGCCATATCCAGAGCTGGATATGCGTCATTCTCGCATGCGAAACAGACCATCCTGAGTTTGTCTTCATCATCATCTGGTACTTCAATGGATTTGATCATTGAACCAATGATGTCGATATTGTAATCCTTGAAGCCGATGATACGCTCAGGACATGCACCCATACAGGTTCCACAGCGGCGACACCTGGTGGGATTGGGTTTTGGAGTACCCTTCTCATCATCATCAAGTGCACCAAAAGGACACTCCTCAGTACAGCGTTTACACTGGGTACAACGCTGGAAGTAAAAATCAGGATAATCAAAGTCCCAAGTCCTGGGATGTACAGCATGGCCTTCCTGCGCTGCTACAAGACACTGCATGGCCTTGAGTGCAGCACCGGCTGCGTCTTCCATGGACTCCTCAATGGTGAGGCTGCGACGAACACCGCCTGCGGCATAAACACCGGTCCGGCGGGTCTCATACGGGAAACAGATGAAGTTGGAATCACAGTAGCCGCCCATGAGGTCAAGATCACGGAATGCAGGACCCTGCCTGTAGGCAAAGTTTACCACTGCCTCATCCTTAGTGGTAGGTACCATTCCAGTGGCAAGGACCACCAGATCCACATCCACTGCAATGTCCTCACCGAGGATTGTCTTCTCTACCTTGACGGTCAAACCACTGTCACCAGGTGCAACTTCAGTTACAGCACCCTTTGTCAGAAAGATGCCAGGATCATCCTGGAGGCCCTTGTAGAAATACTCGTACTGTCCAGGAGTCCTCATATGCTGATAGAAGATGTAGGCTCTGCCGTCTTCTGGATAATCTTCTCTAACGTACTTGGCCTGTTTGAGTGCTACCAGGCTGGTTGTAGCAGAGGCATAGGGGAAGTCTGCGTCGTCATCGCCACCACCCGGGCTCATGACAAATGCCACACTCTTTGCCGGCGAGCCGTCTGGCTTGGTAATCTTTCCAGCCTTTGCCATCTCCTCGAACTGGACGTTGGTGATGACATTGGCATTACCCCATGCAAGATGCGGGAACTCGTCTTCAGCAGGCTCATAGGGTTTCCACCCGGATGCCAGAACTACTGCTCCATGAATCTCTGCGTTGGGGTCCTCTTCCATGTAGTCATGACGCCCCTCATTCTTTTCATCATACTTCTTCTTCTGATCCTCGGCAGAGAGTTCGTTACCGTTTTCATCCAGCTTCTCCTCGTCAGTAAGGGGAACCGGGGCATCCCACTCACTCTTCGAGCCTGCAGCCTTCAAAGAGACCCTGAAGGCACCTGGCACGCCTGCCACACGGGCTACCTCCGTGCCTGTACGCACGCTGATCTTGGAGTTGCTGCTTACCTTTTCTATGAGCTCATTGACTATGGGATCCACCATAGCAGAGTACTCAGGGCCAACAGGAATCTGCTTGCGCAGCTTGGCGGCAAAACCACCGAGCTGGGCCTCGCGCTCAACCAGAGTTACTTCATGCCCTGCCTCTGCGGCCTCGATAGCAGCGGTCATACCTGTAATTCCGCCACCGATCACAAGAATCTTGGTGTTGCAATCTTCCATCTTGTCAGGCTCAGGGATCTCAGCCTTTTGGCAGCGGGTAACTGCCATGCGGAGATAATCCTCAGCCAGCTCCTGCACATGCTCCTTCTGGGCGTCTGCATCCTCGGCGTCAGCAGGTATCTGGTGGCTCCATACCACGAGTTCCCTGAGACTTGCCTTCTCCACATAGACCCCGGGAAAAGAGAAACCGGCAAAGTCATACCTTGGAGAAACTCCAGCAAGCACAACAGCATTCAGTTCCTCTGACTCCACATCAGCCTTCACCATGGCCGCGCCATCGGCTGAGTAGAGGTCATCGCTTGTCTTCACTACTGCACAGCCAAGTTCTCCACTGGCCAGCTCAACAAGCTTGTCCACGTCCACGGCATCTTTGATACCGTCTCCAGTATATATGTAAAGTCCAATCTTTTTAGACATTAGCCAGCCCTCCTTACAGTCTGAACGGCCCTAAGAGCAGCGGCTGTAGCACTCTGTGCAGACGATACCACGTCTACAGGCCTCTTGGCGCAGCCGCATGGTGTAATGCCATCTTTCTCAACCACAAATCCATCTTCGTCATAATCTATGCCAGGAATCTTGTCCTGTGCTCCAGTGGGCTGCATACCAGTGGCGAGAACAGCGAGTTCAACCTCCTGCTCTATCTTGCCACCACCAATGGTATCCTCAGCAACCAGGACAACATTACCAGCAGCAGAACCTGCCTTGATCTCTGCTACCTTACCCTTGATGAAGTGTACCTTCTCATCGGCCTTGATCTTCTTGTAGAAGTTTTCATACTTGCGGCCAGGGGACCTGATATCAATATAGAAGATATAGATATCTGCATCAGGGTTGTTTTCCCGGATATAGGTCACCTGCTTCAGGGTAGCCATGCAGCAGATGTAAGAGCAGTAGGGAAGGTGATTCTCATCACGGGAGCCTGCACACTGTACGAAACCTATACTCTTGGGCAGTTCCTTGTCAGAAGGACGAACCACAGCCCCACCGGTGGGACCTGCAGGAGAGGCCATGCGCTCAACCATCATGTTGGTTACAACATTCTCAAAGGAGTTGAAGCACAGGTTGTCCATATTGGCAGGGTCATACGGCTTCCACCCTGTTGCGATTATGATTGCACCCACATTGAGTTCAACCGTTTCAGGCTCCTGGTCAGGGACCACATGCCCTTTGGGCATGGCTGAAGCAATGGCCTCAATCTCGGACTCAGGTGCAGCAGCCTTGTCAAGCACGCACTGGTTGGGGAAGGCCATGGGATGAGCCTTGTAGATGGCCTTTCGGGTATCCATGCCAAAGTTGAACTCGTTGGGAACTTCTGTGGTAGCTGCCTCCTCACCGGGCTTGCAGTTGGTACACTGAGGAGTTGTACCCCTGGGATTTACCTTCAATGTGACTGTGAAATCGCCGGGCTGCCCTGTGACAGACTCGACCTCAGCGAGGTTATAGAAGGTAATCTTGGGATTTGTCTTCAGACGCTTGAAGTTGATTTCAAGACCGCATGTTGGAGGACAAAGTTTAGGAAAGTACTTGTTGAGCTGGGCGACGCGCCCACCCATGTAGCTTTCCTTTTCAACCAAGTAAACGTCGTAGCCCATCTCTGCAGCTTCGACGGCAGCGGTTAGGCCACTGAAGCCTCCGCCAACAACGAGAATGCTATTGCTCATCTCCCCGCTCCTTTTCTGGTTTTTGGGTTAATTTTTTAATATTTACCATAGAAAAGCCAGCGCAGTCAGCCCTGTCCTTTTCTTTATTTCCGGTGGATAATTTCCAGGGAAACCCGCCACAGCTAAAGCCGTCCGGTATTCCGCGGCCTGCCTGCAGTCCCGCAGAAAGCCCGCCGAACACCGCCTCTGCCCAAAAGGCATTTATCACGGGGATGCCGGGGGCATGTAAAAAAATGCCAGGCACCGGCGTACCGGTGCCTGGACATATTCAATCCACTCGATTCATACTGAGCTTCCCACTGGGATTAGTCAGATATGATCTTGTGACATTTTTTCTTCATGCACTTCCACTCACCGGTCTTGGGATCGTACTGTGAGTTAACAAAGCACTTCCAGCCGCCTTCGTCGAAGTCCTTGTCATCAACCTGCATGAAGTCTCCGCGGTAGTAGAAGCCAGGATAACGGCTCTCCTCACGGAACTGGATGTGACGGAGGTGATCCTCAACGGTCCAGATCCTGTGGAGGTTCTCCCAAGCCCTGATGAGCTCATGGAGACCAGAAGCTGCCATCTTCTCTGCATCCTCACGGAGCCACTGGAGCTGCTTCATGGCGATATCGAGGAGATGGCCATTTGTCATGTAGTAGGGAGACCAGCCACCGCCGTACTCGTCGGTGTACTTCATCAGCCTTTCCATCATGTGACGAGGCTTGATGTAGTTGGGGTTGACCATCTCGTCAGTGGTCTTCTGATAGTGCTCGTAGTAGGTTACTACAGGCTTGTAGATCTCTGCCTTGAGCTCCTCAGCGCTCTGGGACAGGGTAGGAGTGAAGTCAGCATTGTCTACCACATATTTGGCCATTGCCTTGGCAGCAATACGACCCTCAGAGTGTGCACCTGAGGAGAACTTGTGGCCAGAAGCACCAACGCCGTCACCAGCAGTAAACAGACCGTTAACTGTGGTCATGCGGTTGTAGCCCCACTTGTAATCATCTGGTACCCAGTCCTCATCGGGACCGCTGACCCAGATACCACAGCAGCCTGAGTGTGAACCAAGCATGTAAGGCTCAGTAGGCATAATCTCAGAACCTACCTTCTCAGGCTCGATATTCATTGAGGCCCACAGACCGGCCTGGCCAACTGACATGTCGAGGAAGTCTTCCCATGCCTCTGACTCCAGCTCTTTCCAGTACTTCTTCAGAGCCTTCTCGTCCATTCCTGAAGCCCTCTTCTCATCAAGGAATGCATTGAGAGCTGCAGCGGTATCCATGAAGATGGGGCCGCGACCTTCCTTCATCTCGAAGAGCATCAGGTGGTTACGCAGACAGGTAGGTGTCACTGCTGCATCGCTGTAGGGTTTGTACTTGGCCAGCTCTGCCTTTGCAGCATCACTCTTTACATAGTGCTCACCACTGCCGTTAACAACTGTAGCCTTGAACAGGAGGAACCATGCGCCAACAGGACCGTAACCGTCCTTGAAACGTGAAGGCGTGAAGCGGTTCTCCATCATGGTCATCTCGGCACCAACCTGCATACACATGGTGTATGTGGAGCCAGCGTTCCATACGGGGTACCATGCACGGCCCTTACCTTCGTCAGTGGACCTTGGACGGAAGATGTTGACTGCACCACCACATGCTACCAGGATGGCCTTTGCCTTGTAGACACATACCTTGTTCTCGCGAGCGCTGAAGCCAACTGCGCCTGCGATGGTGTTCTCCTTGTTGGCATCGAGGAGGAGCTTCACTATAAAGATACGCTCATGGAGGTCATAACCCATCTCCTCGAGAGCAGCCTTGGCTGCCTCTGCAACGATCCTCTTGTAGGATTCGCCGTGGATCATGATCTGCCACTTACCGGTACGGACAGGTGTACCACCCTCAGACAGAGGAGCCTGGTTACCACCCTCTTTCTTCCAGATAGGAAGACCCCACTCTTCAAAGTGGTGTACTGAATCATCAACGTGACGGCCCAGGTCAAAGATGAGGTCCTCGCGGACAACACCCATGAGGTCGTTCCTTACCATGCGGACGTAGTCACTGGGGGTATTCTCGCCAATGTAAGTATTGATAGCTGAAAGACCCTGTGCAACAGCACCGGAACGCTCAAGAGCAGCCTTGTCACAGAGGCAGACCTTTGATCCTTCAGGCATCCACTTGCCAATCTCAAAAGCTGCGCCACAGCATGCCATACCGCCACCTACCAGCAGTGCATCATACTCATATTCTTCGACAGGAACCTTGGAGAGATCTGGCTCGGCCAGGAGTTCCCAGGTTGGTTTGTTGCGAAGTGCCATATTTATATCCTCCTTGGAATAAATCTTTTAAGCTTTGGTTATCGCGTCAGTCAGGAAAAAATTCCCGGGCCGATTAGTCGTAGTCAGCAGGAGTTGAGGTTACCCTGCCGCTGTTCTCCTCTGTGAAGAGTGCGCCGTTGCTCAAGGCATCTGCGCCAGGAGATGGCTTTCCGTCGTAAGGCTTGATTGAACCTTCAGGAGTTGTCCTGATGGGGAACTTGAAGCGCTTCATGTTGCCATTACGGAACTTGATGGTCCACATAATGGAGTCGGTACCCATCATGGGCTGGCAGTAACCACCCATGGGAGCGATATCTGCGTAGTGACGTACTTCAATTGCACCCTGAGGGCAGATCTTTACGCAGGAGTAGCACTCCCAGCACTGATCCGGCTCCTGGTTGTAGGCCCTCATCTCATCGGGATTGAGAACCATGAGGTCGTTGGGGCAGATGTACATGCACGCAGTCTTCTCCCCACCTTTGCAACCGTCACACTTTTCGGGGTTGACAAAGCTTGGCATTTTAATACCTCCTGATTTTTATTGTTAAAGGTTATGGATATTATTGGTCAGACCCCAAGGGGCCTGGCCACCAAAATATTACCACGAAGGGCCGGACTGGCCCTTCAGTTGTTCAGAAGTCTTACTTCAGGTCCTCGAATGCACCCTTCTTGACCTTTGCCTTCCTTGCCTCTGGATCTGAGTAGTACTCAGCGAGGATTGCCAGAACCTCTGGACGGCTGAATTCGGGCGGAACATCCTCAGGCTTGCCTTCACTCATGAGACGGCGGAACTTTGTACCGGAAACCACTACGCGGTCTTCCTTGTCGTGTGGACAAGTCTTGAGTGAGGCCATGCCGCCACACTTGTGGCACCAGAATGTCCAGTCAATCTTCATGCACTGCAGCTCAAGGGCACCATCCCACAGCTTGTCATAGATCTCCTGTGCCTCGAACAGGCCATAGAAATCACCAACACCAGCATGGTCACGACCTACGATAAGGTGTGAGCAGCCGAAGTTCTGACGGAAGATACCGTGAAGCAGTGCTTCTTTTGGTCCGCCGTAGCGCATCTCAAGAGGATAAACACCAAGGACTGTACGCTCCATGTTGTAGTAGTTGTCAAGGAGAGCCTTGTAACACTTCATCCTGACTTCACCAGGGATGTCACCCTCTTTCAGCTTGCCAACCAGGGCATGGATGAATACGCCGTCAAGAACTTCCTGGGCGATCTTGGTGAGAAACTCGTGTGAACGGTGAATGGGGTTACGTGTCTGGAATGCTGCTACTGTTGACCATCCGCGATCCTCGAATATCTTCCGGGATACGTCTGGATGCATGTAGGCTTCGCCATACTTCTGCTTGAAATCTTTCTCGTTAAGTGCCTTGATGGGGCCACCGATGTAGTACTTGCCTGAATTGAGCACCTGCTGTACACCAGGATGATCTTCCTCTGCCACTTCCCAGAACTTCTGTGAGTCAGGACCTTCACCCTTGAAACAGAGCTCACACTCTTTTCTCTTGTCCGGCTCCCAGATGGACTCGATCTTCATGGTGGCCATGAGATCACCTGTCTCCTTGTCGTACAGGGCAACCTCATCGCCCTCACTGAGGCCGCTCACGTCATCCTGAGCCAGCGTCACAGGCAGTGGCCACATTGTACCTGGGTCTACCTTGCGGAGTTTCATGTCCTCTACACAACCATCATAGTCTTCCTTGACCATAAAGCCGTTAAGAGGTGTAAATGCTCCCATGCCCAGCATGAGGATATCACCTGACTCCTTGGAGGTGATATCTATACGCTTCATACCTTCTGCGCGTTTTATCTCTTCGTCTCTCTCAGTTCCCTTGAGAAGAAGAGGCATCAGTTCCTTTTTTGAACCATGCGGATTAACTAGTGCCATTTTACATTCTCTCCTTTCAGTGAATTAATGATTACTACATTAAATATCTATGTGCCTTCCCCTGTTACTCCGGCAAGGCAGATTTAATATGCCGCACAGCACCTGAATACCTCACCTCAGGCCCCCCAGCCCATATTTCGCAGAGCCCTAACGGGTAGACATGGTAATGAATCTCCGCTCAGTAAATCACAAAGCGATATATATTATCAATAAATGAAAATGTCAAGAGATTAAAAAAAAGCTGGAATTTTTTTTTGAACAGGCCATGTCTGATATGAAATCAGGCACATAGAATACATGGCTCACACATGGCCCAGGCATGGCTCCCCTGCCGGCAGAACTGCCGCCACCCTCATTTTTTTGCACCATTTCATACAACCTTCTAATTTTAATGCTTACAGTTGCAATGTCATGGACTATAAACCATAAATCAACGAATTTTACAAGTATAACAATTTATATCTGCACGACACCATCAGGCACAAAACAATAAACAGCACAAACCCATAACGGTGGATATTTTTTTCAGGCACTTTGTTGAAAAATATTTGGCAGGGATTAGATGTAAGTCCTGTCTTCCCAAAACGGCCACAGCCCTCTTTACATCTGGTCTCCTCACCACTTCCTCGCTGTCAACAGGCACAAAAATGAATGACGCATCAGTTTTTTCACACAGCATGCTGCAACCGCATCTCAGATATCTGTCAGTGGCCATTATGGCCGGTGGCAAGAGCAGCCGTTTTGGTTCAAACAAGGCACTTGCTCCCTGGTTAAACAGCAGGCCAGTAATCGATTCGGTCGTGGCTGCAGCAAGGACGGTTACAGACAGTATCATTATCATCTCGCCAGACGCCCAACCCTACAGACACCTCGATATACCTGTATATCCGGATATAATACCAGGATACGGCCCACTTTCAGGCGTTCATACCGCACTCGGCATGGCAGAGACCCCAAGGGTTCTGATCCTGGCCTGTGACATGCCAGCGGTATCTCCTGGCTTCCTTCGCTACATGGCATCGATCAATAGCTATGCACCGGTAGTCGTACCGGAGTCAGACTCTGGCATGGAACCCCTTCATGCCATATGGCACAGCTCCCTTACCCATGTACTGGAAATGTTCATGGCAAACGGCCTAACCGGTATGAGAAAGATCCTCTGCAAGCTGCCCTGCCGCATAATCTCAAAAACAGAGATATCTGACATGGGTCTGGACCATCTCAGCCTCATAAGCGTCAACACGCCTGAGGCACTGGCCCGTCTTAGGGACCAAAAGGCAAAGGGGCTATCTGTGATGGACACCAGTTAGCGTACTGCCAAACAATGCTTATGGGACAATGGCAGTTTACATGTAGCACTTTACAGTTTACGGTACACAGTGGTTTGTACAACCCATTCCAAAACCTCAGGAGGAAAATCCAACGTGATACCTCCACTCTCTCTTGACCGGGTTGAGTGATGTATTGCGGGAGAAACGTATATGGCCATCAAACATGTAGAAGAAAAAGTTGATAAGATACTCAAAAAAGGGCAGAAAGACAGTGTCGTTGCCCCTGTCAGAATGGAAAGGGACAGCAAGTTCTGTTTCGCATGCCATCCTGGCGTTCCGTGTTTCACAGACTGCTGTCGAAACATGAACATCATACTGACACCTTATGACATCGTAAGGCTGAAGAACCGCCTTGGTCTCACCTCTGATGCCTTTTTGCACCTGTATGCAGAGCCTGAACTGCTTGGAATCACCATGCTCCCTGTTGCCAGGCTCAAGATGCTGGAGGATCAGGATGGGAAATGCCCCTTTGTCACCCCTGAGGGGTGTCAGGTCTACACAGACCGACCTGTTTGCTGCCGCTACTATCCCATTGGCCTTGCCAGCCTCAGGCAGCAAGAAAAGACTTCAGGTGAAGAGGAAGAATTTTTCTTCCTGGTAAAAGAGGATCACTGCAAGGGTTTTGAAGAACCTACAGAGTGGACAGTGGAATCCTGGAGGGGAGACCAGGAGGCAGACCTGTATGACAGGATGAACAGGGAATGGATGGAGCTTCTCCTCAGGAAAAAATCATTTGGCGAAGAGACAGAACTGCCGGAGAAGGCTCGTCAGCTCTTTTATATGGTCTCCACAAACACGGAAAGATTCAGGGCATATGTTTTTGAAAGCCGTTTTCTCGAAACCTATGTTGTAAGCGAAGAGACGCAGAAAAAAATCCTGGAAGATGACGTTGCACTGATGCAGTTCGGATTCGAATATCTGAAACATGCGGTTTTCGGGGCTGAGTCAGACGTTATTGCCATCAGGCAGGACATCTTGGACAAGACGGTAAAGAAGATACGGAAGAGACGCCGGAAACAGCAGGCGAGACTTAAACGCCTCAAGATGGGCCGGAAATAGCCCCGCAACAGCCATATCCCCCATATGCTCATTGAAGGCAAGGATATCACATACAGGTACACAGGAGAACCCGATCCCGTATTTTCGCAACTCTGCTTTTCCATCAGGGGGCCAGGGTTCATCTCCCTGTTCGGTCTGTCAGGGACAGGCAAGAGCACGCTTGCAAGGATAATCAGCAAGGAGATCATACCTGAGAGGGGCACACTCAACATACAGCATGGCCTTACAATACTCTATTCCCACAACGCTGAACGTCTGCCAGGCTGGTGTACAGTAGGGGAACATATCCAAAGGGTGTCCACAAAAGGCTCAGACACTCTCTTCAGAGAACTAGTCAGGGAGCTTGCTGTTGAGGCCATAATGGAAAGCAGGTTCAGAGAGCTGTCCATGGGGCAGAAAAACCGGGTGAACCTGCTGCGTTATCTGCTCCAGGACTTTGACGTGCTTATAGGAGACGAAATACTATCAAACGTGGACGAACCGACCCGGAACCACATCCTTGGTACCATAAAACACTATTTCCCCACCAAGACCTTTCTCTACATCTCTCACAACGCCCTTGAGGTTGTCCGATTTTCCAAACAGATACTGGTACTGCCGGTAAATACAGGAAGTGCACATCGCCGCATGATATCTATGCCCGGCCTTGACCTGGCAAAGGAAGATTACCAACCTCATGGGTTGCAACAGCGTGTTATGCAGCTTCTGCAGGCAGCTACCGGTCATGAACCAGTGGAGGCCGTGGCAAACCATGGAAGCACAGGGACGGGTGTTTTGGAGGCAGTGTGAACACCCTGAAACGCCTTATGCAGTTCCTGCTCATCTATCTGTGTGCCCTTGGTGTACTGTGGATGGCCAAATACAGCATGGGACTTTCAGACTATCTGATCCCCTCTCCTGCAGAAGTCGTATCTGTATCAATGCTGCACTGGACCAAATACTCCATGGCCGTGCTCAACACCGCAGCAGTTGCCGCTGCCGGACACATGCTCGCCATAGCCCTGGCCCTGATTGTGGCCCTTGCCGCACGTACTGGCTCATATGTAGCGAGCCTCACCAGGACGGCGGCGTTCAACCTGCAAGCCTATCCCATCGTGGCAGTCGCCCCCATCATCTTCCTGTTCCTCGGAGACGGGATTGCCTCCCGCCTGCTGATATCCGCCATAATCTGCTACTTTCCACTCCTGTTAAGCTTCATCGGGATATTCTCAACACCTGTGGAGGCAGTGGAACATTTCTACAATGTCACTGGCCGCAGCACATGGCGGCTTCAGGTCAAGGTACGTTCCTTTGAAAACATGGACAAACTGATCACCGTAACTGTAGGAAGCGGCACCCTGGCCATGGTAGGCGCCATAGTGGCCGAATTCCTTGCAGCCACGCACGGGATTGGATATGTAATCAGAAAGGCCCTGTATCAAAGCAACCTCGCCAAGATACTGGTATGCCTGTTTTTAATTGGCTTATGCTCGTCATTGTATCTGTCTGCAGTGGAAGCAACAGGCGCATTTTGTAAAAAACGACTTACGGGCTCATGAAGACAGACAGTATGTCCCTGATCTTCTCACCCCACAATCACCCATACTCAGCCATGGAACATCATGCACAAAAAGACGGCAACGATTTTTTTTTCATGAAAGCCCCCCTGCTGGCGCGGGGGATCCTTACCTGCTTGGTAATAGCCTGTCTGGTCCTGTGTTCCTGTTCAGACAACGACGAGACCGTTCAACACGAGATGTCCGGCTCATCCGTACCCCTCAAGGTGACCTATAGGCTAAAATGGCTCTTCAACGCCGGCACCGCAGGGGATATCTGGGCAGACCGGGCTGGTTTTTTCAAGCAGGCAGGACTGGACGTAACTGTGGAAGAGGGAGGGGCGGAACAGGATGCCATCACAGACATCGAAATGGGAAGGGCGCTGTTTGGAACCGCATCAGCAGATCAGGTGATCAGGGCGGTTGAGAAGGGGGCCCACGTAATGGTGATTGCCCAGATATTTCAGAAAAATCCACTTCAGTGGATATACTCGCCCCAATTTACCCCTGCCATAAACTCCCCTATGGACCTCAAGGGGCTGACTATAGGCGTCACCTTTGGTGGAAACGATGAGACCATCTTTGCGGCACTCATGAAGAAGTACCATCTCACAGAAGATGACCTGAAAATATATGGTGTACACTACGACTACGCGCCATTCTGGCGGGGAGAGGTAAACCTGTGGCCAGTCTACAGGAATACTGAAGGTATCCTGCTTATGAGGAAGATGGCGGTACACGGTCAGGTGGCAGAGTTCTTTGATCCAGGCCGGTATGGAATAAAATTCGTAGCAAACTCCATAATCACCTCTGAGGATGCCTATCGAAAACGTCCAGAGGTGGTAAAAAAATTTACAAAGGCCCTGATTGCAGCATGGAAAGACGCCCTGACTGAAAGAAATCGCAGACAGGTAGCTGAAACCGTACACATAATGGATTCCGACACCCCTGTCCCTGTAATTATACGTCAGCTTGAGTCCACACAACGGTTTGTATACCCATCTGACGGCTCCCCTGTTGGCACCATCAACAGACCGGAATGGAGGCAGACTGCCTCCATCATGCTTGACCAGGGTATTATCAAAAAGAAGATAGACCTGTCGAAAATCCTCGATCCCCAGCACTATCTTGCCGGTGACATCCACTGACAGGCCAATAATATTACAGGCAATGGATAGTATCGGGAAATATATCTATCACAGATTACACATCTGCTGCCTGGGGGGCTTAGCTTACCTGTCAGGTCCTGAAGTACAGGTAATACACCTGCATACCCTCTGCCTTGTATCTGTAGCACCCTGTAAGCAGATACATTTCATACAGTTGTAAGATAACAGCCGCACAAAGAACCCTGTCAGGAGTTACCTGTAAAGGGGCGGACAGCAGAGTGTCAGGAACCGGCATGAAAAGATATGCGCCGATCATACCCTTTCAACAAAAACGCAAGACATCCTCCTGCGGCCATAGCCGCTCCTGCAACGGATATACCCAAACTGAAATGATTCATATCTGCCAGCCAGCCGATGAACCAGGGTATACCCCCTCCACCAGCCACATAAGCCAGTGGCACCACTACAGAAATCACCAAATTCCTCAAATTGGCAGGGACCAGGGAGGAAAGGGCGGAGAAAGCAGCAGGGAAGAAGCATACCGCCACAACCGGCTGCAAGAAAACGCACGCATATAACATGCGTCCAGAGGCCACCCCCATTATCATCACCAGAACCCCGCTCAGCCCAAGCACCCCTCCCATGGTCCTCACGGCCCCGAGCCTGTCAGCCAGCCAGCCGCCGGTAAGTGCGGCAGCCAGCGTGGCTATGCGCGAAAAACCGGTAATGGCATTGGCTGCCACATCGCCAAGACCGTGCTGGCTGACGAGAAACAGGGGCAGTAGGTTGAAGATACCCAGTGTACCAAGTATGCCCATACTGAACATAACGGTTATGAGACAGAGGCCGGGAGTACGCGCAACCTGCCTCAACCCCCTGAAATCAGGCCGTGTGCCATACTCCTTCTTG
>Ga0256914_1002271_pt1 | contig 16250 bp, 11 predicted proteins | sample HulkmetaG_FD_191571 | JGI IMG/M metagenome (GOLD analysis project Ga0256914, IMG submission 191571) | Hydrothermal chimney microbial communities from Main Endeavour vent field at the Juan de Fuca Ridge, Pacific Ocean - Hulk | ecosystem: Environmental > Aquatic > Marine > Hydrothermal vents ... | reverse complement strand
CCGGCAATGGTATCCGCATCCTCGTCGGCCAGATTCAGGCCGTATCGTTCGTTCAGGAGGTCGAGCCGTGTGCGGCCTTCCACGGTGATGGGCCATGATTCGGACGCATCCTGGTCGGGATCGGCGAGTTCGTCCGGCTGGTCCAGCTCCCCGAACAGCTCCTCCACCAGGTCCACCAGGGTGACCAGGCCCGAGGTACCGCCGAACTGGTCGAGCACGATGGCCATTTGCATCCCGGTCCGCTTGAACTGGGCCAGGATGGTTTCGATGGTTGCCGTTTCCGGCACGAACAGGGGGGTGTGGATCAGTTCCCGGAGGTCGAACGTATCTGGCTGAGCGGCCCGGCGGTACCCGATCAGGTCCTTGAGAACCAGGATTCCGACCACGTGGTCCAGGTCGCCTTCATAGACGGGATAGCGAGAGAACGGTCTGTCCACCACGGCGAGCATGAGGCCGTCGTAGGGCATATCCGCCGGGATACCGACCACGTCGAGGCGGTGCACCATGACCTGGCGTGCCGTGAGGTGTTTCAGCTTGAACACCCGGTGCAGCATCAGCCGTTCCATCTCGTCCAGGATGCCTTGCCGGTGGCCGTCCTCGACCAGGATCTTGAGTTCCTCCACCGAGTGAATGGAGCCTTCGTGTCCGGAGGCGGAGGAGAGTCCGAAGAGGTGCAAGACCAGATTGCCGGTGGAGTTGAGTGCCCAGATGAGGGGCCGAAAGACGAACACGGCCCACTGCATGGGTCTTGCGACCCGCAACGCGGTGGCCTCGGTGTACTGAAGGGCCAGGGACTTGGGTACCAGCTCCCCCAACACCACGTGGAGGAATGTGATGATCAGGAACGCGGTGATGGCCGGAGCGCTCACGTCGACCAGGATGGGCGGCAAAAAGTGGAAAACCCGATGGAGCACCGACTCGAGGGCCGACTCCCCGATCCAGCCCAGGGCGAGGCTGGCCAGGGTGATTCCCAGTTGTGTCCCGGCGATGTACTGGTCCAGATTGCCAATGGCGGTGAGCACACGGGTAGCCCCTGAGACGCCTTCGTTGGCCAGGGCTTCCATCTTGCTTCGCCGCACGCCCACGAGGGCGAATTCGGTGGCCACGAAGAACGCATTGGCCAGCACCAACAGGATGACCGCGCCGAATCTCCAAAGGTATGTGGTGGGCTCGTCCATAAGGCTCAAAACAGCGGCCGTTGACCCGAATCGGCGTCCCGGCGGACCATCCCGAAGTGCTGGTACGCGTGAAGGGTCGCCACCCTGCCGGCTCGAGTCCGGTTGATGAACCCGTTCTGGAGCAGGTAGGGCTCGTACACATCCTCGATGGTATCCCTCTCCTCGCCCACCGCGGCTGACAACGTGTCGATTCCCACGGGACCACCGCCGAACTTTTCGATGATGGTCAGCAAGATCTTTCGGTCCATCTTGTCAAAACCTTTCTCATCCACCTCGAGCATCCGCAATGCTGCGTCGGCCACCCCCCTGTCGATCACCTCGCGACCGTCCACCTGGGCGAAATCGCGTACGCGCCGCAACAGCCGGTTCGCGATTCGAGGTGTTCCCCGGGAACGCCGGGCAATCTCGAAGGCCCCATCGTCGGTAATGTCGAGCCTGAGGAGTTGGGCGGAGCGCTGGACGATGACCTTCAAGTCCTCCGGGCGATAAAAATCGAGCACCTGGTGGATCCCGAAACGGGCGCGAAACGGGGGGCTGAGCAGCCCCTCGCGGGTGGTGGCGCCCACCAGGGTGAACCGGGGGAGGCTGATCCGAATGGAGCGCGCGTTCGGTCCCTGGCCCAGGATGAGGTCGAGTTCGAAATCCTCCATGGCCGGGTAGAGGATCTCCTCCACCACCCGATTCATCCGGTGGATCTCGTCGATGAAGAGAACATCGCCCTCCTCGAGGTTGGTCAGAATGGCGGCCAGATCTCCGCTCCGCTCGATCGCAGGCCCCGACGTCCCCTTGATGTGCACATCCATCTCGTTGGCGATGATGTGGGCCAGCGTGGTCTTGCCCAGACCGGGCGGACCGGAAAACAGGGTGTGGTCCAACGGCTCACCTCGAGCACGGGCCGCCTCCACGAACACCTTCAGATTGGCCTTGACCCGATCCTGTCCGATGAATTCATCGAGCCGACGGGGCCTCAACGAAGCCTCGACCACCCCCTCTTCCTCGGGCAGGCGCTCCGGCGTCACCTCCCGCTCCTCCGGGCTGCTCGAGACCCCTTCACCCGATTCCGGCTTGCTCCACGTCGACATGCGTCACCCTGTTCGCACCACGATCTGTGGCTTCACCCATGACTTTGAAGCAACCGCCAGCAGAGTTCAACAGAAATCCCACCAGATCACCGCGTGCGGGCCGGTTGCAAGAGCCGCAGCGCCTCCTTGATGACCTGCTCCACCGGAACCCCCTCGGCAACGCGCAACTCCGACAGGACCCGGTCGATCTCGGCACGACGATATCCCAACGTGGTGAGCGCCAGAATCAGATCGTCCCGGACCGACCGTCCCGGGGCCGGGCTGACGACGCTTCCGCTCCGGGTAGGTCCCAAATCCACCCGTCCCAGCTTGTCTCGCAACTCGACCACCATGCGCTCGGCGATCCGCTTGCCCACCCCCGGAATCGTCCGCAACCTGCGCACATCACCGGTGGCTACGGCTTCCACCAGTTCGTCAGGGCCGATCCCGGAGAGTATGTTCAAGGCCAGGCGGGGGCCGATCCCTCCGATGGTGATCAGGTGCCGAAACACCTCCTTCTCTCCCGGAATCAGGAACCCGTAGAGTGTGATCTGATCTTCTCTCACGTAGGTCAGCACGTCGACCGCGAGGGGCTTGCCCTCCACAGGCAGTTGGTAGAACGAGTTCATGGAAAGTTGAAGCTCATACCCCACCCCCCCCACGCTCAGCACGATGAGACCGGGGTCTTTGCGCCGCAACGTGCCTTCGAGCCACGCAATCATCACACTCCCTCGAGCTGACGCAGGCGCCGAGAAGTCCTGCGGTTGTAATAGTGACACAGCGCCACCGCCAGGGCGTCCGAGGCATCATATCCCCTGCCCCTCCCCCCCGTGTATCCTGCCAGGATCATCGCGACCGTCCGCTGAATCTGCTCCTTGTCGGCACGCCCAGACCCGACCACGGCTTTCTTGACCGCGGTCGGCCCGTACTCCGCCACTGTCATGCCCGCGTTCACGACCGCCAGCAACGCGACCCCGCGTGCATGACCGAGTTTCAATGCACTTTGAACGTTGTGAGAATGAAAGATACTTTCAATCGCCGCTTCCTCGGGCCGAAATTCCTCGATCACCCGAGTCAACCCGTCGTAGATGACCTTCAACCGGGCAGACAAGGGCGCCGATGAATCCGTCCGGATCCCTCCACTGCCAATGTAGCGAACACGGTCGCCCACCCCTTCGATCACACCGTAGCCCGTGACCAGGCTTCCGGGATCGATGCCCAACAGTCTCAACGGTTCTCTCCAGGGGCATGCCGGCGGCACGTTTCCGACCCTCGGAACGGGTCCCGCCCGCCGATGGCGCGCTTCACGACGCGCTCACTGCGCCAAACGCTCGAGTTCGTCGTCGGCGATGTCGATGTTGGCATAGACGTTCTGGACGTCGTCCAGTTCTTCCAGGGCGTCGATGAGCTTGAGTGCGGACTCTGCAGCAGAGCCGGAGACCGAGACCGGAGAGATGGGCACCCAGGCGATGGCTGCATCGGAGAAGGGGATCCCAGCCTGGGTGAGGGCGTCCTGGACCTTGTGGAAGCCGCCCAGAGAGGTGATCACCTCGAACTGGTCGTCCTCCTCCTTGATGTCCTCCGCCCCCGCGTCCAGCACCACCATCATCAAGGTGTCCTCGTCCACTGCGGACTTTTCCACAAACATGTGCCCGATGTGCTGGAACAACGGCCGTACCGTGTTGGTCTCCCCGAGACTCCCTCCCCGCTTGGTCAAGACGGACCGCACTTCGGCCGCCGCACGATTGCGGTTGTCCGTCAAGACCTCGATGATCAAGGCCACCCCGTTGGGACCGAACCCCTCGTAGGTGATCTCCTCGTAGGTGACCCCCTCCAGTCCGCCGACGCCCTTGGCGATGGCCCGCTCGATGTTGGCGTTCGGCATGTTCGCGGCCTTGGCCGCGGCCACGGCGGTCCGCAGGCGGGGATTTCCGTTCACGTCCCCACCCCCCAACTTGGCCGCCACCGTGATCTCCCGAATGAGCTTGGTGAACACCTTGCCACGCTTCGCGTCAGCGGCCCCTTTCTTGCGCTTGATGGTCGCCCATTTCGAATGTCCCGACATCCAGATTCCCTCACATCTTGCCGCGGCACGAGCAGAGCACCTGCCGCACATGCCCTGGCGCGCGGCCGCCCGGAAGCGCGGCACGCCGCCGATCCTGGTCCCCTCCCCGGAGCCGGACCGACGCGCAACAACGCTCTGACAGCGCCTCGTCGTCCTCCATCCCGGCCGAACCGGTTCGTATCATGCCGGATTTACCACGTCGTTTGAGCAGTTCTACCACAGCTCACCACTGCTGACAAGGAGGAAACGCCGAACCCACCCTTGAAACGAGCCGGACATCTCCTGTTGCACCAGGGGCCGAGGGAGGTGTGTTGAGGGTTGCACGGGTGTCAAGGTGGGAGACCGGGTTGACGTCCTTGCGCCGCCCCCTCATAGTATGATGCTTTCAGGAACCGTTGCCCGACGGCAGGTCGACCCACCATTCGAATGCCGGGTCCGGGATGCGGCCCGGGGGTGTGGGGGGTTCCTGCGAACCTGAACTGTGGGCTCTCATGACGCCAAGAGAATTCCTGGACGAGGTACGGGAAGCACTGGACAGCACGAGCTGGTCCAAGGCGGTATTGTGCGCGCGCCGTCGGGATGCGGCCCTGGTGAGCCAGGAAGGGGAGAGCTACCGGTTCGACGTGATGATGGAGGACCCGGGCCTGGTGGAGGTGGAACTGGACCTCGAACACTGCGACTGGTCGTGTACCTGCCAAGGTCCCGAGGCGGTATGCGCCCACGTGGCCGCTGCAGCACTGGCCCTGTACCAGAACCGGGGCAAGCGGAAGCCTTCGGGCGAGCCCGCGTCCACGGAGGTGGCCAGGGCTCACGTGGGATATCGATTCAGCAGCTCAGGCTCCACCTGGAAGTTGGAGGCTGTACTCGTTACCCCGGGGCCTCCGCCGGCGGAGGCCCCGCTTCACGACCCGTTGCCTCGAGAATTGCACCTCACGCCTGCGGACCGCGATGCACTCGCCCTGATCGAGTCCGGGTCGTTCCGGCACCGCACGGGGCGACTCCTGTGGGCGCTGTCCCGATGCGCCGACGTCACACTGGACGGCATGGCGGTCCGGGTATCCACCCAGGAGGTGCCCCTGGTCCTGGTCGTGGAGGAACATCCGCGCGGATTGCGCGCCAGGCTTTCGACCCGGGAACGTTGCCATTGCCGATTCGAGCATCCTGCGGCGCTCGCCGTGGTGGGTTCCCCTCCGGCCCTGGCTCCCCTGACGCAACCCCGGATGCCGCGCGCGCTCCGAGATCTTTACGAGGCGGGACGCCTGATCCCTCACCAGGGCATCGGCCGGTTCCTCTCCGAGGATGTTCCCGAACTTCGGCGCTACGTCGAAGTGGACCTCCGTACCCGCCGACTCCCGGTGCTCCGCGACGCCCGACCTTACGCTCGAATGACCATCAGCCCGGCCCGAGACGGATTCGATGTCCTGGCCACCGTGGCCTATGGCGATCCTCCTCTGGCCGTGGTGGTTGGAGACCGCCTGATCCTGCTCGACGGCGCACGCGGCGTCCCACAGCGCGATTTCCGCCAGGAACAAAGGGCGGCCCGACACGTGGAGGCACTGCTGGACATTCCTGCTGGTCGACGCCTGGAACTCCGAGACCTGGAGGCCGCTCGTTTCGCTTCCGAGGTTCTTCCCCGCTTCCGTGGAAAAATCTCGGGTCGAGAACACGCCGAGCGTTTCCTGGCGGCCGACCGGAAACTCCAGCCCCGCTGGGTGGCCGGACCTTCGCCCCAGGACCCCGTCCTCGTGTTCGCCCTGCCTCCCGAGACGCCACCGCCCCCCCCCGGAAAAGCGGCACACAGCATCGAGGCCCAACCCCCGCAGCCCACCCCCCCCTTGCTGGATCCGATCCCGACTTCCGCTGCGCAGGAACTCGACCATCTCCTCACACAGAGGCCCCATGCGACCGCCCAGGAGGTGCTGGACGCATGGCGACAGGGCCGACGCCTGGTCCGCCTCGAGGGTGGCGGTTTCGCAAGGCTCCCCTCCGACTGGATGGACCGCTATGGCGCACTGCTCGAGGCCATGCTGGAGTCCTCCTCGTCCGAGGACAAGCGTCGCCCCGGGCCGGCTCGAACCCAGCTCTTGACCGCCGCCGACTACGATCCCGACGTGGAGCAGATCCGGCAGGCCATCCTGGAAAACGCGCGGGTCAGGCCAATCTCTCCTCCTGTCGGACTCGAGGCGACGCTTCGACCCTACCAGCTCGAGGGCGTTTCCTGGCTCGCCCACCTGGAGCGGCTGGGAATGGGGGGTATCCTCGCCGATGACATGGGGCTGGGAAAGACCATCCAGACGCTCGCCCTGTGTCTCCTGGACCCGCCCGGCACCGCACCAACCCTCGTGGTGGCGCCCACCAGTGTCCTCGACGTGTGGCGGGCCGAAGCAGCCAAGAAAGCGCCAGCCCTCCGGGTTCGGATCTATCATGGACCGGGCCGCTCCCTGGACAACCTGGACCGAACCCATCTGGTGGTCACCAGCTACGCCGTGCTTCGCAGGGATCAGACGCGGCTGTCATCCGTGTCCTGGCACCGGGTCGTGCTCGACGAAGCTGGAGCCATCAAGAATCCACGGAGCCAGACGAGCCGGGCCGTCCGTGGACTGCGGTCCGAACGGCGGCTGGCGCTGACCGGCACCCCGGTGGAAAACCGCCTCGAGGAACTCTGGTCCCTGCTCGACTTTCTCAACCCGGGCACCCTGGGTTCATTGCAACGATTCGAGGAGCGGTTCGTTCGACCCATTCGAGAAGGGCGGCCGGACGCGGTGGAGCGGCTGCGTATCCGGGTCAAGCCTTTCATACTCCGGCGCATCAAGCGAGACGTGGAACAGGACTTGCCCCCCAAGACGGAAATGGTCATCAAGCCGCGACTGAGCAAGCAGGAACTCGAGGTCTACGAGGCAGTGCGTCGCTCGGGCCGGGTAGACGTCCGCCGCGTTCTGGCCAGGCGGGGCGTGCGCGCGGGCAAGGTGGACATCCTGCACGTCCTGTTGAGACTCCGGCAGGCTTGCTGCCACCCTGCGCTCGTACCCGGCTCGGGCATTCCTGCCTCTTTTGCCAGCAGCAAGATCACGGTCCTGATGAACCACCTCGAGAGCCTCAAGGGCGAAGGGCACAAGGCGCTCGTGTTCTCCCAGTGGACCTCCTATCTCGACATCCTGGAGGTTGCGCTCCGCAAGCGGGGGATCGCCTGGGTCCGACTGGATGGATCCACTCGAGACCGACATGGGGCGGTATCTCGGTTCCAGGACTCCAACGGCCCGGGCGTGTTCCTGATCTCGCTCAAGGCCGGTGGCACGGGCCTCAACCTGACTGCGGCAGACTACGTTTTTCACATGGACGCCTGGTGGAACCCTGCTGTCGAGGACCAGGCCACGGACCGGGCTTATCGGATAGGCCAGACCAGGCCCGTGGTGGTCGTCCGCCTCATCACCGCCGGGACCGTGGAAGAGCGCGTTGCCGCACTCCAACAACGGAAGCGGGCCGTGGCGGATGCAGCGCTGGGCGGCGCAGATGGGTGGCTCGCGTCCCTCGACGAGAACGAAATCGAGGAACTCCTGTCGCCCGTGGACTGACCGACATCCGGCGCCGGGGACGCGGTGCGAGACGATACCGGTCAGCCTCGAACCTCTCAGGCCAAGGGAGCACCATGCGACTGCTCATCGACGCACACAACCTGCGCAGCGGCGGTGGACGTATCCACATACGGTACCTGCTGCAACACCTCCCTGTTCCAGAACCGTTCGACGAGGTCATCGTGGTCTGCCCACCCCGTCTCGCAACCGAGCTGGCCAACGTCGTCGGACCACGCCCCTGGCTCCGACTCCTCCCCCAGCCGGCCCTGGAACAGCCCCTGGCCGTCCGGCGGCTCTGGCATGACGCCCAGTTCCCACGCCTCCTCCAAACCATCGCCCCCTCTGTTCTGTTCGCTCCCGGCGGCGTACTCCCGGCACACACCCCGAATCGAACCGCTACCGCCGCGCTAATCCAGAACATGCTCCTTTTTCAGCCGCGCGAAGCAGCACGGTATGGCCTCACGCCAGAACGCTTCCGCCTCAACCGACTGCGCCAACGGGTCCTCCACACGCTTCGGGTTGCAGACGGACTGATCTTCCCGTCGACTTTCGGCCGGTACATGGCCCTGAACGCCTGCCCCGGGACTCGAGCCCGAATCCGGGTCATTCCCAACGGAGTGGATGCAGCGTTCCGTTCCACCTCCCTCGAGACCCGAACCAGACGCCGGGCCACCCGTATCCTGTATCCCTCCACCCTGGATCGGTACAAACACCAGCACCAGGTGGTTCGCGCCCTGGGCATTCTCGCACGGCGCGGCATGGACGGCTTGCAACTCCATCTGGCCGGAGCGACCCGGGAACCTGAAACAGCCCGGGTCCGGAAGGCAATCCACGCCCACAGGCTCGAGGAAACGGTGGTGCTCCTGGGCGAGGTCCCTCACGAGGCCATGCCCGGACTCCATGCTGCCGCCGATATCGGCGTTTTCGCGTCTTCGTGCGAGACCTGCCCCAATATCTTGCTTGAAATGATGGCCTCGGGCCTGCCCATGGTCTGCTCCAATCGCCTGCCAATGCCGGATTTCTGCCTCGACGGTGCCGTCTACGCCGACCCTGAACGCCCAGAATCCATCGCCGACGCACTCGAATCGCTCCTCACTTCCTCGGAAAAACGCACCCACCACGCACACAGACTCCAGAAACTGGCCCGACGATACGACTGGATGACCTGCGCAACCGAGACGTTTCGGTTCCTCTCCTCCCTGGCGCCGCGTCTCCGCCGCCCTTGAGCGCCCCCACGCCTGGACGGCTCACTCCGCTTTATGTGGCGCACCCACCCTACTCTGGCTATACTGCGCCCTGCGAGGTTCGACACGACAACATCGACTTCAACACGAGAGGTTCGCCCATGACGCGCTTTTCGTATGCCCTCTTTTCCGGGTTGGCCTGCCTCGCCCTGGCGTTCGGGGGGGCCGCCTGCGGACCAAACGACGACGATGACACAACTCCGGACACGACCGACACCCCGTTGCCGTCGCCTGAAACAACCGAAACACCGGCCTCGGTCACCCCAACGCCGCCTTCCACGGCCACCCCGGTGCCCGAAACGCCCACCCCCGTAACGATCACGCCGACACCGACACCGCCTCGAGGCGCCCTGCAAGGGCCGGTGGAAGTCCGATTCGACGATACAGGCGCACCCCACATCTTTGCCACGAACGACTACGACCTCTTTTTCACCCAGGGGTACGTGGCCGCACACCAGCGCCTGTTCCAGATGGAACTCAACCGATTCCAGGCCCTGGGCCGGAAAACCGAGATCTACGGCGCAGGCTCCCTGGGCGAAGACCTCCTGGTCAGGGCGCTGAAGCCCATGACCCACGCCCGCAACGAAATCGCCGCGTGGCAGGGCACACGAGACCGGGAACTGGGCTGGATCGAGGCCTATGTGGCTGGTGTGAACGCCTACCTCGACGACGCCATGGCCGGCCGAAATGGGGCGACCTTGCCCGACGCGATCCTGGCCCTCGGCTACCAACCGGAACCCTACACCGTCGCCCAACTGTTCGCCATGGACTTCATGTTCGGCATCACCCTCGGACCTGACCCACTCCTGGAACTCACCATCACGATCCTCCGCCTCGCTCTCGGGGACGAGGCCATGAGCGACTTCCTCCGACTCGCCCCGATCGAGGACGCCTATACCGTCCCGGACGCCCAGGAACCTGTCGAAACCGAAGCTCCCCGGCTCACCCAAAATCGTCCGACCTCCCCCACGGGCCTCTCCAGGATGGATGAGAGTGAAGCCTGGCGCCACGCTCGAGCCCTGATGGCGCAACCCGAAACACGGAAGCAAATCCTGGCCGCCCTCCCCCGTATCCAGCGCCTGACCCTGTTCGACCGCTTCTCCGGAAGCAACGCCTGGGTGGTGAGCGGAGCATACACCGACAGTGGCTATCCATTGCTGGCGAACGACCCACATATGGGCATCGACACCCCCAACCTGTTCCACCAGGTCCACCTCAACACCACCGAAGCGGGAGGGGATCTCAACATCATGGGCGTGGTGGCGGCCGGTGGACCGGGAATCATCCTGGGCCACACGGACCGTGTCGGCTGGGGAGTAACCACGAGTTATTTCGACGTGACCGACCTCTACCTCGAGGTGCCGGCGCCAGGAGGTGTTCGATTTGGGCGACAGGTGGTTCCCTACGAGAGCTGGGAGGAAACATTCCGGATCCGGCAATCGGATGGGACCTTTGTGGAAGAGGTGCACGAGGTGAAGCGGGTTCCGCACCATGGTCCGGTGCTTCCTCCTGAACTGCTGGGCCTTCCGGAGGAACTGGTCATCACCATGAAATGGGCGGGAGAACAGCGGACCGGGTCCACCCTTGGCACCATCTTCAAGTTCATCCTGGCCCACGACATGGACGATATCCGGGCGGCCATGAGCGGTCATCGGCTGGGGGCCGGGAACTTTGTTTTCGCCACTGTGGACGGAGACATCGCCTATGATCCCACCACCAGCTTGCCGGTGCGGGAAGGCGACACGGGCGACCCGCCCTGGTTTGCACTACCCGGGACCGGGGGATACGAATGGACCGGCGAGTACATCGAACCTGACGAGATTCCTCATACTTACAATCCGCCTGCCGGATTCGTCGCCACGGCCAACAACGACCCATCGGGGCATACGGCTGACGGAGATCCGCTGAACGACGGGCGCTATCTGGGTGCCACCTATGCGTCCGGGATGCGCGCCCGGCGTATCGAAGACTGGCTTCGTGAGCGCGTCGGGGGGGGTCAGCGGCTGAATGCTGCCGACATGGTCGAGCTTCAGGCCGACGTGGATGCCCTCATGGCCCGGCGTCTCATCCCGTACCTTCTGGAAGCTGCTCAACGTCGCCCGGACCTGCTGGACGAGGCGGACCAAGGCGCCTTGTCGCTGGTCGACTCCTGGGACTATCACATGCGGGGCGATTCTGCTGCGGCCGCCCTCTACGCCACCTGGTGGCCCCTGGCGTTCCAGGAAGTGTTCGAAGACGACCTGATCGAGGACCTGTTCGGGAGTTTCAACGGGGACTATGGGCAATACTTTGCCCGCCCCTTGATCTACTTCCTGGATGCCACCCACGAGAACATTGACGAGATCGATGCCGGTACCGCCCCGTTTCCCAGCGTCACGGGGGTGAACTATTTTGACGATCAAGGAACCGAGGGTGTTGTGGAGACCCGGGACGAGCAACTTCTGGAAGCGTTCCATCGTGCTGTGGTCCACCTCCGCGCCGTGCTGGGAGACGACTCGAGCGCGTGGCAGTGGGAGGCGATCCACACGGTGACGCTCAACAATGCCTCCAGCCCATGGGTCGAGGGGTTGGATCGAGGTCCCTATCCGGTGGATGGGACCGGCTTCACCGTGGACTGCGCCGACGGGATCCTGTTCGAGAACGGCGGCCCTCCCGAGGTATTCGATGTGTGGAAGGCCCCGGTCATGCGCACGGTGATGGACTTTGACGGGGGCCGAATCGCGACCTACCTGACCCTGGTGGGGGGCCAGGCAGACGATCCGGAGAGCCCCCATTTCAATGATCAGACCCAGGATTGGGTGGACAATGTGGCGCGTCCACGTCCATTCACCCGGACCGAGGTGGAGGACGCCACCGAAGAAGTCTGGTCCCTTCCGGTAGGATTCCCGGAGGCCACCCTGTCGACCACGCCCTAGCGGTCTCCCCCATTCTTTTCTTTTCGCGGGGCGCGCCCCGGCAGGTCGAAGGGCGTTGACGGACCCGGCGGACAAGGATACATTTTGGCTTTCCAGTCACCAACCTGGCAGAACGCCTGTGATTCAGGAGGGTTTCGTCGTGTCCACTGCTTTCGTGTTTCCCGGCCAGGGGTCTCAGTACGTCGGCATGGGGTCAGACATCCGGCAGCGCTATCCAGAAGCTGCACGTGTGTTCGAGGAGGCCGACGATGCCCTGGGCTTCTCCCTGTCGGGCCTGATCCAGGATGGTCCGGCCGAGAAACTGACCGAGACCGAGAACACGCAACCTGCGATCCTCACCTGTGCGGTCGCCTACCTCCGAGTGCTTCAGTCGCATGGGATCGAGGCCCAACTGGCCGCCGGCCATTCGTTGGGGGAGTATGCAGCACTCGTGGCCAACGGTGGGCTCGATTTTGCCACGGCCGTGCGTCTGGTTCGGCTTCGAGGGCGGTTCATGCAGGCGGCCGTGCCGCTGGGCGTGGGCACCATGACCGCGGTATTGCTGCTCAAGGGGGACGTGGTCGAGTCCCTGTGTGCCGAGGTTTCAACCGAGACGAGCCGAGTGGAGCCTGCGGGATTCAACTGTCCTGGGCAGGTTTCCTGCGCCGGCCACGTGGATGCGGTGGAGCGCCTCGAGGCGGCGGTGGCCAAGGCCGGAGGGATGGCCAAGCGACTCAAGGTGAGCGCTCCGTTCCATTCCAGCCTGTTGCGCAAGGCGGGTGAGGACCTGGCGAAGGAGCTGGAGGGGGTAACCGTGTCCCCGATGGCGTTCCCCTACGTGGCCAACGTGGACGCCCAGGTGGTGACCGATCCGGCCGGAGTGAAGCCGCGGCTGGTGGACCAGGTGATGAAACCGGTTCTGTGGGAGCAGTCGATCCGGACGATGATGGAGCAGGGCGTGGACCGTTTCATCGAGGTTGGGCCAGGCAAGACCCTGGCGGGCCTGATGAAGAAAATCGATCGCAAGCAGCGCATGATCAGCGTGGACACGCCCAAGGGCCTCTCCAGCCTGCTCGGAACGTGACAGTGCAGGTCTACATCCACACCTTTGGCTGCCAGATGAACATGCTGGACAGCGACAAGATGGTCGCCTTGCTGTCCCGGGCCGGACACGTGCGGGTGGACGCACCGGAGGAGGCGGACGTCATACTGGTGAACACGTGCAGCGTGCGGGCCAAGGCGGTGCAGAAGCTTTACAGCCTCCTGGGCAGGCTCAAGGACCGCCGGGACATCATCGTGGGGGTGACGGGGTGCGTGGCCCAACACGAACGAGAGGCGCTGGCGACCCGCTTCCCGTTCATCAAGCTGGTGATGGGACCTGACGCCATTCCCCGGATCGTCACCCTGCTGGAGGAAGCCCGTCACGCCCCCTCAGTGGTGGTGGACGTGGATTTCCAGGAGGGACTGGAATACCCCTTCGTGGCGGCCCTTCCCCCTGAATCGGGCACCCCGGTCCCGACCGCATTCGTCACGATTCAGAAAGGTTGTGACAACCACTGCGCCTATTGCATTGTGCCAACGACTCGAGGTGCCGAGGTGAGCCGGCGGCCGGAGGAGATTCTGGCCGAGGTGGCCGAGTTGGCGTCTCGAGGGGTCCGGGAGGTCACGCTGCTGGGCCAGAACGTGAACGCTTATGGGAAGAAAGCCGGGTTCGGCACCACGTTCCCGGAGCTGCTGCGACAGGTGTGTGCCATCGAGGGCATTCGACGGGTCCGGTTCACCACCTCTCATCCTCGAGATCTTTCCCCGGAACTCATCGCGGCCCACGCCGAACTTCCGGAGCTTTGCCCGCACATCCACCTTCCGGTCCAGTCGGGGTCGACCCGGATTCTTCGGCGCATGGGGCGGGGCTACTCACGGGAAGCCTACCTGGACAAGGTGGCGGCCCTGCGCGATGCCGTCCCGGGCATGGCCATCACCACCGATTTCATCGTGGGCTACCCCGGCGAGACCGAACGCGATTTCGAGGAGACCATCGACCTGCTCGAGCAGGTGAGATTCGACGCATCGTTTTCGTTCATCTTTTCCCCGCGGCCCGGGACTCCGGCCGCGCGCCTGCCTGATCCCATTCCAAGAGCCGAGGGCACCCGTCGGCTCATCCACCTGCAGGCCATTCAGCGGACCATCAGCACGGAGAACAATCAACAACAGGTCGGAACCGAGACCACGGTTCTGGTGGATGGTACGAGCCGCCAGGGTACTGGAGATGTGACCGGTCGCACCCCTGAGAACCGCACGGTGAACCTGGCCGGTTCACGCGAACTGATTGGACGGTTCATCCGGGTTCGAGTGACCGGTGCGAGCGTGAATTCGTTGCGTGGCGAGCAGATTTCCAGTTAGAATGAGTTCATGTGGTCTTGTGGATTGCAACCCGCGTCCCGGGTCGAGACTCATGCACCGGGCGAACGCAATCAGCGTCTGCGTGTGTGAGGATTCCGGCTCGGTCAGCTCCGAGGTGGTCATGAGCGTCGAAATGACTGTGGCTGGTTTGGGTATCGACCCCCTGAGCAGCACACCGGTACTCGTCCTCGCCGATTCCCAGCAGGACCAGGAACTGCTCGTCGCCATTGGACTGGTGGAAGCCTCGGCCATCGCCATGGAACTGGAGCAAGTACGCACCCCACGACCACTCACCCACGACCTCCTCTGTTCCGTGATACGGTCCCTTGGCGCCCACCTGCTCGCCGTCGAGGTCACCGAATGCAAGAATGATGTTTACCACGCCTGTCTCATCCTGAGCCAGGGAGACCGGGAGGTGCGCGTGGATGCCCGAACGTCGGACGCCATTGCAGTGGCACTGCGCATGAAATGCCCCATCCTGGTTTCCGAGAACGTTCTGGCGGCCAATGCCCTGGGAAAAGGCCCCTCCCCCCAGGCCGACAGTTTACCCCCGGATGACACCACCCGGTGGTCCGAACTTCTTTCGCACCTGCCCAAGAAGGATCCGGGCGAGTACATCATGTGACCCGAAGTGATCAGATGTGTTCCGGCAACATGACTGAACCTTTCCCACACCTCGCAATACCGTTCGTTCCTCCTGCTTCCGTATTCATTGCACCGACGGCCGTGATCCTGGGCGACGTAACCCTGGGGGAAGACAGCAGCGTCTGGTATCACACCGTGATCCGCGGAGACGTGAACCGGATCCGTATCGGGCGTCGCACCAACATCCAGGACCTTTGCATGATCCATGTCTCCACCGGGACGTATCCCACCGAGATCGGTGACGACGTGACCGTGGGACACCAGGCCACCCTGCACGGATGCACCGTGCGAGACCGCGTGCTCGTCGGCATGGGCGCCATTATCCTGGACGGGGCCGTTGTTGGCGAAGATTGCATCGTGGGTGCCGGCACACTGGTGACCGGAGGCACAGTGATTCCCCCGGGGAGCCTCGTGCTCGGTGCGCCGGGGCGTGTCAAGCGTTCGCTCACCGAACGGGAAAAACAGGAAATCCGCCGTTCCGCCGCTCACTACGTGGCACTCGCCCACGCGCACGCCGACAGGCTGCGTTCCGCCATCAACATCAACGACCGAGACCGTGCGCAACAGCGTTGACGCCGGCTTCGACCCGGCGTAGAGTCGGGTGGCGAGGGAGGCGGTCTTCACACCTCGAGCCGCAGGAGCGTGCGTGGAGAATTTGGTGAGTCTCCCGGACGCCCCTCGCAAACCGCTTGCGGGGCACGCCGCCACGGTTGACGTGCGTGGGAAATGGAGGGACCAACGGTGCGAATCGACGAATGGAAAGTGATCGTAACTGGTGCGGCTTCAGGGATGGGGCGTCATTTTGCGCTGGCCCTCGCCCGGGACGGTGCCGATGTGGTCGCCTGCGACATCAACGAGACCGGGCTGAAAACACTGGAGCAGGAAGGAGGCGGGTTGTCCGGGACGCTCACCGGCGTGGTGGCGAACGTGGCGGTGGAATCCGAAGTGGTGTCGCTTGTGGGCGAGGCGGTGAAGCGCCTGGGGTATGTCAACGGTCTCATCAACAATGCGGGGATCTTCCGGGATCACCTGCTGGTGAAACGCGATCGGAACAGTGGAACGCTGCGCAAGATGTCGCTGGCGCAGTGGCAGGCAGTGATCGACACGGATCTCACGGGACCGTTTCTGTGTACCCGTGAGGTGGTGGCCCACATGGTGGAGCAGGGTGTAAAGCCAGGGGTGAACATTGCT
>Ga0256914_1002270_pt1 | contig 16254 bp, 11 predicted proteins | sample HulkmetaG_FD_191571 | JGI IMG/M metagenome (GOLD analysis project Ga0256914, IMG submission 191571) | Hydrothermal chimney microbial communities from Main Endeavour vent field at the Juan de Fuca Ridge, Pacific Ocean - Hulk | ecosystem: Environmental > Aquatic > Marine > Hydrothermal vents ... | reverse complement strand
GATGAAGAGCCTGAATTTCGAGTGCAGCATAAAATTTGGCAGGCTCTGATTCATGGTCAAAAACCCCCAGAGCGCGAATACGGCCGTCCCCGGTTCGGCGCATGCAACACTTCAGTCGGGGGGGGGAACCCTACCGTTTTCGATGAAAGGCGGGCAGGTGTCAGTGGTGTTGAAACGGCAGGCAGGCCCCCCCTTGCTTTTCAATTTGAAACCACCGCAGTCAATCACTGCTTTCCCGGTTCAGAAAGTCGTACAACGTGTGACGACTGCTTGCGGGAAGTGATTGAAAAGGAATTCGAATACCCCTATCTCGTTGAAATAATTGCAAACAACGAAATCCCCCAAGTTGCGGTATTCAAAAGATTATAGTTTACTTAATTCGACCGCTTTTGTCAATAATACATTTGGGTGCACCCGGTGCAGCCATATGCAGCGGCAGGTGGGCCTGTTGCGTCTTCCCTGCGCGATCCGGGGCCTTTCCATTTGCGGGCGGGGCGGGCATCGGCCAAGCGCGGTTGGCGCACCGGCGAAAGATGCGCCGGTCGGCGCCCCGCTCGTTGGCAATCGGGTCGGGGGACGTCCCGCGGGGTGTTGCCGTGCTTTTGATTCGCCTGCCGGATTGTTGCTTGAGTTTCCCCGAAGCGGCGTGTAGGATACCGTGAAATTTTTCCCATATCACACAGCCGCCTGGAAAGATGCCCCGTCACGGTGCAGGCTGTTGCGGAACGGACAGGACCGGCAGGAAAGGAGGTGCCATGAATGTGCTGATCAGCGGACGGCTGCCCGAGGCGGTCATCCGGTCGATTGCCGCCGAACACGAGGTCGACGTGAACCCCAACGACTACCCCATGAAGCGATCTGAGATCCTGGCACGGCTGCCGGACAAGCAGGGCTTTCTGTGCATGATCACCGACAGCGTGGATGCCGAGTTGCTGGCGCACGCCCCGCAGCTGAAGATGATCGCCAACTACGGCGTGGGCTACAACAACATCGATCTTGCGGCCGCCACGGCCCGCGGCGTCCCGGTGAGCAACACGCCGGGCGTGCTTACCGACGCCACCGCCGACGCCGCTTTCGCTCTCATGCTGGCCTGTGCGCGGCGCGTCGTTGAGGGCGACCGCCGCACCCGCCAGGGCCGCTTCAGACACTGGGCGCCGCTGCACTTCCTGGGCACCGAGGTCAGCGGCAAGACGCTGGGCATCGTCGGCCTGGGCCGCATCGGCCGGGCGGTCTGCCGCCGCGCCGCCGGCTTCGGCATGCGGGTGCTCTACCACAACCGCCACCGCCTGCCGGCGGAGGAAGAGGCTCGCCTGGGGGCGGTTTACGCCGACCTCGCCGACCTGCTGGCGGCCGCTGACTTCGTCTCGCTGCACGTGCCCCTGACCGAGGACACCCGCTGCCTGATCGACGCCGACGCGCTGCGGCGCATGAAGCCCACGGCTTACCTGATCAACACGGCGCGCGGACCGGTGGTGGACGAAACGGCGCTGGTGCAGGCCCTGCAGGAGGGCCGCATCGCCGGGGCCGGGCTGGACGTGTACGAAAACGAGCCCGACCTGACGCCGGGCCTGGCGGAACTGGAGAACACCGTACTGCTGCCCCACATCGGCAGTGCCACCATCGAGACCCGCACCCGCATGGCCGAGCTGGCCGCCGAGAACCTGCTGGCCGGGCTGCGGGGCCGAAAGCCTCCCAACTGTTTGAACTGCCAGCAGATCTATGGTAGCTGAGGGAGAGCCAGGCACGGAGGGGCAAAGACACACCGGCACGAATAGGGCGCCCGCCCTCCGGTCCGGGGCAAAAGGAGACGGCAAACCGCTGGGCGCGACGCGCTCCGCTTGAAGGTGAAAGACAGCGATGATGGAAGATTTTTTCAAGGTCAAGAGCCCCGGGGAGGTGGCCGCGCTGCGGCGGGAGGTCGCCCGGGTGGAGACCGAGACGGTCCCCCTGGAAGAGGCCTGGGGGCGCGTGCTGGCCGAGGAGGTCGTTCCCCGTGAGGACCTGCCGCCTTTTGCGCGCTCCACCATGGACGGTTTCGCCGTGCAGGCGGCCTCCACCTTCGGTGCCTCCGAGGGCAACCCGGCCTATCTGGAAGTGCTCGGAAGCGTGGCCATGGGCGAGGTGCCGGACTTTTCCGTCGGAAACGGCCAGGCGGCCCGGATTTCCACCGGCGGCATGCTGCCCCGGGGCGCCGATGCGGTGGTGATGATCGAGCACACGGCCGCCGTGGACGACACCATGATCGAGGTCTACCGCAGCGTGGCACCCGGCGGCCACGTCATCCGGGCCGGTGAAGACTACGCCCGGGGGCAGGTGGCGCTGCCGGCCGGGATCCGCCTGCGGGCCCAGGAGACGGGTCTGCTGGCCGCCCTGGGATGCGAAGCGGTGAAGGTCTACCGCCGCCCGCGGGTGGCGGTTATTTCCACCGGCGACGAGGTGGTGCCCATCTCCCACCGGCCCGGCCCGGGCCAGATCCGCGATGTCAATTCCTACAGCCTGGCGGCCATGGTGAAGGGTTGCGGCGGCCGGCCGAAGACGTACGGGATTGTGGCCGACAATTTCGATGCCCTCAGCGATACGCTCACCCGCGCGGTGTCCGAGTGCGACATGGTGTTGATCTCGGGGGGCAGTTCGGTGGGGGTGCGCGACTTCACCATCGAGGCCCTCTCCAGCCTGCCGGACTGCCGCATCCTGGTGCACGGCATCTCCATCAGTCCCGGCAAACCCACCATCCTGGCCATGGCGGCCGGCAAGGCCCTCTGGGGACTGCCCGGCCACATCACCTCGGCCATGGTGGTCTTCCGGGTCATCGTACAACCCTTCATCGAACAGGCCGCCGGCCTGGCGCGGCCCACCGCCGTGCGGCGGCTGCCGGCGCGCCTGACCCGCAACCTCGCCTCGGCCCAGGGACGGGTGGATTACGTGCGGGTGCGGCTGGTCGAGAAGGACGGCCTGCTGCTGGCCGAACCCCTGCTGGGAAAATCCGGCCTGATCAACACCCTGGTGCGGGCCGACGGCCTGGTGGAGATCGACGTCAACGCCGAGGGGCTGGACCGCGACAGCCTGGTGATGGTGCGCCCCGTGTGAGCATCGGCGGTTGATCGGCGCGCCAGGCGCATTATTTTTTATATGTTTTCGGGCGCCGGAGAAGAATCTTTGCGGCGTCCGTGCCGGGAGGCCGGCAAAGCGGCCGTGTGTTTTTTCCCCGCGACGTTTTCGCAGATCGCCGACGGCGGATACCCGGCGCCTTTTTCCCCGTGTGTGCAACCGGAAACCTGGACCGAGAAAACGATCATGGCGCATAAACGCAATGTTTACCTGAAGATGAAAACCTTGTCCGAGGCGCGGCAGGTCCTGCGGGAAACTTTCCCGGCCGCGGCGCTGCTGTGCCGGGACACCGAGATGCTGAGCGTTCCCGACAGCGTGGGCCGCGTGCTGGCCGAACCGGTGTTCGCACGCCTGTCCTCGCCCGGTTTTCACGCCGCGGCCATGGACGGCCTGGCCGTGGCCGCCGAACGTACCTACGGGGCTTCGGAGACCACGCCGCTGACGCTTACCGTGGGCCGCGACGCATTTGCGGTCAACACCGGCCACGTGCTGCCCGAGGGAACCGACGCGGTCATCATGATCGAGCACGTGACCTTCGATGACCCCGACCGGGCGGTCATTGAGGCGCCCGTGTTTCCCTGGCAGAACGTGCGCAAGATGGGCGAAGACATCGTGGCCGGCGAACTGCTCTTTCCCCAGAACCACCGGATGACGCCTTACTGCGTGGGCGCGCTGCTCTCGGGCGGCATCTTCATCGTGGCCGTGCGCCGCAAACCGAGGGTGCTCATCATCCCCACCGGATCCGAGCTGGTGGACTGGCGCACCACGCCGCTGGAGGAACTCAAACCCGGCCAGGTACTCGAGAGCAACGGCTACGTGCTGTCGCGCATGGTGGAGGCCGCGGGCGGCGAGGCGGTCCAGATCGACAAACGTTCCGACGACCTGCAGGACATCACCGACGCCGTCGCCGAGGGCGTGGCGGGCGAGTTCGACATGGTGCTGACCATCGGGGGGTCGTCGGCCGGGTCCGAGGATTTCGCGCGCCACGCCTTGAGTGAGCTGGGCGAAATCCTGGTACACGGCGTGACCATCATGCCCGGCAAGCCCGTCCTCGCCGGCGCGGTTGCGGGCAAACCGGTGTTCGGCATGCCCGGTTACCCCGTGTCGGCCATCGTGGCCTTCGAGCAGCTGGTGCGCCCGCTGCTGTGCGCCATGCTGGGTCAGCCCGAGCCGGAGCCCCAGAAGGTCCGCGCCCAGCCCACCCGCAAGATTCCCTCCAAGCTGGGCGTCGAGGAGTTCCTGCGCGTCAAGCTGGGTCAGGTGGGCGACCGCATCGTAGCAACCCCCTTGCCGCGCGGCGCCGGCATGATCACCTCCATCACCGAGGCCGACGGTATCCTGCGGATTCCCAACCAGGTGGAGGGCGTGGCCGAGTACGAACCGGTGGAGGTCGAGCTGATCAAGCCGTTGCCGCTGGTGAGGAACACCATCGTGGTGGTGGGCAGCCACGACAACACCTTGGACCTGCTGGCCGATCAGCTGCGGGCGGCCTACCCGGCCCTGTCGCTGTCCTCCAGCCACGTGGGATCCATGGGCGGCCTGATGGCCATCCGCAAGGGCGTCTGCCACATGGCCGGCAGTCACCTGTTGGACACCGAGGACGGCACCTACAACGCGTCCTACATCAGGCGGTACCTGCCCAAGGTCGCCGTGCGGCGCGTCAACCTGGTCTTCCGGGACCAGGGCCTGATCGTGCTGCCCGGAAACCCCAAGAACATCCGGGGGATCGAGGACCTGGTGCGCGACGACGTGCGCCTGATCAACCGCCAGGGCGGGTCCGGCACGCGCATCCTGCTGGACTACCGCCTGCACCAGCTGGGTATCGACCCCGGCGAGATCGACGGGTACCGCGACGAGGAGTTCACCCACATGTCGGTGGCCGTGGCCGTGCTCAGCGGCCGGGCCGACGTGGGCCTGGGCATTCACGCCGCCGCAAAGGCCCTGGGGCTGGATTTCATCCCGGTGGTCACCGAACAGTACGACCTGATCATTCCCGAGACCTATTTCGACACCGAGAACATCCAGCGGGTGCTCGAGATCATCAACAGCCGCACCTTCAAGGCACAGGTGGAGGCCTTGGGAGGCTATCATACCGAAAAAACCGGTGAAATATACTGATGCGGGCCTTGTCCGCCCCGGCGCCCCGGATAGGTCACGGGCGCGGGACTGAAACGGATCCGGGGCGCGGTCTTTCCGGGCCGCCGGCGGCCGTCATCGTGAGGTGCTGACAAGGGGCATGCCGTACACGCTCATCGATCATACCGCCGACCTGGGCATCCGGGTGTGGGCCGGTGGCCTGCGGGAACTCTTCGAGGAGGCCGCGGCGGCGCTCTTCGACCTGATCACGGACCGCGGCCGGGTGGCGGACACGGCCGTGCGCGCGCTGGCGGTGCAGGGGCGCGACCGGCCCGACCTGATGGTCAACTGGCTGCGCGAGCTGCTCTACCTATGGAACGGTGACCAGCTGTTGGTGGCCCGCACGCGCGTCGACACGCTGGACGAGACCCGTCTGGCGGCCCGTGTGTGGGCCGCGGGCTACGACCCGCGGCGCCACGAGCTGCGTCGCGAGATCAAGGCCGTCACCTACCACGGCATCGCGGTGGGTCCGGCGGACGAAGGCTGGGAGGCGGTGGTCATTTTCGATGTGTGAGGGCCGGTGCAGGATCGGACTTGTCTGAGGAGGAGATCATGGAACTCAGAAAACTGAGCCCGTACTGCTGGGAACTGCCCGCCGAGGGTCGGATGAGGGTCCCGGGGCGCGTATACGCCACCGAAGAGATGCTGCGCGGCGACCGGCAGCGCGAACCCTTGCGGCAGGTGGCCAACGTGGCCAGCCTGCCCGGCATCGTCAAGGCCTCGCTGGCCATGCCCGACATGCACTGGGGCTACGGCTTCCCCATCGGCGGCGTGGCGGCCTTCGACTGGGAGGAAGGCATCCTGTCGCCGGGCGGCGTGGGCTACGACATCAACTGCGGTGTACGCCTGGCCACCACGGCGCTGGGCGAGGACGACCTGCGTCCGCGGCTGGAGACGCTGGTGGATGAACTCTACCGCAGCATCCCCTCGGGCGTGGGCTCCACGGGCAGCGTCAAGCTCGGCGGAAAGGAGGCCCGCCGGGTGCTGCAGCAGGGCAGCCGCTGGGCCGTGGCGCAGGGGTTCGGCGAAGAGCGCGACCTTTTGCACACCGAGGACGGCGGCTGTCTGCCCGAAGCCGACCCGGACGCGGTCAGCGAGCGGGCTCTCAAGCGCGGCCTGCGCCAGCTGGGCACCCTGGGATCCGGCAACCACTTCCTGGAGGTGGGCGTGGTGGACGCCGTCTTCGATGAAACCGCGGCCCGTGTCTTCGGGCTGGCGGAGGGGCAGGTGACCCTCATGCTGCACTCCGGGTCGCGGGGGCTGGGCTACCAGGTCTGCGACGATTTCCTGGCCGTCATGAACCGCGAGGCCGCCCGCAGCGGGCTGGTGCCGCCGGACCGGCAGCTGGTGTGCGCCTGGATCTCTTCGGACATCGCCCGGTGGTACTACCGCGCCATGAACTGCGCGGCCAACTACGCCTGGGCCAACCGGCAGATCCTGATGCACCACGCACGCCGCGTCTTTCAGCGCGTGTTCGGCGCCGGTCCGCGGGACCTGGCCATGGACCTGCTCTACGACGTGTGCCACAATATCGCCAAGCGCGAGACACATGTGGTGGACGGGCGCGAAAAGGTGCTCTGCGTGCACCGCAAGGGGGCCACGCGGGCCTTCGCCCCGGGGCACGAGGCGGTCTGCGAGGCCTTTCGGCCGGCGGGTCAGCCCATCCTGATTCCCGGCGACATGGGGACCTGTTCCTATATCCTGGCCGGCACCCGGAAGGCCATGGAGGAGACCTTCGGCTCCTCCTGCCACGGCGCGGGGCGAAAGTTGAGCCGCAAGGCCGCCAAGCGCGCCGGCAGGGGCCGGGCCATCTACCGTGAACTGGAGGACAGGGGCATCCTGGTGCGCTGGACCGGCCGTTCGACCCTGGCCGAGGAGATGCCCGAAGCCTACAAGGACGTTTCCGAGGTGGTCGAGGTGGTCCACGGTGCCGGGATCGCCAGAAAAGTGGCCCGGCTGCGGCCCCTGGCCGTGGTCAAGGGATAGCACAGAAAGGAAAATGACCGTCATGGACCCTTTACATGCCGTGGTGCTGGGCGCCATCCAGGGCTTGACCGAGTTCCTGCCTGTGAGCAGCTCCGGGCACCTGGTGATCGCCCAGCATCTCTTCGGGCTCAGGGAGCCCGAGATCCTGTTCGACGTGGGGGTCCACCTGGGCACCCTGGTGGCCGTGCTCTTCTACTTTCGCAGGGACCTGGCGGGCATCCTGGCGGCCGTGACGCGGTACGGCGCCCGGCTTTTCAACGTGAGCGCCATGCGCAGCGCCCTGCGCACCGACGCCGATCTCAGGATGGCCTGGCTGATCATCGTGGGGTCGGTACCCACGGCCGTCATCGGCCTGCTGATGAAAAAGGCGGCCGACCAGCTGTTCGGATCCATGCTGCTGGCCGGCTGCATGCTGCTGGTCACCGGGGTGCTGCTCCTGCTGACGCGCCTCGCACCGCCGCCGGCGGAGCCCGTCGCCGGGGGTGAACCGCAGTTCCGTTCGCCCAAGGCCTTCGCCATCGGGGTGGTGCAGGGCCTGGCCATCATACCGGGCATCTCGCGTTCGGGCTCCACCATCGCGGCGGCCCTCTTCCTGGGCCTGAGCCGCGACACGGCGGCGCGATTTTCGTTCCTGCTGTCGATACCGGCGATCGTGGGGGCGGCGCTGCTGACCGCCAGGGACGTGACCGGCGAGACCGCCGGACAGCTGCCGGTACTGCTGCTCGGGGCGCTGACGTCGTGCGTGGTCGGGTACCTGTCGCTGAAGTTCCTGGTCTACATCGTCAACCGCGGCCGCCTGCACATGTTCGCGCCCTACGTGCTGGTAGTGGGCACCCTGGCGGTGATCATGGCATGGTGAAGGCGGCGCGGGCGGAAGGAAACCCGGGACGGGCGAATCCGCGCCAGGCCCGTCCGGGGGACGAAAAGGACTTTTCCCCGGCCCGTTACGCGTGCCGGGAAATCAAACCACGAGCAACGAGGAGGTGCGTGCATCATGAATAGCGAAATGTTCAGAGAGTACGATATCCGCGGCATCGCCGGAAAGGACATGACCGAGGAGGATGTGGTGCTCATCGGCCGGGGCATCGGCACCTTCCTGAAGCACAGGGGCTGCGGCAACCTGTCCGTGGGTCGCGACTGCCGCCTGACGTCCGATGCCTACGCCGACCGGCTCATGGAGGGGCTGCAGGCCACCGGCATCGATGTCGTCGACATCGGGGTGTGTCCCACGCCGCTGCTCTACTTTTCCATCAGGCATCTCGAGCAGGACGGCGGCGTGATGGTCACCGCCAGCCACAACCCCAAGGAGTACAACGGTTTCAAGGTGTGTCACGGGCTGGACTCGGTGCACGGCGAAGACCTGCAGAAGATCCTCGAGATCATCCGGCAGGGGGCCTTTGCCGAAGGGCGCGGAAACCGTACCCGCGCCGACGTGCTGACCCCCTACCAGGACTGGGTGGCCGAAAATATCACCCTGCCCAAATCGCTGCGCGTGGGCATCGACGCCGGCAACGGCACCGCCGGCGTGGTGGCCGTGCCCCTGATCCGCCGACTGGGCTGCGAGGTGCACGACATCTACTGCGACATGGACGGCACGTTTCCCAACCACCCGGCCGATCCCACCGTACTCGGCAACATGCAGGACCTCATCGCCCTGGTGAAGCGGGAGAAACTGGACGTGGGCATCGGCTTCGACGGCGACGGCGACCGCATCGGAGTGGTCGACGAGCGGGGCAACATCGTCTACGGCGACAAGCTGATGATCATCTTTGCGCGTGAAATCCTGCAACGCAAACCCGGCGCCACTTTCATCTCCGAGGTCAAGTGTTCCCACGTGATGTACGAGGACATCGAGAAGCACGGCGGGCGGGCCATTATGTGGAAGACCGGCCACTCGCTGATCAAGAAGAAGATGAAGGAGGAGGGCGCCGCCCTGGCCGGCGAGATGAGCGGGCACATGTTCTTCGCCGACCGCTACTTCGGCTTCGACGACGCCACCTACGCGGCCTGCCGGCTGCTGGAGATTCTGGCCACCACCGGCCGCACCATTTCCGAACTGCTGGCCGACGTGCCCGAGACCTTCACCACGCCCGAGATCCGGGTGGAGTGCCCGGACCACCTGAAGTTCGACGTGGTGCGACGGGTGGCCGAAATCTTTCGCAGGGACTACCGCATCATCGATATCGACGGGGTGCGGGTGGTCTTCGACGACGGCTGGGGACTGGTGCGCGCCTCCAACACCCAGCCGGCGCTGGTGCTGCGCTTCGAGGCGACCACGCCCCGGCGGCTGGAGGAGATCCGGGGCCTGGTGGAGGACGTCCTGAACGAAGTCCGGCAGCAGGTGGAGTGACCCCATGGGCACCTCCACGGAAAAAGTCATGCCGCTGGCCGAAGCCGTGGCGCGTTTCGTCACGCCCGGCTGCCACCTCTCCATCGGGGGCTTCACCCTCAACCGCAACCCCATGGCGGCGGTCTACGAGATCATTCGGCAACGCATCCGCGGGCTGCACGTGTACGCCCACTCCAACGGGCAGGGCGTGGACGAACTCATCGGCGCCGGCTGCGTCGAACGGCTGGAGATCGCCTACGGCGGCACCGGCCGTTTTGCGCCCACCTGCATCTGTTTCAAACGGGCCGTGCAGCAGGGGCGCATCGCGGTGGAGGACTACTCCAACTACCAGATGACCCTGCGCTTCATGGCCGGCGCCATGGGCGTGCCCTTCCTGCCCACGCGTTCCTCCCTGGGCAGCGACATCGCGGCGAAGTGGGGCTTTGCGAAAGAGACACGCGCGGCCGACCCGCGTCTGCCGGACCGCAAACTGGTGGTGCTGGAAAATCCCTTCGGCGACTGGTCCGAAACGAAACGGGTGGTGCTGGTGCCGGCCATCAACCCGGATGTGACCATCGTCCACGTCCAGCAGGCCGACGCCCAGGGCACGGCGCGCATCGCCGGACTGACCTTCGCCGACGTCGAACAGGCCAAGGCCGCGCGTCACGTGATCGTTACCTGCGAGCAGCTCGTGCCCACCGAAAAGCTGCGGGAAAACCCCGACATGAACCAGCTGCCCTTCTTCTGCGTGGACGCCGTGGTGCACGTGCCCATGGGGGCCTACCCGACGGCCTGCTACCGTCACTACGACTACGACCCGGTCTACCTCAACGACTATCGCCGCCGGGCCGGTGACGACGACGGTTTCCGCGAGTACCTGGAGCGCTTCGTCTACGGCGTCAAAGACCACCGGGCGTTCGTGGATCTGGCGCTGGGCGACCGCCGGACGGCGATCGCCGCCGACGCACGCACCGGCTACGCGGTGGGGCTGGACAGGCGGTAGGGCGCCGCTCCGGCGGCCGGCCGGTGAGCTTTGCCCGAAACGGCGCCGGTGCTGCTCTGGTTCGCCATGGTGAATTTTCGTAAACCCTGCTGGATGGAAAGACGTCATGAGTGATCGCTACACCCTGCGCGAGATGATGGCCATCACGGCCGCCCGGCAGATCCGGAACGGCGACATCGTGTTCTGCGGCACCGGCATCTCCATGCTGGCGGCCATGGCGGCCAAGAACATCAACGCCCCCGACAGCGTGATTTTTTTTGAGACCGGCGCCATCGACTCTAGGCTCGAGGAGGTGCCCATGGCCGTGGGCGACCCGCGCGTGATGTTCTGGACGGCGGTCAACGGCAGCCTGGCCGACGCTTTTGCCACCATGCAGAACCGCTTCACCGGGCCGCGGGTGGTGGGCATCCTGGGGGCCGCCCAGATCGACCGCTACGGCAACCTGAACTCGACCGTCATCGGCGAGTATGAACACCCGCGGGTGCGCTTCTCGGGCAGCGGCGGGGCCTGCGACGTGGCTTCTTTCGTGGGGCGCACCATCATCTTCATGCAGCACGAAAAGCGCAAGTTCGTGCCCCGCCTGGACTACCTCACCAGTCCGGGGTGGCTGGACGGGCCCAAGGGGCGGGAGAAGGCCGGCCTGTGCCCGGGCGGGCCCGCGAGCGTGGTAACCGACCTGGCCGTCATGGGCTTCGACGCGGATTCGAAGGAGATGTTCCTGCAGGGCACCTACCCGGGCGTCAGCCCGCAGCAGGTGATCGACAACATGGGTTTTGCGGTGGACACTTCCCGCTCGCGGGAAGTGCCGCCGCCCACGGAGGAAGAACTTCGGATTCTGCGGGAAGTCTGTGATCCCCAGCGGCTGATCCTGGGGTAAAACGTGCGGCAGGCCCCCGCTGCGGTGTCGTCCGTAAGGCGTGGACGGCCTGCCGCGTTTATGCAACGCCGCCGGGCTACTGGAACTGCTTGCGCAGCGTCTTCTTGTCCAGCTTGCCGACACTGGTCTTGGCGATGGTGTCGACGAAGACGATCCGGTTGGGCACGCCGTACTTGGGGATGACGCCCTTTTCCACGAAGGACAGGTAGAAGTCCTTGAGATCCTGCTCCTGGACCTTGCCCTTGAAGTCTTCCTTGAGCACCACCAGCGCCAGGGGGCGCTCGCCCCACTTCTCGTCGGGCACGCCGATCACGGCGGCCTCGGAGACCGCCTCGTGCTGACTGATGATGTCCTCCAGCTCCAGCGAAGAGACCCACTCGCCGCCGGTCTTGATGACGTCCTTGATGCGGTCGGTGACCTGCAGGTAGCCCTCGTTGTCGATGTAGCCGATGTCGCCGGTGTGCAGCCAGCCGCCGTCCCACAGCTCCTCGGAGCGCTGGGGATCCTTGACGTAACCCTGGGTGAGCCACGGCGAGCGCACCACCACTTCGCCGGTGCTCCTGCCGTCGTGGACCACGGGGTTGCCCTCGGGATCCACGATCTCCAGCAGCACGTTGGGCAACGGCAGGCCGGTGCGGCAGCGCATCTCGATCTGCTTCTCCGGCGCCCACTCCAGCATGTGGGGCTTGAGGTTGGCCAGGGTCAGCACCGGGCAGGTCTCGGACATGCCGTAGCCGGTGTAGATGTTGATGCCCAGGTCCAGGGCGGCCTTGCACATCCCCTTGGGAAGGGCCGAGCCGCCGATGATCACCTTCCAGCCGGACAGGTCCACGTTCTTGACCGCCGGGCTGCTGACCAGCATGTGCATGATGGTGGGCACGCAGTGGGAGAAGGTCACCTTCTCGGTGACCAGTAGCTTGAGCAGCAGCGCGGGTTCGTAGCGGCCCGGGTAGACCTGTTTGCATCCCAGCAGGGTCATGAAATACGGAACGCCCCAGGCGTGCACGTGGAACATGGGCGTGATGGGCATGTAGACGTCGCTGGAATCCACGCGCACCTGGGAACGGTAGGCGCAGATGCCGGACATGAGCCCGTAGGTGTGCAGCACCAGCTGACGGTGACTGAAATAGACGCCCTTGGGCGCGCCTGTGGTGCCCGTGGTGTAGAAGGTGGTGGCCATGGCGTCTTCGTCGAAATCCGGGAAGTCGAAATCGTCGCCGGCGCCGGCCAGCAGTTCTTCATACTCGCCGTCCAGGGCCAGGGAGGTCTGCGGCGCCTCTTCCAGGTCGCTGATGAGGATGATCTTCTTGACTGTCTCGAGCTGGTCCTTGACCGCTTCGAGCAGCGGCAGGAACTCGGCGTTGATCAGGATGAAGTCGTCCTCGGCGTGGTTGATGGTGTAGATCAGCTGTTCGGGCGACAGGCGGATGTTGACCGTGTGCAGGACGGCGCCCATCATGGGGACGGCGAAGAAGCACTCCAGGTAGCGGTGGCTGTCCCAGTCCATGACGGCCACGGTGTGCCCCTGCCCGACACCCAGTTGTGTCAGGGCGTTGGCCAGTTTCGAGACGCGCTTGCCGAAGGTGCGGTAGTCGTAGCGCATCCGGTCACGGTAAACGATCTCCTGGTCCGGCGAGTAGATCAGCGGCGTGCGCAGCAGGTGCTTGATCAGCAGGGGGTAGTCGTAGGCGGACGGAGTGCGTTCGATTTTGCGGATGCCCATGGTTCTTCTCCTTTTCCTTTGCGGTTGTCAGAATCTTTCCCACAAGCGTCGGGCCAGGATGCCCGTTTTTTTTTCCAGCACTTCGGCCGCGTCCAGGCACAGGTCCTCGCGGAAGCGCGCCCCCACGATCTGCAGGCCGAAGGGAACCCCTTCGTGGATCCCGGCGGGCACGGCCACCGACGGCAGGCCCAGGGCGTTGACGGAATACGAGGGCCGCAGTTCGGTGAACAGCCGTCGCGCCCGGTTCTCGTCCTCGATGTCCTCGTCCACCCGGAAGGCGGGCTTGAGCGCCAGCGGCGCCAGCACCAGGGGGTAATCCTCCAGGAACAGCAGCCATTGCCGCAGGATGCGGGTGCGCGTCATCAGGGCGCGCATGTAGCCCCTCCCGTCCAGCAAGTGCGTGCTATTATAGCACCCATCGAGGAAGGTGTGAAAGGCTTTGCTGCCGAAGCGCCGGATGAGGTCTTCCTGGAGCTGTTGCATTTCGGTAAATACCAATGATTTCCACAGCTCTCCGAGCTCCTCGGAAAAAGGCGCCTCCACGGCCTCCACGGCGAAACCGGCCTCGGCCAGGTGGCCGGCGGCGGTTTCCAGGGCCTCTGCGATGACCGGGTGCGGGGGGGCGCCCGCCGGAGATTTCGTGACCGCCACCCGGACGGGACGTCCCGTTCGCGGGCCCTCCAGCGGTACCGGCATCCACCACGGGTCGCGGGCGTCGCCTTCGGCCATGACGGCCAGAGCCAACCGCAGATCACGGACCTCCCGGGCCAGGGGGCCCTGCACCGAAAACAGCTGGGCCGCCGGTGCGCGTTCGTCGTGTTGGCTCGGGTTGTAAGCCGGCACGCGGCCCAGGGTGGGCCGGATGGCGCAGATGCCGCAGCAGGAGGCCGGGATGCGCAGCGAACCGCCGATGTCGTTGCCCTGGGCGATGGGCCCGAACCCGGCCGCCACGGAAACGGCGGCCCCCCCGGAAGAGCCGCCGCAGGTGAATTCGGCCCGCCAGGGATTGACGGTCAGCCCGTACAGGGGGTTGTCGGTCATCATGCGCATGGAAAACTCCGGCGTGTTCGTCAGGCCCAGGATCACGGCGCCGGCGCGGCGCAGGTTGCGCACCACCGCGGCGTCGTCGGGGGCCGTGCAGTCGGCCAGGGCCGGGATGCCGTTGGTGTTGGGCTGTCCCCTGACGTCGGTGTTGACCTTGACGGTCACGGGGACGCCGTGCAGCGGTCCCGTGGGGCGGCCGGCCTGCACGGCCTCGTCGGCGGCACGGGCCTGGGCCAGGGCCTCTTCGGAAAGATCCACGACCACCGCATTGAGTTGCGGGTTTTTCTCGCGCAGGCGCTCCACGACGGACTGCACGGCCGCCAGGCTGGTGATTTCCCGGCGGCCGATGGCGGCGGCCAGGTCGCAGGCGCTCCACTGCCAGAGGGGGGTGTCTGGTTTCATGTCTTGGTCTCCTCCAAAGGCACCCCCGGTGTTTCAGACCGGCTCGGGTTCACCGCCGCAAACGGTCCCCCCCACCGGGATGTCTTTGCGTTCCATGAGGTCGATTTCCAGGCGTCGGCCTCCCGCCCTGGGAAACCGGCCTGCATGCCGAAGGCAGTACCGCCGATTTCGTGGTCCGTATGGCGCCGGCAGGCGGCCCGGTCGGTGCCCTGCCGCCCCGGGTGCGCATCCCCGTAACGAGTGGATACGAGGATAAAAAAGCTGTACCGTCATACCCAATTCCCGGGCCGGGCGCAACCGGGATTCGCCGATGTCGCAGGGCCCATGCGGTCGCGTATGTCGAGAGGGCAGCGGCGGCACCGGGCCCCGCACACGGCCGCGGGGACCCGTCGAGAGCCTCTTTTGAACGGTACGCGCCGCGTGGGGCAACCGTAAGAAAATACAAAAAGGGAGTGCGGCGGATTTTCCGTCACACTCCCTTCTCAACGGCGGTTGCCGCGCCCCGCCGCTGGCGGGACTCCGGCAAGTTACCGCTCGGTGTAGGTGTCGCCGACTTCCAGGGCCTGGTCCATAATGGCGATGCCCTCGTCGATTTCGTCTTTGGTGATGATCAGGGGAGGGGCCATGGCGATCACGTTGCTGGGGTTGGCGGCCATGGCCATCATGCCCAGTTCACCCAGTTTCCGGGCGATGGCCAGCTTGGGGTTGACGCCCGGCCGGATCCTGGCGGCCACGGGGATGATCGGCTCGCGGGTCTTCTTGTTCTTAACCAGTTCGAGTCCTACGAAAAGGCCCAGGCCGCGCACGTCGCCCACGCAGGGGTGCTTTTCGCCCAGCTCGCGGGCCTTGTCGAGCAGGTAGGCGCCCATTTCGGCCGCGTTTTCGATGAGCTTGTCTTCCTGGTAGATGGGAATCACCGCCAGGGCCGTGGCACACCCCAGCGCGTGGCCGGCATAGGTGGCGCCATGGCTGAAAAATTGTTCCTTGAAACGGTCGCCGATGGGCTTGCGCACCACCGTGGCACCCAGGGGCAGGTAGCCGCAGGTCAGTCCCTTGGCCATGGTCATGATGTCCGGCACCACGTCCCAGTGGTCCATGGCGAACCACCTGCCGGTGCGCCCGAAGCCGGACATGACCTCGTCGGCGATCAGCAGCACGTCCCACTTGTCGCACACCCGGCGCAGCTCGGGGAAATATTCCGGCGGCGGCACGATGATGCCGTTGGCGCCGGTGACCGGTTCGCAGATGATGCCCGCCACATGTTCGTTGCCGCCCTCCAGTTCGATGACCTCGTCGACGTACTTGACGCACTGCAGGTCACAAGACGGGTACTGCTGCCCGAACATGCAACGGTAGCAGTAGGGCTGGGGCACGCGGAGCATCTCGGTGCCGCCCAGCACCTGGGCCCAGCTGCGCGCGTCGCCGGAAGACAGCGTCATGGAGGTGGCCGTACCCCCGTGGTACGTTCGGAAACGCGTGATGATCTTTCGCCGGCCGGTGTACTGGTGGCAAATCTTGATGGCCGCCTCGTTGGCCTCGGTGCCGCCCAGTGAGATGAAAGAGCGCGACAGGTCCCCGGGGGTGATCTCGGCCAGCATCCTGGCCAGCAAGGCGCGCGGGCGCGTGGACAGGCTGGGGGCGAAAGA
>Ga0256914_1002269_pt1 | contig 16263 bp, 8 predicted proteins | sample HulkmetaG_FD_191571 | JGI IMG/M metagenome (GOLD analysis project Ga0256914, IMG submission 191571) | Hydrothermal chimney microbial communities from Main Endeavour vent field at the Juan de Fuca Ridge, Pacific Ocean - Hulk | ecosystem: Environmental > Aquatic > Marine > Hydrothermal vents ... | reverse complement strand
TCAACATTCTCGTCACCGTTCAGGTCGTCGATCGCGGATTTGACCTCGTCAGTGAGGTCAAATCGCAAATCGATGTCGACCGTGCCGGCGATGCCCGGCCGCTCGCTCTCGACTTGCGAGAGCATCAGGGAATGAACCCTGTCGCTCTCGCACGCCGGCAGAACACTGCCGTCGTCGAAAGTGAACGGATGCGGCGAACTGAAGTTCGCCACACGGGCGCCACCGGCGAGGGTGACGACCGGAGCGGGTGACAACTGCAATGCTGTCATCCCGGACTCCGTTGCTGCCTACGAAAAAAGGAAAACGCTCTGCAACGTGGCAGCGTTACGTTGCAGAGCGTTAAAGCGTGGCGGCTAACAACCACGCTACACATCTCTATATGCCCGAAATTTAGGCAAAATTTAAGCTGTCAAAAACAGCTTAACCTTGGCGTCCAGCTTGTGCTTCAGATTGATCTCACCAGCTTCCTCTAGTGAGTTGAAGATCTGCTCGGCCTCTTGCCGAATCTGGTTTACAACGTGCTGCGGGAACGGCAGTACCGGCGCTTGGCTCGGATATCTGGCTTGGTTGAACATTTGCAGCCACTTCGTGTCATACAAATCGCCCCGGCGGTTGTACCAGCCGTCATACGCGTGCAAGTAAACAGGTTTCGGAACAATGCGATTCTCGGGCCGCTTGGCCGCCCAGCGGCGATGCTGCGCACGCCGCCGACGATCAATAAAAAAGTACTTGCGAATAAACCGCAAGTACGCGTAAGTCTGGTAGTCACAACGCCAATACAACGTGGCGTCGGACCAGCTCGGTTTGCTCGCTATCGTGTCTTGTACAGCTATCTCGGTCATGTCTTTCGCTCCTTGAGTAATTGGAATTTTCGTAGCTTGCGGCGATGCTCGCCAAAGAGCGGAACCGTCGCGATCGCAGTATGCTCAGAGATATCCGGCTCGTAAAACCGCTGTGCCGGAATATCGTGCTGCTTGAGATAAGTTAACACGCGGTCGAGCTGCCGCTCGCCGCGAACACCAAAGACAACCAGATGCGGCGGACCGCGAGAAGCGAAAGATTGATAATCAGCTTGCACTGCCTGAATAACGGCATGACAAGCTTGAACCACCTGCTGCGGCGTAGATAAGTCTTCGCGGACGAAGACGTACACATACGGTGTTTGTACTTATGTGTCGGGCTTCATTGTAAGTGCCCTCGCGAACAAGAACTGCAACCCAGGCGTCCACGCTGGGAGTCGAACCCAGACTGGCACCGGGTTAAGGCCGGCCGCTCTGCCGATTGAGCTACGCAGACACTGCAATTATTGTATCGCCGACCGCAAGTTTTGCAAGTTTGTGCCGAAACGGTCCATAGGATACGACGAAGCAGTCATAGGATATGGCGTACCGAGGCGACTAGCGCGATACCTTGCAAGGAGCTGCCGCTGGTCACAGCACGAGTCGGCAGGCGTACCGGTTACATCGCGATAACGTATCGACCTGGCCGCGCGCAGCAAGTCATCTACCGTAGACAGCCGCGCTCTCGCAACGGCCAGCGTCGGCGACAATGCCCACAGGTCCAACATTCGCGGCGGCACTACGCGTGCGTTTCTATACAACCGCGGCGGCAGCGCCGTAGCTGCGTAATCCGCAAGCCGTCGCGATGCCTGCCACCTCAAAGCGTCTGCCAACTGCTCGCGACCGACCGTAACCGTTGGCAGCGAGTCTCGCCGTGGCTTCTTTCGCCGCCGGCGTCGCGAAGCCAATTTGATTAGTGCTAATCGTGTTTCGCTTGCCATATCTCGAATCTCCACCGCCTAACCGCAAAATTTCGGCTGTGACCACCATTGAGAAACCGCTGCAGCCAACCGCGAAATCCATGACGGCGATCGCTCCCGTCGCAAAGCAGCTACGCGAATGCTGCAGCCGACAATGTCGTTGCCGGGCATTGATAAATGCAACGTGATATCCGGGCTGATTCGCTGCTCGTAATATTCGGCGTCTTGGAACGTCGCGACCACACGACCAAGCTCCGGCACGACGCGCACATACGGCTGGAACGGACCTGGCGGCGCGTTACGTCGTAATAGGGCAACCAGCTCTTGCCGCCTGCGCAGCAGCTCCTCGCTGTTACGCGTGATCTTGTTGCTTACTTTTGCTGTCATGATTTGCGCCGCCTAGCGTAGCGCTCCAAAAAGTGGTCCAAATGCTTCGCCAGCGGCTTCGTCGTGTCGAAATCGCTAAGCCAGAATTTGAACTGGTCCATCGTTAGCGGGACAATCGCACCCAAACCTTTCCAACCAGGTGAATAGTTCGCTTGGTATGCCTCCCGCGCCTCTTTCAGTGACCGGAAGCCCAACATGCACTTGTGCTCGTCGAACTTGCCCGTCTGCGGATCCTTCTGATCCACGACGTAAACCACTTCCACGTCAGGGTCCGGTCCTAAAAAAACGTCAACCTGATCCCCGTCCTTGCCCAAGCTCCGCCTGAAGTACCCGTAATGGTTCTTCAGCGGCGGCCACTCCGGCTGCCGCAACTGCCCCGCAGGCGTCTCGATCATTATCTCAAAACCGTGAAACCGAACCAAACCCTTTCGGTAATTCCCGGCATCCGCCTGCGCTTTGCTCTTCGGCGGCTGCACACGCCGTACTGCCCTGGCGATCTGCTGCCGCATCGTCACCTTGGCTACCTTCTGCGTCGGGTAATCCTCATGCAAGCTGATCAGCGCCGGCGCGCGATAAGCCCCCGAAGGGAACTGCCCCTGGGCCCGGATCCGTGCAATCCGCCCAATTACCGCCTGCGGATCCTTGTACGCCTGCTCCCGCAACATATCGGATAGCCCAGTACCAACCTTGCCTACCGGCGGCCCGCCAGGCTCCAACGCGTAAATAAAACCGCCGATACCCCGGTCAGCATACTTTCCAGACCCCGGAAATGTGCCCACGATATGCACATCTCGCTCGTCAAGCAGCTTCCCCTTCCACGGACGGCCCGTAGCAGGCCAGAATACGACGCCCTCACGCGTTAGAGGGTGTTTCCCGGTCCGAATAGCCTCCCACAGCTTGCGGGCCTCCTCCGGCGTCGTAGCGGCTTCTGTGGGATGCAGCGTATCCGCCAAATCGGGCAACTTCCGCAACACGTCCTGGATCATCCGCCGCCGCTCTTCCCGCGGCACCTCGCGCCAGTCGATATCCTTGTTGCCAAGCCGCTGGATGTCGTAAACCATATCCTTCAGCTTGATGCCCTTCGCCTTCTGCGCTTGAATCGAATTGGCGATCGTCGCGTTCAAAAGCCCGCCCAGCTCTGACGGCGGTATCACCTTGTCGCCCTGGACGCCGTAAAGCTCACCCTTGAGCACCGTCCCGACAAGCTCTTTCGGCACCTCTAGCCGCGGATACCGGTGAAATACCCGCTCGGTATGAATAATTGGCCGGCCCGTCTCGCTGCTGGTGCGGTAACTCGTAACCTCGACGCCGTCTTTGAGTATTTTGATCAGGCTCGAAGCGCCATCAACCTTCGCCTCGACGCTGTCGCCGGCTTGCATCTGCCGCAACTTGCTCTCGACGTCCTCTGCCGGGATCTTCGTGTAGCGAACCTTGGCGTACGGCAGCGGCTCGGTCGGCGTCGTGTTGAGCAGCAGCCAATCCTTGTCGCCGAACTTGGGCGGCTTGATCAGTACGAACCGCTCGGGATACCGCGCATCGGCGATCGTGAAATGAATCGCGTGCGGCGATACCTTCGTGAACAGCAGCTTGCTCTGGAAATGCTTCTGCACCCGCCCCTTGCCGTAGCCTTCGGGGATCTCACCCTCGAAGTCTTTGTACTCCCGCGAATGCAGTGGCTGCTGAACCGCCAAAATCTTCTGCCCAGGAGCCGGCATCGGCTTGCGCGATGCCCAGCTGTACAACCCTTCAGGCCCCTCGAGCCGCCAATCGTAATGCTCACCCGCCCGGTCGGCGATGTGCCGCTGAATTACCAAATCGGCCAACTGGCCAGGCGTAAGCTTGGCCAATTGGCCTAAATAAGATCGATCTGGTATCCCGACAGGCATCTTTCAGTATCCGGATACTGCTAAACATTGGCTGCTGCTTGACGTAGTGCAGGAATCACACCCGGTGCGACTTCCATACCGTAAGCGCGCTTGATCGCCGCCCGCAACAGCGGCTCCGGCGCGTTCGCATATTTGTCCAAAAACGGTTTCAGCTCCGGCAGACGCTTCATGAGATTCTGCAGCTGCTGCTCTTTGCTCATCCTGTTGAATAACCCCACCGTTACCCAGCTAGGCTTTTTGTCAGCCGGCAACTCTCTGGCAATAGCCTCTGGCGTCATCGCTACCGGCGCCGGCTGAGCACTGTTTTGCTGCGGCGACTGCCCCGCGTTTTGCTGCGCTAGTAAGTTGTGCCGCTGCTCGGCCGCCGCAGCCGCTTGGTCAGCCAACTGCCCAGACTGCTCCCACGCCTGCGGGTTATTCTTCCAATATTCGACCGGCAACTGCTGTATCTGCCGGATCATATCGTCGCTGACGTTTGCCAAACCGTACTTGTAGTACAGAATCTTCCGCAATTCGTCCGGCGTCGCCGCGTTCAGCTGGTTCGCCAACTCCGGTGTCATGTTCTCGCGCAAACCGCTCACCAAACTACTGGCTCGATTGCCGAATGTATTATCGATTCGGTCCGGGAACGCGTCTGCAGTGCTCGTCATGCGCTGCGCCCGATTCGCATTCGCCATCTCGATCTCCTGCTCCGCCGTCGGCTTGGCCGCCGGTGGCACATTCGTCGTAGCCGGCATCGGCGCTTCCGGCGGGGCCTGCGACCCCGCCTGCTCGCCGCCGCCAAACAGGCTGCCGATATCCTTGCCGAACAAGCCAGCGACGATAGCCCCCAGTGGCCCCAGTACCGTCATCAACGAGCCGAGCGTCTTGTTACCACCTAGCATCAGCGACAATAAACCGACCAGCCCAACGCCGCCGCCAACCAGAACCGCAACCTTCTGCCAAGGCTGCATGCTGTCAAACATGTCCATCGCCTGCGAAGCAAACGACGGATTCTGCTTAACCTCTTGCGGCGATACCGGCTTGCCGAAAATCTCCGGATTCGATTGCGACATCTCGGCTGCCCAATCAGCAACATGATTCAAGTCGTCCACATCAAGCTGCTGATCGGCCATCGCCTTGGCCTCAAGCTGCTTGGTAAGCTCTTCCGCGTTCAAATTGGGATACTTGGCCTTCTGCTTCGCAATGTAGTCGTCAATCTGCTGCTTGAACTGCTTCTGGACCAGCGGCTTATGCTTGGCCGCCCACGCTTTGGCCGCCTGTGCCCGCTTCGCCGGGTCAGTAATGCTCGCTACCTGAGTATCCCACTCTTTTTTAGCATTCGCATACAGCTCGGCTGTCGCCATATCCGGCGCAATCGCCTCGCGCGACGGTACCGTTGAGTCGGGTTGCTGAGGCTGCTGAGGTTGCCCTGCTGGTGCCTGTGGTTGCTGAGGCTGAGGTTGCCCTGCTGGTGCCTGTGGTTGCTGCGGCTGCCCTGCTGGTGCCTGTGGTTGCTGAGGCTGAGGTTGAACTGGCGCCTGCGGTGGTTGCGGTTGAACTGGTGCCTGCGGCTGCTGCCGAGGGTCGATATTGGCCGCCGTATAGTTGTTAGCTATATCTTCCCGGCTAGGCATCGTTTTCGGCTTCGCGTATTGTGCAGCCGCCAAGTCCTCGCGAGACGGAATAGTAGGATCAGGCAGCTTCAATACCGACTTCGTGCCGGCAAGCTGATCAGCCGCCGGTGTCGGAGTCGGCTGAGGCTGCGGCTGAGTCTGCGCCAACGTCGGCTGCATCTGCTGCTCCATCTTCCGCCTTACGTACTCGCGCATCGACAAACCCTGCCGCAGATCCTTATGTGCCAACCACTCCTGCTTGGCCGCCAACTCTTGGCGCTGCTGCGGCGTCTTAGAAGCTAACAGCTGCTTCCACGTCCGGCCTACCGGCTTCGGGCGCACGATCTTGCCCGGCGGCGTCATCGTCAGGCTGCCGTATGCTCGCAAGGCGCCGTCATCGCTGTTATCAGGCAGCCGATTCAGCTCACTGATCACACCCTGCCGAGACGCCCTGTCGGAATACGGCGAAAGCGCGCTGCCCCAGCGCCGCTTATCTGCCGGTTGCGCCATGCCTTTGAGTTGCGACACCACCGACTGCCTCGGCCGCGCAGCTGCCTGCGGCCTTTGTGCTACCTGCGGCCGGGCAGCCGGTTGTGGTCGCTGCGGGAGTTGTGGTCGCTGCGGTTTGGCTCCGCCGTACGTCGCTACGCTTTGCGCTCGGAGCTTGGCCATCTCGGCAGGCGTTCTGATGCTTTTCGGATGGTACGGAGCCATGCTATTCGGATTCAGCGGCTTCGCTCCGTACAGCCTCGCGCTCTGGGCTTGTAATTGCTTGAACCGCTCCGGTGTCAGCGTAGAACCGGGATGCCGCGGCAGAAACGAAGGCCGCGGCTTCAGCGGTTTCGGAGCCAACGTCGGCAAGGCTGCTTGCTTGAGAAGCGTCACTACGTAGCTAGTCATCGTCTTCAGTTCCGTATTCAATCGTTTCGAACTCGTAGCCGCAATACTCGCAGACTACGACCGTCGGCGCGGCCAAAAACAACCCCTCGACTTCTTGCGGAATACCAAATTCGGCTTTGTTCTCGCTGAACTCGACATCGCCCATTTCGAGTACGACCGCCCTGGCGAACTGCTCCCGCCCACATTCAGGGCAGTCCCAAGCAAACGCCGGACGCAACTCAACGCTCTGCTCTTGCTTCATCATCTTTCTCGCGATCCTTCTTTGGCGCCATTGCAGCCGCTACCAAGGCCGCCAGCGCTACCGGTACCCCAGCATATAACGCAATCTGCCAAGCCGGCATACCCTGCTTAGCCGCCTGCGCAGCTCGCTGCAGTTTATCTGTCGGCATTTTCGTCGTCGGCAATGTTTTCGCTGCCGCCGGTGTTTTGGGTTCGGGCGTAGTCGGCGCTTTACTGGCTTCAGCCTCAGCTATCGCTTTTGCCCGTGCCTCCGCATCGGCATGAATCGCCCGCCGGCGGAACGTGTCAGCCACCGCGAAAGCGCCCATGTCGCCAATCAGTGCGGTGCCGCCGTGGGCGATACGGGCCACACGACCAGTACCTGGAATCGCCCTGGTCGCTAAACCGCGTGACACCTTGTAAGCCGGCGAGAGAGCCTTGCCGACAATCGCCATTTGTGTCGCCTGATTAACGCCTTCCGGTATCGTAGCGTACGTAGTACCAAGCAATCGCCCCGTCAGCGAAGTATCACGCCCGAAAAACTTGTTCGCAGTGTTAGCAAAGAGCTTATCAGTCGGATCTACAGTAGCCGCACCGGTCGGCGTCGAAACGCGGCCATACGATCGCGCAACGCTACCCAAACCGCTACGGTAAAGCTGGTGCCCAAAACCGCCAAGCCAATCGTAATAGCGACCAGCAGCGTCAGCATAAGCGCGTACAGCGCTGTCGTCCGGCGCTGCGTTCGCTATGCCGTGCGATAACGCCCCGCCGGCGCGAAAAACCGGTGACATCGCCCAAAGCGGCGCTCCGGTGCCCATCGCCCACACGCCTTTGATGCTAGACCCGAGACGGCGAACGCGGTCATTCAAGTAATCCATAACGCCAGCCGACTTGCTGAACATGTTCTGCTGCGTTCCGGCGCCGCTGAACCCGACACCCGGCCCGTTACCGAGCTTGCCGGTTCCGATCGGCGACCCGAGAACGTTCGCCGTCCCGCGAAACGTGTTCGGCGGGTTCCGCAAGTTGCGCAGCATCTTCGCTACCAGCGAGTTCTCTTGCGGGGCGTGCAACCAAAGAATCTGGTCAAGAGTCGGCTGCGGAGCTTGCCGCTCCGGTCGGCCTACCGGCGGCTTGGGTACCGGTAAACCTTGCCGTACGCCTAAACCGCCGATCGGCGGGATCGCTACTGCCGTTTTGAGTAACGTCGTATATGCGTTCGTCATTCCTCTTGTGCCTCCGGCGGCTTCACGCGCAAATTCATCTGCTCCAACACCGAAGAAAACTTGGCGTCAAGCTCGTCCTTGGTAATGCCGCGACCTAAATCACCAACAATGCCGGCCTGCATCAGCGCCTCGCGGTCCGCTTCGCCGACATGCCCGTAAACATCAGCACCGGCCAGTAACTTCTTGAGTATCATCTGCACGGCGCGATACTCGGCGACGTCAGCAAACGTCTTGATGCCGTAATGAGTCGGCTCGGCGTCGTCAGCGGCGTCAACCGGGATCAAACCCATGCTGACATAATCCTCGCCGCCAAAGTTACGCCGCATGATCGCGTTGGCCTCGTCCAAATAACTTGCCGGGATGACGCCGATTATGTACCTGTTACGTGCCATGAGCCTTCGACCCTCAGAAAGTATCCGGATACTGTTTCCCTATCGAAAATTGTAACTGAATGACTACGAGATTCCGTAGCGTATCTTGAGCTCCGTACTGATTTTCTTGACCTTGTCGGCTGTCAGCTGCCGATCAAAGGCCAAGATGCGGGCGATTTTGCCATCCATAAGTTCGATAGCCCCACCAGAATTTACCTCGGCTCCGATAACAAGATTATCTCTGTTTTCCGTATCACCAAACCAATCGCCATTATTGCTTCCAGAAACAACAGTGATTGTTTGTTGTATTCCATTCAAATAGTGTCTGATCTTTGCACCATCTGAAACAACGGCAACAACAACAGGAGATGTGCCAACAGTACCACTGTAAAGATAATCTGACGTATCATTATTCTTTTGATATGTCCGTAGCGCATTTCCTCCTGTAGTTTCAATTTTCATTGCATAGGCTACGCTGCCCGCATCTGACGATGCAATGAAACAATTTTCTGATGCGGCATCATCTACGTCCACCACCACAAACACCGCACCCTCTTTCCCATTCAGGATCGCCTGGGCGATACTCAGGTAGTCATCGGTGCCGTCGAAGTCCAGCCATCGCTTACCGTTGCCGTCCAGGTACAACGTGGGTCGCCTCACCGCAGTAGGCTGGCTGAAGATGTAGCGGTTGCCCTCTCGACTCTGCCATGTGGCGATGTAGTCCCCGACACCGAGTGTACCGCCTTGTGGGCCGTCGTCTAGCTTCCAATGAGCGATTGGCGTTGCCGATGGGTCTGTGCCTGCGTAGAGGTTGGCGATGTCTGTGGCGGAGAGAGGGGCATCGTAGATACGTACGTCGTCGATGAGACCGGTTGTGTATATTGGTGTCGCTCTAGCGTCGCATCCAATACGAGTAACTCCTGTAGCTAAAGTGCTACTTAATTGGTCGGTAAACTCCATTGTATTCGGCACTAACACGCCATCGACGTATAATTTAACATCTTCTGGAAATGTTTGGTCATATACAGCAACAATATGGTGCCATGAGTTATCGGTCACACAAATTTTACTGTATGCAGCGGTGGCTTTAACGTCCGCAGCTTGAACGTAAATACGAGGGTATCCAGTAGGCGATTTCGTCTCCAAAGCAATTCCATAGGTGCCGTTGAAAGATGTTACAATAAAATTCCTACTACTGCCGTCACTTTTTATCCAACCACACAATGTAAACGTGTCTGTGTAATCAAACTCCAAACAAGCTGGACAATCCACATAATCATCCGTCCCATCAAACTCCAGCGACATGCCGCCTGCCACGTTCGGCACGCTACGAGGGGCGTCGTCGAACGGCAATCTCCATACAAGGCCGTCTGTGACATCTGTACCTTCAGCTAGTTGCAGGACTTCGGCGGCTGAGAGTGCTTTGTTGTAGATGCGGGGGTCTGTAATGAAGCGATCGTAGAAACCATCAACAGAACCACCATTTATCCTAGCGCCAACAATCAAATCTTTTGTATCTACTTTTAATACGTCAGATGGTAATGATGCTAATGTGCTTTTAGCTATACCGTCTATGTAAGCCACCATGTTTCCGCCTGGCTCAACGGTCCAGGCTATATGGTGAATGCCATCAGAAATACCTGACACATCTACTTTATAAACAGTACCGTTGTATAACTGGAAACGCAATTTGTTTGTTAGTGTAGTAAAAATACACTTGTTGTAATACGGCGATGTGTTGCCGTCGTTTTTTTGTATTAAGAACTTTCCAGAACCGTCGAATTTGATATCTGCCCACAACGCGTAAGTTAATCCTGTTGTCGGATCTAATACAGAATCATGAGTGACACGTATATGTCCGGCAGACCCATCAAACTCAATCGCCTTACTGCTGCTCAGATACGAGATGCTCCGCGTCTCGTCAAAGGTCCACCGATGCTTCGGGGCTGTGCTAGGTTCGTTACCGGCAGCTAGCTTGGCGATGTCGGAGGCGGAGAGAGCAGAGTCGTAGATGCGTACGTCGTCGAGGAGGCCGTTGAGGAACTGACTTTGGGTTGTTTCACTATCCCATGCGTTGCCAAACGTCAATATGCGACTCGTTTCTATATTTGATGCCGATATATCACCAGTAACAACTAAAGTTGCGTGCTGGTCAACACCATCGCAATAAATCTTAATATCCTTGTTAGCGGGGTCGAACACTACTGCCCAATGCTGCCAAGTGTTTTGAATAAACCCCCAGTTACCTGAGTTTACGGTGACATAATTACCATTTCCGTCATCCATCGCCGTATTACTAAACGTATATCCGTAACCACCTGAAATCTGCCAACCAGCCTGCGCACCGAATGTGCCCGTACCGCGTTTCTGCACATACCGTACATTGCCGCTGCTAGGTAATGTGGCTTTCATCCAAAAAGCAACCGTCAATTTACCGGTACCAATATCGCAGTTGTTGCCGCAATCCACATAGTCATCTGACCCATCAAACCGCCCTGAGTACCCGCTCCCTAACGTTGCTGGCACGTCCGCACTACGTGAGTCAGCTAGGCCGCCGTACCGGGTGCCGTTTGCTGGCGATGTGCCGGTGTCGTAGATGATGGCACCAAACGTGCCGTCGATGTTGTGATCGACATGTGCCTCGTCCACATCATCAAAGTCAACCATCGTGCCGTCGTTGCTGCCTACGCTGTCGGCTTTCGTTGCGGTGTAGCTGCCGTCTGGCGTGTCGGTTTTCCACGGCGTAGTCGTGTCGCTGAAGCCGGTTAGGACGCCGGTGTTGTCGCCCACACTGTCCTCTGCGGTTGCTTGGCGGGGGCCTTCTGCTGATGGGATGTATGGGGACTTGAGTGAGACGTCGTCGATGTAGATAGAACCAGTATTTTGTATCCGCAGTCCGGTATAGAAAACGCTGTTGGTGCCACCTACTTTTGTTAAGGTGTACTTCTGCCAACTACTTGTTAAGTTGCGGATAGTGTAAGATCCAATGCCAATAAATATAAATACTTGATTGTCAGAATCGGCTTTTTTTGCATACACAGATGCGTCAAACGTACGACTACTATTTATTACCCCTACAATCTGACTAATTCCGCGATAGTTATTAACTTGGTCTCCGTAGTTCGTAATTTTCATAGCATAACTACCGCTATGCGTATCAGTATCTTCTCTAGTAACTGAAGCAAAACTATCATCTGCGTATGGTGCCCAATTGAACAAGGCGCCATTGTCTATGCATCGTACATCATCGAAGTAGGCGTCTCCTGCTGATGACGGCGAGTAAAGCGTTATTGTTACAGACGTGCACCCTGCTGGTGTGTCGAAATGTTTACTACATGTAGAATAAGAATTTGCTGTTACTCCTGTTGACGTCTTGGCGATAATATCCGCACCGTTCGTGTCGTCATGGACCCTGTATTGGCCACCGACAGTGCCATCACCTGCCGTGTAGAAACCAAGCGTGTATTTGACCTTCGGCGTCACAGTAAACGTCTGCGAGATGCTTGCTTCACCAGTGACGTAAGACAGCTTAGCCGCATGGCTACCACCGTGAACAAGAGATGTCTCGTCGGCTATTGCACCAGAACCGGCGTTCTGAGTCCAATCAGCAAAGCCTGCCGTCTCGAAGTCACCATTACTGATGAACTCCGTACCACCAGCATGATCCCAATTCTCCAACCCGCCGTCTGTAAGCAGCTCACCACCATACTCCGTGCCATCATTCGACCCCTTAGCGTCATAGAGCGGGACGTGACTGGTGCCGTCGCTGCCCTCCATGCAGTTCCAGTAATGCGTGACCTTCGCCTCTAACGCTGACGGCAGCTCTGCATACGTAAGGCCCTGGCCTCGGTTGTAGAGTTGTGTGATCTCGGCTTCTGTAGGAAGGGTACCTTCGCCGTAGCAAAAACGGGAGATGGGACCGTTAAAGCACCAAGGATAATGAGATGAGTAACTTAATCGTGAGCCAATTTCTGTTTTGTGTTGATATGCACCTAGATCGCCAGCCTCTGTCGAAATATCCCCGCTCGCGCACAACTGTCCATCAATGTATATCTTACAATCACCGTCTCTATCAAACAACACTGTGATGAAATACCAGTCTGTTTTTGTCTCTGGAAAATTATAAATCACATTTGGTCTAACAGTGCTTCCAATCTTTGCCAGTTGACCGATGACTTGCGTTTGATTAGCAAGTACTGTAAACCCATACACACTCGTGAACCAACCACCAGTAGAAATCAGTATTTGGTGCGAATCTACACCCGGCTTCACCCACCCCGCGAACCAGAAATCCTTAGTGCCGGGGTCTATTCTGCTGGCAAGCTGGAACCCCTGCTTCAGGTCGGAATCTAGTTGGCGGGCTCCGGCGGTGCCGAGGCCGTATTCGGGGTCGAGGTCGAGATCGGGATCGACCGTCAAGAGATAATCCTGCCCAGGTAGCTGATAGCCCATCAGCATCCGGTTGATACGGCTTACTTCAGCATCGCTCGGCAAACGGCTGTAAACAAGCAAACGCTGGATCCGCCCGGCGTACGGATACATCTCCGTCAAACCCTTGATGATGCCGACCGCAGTATTCTCCGTGCCGGTAACGTTATCAAACCAATTGCCGGAGTTGTTTCCAGCCGTGATGTACGCCGTTACTTCGACGTTGTCGATCCAAAAACGATATTGCCCGCCGTCGCTGACGACCGCTAAGACGTGGCTGTCGGTATCCAGCGCCGAATCGCCCTCTACCCAGTCGCCGGCAGCGCCGTTCTCGGCAATGATCATCGGCTTGTTGCCGAGTACGTCCAAAAAGTTGATGAACGCTAACCGCGTGTTGTCATTAGCAGTAGAAGCCTGGCTGATGATCGCCATGCGGTCACTGCTCGCGCGCTGAACCTTGGCGAAAATCGCACCAACCGTCCCTTTCAAAAGCGGCTTGTCGCTGATCAAATAGTCGTCGACGCCGTCAAACTCTACCCACATGTTGCCTAGCGAATCGCGATACCCGACAGGCCGATTCGTCATGCCCGTCTGCTTCAACATGCTGTGACTCGAATCACGCGATATCCACGTCGTGATCGCATCGCCCGGCCCCACGCTGCTGCTCAATACCTGAACACCATCATCAAACTTCCAGTGCGCAATCGGCGTCGCAGATGGGTCTACACCCTGATACAAATCGGCGATGTCAGAAGCAGAAAGAGCTGTGTTGTAGATGCGGACGTCGTCGATGAGGCCGACGAAGAAAGGCGAGCTGCCGGCGCCGCGGGCGCCAACGAGGAGACGGTCAGGAGAGTTCCCATAGGTACCATTAGGCGCTGTTTCATAAGTACCGACATCCTCGATACCGTCCACGTACAGTTTTATGCTCGTTTGGTTATTGTCAGTCGTACTGAGATAAAAAACAGCGCTGACATAATGCCACGCACCATCGTTCAACGCTTTACTGCCGTTTTTCCTAACATAAGTCGTAGCATCGCCAGCTTTTTTCGCCGCGAATTGCAAATAACTCGAGACAATTAGCGCAAAACCACCATACGAATCATAACCTTTGGCTACGACCACTAGGTTTGAACCAGACGTCTTCACCCACGCACTAACCGTCATCCATTTATCGGCAGCATTGAATGACGTATCATCCCCACAATCCACATAATCACTCGACCCATTGAACTTCAATGCCAACCCGCCGCTGACGTTCGGTACGCTACGAGGCTGCTCGTTGAAAGGCCAATGTGCCACCAGCCCGTCAGTGATGTCAACGCCGTCGGCAAGCGCCATCGCTTCGCCAGGCGTCAGCGCGCGCTGGTAAAGCCGCGGATCGACTAAACCGCCCAGCAGCGGATACTGATAGCTGGAATACGTGTTGCCCAAACCGTGGAACGCCATCGCCGTAGAAACGCTAGTGGTCTGCTGGTACACACCGTCAATATAAGTGCGTATGCTGCCAGCCTCGTACGTGACGCAAATGTGATGAACCGTCTGGTCGATAATCTTCGGCGTTATCGCATGCTGCACATACGCGTCGTCATAAAGCACTACGCGCAGCGGAGAATAGCGGAGCGTCAGCTGCTGCTTACCGCTGTTCAGGCCGCCGGCGAGCGTTCCGAGCTGGTCAAGCTCAGGGTCAATCACCCAACCCGCCCATGACCACGAATCAGTAGCCGCAAAAGTGTACGGCGCGTGTACCAAGCGACCCGTGCTGCCCTTCGGAATCGCAATCGCCTTGCTGCCGGCCAAGTACCCGACAGCCTTCCGCCGCTCGTCAAAATCCCAATGATAATCCGGCGCTACACTCGCTTCCTTGCCCTGCGCAAGCTTGGCAATGTCCGCAGCGGATAATACTGACTCGTAAATCCGCATGTCATCGAACTTGCCGTTGAAGTTGTAATTCGTACCTGTCACGTTTAAGTGCAGCCGCCCTATTTCAAACGGAGCTAAGTTGGTGGGCTTGCTCGCGTTCGCTGATTCAGCCACCAAAGCGCCGTCGAGATAAATCTGCGTCTTGTCGACGCCGTTGCTCGTCAGCGCTACGTGCGTCCATTTGCCAAAATGTGAATTAAAATCAGCTCCTAGCCTGCTGCCGCTAGAAAGATCGCCGAAATCCCAATACAGCCAACCTGACGTGTACCCCGGATGACACGAGAATCTAACATTATCGTCAGTTGTGCTGCTACATCCGCATCCTCCGTTTTGCGGGCTCGGGTTATAAACCCAAAACGCCCACGTTACCTGGGTCGGCTGAATGATCTCGGTCGTAGCGTAGCGGTTGCCATCGCAGCGTAGCGAAAAGCCGTCGTCAAGAACCGCAGGAATATCAGTAGAGCGGCTGTCGCCAAGAAGCCCGCGATACAAGCCGTCATGCCCGCATGGCTCGACGTTCTCGTCAAAAGTCCACTTGTGCTTCGGCTGTACCGAAGCCTCGTTGCCGGCAGCTAGCAGCGCGACGTCAGAAGCAGAAAGGGCAGAATCGTAAATGCGGACGTCGTCGATGAGGCCAGCGAACAAGCCTCGTATGCCGCCTGTCCCACCTCTTTCAGCGCCAATATCTGTTTCTGCGTTTACGCTATTGATACGGGAAGCTAACCCTACTATCGTGCCGCCATATACTCCATCGACATATAACTTAATACCATTCGCCTGATCCCAGGTTCCAGCAATATGTACCCACTGCTTAAGCGGAACAGTTGTCGGGTAATCGATGTATGTTACGTGGTTGTTAATGACAAATCGCGGTTTGCCAGAGATTAAACCAAACCAATAAGCCCTGCCCGTTACAGTGTACCATCTGGCGCATATCGTCGGCGCAGAGTCGTGCGCAGTAACTTTAATCCACGCACTGATTGTTATCCCGTCTGTAGGATTCAGCGAGCTATCGTTCCCACAATCCACATAATCATGCACGCCGTCGAACTTGCCGGAGTAGCCGCTACCCAAAGCTGTCGGCACGTCGCTACTGACGTTCTGCCGCGCGTTGTGATAGAACGCGCCGTCAGCAGAGCCGACGCTGTCTTTGACGATCGGTAGCAAACCGCCTGAGCCCGTGTGCGACTCCTCGACGACTGCCGAGAACGTCGGCGAGATGTCCAACTCTTTGTGCACGACGTCAATATCTTCAAATGACGTCATCGTCGCGTCAGGCAAGAATGTTCCGATCGAAGGATCGTCAAACGGTAGCCTGAATACAAGGCCGTCTGTAACGTCCGTGCCTTCGGCTAGCTGGAGGACTTCGGCAGCAGAGAGGGCTCTGTTGTAGATGCGGGGGTCTGTGAGTTTGCCGTATAAACTGTTCACGGCTGTCGAGTAAGGCCTGCCTAACGTGAAAGGTGTTATCACATGCAAATTTTGCGTGTCTGTGACTGTGCAATACAACACGCCATTTACATAACCGCGAATCGTGCTCCCTGTTTTCGTCCAAACGACATGATCCCAATA
>Ga0256914_1002268_pt1 | contig 16271 bp, 18 predicted proteins | sample HulkmetaG_FD_191571 | JGI IMG/M metagenome (GOLD analysis project Ga0256914, IMG submission 191571) | Hydrothermal chimney microbial communities from Main Endeavour vent field at the Juan de Fuca Ridge, Pacific Ocean - Hulk | ecosystem: Environmental > Aquatic > Marine > Hydrothermal vents ... | reverse complement strand
AAATTGAACCACGAAACATAACCACAAGAAGAGCCAAAGAGATATTTGTAATAAGAGCTATAATAAATGAAGGTAAAGCTATGGCTAAACTTGGAAACATTCTCTCTTTTATATCCTCTTTAATATTCCTATTTGCATCAGAGTACCCAAAATTAAAACTAAATAGTTTTAGAGACTCTTGTACAAATAGAGTATCTGTTATCTTCTCTATTCCATCTCTTTTTTCATTGATAAAGAGAGGTCTATTATAACCCTTTTTCTCTTTCCACGCCTCTATCATTGCAGGGGTTACCTGTTTAGCTCCAAGTTGACTTCTTGCCATATCATCAGGACTATTTACCATAAAAAATAGCATAAATGTGATGAAATTAACCCCAATCAAGATTGGTATAGCATATAGTATCCTTTTTATTATATATTTCAACATCTCTCTATCTAAAATTATAATATCTTGATGGATATTTACCTTTTAATAAAATCTCATTTGTATAAAAAGTAAAAATTGGTTCTCTATTTTCCTCTAATGAAATTGGTATCTCTTTATCCTCTGTAATATTAATTTTTTTAATAATCTTTTTTAGTACCTCTTTACTCTTATCATTATTAATATTAAACTCATTTCTTAGTAACTCATAAGCGTCTCGCTGGTCTTTATTATATTTATAAACTTTTGGAGTTAAAAAAAGAGAGTTATCCAATTCACTATTACCTCTTTGGGAGAGATATATAGCTATATCACGATTTCTATCTTGTAGCTTCATTGCACTCATAACAACAATAGAAACAAGAATAACAGAGATAATTACCTCAATAAGGGTAAATCCTTTTATCATCTATTAATCCCAACCTTCTTGAAAGAAATTTTTTCAAAATTTAACGCTATTTTGAGTAAATCACCCTGCTTTTCGTCAAATGGATTATATCACAATATTACTTATATCCTTGCTCTTAACAGCAAGAGTTAAATTTCAATTTTTAGTAAACTATTTATGATATAATTTTATCTTAAGAATATTATTTAGTATATAAAATTAAATTTATATTTATTTTAGTGATAAATCGTGACAATTTAATTGCTTTTTAAAATTTTATTATATATAATAATGCGTATTAGTACAATGTTTTAAGGGGGCATTAATATAAAAAAATAGATGAGGTTACCATCTAACATATAGGAGTTTAAAATGGAAATTAAAGTGATTATAGGTTTAGTTATCTTTTTGTCAGTCCTTTTTGTATTTAAACCGAAAAAAAAGGTCTCAACGATTGGTATAAGATTATTAAAACTTTAATATGAATTAGCTAATCTCTCAAAAAGATTGAGTTTACTTGGCTGATTATCTAAATGGATAAAGCTTGATTATGACTTACTCTTTTTGAGAAAGAGTATTAGAAGTTTTACTAAGAGTTTTAAATTTATAAGGTTTTGCTCTCTTAATAGAGGCAATCCATAATCCGTTTATAATAAAATAGATTATAGCAGAAACAAAAACAGAATAGGGTATAGTCCCAACATAAAGAGGGAGTAGAATGTTATCCCAATTTTCACTAAACCAACTTAGTGTCAATTGAATATCCTCTAATCCTTGGCGACCTAATATCAAATTGCCCGTTTGATACTCCATATAGTACATAAAAGGCATCGTTAAAGGGTTGCTTAGCCAGACCATAGATATTGCAATGGGAACATTAAATTTTAAAAATGGTGTTATAGACAAAACAGCTAACATCTGCATAGGCATTGGTATAAAGCCCCAAAATAGTCCTATAAAGATACCTCTGGTTATTGATTTACGGTTTACAGATAGATACTCTCTTGGTATTTTATACTTTTTAATAAGTTGGTCTATTTTACTATTTGTCTGTTTTTTTTTAAATATTTTTCTAATCATTGGTATTTTGCTATTTAGATTTAATATATTGTAATCTTAAAAACTTTATATATGATTGAAATATTGAGAAATTTCTTATATAAAATATCAAGATATAGACTAAAAGTAGCTATATTCTCTTGACAAAGAGGAAATTATTATGTATAAATATATTAATCAAATTAAATTAAGGAAAAGCAAATGCTTCCATTTTCAGATGAAGAGTTAAAACCCATTGTTACAGATATTTTAGATAAAGCCTCTGTTTGGATTAAACAAGATGGTGGAGATGTGAAACTAATAGATATAAGAAATGGAGTTGTTTTTGTACAACTTCAAGGTGCATGTGTTGGTTGTGGAAGTTCAGGCACAACCATCAAATTTGGTATTGAAAGAGAGATGAAGAGTTTAATTCATCCAGATATAACGGTTATGAATGTTCCCCACGGTTGGGAAGATAAATTAGAACAATTAGGATAAAATGATGAGAAAAGTAAATATCAATCGACTATTAACTAGAGCAGAAGAGCAGTTTGCACTTGGACAATATAAGAATGCGTTAACAACTTATGGATTACTACTTAAAGAGTACCCATCTAATGGCGATGCTAAGATAGGTGCTTTTCTCTGTGATATTGGAATGGAAAGTGGTGAAGAGGCTCAAGCACTTTATGATTATTATCAAATTATAAAAAAAGAGCAAGAGGATGCCGGAGAGATTATGACAAATCTTATATCAACCCTAGATAGTACAAAAAACCAAATAGGACAACTCCTCTCACCAGTCGAGGATAAAATAGATTATCAAGATGGCATTAGATATAAGGATTTCTTAGAATTTGTTGAGAGTAGAGGCGATTTTAGTAGAGCTTTTGAAGATGTGATGTTCTCTACAAAAGTTATTTTAAAAGGCAAAGATGAGTATATAGACTTTATCTCACAACTCATCGATAGAGGTCAATACGATTTGGCAGAGCAGTTTTTAGACTCGATGAGTAGTGCATTTGGACAGAGTCAAGATATATATGAGTTATATTATAAATTAGATTTAGATAAAGATAAAGATAAAGATAAAAAATAGAAAAAGAAGATATAGGTGAAATTAGATTATGATTTAGATGGCTATAGCTATTTAACAGATGATACTTTAGAAATATCTGAAGATACACAATTTCTGTTAACAGCTCAAAACCGAAAATATTTTAAACAACTTAAGGAAGCACCCTCTTTTATAACACCAAAAGATTTAATCTCTAAATGGGGGCTAAACTCTATAAAAGTAGTTGGTGTTACAGGAACAAATGGAAAGACTACAGTTACAGCCTCCATTTACTCATTTCTATTAGATTTAGGTGAAAAGGTTGCACTTCAAGGAACTAGAGGTTTTTTTGTTAATGAGGAGAGGGTTCAAGAGAAAATTATGACTACACCCTCTATTTTAGATACATTAAATCATATTAAAATCGCAAAAGATAGAGGTTGCAGATATTTTATTATGGAGGTTAGCTCCCATGCAATAGACCAAAATAGAATAGAAGATATAAAATTTGCACTTAAAGTTCATACAAATGTTACAAGTGACCATTTAGATTATCATAAAACTATAGAAGAGTATAGAGCAGTTAAAAGCCGTTTTTTTGCTGATGAGTCTCCAAAGCTGTTAAATAAAGATGATATTCAAAATATCACATACAACCCTATTAATGCCCAAAGTTATGGAGTTGATAATCCTGCAACCTTTAAAGTTCAGGCATTTTCACTTAAAGAAGGAATAGTTGCAAATATTAGACACTTGAGTAACGAGGCAATTTTTACATCACCAATGGTCGGTCTATTTAATCTTTTTAATCTTATGGCATCTATTGGTGCTACTGTTATGTTGACGGGAAAATCAATAGATGAGGTGTGTAGAGTTGTTCCCAATTTTGCAGGAGTGGCAGGACGAATGGAGGTGGTCAGCACCAATCCATTGGTGATTGTCGATTTTGCACATACAGATGATGGTATGATAAAAGTATTAGATAGTATGAAGGATAGAGATATAGTTGTAGTATTTGGAGCTGGTGGAGATAGAGATAGAACAAAAAGGGCTAGAATGGGTACAGTTGCATCAACATTTGCTAAAAGAATTTTTGTAACAAGTGATAACCCAAGAAGTGAAGACCCAGCGGAGATTATAAAAGATATACTCAAAGGTATAAAAGACCAATCCAATACTAGAGCGATGGTTGATAGAGCGTTTGCTATTCAAGAGGCACTAAAAGGGTTAAAAGATAATGAAGTTTTAATGATTTTAGGTAAAGGTGATGAGGATTATATGGAGATTAAGGGCAAAAAAATTCATTTTGATGATAGAGAGGTTGTAAGATTGCTCTTAGAAAAAATTAAGAAATAATTTTTTCCATATTTAAAGTTGCAAACTATTTTTTTATGTTAAAATATAGATAAAAAAGGTTTGCTGTGAAACATTTTAAATATTCATTTCTTATCACAACAATAGCACTTATTGCTATGGGTATTTGGGGTTACTTACAGGGGGGAGTGAGTAACTCTATTAGATTAATATCAATTACAGTTATATTAATATTGATGGAAATCTCTTTTTCATTTGATAATGCTGTAGTAAATGCTTCTATATTGAAAAAATGGGACTACTATTGGAAAACACTATTTCTAACTGTGGGTATATTAATTGCAGTGTTTGGAATGCGACTACTATTTCCACTTATTATTGTGTCTAAAACCTCTGATATAGCTCTTTTTGATGTTTGGAAAGTTGCACTGTATGCACCCGATGAGTATGCTAGAATTTTAATAGAACATCATGGTGAAATCTCAGCTTTTGGTGGGATATTTCTTCTATTGGTATTTTTAAATTTTTTAATTGATGATGAAAAGACACTTCATTGGTTTCATTTTATAGAGAAAAATCTTAGTAGCTTAGGAAAAATTAATACCATTCCTACAATGATTAGCCTACTTTGTCTAGTTGGAGTAATCTATTTTGTGGACGATGCTAAAAAATATGCTACACTTTGGGCTGGAATTTGGGGTATTATTGTGTTTTTGCTAGTTCATATTATTGGTGAGTTTCTTGAACATAAACATGGAGCTGATGGAAAAATAATATCTACCATTGCTAAAGGTGGCATAGGAGGATTTTTATATTTGGAAGTTTTAGATGCCTCTTTCAGTTTCGATGGTGTTATTGGTGCATTTGCAATTACTACAGATATTATAACCATTATGGTAGGTTTAGGAGTTGGAGCTTTTTTTGTCCGCTCTATTACTATATATTTAGTTGACAAAGGAACATTAGATAGTTATGTATATTTAGAACATGGAGCACATTACGCTATTGGTATATTAGCCTTTCTTATGTTGATAGGCATTAACTATCATAATATTCCAGAGGTTGTCACAGGTTTAGTTGGCGTTACATTTATTATACTCTCTTACTTCTCTTCAAAAAAATATAGAAAATTGTCTTGAATTTTTATCTTAATTTCGGAAATAATAAATCTCCACCATTTATGGTGGAACACCTAAACTTAGAAGTTATTTGTTGATTGGGTCAACAGATGGGGTGGAGTTTGTGGATATTTAGCACCAATTTTGTAAATTTTCATCGTTATAGTTTCTAGGAAGCTCCGTCATTTATGATGAGGTAGTTGACTAACTCTCATAGCAGGGAAAAGTAGTACATCTCTAATTGTATGTTTATCTGTTAATAACATAACCAATCTATCAATTCCTATCCCTTCACCAGCTGTTGGTGTCATACCGTAACTTAATGCTTTTATAAAATCTTTATCCATCTGCATAGCTTCATCATCACCTATAGTCTCTTTTACATCAACTTGTGCCTTAAATCTCTCATATTGGTCAATTGGGTCATTTAACTCACTAAATCCATTTGCAATCTCTTTTCCTGCACAAAATAGTTCAAATCTCTCCGTAACTTCCGGATTATCATCACTTTTTCTAGCAAGAGGAGATATATCAATAGGATAATCTGTAACAAATGTTGGATTAATAAGTTTATCTTCTACAAACTCATCAAAAAGTTCAGCTTGAAGATACCCTAAAGTTAAATTATTATCAACTGTTATCTGTCTATTTTTTAAATATGCTAGAGCTTTATCTCTATCTGTTACTACATCAATGGGTACCTTTCCAATCTCAACTATTGCATCTATCCATGATATTTTTTTAAATGGTGTAGAAAAATCTATCTCTATCTCACCATAAATTAATTTTCTATCCAAATTTAAAGTAGTAAATAGATAATCAAATAACTCCTCTGTTATCTCCATTAACTCTCTATATGTGTGATATGCCCAATAGAACTCAATAGAGGTAAATTCAGGATTGTGTGTGGCATCAATTCCTTCATTTCTAAAATTTCGATTAATTTCAAAGATAGCTTCCATTCCACCAACAATTAATCTTTTAAGATATAACTCTGGTGCAATTCTCAAATATCTATCAACTCCTAAAGCATTGTGGTGTGTTATAAACGGTTTTGCATTGGCACCACCGGGTATTGGGTGCATCATAGGGGTTTCAACCTCTAAAAAACCTCTATCTTCAAAAAATCTTCTAATAGAAGAGACTATTTTAGAACGCATAATAAATGTTTTTTTAACATCAGGATTTACTATCATATCTAGGTATCTCTGTCTATATCTTAGCTCTTGGTCTTGAAGTCCATGAAACTTTTCAGGTAGTGGTGAAATAGCTTTTGACACAATATTTACCTCTTTGCAATGAAGTGTAAGCTCACCTGTTCTAGTAACAAATGGATAACCAATAGCCTCTATAATATCACCGACCTCAAATAGTTTTTTTACAACCCTATTATAATAGCCTGTGGGTAACTCATCTCTATTAAAATAGAGTTGGACTAAACCATCACTATCCTCTATTTTAGCAAAGGTTGCTTTTCCCATCACTCTTATAAATTTAAGTCGTCCTGTTAATTTATATATCTTTGTATCATCTTTTTTTTCATCTTTCATATTATGAAGATAACTGCACTCATTCAAAAATTTTTTAGATGGTATTCCCTTTGTTATATTGTTAGGGTATGGATTAATACCCTCCTCCCTTAATCTCTCTGTTTTTTTAATTCTCTCTTGAATATATTGATTTTCAAATATCAATGTAACTTCCTCTAAATAATTTAATTTTTTAATTGACAATTTTTACAAATTCCCATTATTTTCATAATATGATTTGTCATTTTAAAATTATGTTTTTGTGCAATTAACTCTTGTTGTCTCTCTATAATACTATCAACAAACTCTTCGATAGCCCCACATTTAAGACATACTAAATGGTCATGATGTTCACCTAATCCAAACTCATATTTTTTTCCTTGTGTTCCAAAAGATATAGAAGTAACAATAGATGCATCTTCTAAGAGGGCAAGAGTTCGATATACTGTAGCAATTCCTAATTTAACATTAGGATAACTTTTTTTAATAAGATTATAAATATCTTCAGGTGTAAAGTGTCCTTGATTATTATAAATAATCTCTAAAATTAACTCTCTTTGTCTAGTATATTTTAAAGCTCGTGTTTTTAGTAACTTTTTAAATCTATTTAGGAGATCTTCATAGGTTAAAATTTTATTTATCATTACATCACTTGGTTTGAACTGCTATCTGAACTACCCTACCATAAATGATAGAGTTTCCTAGAAACTCCAATTAATATTGGATATTAAAAGGTCTTAACGGTAATCCCTATCGCAATTAAATATTTAAAAAAGCTGACTTACTTTTTGTCAAAAGAATTATATCACAATATTCCTTATATCCCCGTCCTTAACGGCAAGGGTTTAAAATCTATTGCACTTAAATTTATATCTCTACTTTTTGTCACATTTGACTCTTTAGTTCTATTTTTATCTTCATTTAATAAATCTTCTCCAACCTCAATAAATAGTGGAAGAAGTTTACTATTTGCATAATGTTCAGATAGTTTTTCGGATAAAAAATCAGATTTTTGAATACCTATTAAGATTAATGAGAATATTGCTATATATCTTAATGCTGTCATCATATAACCTAATAATGCACTGAAAATAGATACATAATCTGACATAATTTTATTCATAATCGAAGAGATAAGACTAAATAGTATCCAAACGACTAAAAGTGTTACTATAAATCCTGTCAATTTTAAAGTTGGGTCACTCTCAATAGGATAGAGATTATTATTTATTATGTTACCAACCTCTAAACTAACTCTTGAAGCTAATGCAATACCTCCAACAAGTCCAACGAAATTTAAAAGTTCTCTTGTAAAACCGGTAACTATCCCCTTTATACTCAAAAATAGTATAAGTCCAATTATAACAAAGTCAATCGTAGTCAATTCCATATTTTATAGTACCTTAGTTTTTGGGGCAATTATACCTTAACTTATATAGATATTTGTTTATGTTATCTAACGAAAATTAATTTTTGTTTTTAATTCATCAGGTTTGTTAGCAAATTGAATAGCTATATTTTTAGTTATCAATCCATTTTTAACAAGTCTTTCTAAAACTTGGGTTTGAGTCTGCATTCCACTATTGCCTTGACCCAATTGCATTTGAGAATAGAGTTGATGTACTTTGTCTTCTCTAATTAAATTTGATATAGCGTGGTTTGTTATCATAATTTCAGGTGCGGCAACTCTTCCTCCACCATGTTTTGGTAGTAAAACTTGTGATATAACAGCAACAAGAGATGTAGAAATCATAGCCCTAATTTGTCCCTGTTCATCACCTGAGAATACATCAATAATACGATTAATCGTACCCGGTGCAGAGTTAGTATGAAGTGTCCCAAAAACCAAGTGACCTGTCTCTGCTGCTGTTAAAGCGGCTTCTATAGTCTCTTTATCTCTCATTTCTCCAATTAGTATAATATCTGGGTCTTGTCGCATAGCATACTTTAAAGCTTTTGCAAAACTATTAGTATCTGTTCCTACCTCTCTATGTGAAAAAACAGATTTTTTATTTTCATGGATAAATTCAACAGGGTCCTCAACAGTGATAATATGTTTATATTCTGTTAAATTTATTTCATTTAACATGGCCGCTAAAGTTGTTGATTTACCAGAACCTGTAGGACCTGTTACCAAAACTAAACCTTTCTCTCGTTTTACTAAATCTTTATATATCTTTGGAGCATCTAAATCGTCAAGTGATGGTATTTTAGTTGGAATAATTCTAAAAGCTGCCGCAATATCACCAAGAGTTTTATAATAGTTAGCTCTAAATCTTCCAACATTTGGTATTAAAAGAGCAAAATCAAGTTCCAATTCCTCTTCAAATATTTTTTTCTGCTTTTCTGTAAGTAGAGCATAGGTCATCTCCTCTATATCTTCACCTGTTAAAATAGGTAGATTAACAGCTTTTAGAGTTCCATCTATACGAATTTGTGGTTCACTTCTACTTACTAAATGGAGGTCAGATGCTCCATAAGCCACAACACTTTGTAGTAGTTTTTTTATATCAATAGCCATAAGAGATTATCCTTCAAATTAATGTTTAATTTCTTATTGTACTATTAATTTTTTAAACTATTCTATTATTTTAGGAACTATAAAGAAATCATCTTTACTATTTGGTGCATGAGATAATATCTCTTTCGCAATATTTGGATTTGAAGTTGGAATATCATCTCTCATTGGTGTACCTCCAGCCAATGTTGAAAATGAAGTATCAAGATTTGATGTATCTAACTCATTTAAATTCTCAACAAAAGCTAAAATCTCTGTTAATTGTTCTGTTAATTCCTTTTTTTTATTCTCACCTATTTTTAACATAGATAGTTTTTCAAGATTTTCCAATACCATATTATCTATAATCACGCTACTCCTTTTATTACTCATTATTTTAATTTTTCAAATTATATATTAAAAGAGATTAAGATAAAAATAAAGAGTTCACATCTTAATTGTTACTTATATTAGTGGTTGTTTAAAATTATTAATGTAAATCTTCTAAACATTTAAATTCTAATTCAAACAGATATACTCTTGACCAATATCAATTTACACATAAAAGAGTTATGATATTGTTATAACTAAGTTATAATGCTTTTATAACAAACTAACATTTAGGAGGAAGAAGAATGGCTTTGAATAGAAGAGATTTTCTAAAAAGTGCAGCAGCAGCATCAGCTGCAAGTGCAGTAGGAATTGCTGTTCCATCTAATCTTGAAGCAGCATCAAATGATGCTCAAAAAGACTGGCGATGGGACAAAGCAGCGTGTAGATTTTGCGGTACAGGTTGTGGAATTATGCTCGCTACAAAAGGTGGTAAAATTGTTGCAGTAAAAGGTGACCCAGCAGCACCAGTTAATAGAGGATTAAACTGTATTAAGGGTTATTTTAATGCAAAAATTATGTATGGAGCAGATAGACTAAAAACTCCTCTTCTTAGAATGAATGATAAGGGTGAGTTTGATAAAAAAGGTAAATTCAAACCTGTATCTTGGCAAAGAGCTTTTGATGAGATGGAAAAACATGCTAAAAAGGCATTAAAAGCTAGTGGTCCAGAGGGTGTAGCTGTATTTGCTTCAGGTCAATATACTGTAATGGAAGGTTATGCTGCTCAAAAAATGATGAAAGGTGGTTTCCGTTCAAATGCCATTGACCCTAATGCTAGACACTGTATGGCTTCAGCTGTTGTTGGTTTCTATCAAACATTTGGTATAGATGAGCCAAGTGGTTGTTATGATGATATAGAAATTACTGATACCATTATCACTTGGGGTTCAAATATGGCAGAGATGCACCCAATTTTATGGTCAAGGGTATCGGATAGAAAACTCTCTAATCCAGATAAAGTAAAAGTTGTAAATATTCAAACCTATACACATAGAACTTGTGATATTGGAGATATTAATATTATCTTCTCTCCAAGTACCGACCTTGCAATTTGGAACTATATAGCAAGAGAAATTGTATATCGAGATAAAAAAGGTGGGGGTACAGAAGACATTATAGATTGGGATTTTGTAAATGAAAATTTAGTATTTACTGCAGGTCCTGTCAATATCGGTTATGGTATGAGACGAAAAGGTGAAAAATCTTTAGTTGATGGTAAATATAGTGCTAAAGAGATGGAAACAATCTCTAAAGAGATGGAGAAAAAAGTATCTGCAAAAGAGGCTCCTGCACTTGCACCATTTGGATATAAAGAGGGTGACATTATGAAAAACAACCCGGGTACTCTTAAGCATTGGCATATTACATTTGAAGATTATAAAAAATCGCTAGAGCCTTATACTCTTGATTATGTTGCAAAAATTGCAAAAGGTGACCCAAATGAAGATATTGAAGAGTTTAAGAAAAAACTTCAAGCATTAGCTAATCTATATATTGAAAAAGGAAGAAAAGTTGTATCTTTCTGGACAATGGGTATGAACCAACACACAAGAGGTACTTGGGTAAATACACTCTCTTATAATGTTCACTTTATGTTAAATAAACAAGCTTTACCGGGTAATGGTGCATTCTCTTTAACTGGACAGCCTTCAGCTTGTGGTACTGCTAGAGAGGTTGGTACATTCTGTCATAGACTTCCTGCTGATATGATGGTTAAAAATCCAAAACATAGAGCTAAAACAGAGAAAGTTTGGAAAATTCCAGCTGGAACTCTTAACCCTGTGGGAAATCAACACATTATGAAAATTCATAGAGATATTGAAGATGGTGTTGTTAAATTTGCATGGGTAAATGTATGTAACCCTTACCAAGATAGTGCTTCAGCTAGACACTGGATAAAAGCAGCTAGAACCATGGATAATTTTATTGTAACAAGTGACGGTTATCCGGGAATTTCTGCAAAAGTATCAGACCTTGTACTTCCATCTGCTATGATTTATGAAAAGTGGGGTGCTTATGGAAATGCTGAAAGAAGAACACAACATTGGAGACAGCAAGTTCTTCCGGTGGGTGATGCTATGAGTGATACTTGGCAGTGGATGGAGTTTAGTAAAAGATTTACAGTTAAAGACCTTTGGGGTGAATATACTCTAAGAAATGGTAAAAAACTTCCAAATGTAATAGCAGATGCAAAGAAAATGGGATATAGTGAAGATACAACTATGTATGAGATACTCTTTGCAAATGAGAGAGCTAAACAATATAAAATAGATTTAAATAAGTTCCCTCAAAAAGGTTATGATAATACAGAGTGTATTGGTGATAGTAGGAATGTAAAAGGTGGAGATGGTCAAGTCTTTAAAGGGTGCGGATTTATGGTTCATGAGTATCTATTTGAAGAGTACGCATCATTTGGTAGAGGACATGGACATGATTTAGCACCATTTGAGGTATATCATAAAGTAAGAGGACTTAAGTGGCCTGTTGTTGACGGTAAAGAGACACAGTGGAGATTTAATGTTAAGTATGACCCATATGCTGCAAAAGCTGTCAAAGAGAGTGGAAGTAAATCAACTCACGCATTCTATGGACCACTTGCTAAAAATTTACTACAAGGAAGCTTAACAGGACCAGACAAATCTAAAGGGAAAAAGGCTCTTAAAAATAAAGCTAAAATCTTTGCAAGACCATATATGGACCCACCAGAAATGCCAGACAGTACTTATGATACATGGTTATGTACAGGTAGGGTCTTAGAGCATTGGCATAGTGGTACAATGACAATGAGAGTTCCTGAGCTATTCCGTGCTGTTCCTGAAGCTCTGTGTTATATGAACCCTAAAGATGCTAAGGCTAAAGGTATTAAGAGAGGAGAACTTGTCTGGGTCGAGTCAAGAAGAGGTAAAGTTAAGGCTAGAGTTGAAACTAGAGGAAGAAATAGACCACCTCAAGGATTGGTATTTGTGCCTTGGTTTGATGAGAAAGTATTTATTAATAAAGTGTGTCTTGATGCAACATGTCCAATGAGTAAACAGACAGACTATAAAAAATGTGCAGTAAGCATTAAAAAGGTTTAAATAAATGGCTAACTCCGACAACAAAAGACGAAAGTTTATGGCAACGACTCTTCAAAGCGTAGGTCTTACGGCTCTTGGTGGATTGTTGTGGAGTGGCTATAGTGATGAGGTCAAAGCATCACCATTCGTATTACGACCACCGGGAGCATTACCTGAGGAGGATTTTCTTAAAGCGTGTATTAAATGCGGTCTATGTGCAGAAGCGTGTGAAAATCGTGAAAGTAATAAAAATAAAGATGGAACTAAGAGAGAAGGAACGCTTATCATAGCAAAGGGTGGTGACCATAAATTGATTGGAACACCATTTTTTATTCCAACTCAAGTTCCATGTTATATGTGTGATGATATTCCTTGTGTTCCTGTATGTCCATCTGGTGCTTTAGATATGTCAGCTCTACTCAATGAAAAAGAAGAGTTAGATATAAATAAGGCAAGAATGGGTCTAGCAGTAGTACATAAAGAGTCATGTATAGCCTTTTGGGGGATACAATGCGATGCTTGTTATCGTGCGTGTCCTATTCAGGGGGAGGCAATAACTATAGAACATCAAAAAAATGAGAGAACGGGAAAACATGCTTTTTTACTCCCTATTGTTCACTCTGATGTCTGTACAGGGTGCGGTCTTTGCGAAAAGGCTTGTGTAACAGAAAAACCGGCAATATTTGTATTACCTATAGAACACTCTACTGGTAAAGCTGGTGACCACTATGTTAAAGGTTGGGACAAAAAAGACCAAGAGAGAGTAAAAAATGCCAAAGAGATACATACAAAAGATGAAAGAAGTGCACAAGAGGCAACTGATTATCTAAATATAGGAGTTGATTTCGAATGAAAAATATAAAATATCTTCTATTAAGGAGGGTTACTCAGTTTACACTTCTATTCTTGTATTTTGGAGCAAATGCCTATGGTTGGCATATCTTAGAAGGAACATTTGGTTCTTCTAAACTTTTTGGTTTTATTCCACTTGCTGACCCATATACAACCATACAGGTTTTAGCTAGTGGATTTATATTGGGTGCTGATGTTTTAATTGGTGCATTACTTATCACACTGTTTTATATGATAATAGGAGGAAGAGCTTTTTGTAGTTGGGTCTGCCCTATTAATCTAGTTACAGATTTGGCAAATTGGCTTCGACGGAAACTAAATCTTGACCAAAAAGAGGTAAATTACCGTTTTATAAAGAGAAAAGCTAGATACTGGATAATGGTTCTCGGCATTATTGTATCTGCTGTTATTGGAGTTGCTGCATTTGAATTGCTTAGTCCTATTACTATTATGCAAAGAGGCATTATCTTTGGATTTGGTGCTGGTATATCTCTAATAGTGGCTATTTTCCTTTTTGACCTATTTGGTGTTAAGAATGGTTGGTGTGGACACTTATGTCCATTAGGTGCAATGTATTCACTTATGGGTAAAAATAGTATTATTAAAGTTTCTCATAATCATGAGAATTGTACCAACTGTATGAAGTGTAAAGTGATTTGTCCAGAAAATCATGTATTACAGATGGTAAATAAAAAAAGTACTCTGGTGACAGATGGAGAGTGTACTAACTGTGGTCGCTGTATTGATGTTTGTGATAATAATGCTTTGGAATTTAGTATAAAAAAATATATAAAGAAATGAAATTAAGGAGAGAATAATGATAAGAAAAAGTTTAATAATTGCTTGTTCTATGGTGACTCTAATCTCAATAGGGTGTGCTGCTAGTAGTGAAACTATAGTTAGTGATGATAGTGAAAAAGCATTGGGTTTAAGAAAAACAGACCTATATAGTGAAGGTGCGGAGACTGTTAGTATTAAAGCTGATTATAGCAGACCAGCACCGGGAGCATCTAAAAAATTTGATAGAGCTTATATGAATGCACCACCAATGATACCGCACTCTGTAGATGGATTACTTCCTATTACACAAGCAAATAATGCTTGTTTAGGTTGTCACATGCCAGATGTTGCAAAAGGTGTAAATGCTACACCAATTCCACCAAGTCACTTTACAGACTATAGACCCACAACTGTACTTAAAAATGGAGAACTTTTAAAAGAAGGGAAAAGTGTTGGTATAAAAGCTGAACTTGGAAACAGTAGTGATATTAAAGTAGCAAAAGCTAAGAAACTTGACCATCTATATCAAGGTAGATTTAACTGTTCCCAATGTCATGCACCTCAAGCAAAAGTAGAGCCATTGGTTAAGAACACATTTAAACCTGATTTTAAAGATGCTAAATTTAAGTCTCATTCTAACTTAGCAGATGCTATGAATGAGGGTGTTGATATAGAATAATGGCTACTAGAAGAGAATTTTTTAAATCTTTTGCAAAACCATTAACTCAAAATCAAGAGGAAGAACTCCTCTTGATTAGACCGCCTTATGGAAAAAGCGAATCTCTTTTTCAGAATAAGTGTCCAAGCTGTTTAAGTAAAGATTGTGTCACTTCTTGTGATGAAAAGATTATATTTATAGCCGAAGATGGAACACCAACACTTGATTTTAAGCAAAATGGTTGTACCTTTTGTGATGAGTGTGCAAAGAGTTGTAAAGAGGCTGTTTTATCTCTTGAAAATAGTCACACCAAAGATAGATTAAATGCAACATTTCAAATATCAATAGATAGATGTGTAGCACACAATGGAGTAATATGTTACTCATGTAAAGAGCCATGTATTGATGATGCTATACTTTTTAATGGTATGTTTAATCCAATTATAGATGAGGATAGATGTACAGGGTGTGGATTTTGTATATCAAGATGTCCTACACAAGCTATTAAATTTAAAGTTTTAAAAATAGAGGAAAATAATGAGTCTGCAAAATAAATATCCAAAACTTTTTGAAAAATTAGAAGATAAGGAGTTGGAGCTTAGACATCTACTTAATGTAGATGAAAATTATGAAGATTATGACTCTGAAGAGTTTGATTTTAATTTTGAAGAGTATAATTATGTTTTATATATTGCTGAACCTATACAAAAGGCCTTAGGAGAAGAGAAAATGAGTGAACTTGTACTCAAATTAAGTAAAAAGAGAGAATTTGAAAATTTTGGAGCAGATGAGATAGACCTTTATGGTGTTAAGAGCCAATTAAATGAAGGGCAGATTATAGAACTTATATTAAATCAGATAGAAGAGATATTATGAAAAATATATTAATTGTTTTATGTTTTACAGTTATTAGTTGGGCAGTTCCTTTTATAACACCCACTATGACAATCGAGGTTAATGGAACAGCTAAAGATATGGTTTTAGATGGTAATAATCTAGTTATTGCCACAGATATGGGGCATATAGAGGTTTATAATATAGAGGAGAATAGAACAGTTAAGCAGATTTCTATTCCAAATATAAAGGATTTTGTGGGAGATGAGATACCTGCCAGAGTTATGAGTACAGATGTAATAGATGGAAAATATCTACTGCTTAGTGATA
>Ga0256914_1002267_pt1 | contig 16273 bp, 12 predicted proteins | sample HulkmetaG_FD_191571 | JGI IMG/M metagenome (GOLD analysis project Ga0256914, IMG submission 191571) | Hydrothermal chimney microbial communities from Main Endeavour vent field at the Juan de Fuca Ridge, Pacific Ocean - Hulk | ecosystem: Environmental > Aquatic > Marine > Hydrothermal vents ... | reverse complement strand
CCTCGCCGTCCCGGCGCGCGCGCAGGACGGTGCGACCCACGCCGGGTGCGACGCCCTCGCGTGCGTCGAGTCGTCGGCCGAGATGGACTGTCCCGTGCGGTGGGTCTCGCTCCCCGTCGGGCAGCCCGCCCAGCCGATCCTGACCGCCGAGGACCTGGCCGCGGCGATCCCGCACGCGGTGCGCGTCACCAAGAAGTCCCCCTGGGACGACGGCGTGTGCGAGTCCTACACGTGGGACCCGGTCACGGGAACCTGCACGGGCGAGCCCGCCGGCTGCCTCGTTCCCGAGCCGGGAGCGCTGGATTGCGGCAGCAACTGCTTCTGCGTCAACCCGGGGGATGGGTTCGAGGTCGAGCAGTCTCCGCCGGTTCCGTGGCAGCTCTATGGGACCGACGGACCGGTCGAGTGGAAGTTGCAACCGAACCGGTTCTACCTGGTCTCGGTGCCGATCGGGGTGAAGGGCCTGCGAGCCCACCACCTGTTCAAGGCGTTCGACGAGTGCACGATCGACCGCGTCAGCCGACTCGCCTGCGACGGCACGATGATCGACTGGGCGCCCGGGATGGGGCCGGAGAACGACTTCGCGCTCGTCCCCGGCGAGGCGTACGGCGTGTGGACCGCCGACGTCGACTGCGTCGCACGGGGCCGGCTTGCACCCCGGCCGACGCACGTTCCTGGCGGGTGCAACGGCTCGGAGTTCATTGTTCGGGGCGAGGGGACCGGTGGCGGTTACTCGTGGGGGGTCGACACGTTCTACGACCTGCCCTACGGCGGCATGGACGATCCCGAGGCCGAGGATCCGAACGCCCCGGGTGCAGGGCCCGGAGCGACCGCGGCCGAGGAAGTGCTGGCCCTCGTCCGGGACATCAATGCACGGGAACAGGAGGACGTCGCCGCCCAGGTGGATCGGTCCACGGAAGAAGGGGATCGCCTGTGCGTGCTCGGCCGGCCCCGACATCCGGTGTTGTGGATCGCGCCGTTCGGCCTGCCGTCGCGGGAGGGGTGCGATGTCAACGACCGCGGGCCATGCGACCTCGAGGGAGCCTCGATCGAGCTGGCCCCGTTCGCCGCGCCCGTCGTCTGGCTCGACCGGGAGCTCGTGCACTGGACGGACACGGCCGACCTGTACGACGTGATCTACGGGAGGATGCTGCCGCTCCGGATGGGCGAGGGGTTCCAGGGGGCGACGGAGGGTTGCCTCGTCGAGGACACGCGGGAGCTCGAGGTTCCCCACGACTGGCTCGAGCCCGAGCCCGGCGAGGACGCCTACTGGTTCCTCGTGCGCGCCGCGAACGCCTGGAACGTCGGGTTCTACGACCAGGATGCCGAGGCAGGACTCGTCGCGCCGCGGGACCCGGGGATCCAGGCTTCCGGGAACGACTGCCCGTAGGAACATCCGGTGGTACCCGCGGGGATCGGCGGCGGCGGCCGGTCCCCGCGGGCCCTGCCGCGTCGGCGGCGCCGGGAGGCCGAGTGGGTTTCCTGTAGGGGTCGCCGGGAGGCGACCCGGGCGGCGCGAAGCGCCGCGCATCACATGGCGAACGCGGATCACGGCACCGTGCGCGCCCTCCACCTTCGGGTGGCCTCCCGGCCGCCCCTACAAGAAACCCCCACGGAAACCCCACGGGACCCCCCGGAACGCGCGACGCGGGTTCCCGCATGGGCCACGGGCAGGCGACCGGCGTTTCTTGTAGGGGTCGCCGGGAGGCGACCCGGGCGGCGCGAAGCGCCGCGCATCGGGGGCGCCCGGGGCCGGCCTACGCGAGCTCGATCCGGAAGAGGACCTGGCCGGACTTCACCTCGGACCCGTCGGTCGCGAGCACCTCCCGCACGATGCCGCGCTCGTGCCCCTGGGGCGGCTCGAACGCGACCGGCGAGAAGCACTTCATCACCTCGACGAGGCAGAGGGTGTCGCCCCGCTTCACCTCCTGTCCCACCTCGACGTAGGGAGGGCTGTCCGGGCTGGGCCGCCGGTAGAAGGTGCCGTGGGAGGGCGCACGCACGGGCCACCCGGCCGCCTCGGCCGCGGCAGGGCCGCCGGTGGTCACCTCGTCCCCTTCGCCCGCGCGGACCGGGACGAGCGTGGCGAGGAGCCGGCCGTGCTCGCAGCGGGCCCACGGGTCCTCGAACTCCAGCTCGCCGACGGCGCCGCGCACCCCTTCCGGGAGGACGAGGGCGTACCAGCGTTCCTCGCGCCCGAGGGTCCCGAGGACGGATCCCGGGACCAGGACCTCGCCGGGAAGCCGCTCGAGGTGCACGACGGCGGGACCCGGGCAGCGCAGCTCGAAGGAGCCGTCGTCCTTCCGCGCGGCGATCGCCTCGATGGTCGGTCGGCCCATGGTTTCCCCTCCTCAGCGCGGTTCGTCGGCCAGCACGACCAGGTCGTGCAGGGTCCAGATCCGCCGGTTGCGAATCGTGCGGTAGCCGATCGACTGGTACGCCATCTCGGCGAACGCCTCGAGCCAGCGCCGCAGCTCGTCCATCCGCACGACCTCGTCCACGTCCATCTGGGAGGCCGCCCTGTGCGGATCCATGTCGGCGGTGATCCGGTCCTCGACCTCCTGCATCGCCCGGCGGATCTTCTCGCGTTCCTCCTCCGTGTCGGCGACGACGTTGAAGTTGTCGTCGAGCTTCGTCCGGAACGCGCCGATGGCGAGGGTCCGCCCCTCCATCACCGCGAGCCGGGTGATCGGCGTCGCGAGCTGGAGGATCGGGTCGTAGGGAAGCCCGCACTCCGCGTAGTAGCCGGCGCCCGACGCCTTCCTCAGGAGGACCGTGATCGTCGGCACGGTGTGGGTCGAGTTCGTGTAGATCAGGGAGGAGCCGTAGCCGAGCAGGCCCTTCTTCTCGGCCTCCGGGCCGATGTCGAACCCGGAGATGTCCTGCAGCCAGACCAGGGGAATCCCGTCCTCGTTGCAGGCCCGGGCGAACTGGCTGATCTTGGCGATCCCCTCCCGGTAGAGGATCCCGCCGGGCCGCTTCTCCCCGGCGAGCTCCGGGTGGTCGGTCAGCTCCGGGTTGTTCGCGATGAACCCGAGGGGAAGACCGGAGACCAGCCCGACGCCGCAGATCATCTCCCGGCCGACACCGGGAAAGACCTCGCGGAACAGGGAGTCGTCGACCAGCCGGGCCAGCACCTGGCGCATGTCGTAGGTGTGCCGGTAGTCCGGGGGGAAGATCCCCGGCAGCTCGCCCGGGTCGAAGCGGGGCGGCGCCGGCTCGGCGTCGAGGCGGTAGTAGTCGACCGCCGGGGTCGGCAGCTTGCGGACGTCGGCCCGGATCCGGTCGATCAGCGTGCGGTCGTCCGGGACGCGGAAGTCGGCGCACGCGCTCAGGTGGACGTGGACGTCCGGCCCGCCGATGTCGAGCGAGGTGATCTTCTGGCTCTTGCCCCCCTTCACCAGGGCGGCACCCGCGATCACCATGTACGCCTGCTCGGTCATGTAGACGACGTCCGAGATGATCGGCATGTAGCCGCCGCCGGCGATGCAGTCCCCGAAGACGCCGGCGACCTGGGGCACCCCGGCCGCCGACAGCTTCGAGTTCATCTTGAAGATCGCGCCGGCGCCGGTGCGGCCGGGGAACGTCTTCGCCTGCTCGGGCAGGTAGAGGCCCGAGGAGTCGACCAGGTAGATCACCGGGATTCGCAGGCGGAGGGCCATCTCCTGCGCCCGCTCGATCTTCTCCGGCGTGCGCGGCCACCAGGAGCCGGAGGCGACGGTGTTGTCGTTGGCGATCACCATCGTCCAGCGGCCCTCGACCCGGCAGAACGCCGTGACGACGCCGGCCCCCGGGGAGGGGCGCTGCTTCGAGCCGAACGGGAAGAGCAGGCCGTCGTTGACCAGGGTGCCGACCGGGAGGACCTCGGTGCCCGGGTCGACGAGCAGCTCGATCCGCTCCCAGGTGGTCAGCTTTCCCTTCCTGTGCACCCGGGCGACGTACTCCTCGCCCCAGCCGGCACGGACCGCGGCGCGGCGTTCCTCGAGGCGCTGCTCGAGGGGGCGCATCGCGGCGCGGTTCCGCTCGAGGAGCTCCCGGGGCAGGTGGCTGCCGATCGGGTGGAGGGCGATGCGGGCCATCTCGTCAGTCCTCCGTGCCGGCGGCGGCGTCTCCGCCGAGGTCGAGCCCGGCGACGAGGCCGGTGTCGTAGGTCCCGGCCCGGAAGTCCGGGTGGTCGAGGATCCGCAGGTGGGCCGGGATCGTCGTCGGCACCCCCTCCACCCGGGCGGCGGCGAGGCAGTTCCGCAGCGTGTCGATCGCGGCCTGGCGGTCGTCGCCCCGGGCGATCACCTTGGCGACCAGGGAGTCGTAGAAGGGCGGCACCTCGGCCGGGGTGGCGAGGACGTGCGTGTCGACGCGGATCGTCCCGGGCCCCCGGTCCGCCGGGAAGTCGAAGCGCGTGATCGTTCCCGGGCCGGGCTGGAAGTCCCGCGCCGGGTCCTCGGCGTTGATCCGGGCCTCGACCGCGTGGCCGGACCAGGAGATCTCCTCCTGGCGAAGGGAGAGGTGCTCGCCGGCGGCGACCCGGAGCTGGTGCTCGACCAGGTCGATGCCGGTGATCTCCTCGGTGACCGGGTGTTCCACCTGGAGCCGCGTGTTCATCTCCATGAAGTAGAGGGATCCGTCCGGCCCCCGGAGGAACTCCATCGTGCCGGCGCCGACGTAGCCGAGGGCGGCGACCGCCCGGGCGACCTTCGCGCCGAACTCCCGGCGCTGCTCGTCGTCGAGGGCAGGGCTCGGCGCCTCCTCGACCAGCTTCTGGTGCCGGCGCTGGACCGAGCACTCGCGCTCTCCCAGGTGGACGGCCGCTCCGAACGTGTCGCCGAGCACCTGGAACTCGATGTGCCGGCCGTGCTCGATGAACTTCTCCATGTAGAGGCCGGGGTTGCCGAACGAGGCCTCCGCCTCCCGGCTCGCCTCGGTGAAGGCGGCCTCGAGCTCCCCCGGCTGCCGGACGATACGCATCCCCTTGCCGCCCCCGCCGGCGGTCGCCTTGAGGAGCACCGGGTAGCCGATGTCGTCCGCGAGTCGCTTCGCTTCCCCGACGTCCGCGACCAGCCCGTCGGAGCCCGGGATCGTCGGCAGGCCGGCCCGCGCCATCGTCTCCCGGGCGAGGGCCTTGTCGCCCATCATCCGGATCGCCCCCGGCGTCGGGCCGACCCAGGCGATCCGGAGCTGGCGTACCCGGGCGGCGAACAGGGCGTTCTCCGCCAGGAACCCCCAGCCGGGGTGGATCGCCTGGACCTCGGCCTGGACCGCCGCCTGCAGCACGGCGGACTGGTCGAGGTAGGAACGGCCGGGGTGGGAGGGACCGAGGCAGATCGCCTCGTCGAACGCCTCGAGCCAGGGGGCCCCGGCGTCCGCCTCCGAGTGAACGGCGACGGGGGAGACGCCGAGCCTGCGGCAGGTCCGGGCGATCCGGACGGCGACCTCCCCGCGGTTGGCGACGAGCAGCTTCCTGAACATGCCGCGGATTATAGGGCCGGGGGGGACGGGGGGCCGCCGCGGTCTCGCGGAAAGCCCCCGGGCGAAGGACAATGGACCGGCGCGGCCGGGACCGGCCGGCCCATGGAGGAGCGACGATGCGCGGAGATCGACGGACGGCGGTGAACGCCGACCGGTGGCCGCTCGGCCCCGTGGTGGCGGTCCTTCTCGGGATGGCGCTCCCGGTGGCGCTCGCGGGCCCGCCGGCACCCCCGGTTCCGCCGTGCGACCCGGTGGGCCAGCGGCTCGACGCGCTGGAGAGGCGGGTGGAGGGGCTCGAGTACACGCTCGACCGGCTGCTCAAGAAGGTCGACGACGTGCTGTGGTTCGAGCGGGTCGGGGACGTCGCCGAGATCGACAAGGTGTTCATCCCGACGGTGCCGAACCCCCGGGCCGAGGAGACCTACGGGATCGCCAACGAGCGGCACCCCTTCAAGATGTGGGCCTACGTCTTCACTCCCCGGGACCGGAAGCCGGGAGAGAGGCTGCCGCTCCTGCTGTTCCCCCACGGGGGCGTCCACGGGGACTTCACGACCTACTACACCCACGTCGTGCGGGAGCTGATGGCGGAGGGCTACGTCGTCGTCGCCCCGGAGTACCGGGGCTCGACGGGGTACGGGCGCGAGTACCAGGAGTCGATCGACTACGGTGGGCTCGAGGTGGACGACGTCATCGCGGCCCGGGACTGGGCCGTCCGGACGCTGCCCCAGGTGGACGGCAAACGGGTCGGGATCCTCGGCTGGTCCCACGGCGGCCTGATCGCCCTGATGGCGGCGTTCGACCATCCCGACAAGTTCCTCTGTGCCTACGCCGGGGTGCCGGTCTCGGACCTGCTCGCCCGGATGGGTTACCAGACCGACGACTACCGGGCCCTCTACTCGGCCCCCTACCACATCGGGAAGACCGCCCACGAGGACGTCGACGAGTACCGGCGCCGGTCCCCCTGCTGGAACGCCGAGAAGCTGCGGATCCCCCTCTTGATCCACGCGAACACCAACGACCGGGACGTCCACGTCGTCGAGGTGGAGCACCTGGTCCAGGCGCTGAAGGCGGCGGGGAAGGACTTCGAGTACCGGATCTACCGGGACGCTCCCGGGGGGCACAGCTTCAACCGGATGGACACCCTGCTCGCCCGGGAGTCCCGGAAGGAGATCCGGGACTTCCTCGCCCGCTACCTCCACCCGCCCCGGCGCTGACGGGATCCCGCGGCCCGTGCGGGGGCGGCGCGCCCCCCCGTGCGGGCGTATTCTTCGATGGGGCACGGGTGCGGGGCGCGGAAGGACGGCGATTTCATGGGACGTATCGAGCTTCACCCGGTCCTCCGCGGTGTCTTCCTGCTCCTGCTGCTCGCGGCCCCGCTGCCCGGGAGGGCCGCGACGTACCTGCGGGTCGACCAGGTCGGCTGGCTTCCGGGCGAGACGAAGATCGCGCTGGCGCTGGCCGACGAGAACCTGGCCGGGGAGCCGTTCCTCGTGCGGGACGTTGCCACCGGCGAGACGGCCCTCACGGGATCGGTCGGGGCGGACCGGGGGCCGTACGGGAGCTTCTCCCACGTCTTCGAGCTGGACCTGGCCTCGCTCGCCGGCCCCGGAGAATACGAGATCGTTCTCGGAGACCCGGAGGCTCCCCGGGCCGTCTCGCCACCGTTCCGCGTGGCGGCCGATGCGCTCGCCCACGTCGTCCCGGTCAGCCTCCGCTTCTTCGAGGTCCAGCGGTGCGGCGACACGTCTCCGCGAATGCACGGCCCCTGTCACCTCAACCATGCCATCGCCGACGGCGGTCCCCGGGACGGCCAGCCGGTGAACCTCCAGGGGGGCTGGCACGATGCCGGGGACTACCTCCTGTTCACCGGGGAGGAGGCGGCGACGACGCTGCTGCTCCTCGTGGCCTTCGACGAGCACCCGGGGGCCTTCTCCGACGCGGATGGGGACGGGATCCCGGAGGTACTCGAGGAGGCGCGGATCGGCGTCGACTGGCTGCTCCGGGCGTGGGACGGCGAAGCGGGGGCGTTCTACTTCCAGCTCGGAGACGAGTCCGACCACGGCGAGTGGCGCATGCCGGAGGGGGACGACGCGAGCGACGACCCGCGCCTCCGGCACCGCACGGCCTGGGCGTGCCGCAGCGGGAAGGGGGCGAACGTGGCCGGGCGCGCGGCCGGGGCCCTGGCCCTCGCCGCCGGCATCTTCGGTCGCGAGGGAGAACCATGGTACGACCCGGCCCTCGCCGACCGGGCCCGCCAGGCGGCGATCGACCTCTACCGGTGGGGCTCGGAACGGAAGGCCGTTCAGCGGAAGACGTTCGACGGGTACGAGGACACGTGGAAGGACGACCTCGGGGTCGGGGCGACCGAGCTGTGGATCCTGACCGGGGAGGCGTCCTGGCACGACGAGGCCCTGCGATGGGCCCGGGAGATGGGACACGCCTGGTCCTTCTCCGCCGGGTCCCTTCACGCCGTGGCCCAGGCGCGCCTCGGGGGCCACGATCCCGGTTACCGGGACGAGGCGACCGACTGGCTCGCGGAAGAGCTCGACAACTACGAGGATCTCTCGGCCCGCCACCCGTTCCGCGAGGCTCTCTCCGAGCCGTGGTGGGGATGCGGGGTCGACCTTGCCGGGGCCGGCCTGCTCGCCCTGTGGCACGAGCGTCTTTCCGGGAGCTCCCGGTACCGGGACCTCGCCCGGCGGCAACGGGATTACCTCCTCGGGCGCAACCCGTGGGGAGTGTCGTTCGTGAACGGTGCCGGGAGCACGTGGCCCCGTCATCCGCACCACCAGGTCGCCGACCCGGCCCTCAACCCGGGCCAGCCGGAACTCGTGGGGTACTGGACCGAGGGGCCGGTCACCCGGCGGGAGTTCGAGGACCAGGACATCACCCTGGACGGGCCGGATCCGTATGCCCCGTTCCAGTCGGACTACGCGGTCTGGCACGACGACCGGGCCGACTACGTGACGAACGAGCCGACGATCTTCATGAACGCGGCCGGGATCGCCCTTCTCGCCGCCTTCGAGCCGCCCCCGGGTTGCGCGGGGGCGCTCGCGGCGGAGACGGTTCCCGGCGAGGCGACCGGCCTCCTGGTTTCCGGAGATGCTCCCTCCCGGCTCACGTGGGAGCCGGCCCCCGGGGCCGACCAGTACGACGTCACCCGGGGGCGGGCGTCGGTCCTCGCCTCCGGGGACCTCGGGGAGTGCCGGGAGGACCCGCGCCCCGCGGACCTGGTCTTCGAGGACCCGGACCGCCCGCCGGTCGGGGAGGCATTCACGTGGCTGGTCCGGGGGGTCTCCCTCGCCTGCTACCGGGGCGGCAGCCTCGGGCGGGACTCGGCCGGGCGGGAGCGGACGAACGCGAACCCGGGTGCCTGCCCCTGAGTTGTGCGGGCGGACGGCTCGCCGTACACGAAAGGCATGCGTCGCCTCCCACTCCAGGCACTCCTTTCGCTCCTCGCCGGCCTTTCCGCCTTCCTCCTGGCCGGCGGGACGGGCACGCGCGCCGCGGACCCGCCGAGCCCGACCACCGGGCCCGCGGCGCGTCCTGCCCCTTCCACGCCCCGGGTGATCACCAACGACGACCTGCCGCGGCACCCGCGGATCAGCGTTCTCGGGCGGGCCGGCGCGCCGGCCGGGACCTGGATCGACGCCGGTGACGGTGCATGGATGGCCCCTCCGCCGACGGTCGTCTACGGGGGCATGGCCTCGGCGACCGGGGTCACGGCGGGGACCGTGGTCGTCCGGGCGGCGGGCGAGGATCACCGCCGCCGCCGCGAGGCGCTGGCCGAGCCCGGGTGGAGCACGTGGAGCGGTTGGACCTGCGGGACGCGCTGCGGATGGCCCTGGTGCGTCGTGCGGAAGGAACCCGGCGAGGGTGGTTCGACGGAGGGGGATGCCGGTGGCACGGTCCACCCGCACCTGCTGCCAGGCATGGCCCCGGTGGAGCACGACCGGGGCGTGGGGAGGGGAGATCCGCCGGGCGGGTACGTCGGCCGGTCGTCCCGGCACCTGGGCCCCGCGGGCCCGGTTCCCCGCACGATCCGGGGGCGGCCGATCCGCCGCCACCGGCCGGTCACGAGCCGCCACCGCCCGCCCGCCCGCCGCTCCCCCTGACGCATCACCCCTGGATCACGTGCGGGCGGCCTGCCGGTCCCCCCTGCAGTCCCCATCGAAACCCCCGTGACGCGCATCGCGCAGGGGTCACCGGGGGGCGATGCGGGTTTCCTCTTGGGGTCGCCGGCAGGCGACCCGGGCGGCGCGAAGCGCCGCGCTCCCCTGCCCGTTTCCCGCGGCGCCGTGTTGCCCGCGGCGAGCGGCCGGAAGTATGGTTCCCGGGGGCCGGTGATCGCGGGCGGGGCGCGCTGGGCCGGCCCGGGGAGCCCGATGCTCAAGGCGCTGCTGTTCTCTTTCCTCCCGAGCTTCGTCAAGACCTGGTGGCTGCGGCGCCGCGGCGTCGACGTCGGGCCGGGGGTGCACATCGGGTTCGGGATGGTGCTTCACGGGAAGATCCGCCGGATCGGCGACCACGCGCGGCTCGGGCCGCTCTCCGTGGTGATCGCGGACGAGATCGAGATCGGGCGCTGGGTCCGGTTCCACCCCCTCACCCTGATGCGGGCGGGAAGGGTGACCCTCAAGGACTACTCGAAGATCGGCTCCCTGACGATCGTCAACGGCAAGGAACCGTTCTTCCCACGGTCGGAGATCTCGGTCGGGGTGAACTCGTACATCTGTCCCCTCTGCTGGATCGACTGCGGGCAGAAGGTGATCATCGGCGACGACGTCAGCATCGGGGGGGCGACTCACATCTTCACCCACGGCTCGTTCCTGCCGTACCTCGAGGGGTTCCCGTTCCAGACCGGGGACGTCGTCATCGGCGACCGGGTCTACATCCCGTGGCGGGTCTTCATCATGCCGGGCACGAGGATCGGCGACGACGTGATCATCGGCGCGAAGGCGCTTCTCCGGGGGGAGTTCCCGGACAACTGCATGGCGGTCGGGATCCCGGCAAAAATCATCAAGCAGCCGTACCGGCAACCGGTGACGGACGAGGAGCGCCTCCGGCGGCTCGGCGAGATCTTCGACCGGATGCTCGAGGTAGCGAAGGAGCTCGGGATCCGGCTGGACGTGGTCGAGCGGACGGAGACCCGCTTCCACGCGCGCTGGAAGCCGGGGGAGCCGGGGAGCGCGACCCTCTTCTTCGACCTGGATCCCGCCGCGACCTGCCCGGGGGAGCGGTGCCTGCGGATCTACCTGGACGAGGAGTCGTTCCCGGAGCGGGGCTCGTTCTTCAACGCGCGGACGCGCCGCTTCCGCTTCGAGGGCCCGGAGAAGGACCTCGGGCGGATGGTCCGGCGGATCTTCAGCTACTTCGGCGTTCGCGGGATGCCCGCGTGAGGCGATCTCGATGAGGAGCGGCATGGCGGGCCGGCGGCCCGGCGTCGGCTACCCGGAGGAACCGACGAGCCCCGAGCTGGCGCTCGACCTGCCCGCCGGGAAGCGCTGGGCGCTCGTCCTCAGCCACGACGTGGACCACCTGGGGCTCCGGGACCACGTCGTCGACGGGTTCCTGCTCCGCCAGGGCTGGAACGCCGTCCGGCAGAACCTCGCCCGGGGCCGGTTTCGCCCGCTGCGGTGCCTGGACCAGTGGATCGGTCTCGGCCTCGCCTGCGTGGGCATCGACCGGTGGGACGTGATCGGGGACCTCCTCGAGGAGGAACGCCGGGCGGGCGTGCCGAGCACCTGGTTCTTCGCGATGCGCCCCGGTCTCGGGATCGCCTACCGGCCGGGACGGGCGGCCCCGGTGATCCGCGAGCTGGCCGCGGCCGGGCGGGAGATCGGCCTGCACGGGCAGACCCCGGACGACGCCGAGGGCCTCGCTGCCGAGCTCCGGGAGCTCGGGAAGATCGCCGGCCGGGCGATCGCCGGGGTGCGGATGCACTACCTGCGCCTGACGCGGGAGGTGCTCGACGGGCTCGAGGCGGCGGGGGGGCGGTACGACTCGACGGTGATGGACCGGACCCACCTCGACCCGGAGACCCATCCGCTCGCGCAGCCCCGCCGCCTGCGGGGCCGGCTCGTCGAGGTCCCGCTCCACGTGATGGACTCGACCCTCTTCTCGGTGACCGGGCTGGGGCTCGACGGCGACGAGGCGATCGAGTGGGTTCGCCGGGTCGCGGACCGGGCCCGCGACCTCGGCCGGGCGGTCGTCGTCAACCTCCACCCGAACTACTTCTCCCGCCAGACTCCCGAGGTCCGGGAGTGGTACCGGCGGCTGCTCGGGGAGCTGACCCGCCGGTCGGACGTCCACGTGACCGACCTCTCCGGCCTCCTGGAACTGCTCCGGGATCCCTGACGGTCCTCAGCCCTTGCGGGCGGTGTCCTCGAGGAAGGCCGCGATCCGCTCGAGGTTGCGATCGTAGTCGAGCTGCTCGCGCACCAGGTCGCGGGCGGCCTCGACGCCGCGGACGATTCGCTCCCGGTCGGCGGCCAGCGCCGCGAGGTGGTCCGCGAGCCGGGCCGCGTCACCCACCGGGAAGAAGAGCCCGGTCTTCCCTTCCTCGAGGAAGGCCCGGTTCGCCGGGATGTCGGAGACCACCGGGAAGAGCCCGACGGCGAGCGCCTCGAACAGGGCGGCCGAGGCGCCGTCGGTCGACGACGTGCTCACGTAGACGTCCGCCGCCGCCATCGCCGCCGGGACCCGTGCGGGGGGGATCTTCCCGGGGAAGTCCACGCGGTCTCCCACGCCGCCCTCGCGGACGATCGTCTCGATCCGTTCCCGGTCCGGTCCCCACCCGGCAAGGGTTGCCTCGAAGGCGACCCCTCGCCGGCCGAGGTCCACGAGGGCCTCCGCCAGGGTCTCCACCCGGTAGAGCGGCTTGAAGAGCCGGATGGAGAAGATGCGCAGTGGACGCGCCGGATCGGCGGACGGGGGCCGGTACGCGAACTCCTCGAGGTCGACCCCCCGCGGTCGGACGAGGATCCGTTCCCGGGGAAACCCGAGATCGGAGAGCCGGTCGGCCACGTGGGGCGCCCAGCAGAGCATTCCCGAGCACCGTCCGAGGGCGAGGGCGAGGACGACACGGTTGACGACGCGGCGGAGAGGCGGATCGAAGGCGTCGACGAGGACGTCCCCGCCCGCGGCGGCCCCCACGTACGGGCGCATGCCGGACAGCGCGGCGACCAGGCCGTAGCTGGTCATGTAGTAGGCGAGCCCCACGTCGGGACGGAGCTCGGCCACCAGGCGGCGGGCACGGAGCGCGGCGGCCAGGAGGACGGCGGGGGAGGTCGCGCCGTCGGTCGGGTTCGAGACGAGGGGAACCGTGATCTCCCGGACCTCGACCGGGACGCGGTGCATCGAGGCGAGGGTCACCTCGTGGCCCATCTCCCGGAACCGGAGCGCCCACCGGGTGACGTGCCAGGACGAGGCCGGGCCGAGGAAGAGGATTCGCATCGCGGCGAAGCTACGTCCTTCCGTGCCCGCGGCGCAACGGGTGCGGGCTCCTGTACGATGGCCGCGGGAGGTGCGACGGATGAAGGTCGGTCCCGACGGCAGGCCGCGCTGCGGGTGGGTGACGGACGATCCCCTCTACCTGCGCTACCACGACGAGGAGTGGGGCGTCCCGGTCCGGGACGACCGAAGGCTCTTCGAGTTCCTCGTGCTGGAGACCTTCCAGGCGGGGCTCTCGTGGCTGACGATCCTCCGGAAGCGGGAGGCGTTCCGGCGGGCGTTCGCCGGGTTCGATCCCGAGCGGGTGGCGCGGTTCGGGGAGCGGCGGGTCGCGCGGCTGATGGAGGACGCCTCGATCGTACGCAACCGGAGAAAGATCGAGGCCGCGATCGCGAACGCGAGGGCGTTTCTCGACGTCCGGGACGCGGAGGGATCATTCGCCGGGTGGATGTGGCGCTTCGTCGACGGGGCCCCGATCGTGAACCACTGGCGCCGGGACGAGGACGTGCCCGCGGAGACGGCCCTTTCGCGGAAGATCAGCCGGGAGTTGCGGGCCCGCGGGTTCCGGTTCGTCGGTCCGGTCGTCGTCTACGCCCACATGCAGGCGACCGGCATGGTGATGGACCACGTCGTGCCCTGCTTCCGGTACCGGGAGCTGGTCGAGGTCGTCGAGCGCGACCGAGTCAGTTGACGAGCGGGGCGCCGGGCACCGCCGCGACGTTGCCCGGGCGTCCGGCAACGACGTCGAGGTGGACCTCTCCGCCGGGCCGGATCGAGCAGGTGGCGGGAGAGGCGTCCAGGTCGTCGTCGCCGAGGACCAGCCGGTAACGGCCCGGGGCGGGGAAGGCCACCGGCAGGTGGAACGATTTCACCCCGGCCGGGAGTTCGGCCTCCAGGGTATCGACGAGGTGCCCCTCGTCGTCGAGCAGGCGGACGCGGATGCCGAGCCGGCGAACGCCGAGGAGCGGCTTCACCGGCCGATTGAGCTCGACGTCGAGGATGCCGCTGAGCCCGGCCACCTTCGCCGTGACGCGAACGGTCCGGGACGTGCCGAGGCCGAACCGTGTTGCCCGGACCCGGAAGGTCGTCGTGGCCTGGAAGGTCGGGGCGGAGACGAGGCGGCAGGGGACGGGAGCGGGAGGGGCAGCAGGGGCGACCGGACCGGCGACGGAGGCCAGCGCGAGGAGGAGGCAGATCCTGGCGGGCGTGCGCATCGGGCAGGTCCTCTCCTGGGCGTCGATCCGGAAAGCAAGAACCGGACCAGCTTCCGGTCGCGTTCGCACCCTCCCGGGCCGTTGCGTTCCCGGGGTGGGCACCTTCCCGCCGCGGACGACATCCGGGGCAGAGTTTCGATATCGTACCACCCTGTGCCGGGAACGCGCGCGCTTCCCGGTTTCCCGGAGCCCGACATGCGGCATCGACACGGCGGCGTCATTCTCCTGGTTTTCGTGTTCCTGCTGGTCTCCGGTGGATGCCGGAAGGGGCTGCCCGCCGCCCCGGAGGGGGTCGTCCTCTTCTCGCGGGAGTGGTGGAGGCCGATCTGGCTGGAGGACGTTCCGTCCGCCGGGGAGGTCGGCCGTCCGGTGCGCCTCGCCGCCGCCCGGGGCGAGTTCGAGCCGGCGAGCGTCGGGGTCTTCGCGCCCCGCGTTCTCGCCGGTGTCGAGCTGGTCGCCTCGGACCTCGCCGGCCCGGGCGGCGCCGTGCTGCCGTCCGACCGGGTCGTCGAGATCCGCGTCACCCGCTACATCGAGCCGCTCCGCCGCTGGCCCCGGCTCGCGGAGCATCCCCGTCATCCCGGGTGGCTCGATCCCCCGGGACCGGTGGACGTGCCGGCGGGTGGCTGCCGGCAGTTCTGGGTGACGGTTCACGTGCCGGAGGACGCGCCCGCCGGGCTCTTCCGCGGCGAGCTGAGCCTGCGGACGGGAGGGGAGGTGCTGGCCCGCCTGCCCCTCGAGGTGACCGTGCGCCCGTTCGTGCTCGACCCGGTGCCCGCGGCCGTCTTCCTCCACGGAGACGACTGGCCCCGCGGCGGCGAGACGTTCGCCGACTCGCGGGAGCACGGGATGACGACGGTCTGCGTCAGTCCCGGCTGGGCGAAGCGGGAGGTTCCCCGGATCGAGGGGGAGCGGGTCACGTTCCCCGGTGACTTTCGCGAGGTCCGGGAGACGGTGCGGCGCGCCCGCGCGGCCGGGCTGGCCCTGCGGCAGCCGGTCTGCGTGATGACGTACCAGCACTTCGTGACCTCGGTTCCCGCGGCCCTCCGGCGGGCGGGAATCGTCTCTCCGCTCGGGGAGCTGAAGCGGCTCGACTTCAACGCCGGCTACCGGGCGTTCTTCGCGGACCGGGAACCGGTGACCGGCGTTCCCCACCAGAAGGGGGAGTACTGGCCCGTGCCGGACCCGCGGGCGTACCCGGAGACCCGGTACGGCCGGCGGGCGTACGGGGCCTGGGTTGCCGCCCTCGCGCGCCTCGGCGAGATCGCCCGGGAGGAGGACTGGCCCGGGGCCTTCTACTGGCTGATCGACGAACCGCACCACTCGCGGGGCGCCATGCGGCTCGCGATCACGATGCTGCGGGCCGCCGAGGAGGCCCGGGTCGACGCGATGATCACCTGCAACGAGCCGACGGTTTCCGAGCCGGACCCCGAGAAGTGGTGGTTTCCCCCGGTCGCCGACGAGCCCGCCCTGCTGCTCGAACCGGAGCTGGACACCCGCTGCTACGTCAACCGCTACCTGGGCCCGGAGACCGCGGAGCGGACCCGGGAGGCCGGGGACGTCTACGCCACCTACGTGAACGTCTACGGGAACCGCCCGCTGCCGACCCGGGTGCTCTCCGGGTTCCTGCCGTGGCGGCTGGGGATCGAGCGGCTGATGTTCTGGACCCGGAAGTACGCCAGCGTCGAGAACCCGGACGGCTCGCGGAGCTTCCTCCGGGACTGGGAGGCGGCGCGGGAGGGGATCGACGACTGGCGCTACGCGGCGACCCTCGAGCGCCTGCTGCGCGAGGGGAGGGGCACGCCCGCGGCCCGGGAAGCGGCCCGCGAGATCCTCGCGGAGGTCCGGGAGGGGGTCGTCGTGAACCCGAGGGCGATCGGCTACGTCGACGGGGAGACCGGCGAGTGGGTGCCCGGCGGCGAGGCCGGTCCCCGCCGACTGCCGACCCTCGTCCGCCGGTGGCTGGGGCGGCGGCGTTACGGCCCCGGGTGGGCGGAGGGACGGGCCGACGAGCTCCGCGCCCGCCTCGCCGACGCGATCGCCCGCCTCTCGGGGCCGCCCCCGCGAGAGGAGCGGTAGAATCGAGGCCGTGGACGAGATGGAACGGCGTGCGGCCGTTCCGCGCCGCTGGCGCCCACCCGGGC
>Ga0256914_1002266_pt1 | contig 16286 bp, 15 predicted proteins | sample HulkmetaG_FD_191571 | JGI IMG/M metagenome (GOLD analysis project Ga0256914, IMG submission 191571) | Hydrothermal chimney microbial communities from Main Endeavour vent field at the Juan de Fuca Ridge, Pacific Ocean - Hulk | ecosystem: Environmental > Aquatic > Marine > Hydrothermal vents ... | reverse complement strand
TTGTAGCAGAATGTCCGCAGCAGTTTAGAACAAGGTGCCTGCGTTATGAAGCGGAACCGTTCGGCAAATTGACGAATCCGCGGCCCTTGAGTAAGATGCAGCGCCTTCGCCGGAGGCGGATTTCGGGGTATAGCGCAGTCTGGTAGCGCGCCTGCTTTGGGAGCAGGATGTCGGGAGTTCGAATCTCTCTACCCCGACCATATTCTCGGCAGGAAGGCCGGCCCGGCTCGTCCGGGCCGGCGGAACCTTTTCACTGCGCCCGTAGCTCATCTGGATAGAGCATCGGCCTTCTAAGCCGAGGGTAGCAGGTTCGAATCCTGCCGGGCGTGCCATGTTCCATGGTGGATGTAGCTCAGTTGGTAGAGTCCCGGATTGTGATTCCGGTCGTCGCGGGTTCGAGTCCCGTCATCCACCCCAGCTTTCAGACCGGCTTTACCAGCCGGTCTTCCTTTTTGGGCTTCTGGACAACCATGGACCGCATCGATGCTTCCGTCCTGCAGGCGCGTTTCGTAGCCCTGCGCGAGAACAAGCTGTTCGAAACCTTCGTCATCGGCGTCATCATCTTTTCGGCGCTGGTGATCGGCGCCAAGACCTACGACCTGAGTCCGGCCGCCCAGCAGGTGGTGATGGTGCTCGATACTGCCATCACCGTCTTTTTCGTGGTAGAGATCCTCGTCCGCTTCATCGCCGAGGGGAGCGTCCGCGCCTTTTTCCGAAGAGGCTGGAACGTTTTCGACTTTCTCATCGTGGTGGCCAGCCTGGTGCCGCTGGAGCAGGCGGAAACCGCGCTGCTGGGGCGGCTCCTGCGCGTCTTTCGGGTATTGCGCCTGGTCTCCCTCATTCCGGAGCTGAGGGTGTTGATTGCCGCTTTCCTTCGAGCATTGCCGCGCATGGGCTATGTGAGCCTGCTCATGTTCATCATCTTCTACATCTATGCTGCGGCCGGCAGCTTTTTCTTCAGTCGAATCAACCCGGAGTTGTGGGACAACATCACCATCTCCATGCTCACCCTGTTCCGGGTGGCCACTTTCGAGGACTGGACGGACGTCATGTACGAAACCATGTCGGTCTATCCCCTGAGCTGGCTTTACTACATCTCCTTCATTTTCGTGGTGGCCTTCGTCTTCCTCAACATGATGATCGGCATCGTGCTCGAGACCCTGCAGCGGGAGCACGAGCGGTTTTCCGTGGAGAAAGGGGAGGGGGAGGCCGCGGAAGTGCACCGCGTGGAGCAAAGAACCCAGGAGATGGCTGAGCGCCTTGTCCGCCTGGAAGAGAAGCTGGACCGGCTGCTGGTTGGAGGGCAGGCCGGGAGAAAAATAGAGTAGAATGACCTGATTTTTTGGCCAAACGCCTTCGAGAGAGATTGTTCAATGTTTAGAAAAAGCATGAAGATTGCCGGCTATGATGATGAAATCGCAAGGGCGATCGCAGACGAACAACGCCGCCAGGAGGAGCACATCGAGCTCATCGCCTCGGAGAACTACACCAGTCCCCGGGTGATGGAGGCACAGGGCTCGGTGCTTACCAACAAGTACGCCGAGGGCTATCCCCACAAGCGCTATTACGGCGGCTGCGAGAACGTGGACGTGGTAGAGCAGCTGGCCATCGACCGCGCCAAGGCGCTCTTCGGCGCCGACTATGCCAACGTCCAGCCTCACTCCGGCTCCCAGGCCAACGCCGCGGTCTACATGGCCCTGTGTGAGCCGGGTGATACTATCCTCGGCATGTCCCTGGCCCACGGCGGCCACCTCACCCACGGCGCCAGGCCCAACTTCTCTGGCAAGATCTACCATGCCGTGCAGTACGGCATCGACCCCGAGACCGGGAGAATCGACTACGACGAGGTGATGGCCCTGGCGAAGGAGCACCGGCCGAAGATGGTGGTGGCCGGCTTCTCGGCCTATTCGCAGGTGATCGACTGGCAGAAGTTCCGCGAGATCGCCGACGCCGTGGGCGCCTACCTTTTCGTGGACATGGCCCACGTGGCCGGGCTGGTGGCGGTGGGCGAGTACCCCAGCCCGGTGCAGATCGCCGATGTCACCACCACCACCACCCACAAGACCCTGCGTGGCCCGCGCGGCGGCCTGATCCTGGCCAGGGCCAACGAGGAGATCGAGAAGAAGCTCAACTCGGTGGTCTTCCCCGGTATCCAGGGCGGTCCCCTGATGCACGTCATTGCCGCCAAGGCGGTGGCTTTCAAGGAGGCCATGGAACCGGAGTTCAAGGTCTACCAGCAGCAGGTGAAGCGCAACGCGAAAGCCATGGCGAAGGTCTTCATGGAACGCGGCTACGACGTGGTCTCCGGTGGCACCGAGGACCACCTCTTCCTGGTGAGTTTCATCGAGGCGGGCCTCACCGGCAAGGACGTGGACGCCTGGCTGGGCGCCGCCAACATCACGGTGAACAAGAATGCCGTGCCCAACGATCCCCAGTCGCCCTTCGTCACCTCCGGCATCCGCGTGGGCACCCCGGCGGTGACCACCCGGGGGTTCGGCGAGGCCGAGTGCACCGATCTCGCCGGCTGGATGTGCGACGTCATCGACAGCCGCGGCGATGAAACGGTGATCGCCGAGGTGAAGGAGAAGGCGCTGGAGCTGTGCCGTCGCTTCCCGGTGTACGCCGACTGAACGTTCCATGCGCTGCCCCTTCTGCAACGCGCCGGACACCAAGGTGATCGATTCCCGTCCCGCCGGGGAGGGGGACCAGGTGCGCCGCCGGCGCGAGTGCCTGGAGTGCAAGGGGCGCTTCACCACCTACGAGCGGGTGGAGCTGAACATGCCGAAGGTGGTCAAGTCCGACGGTCGCACCGTGCCCTTCGACGAGATGAAGGTGAAGCTGGGCATGCTGCGCGCGCTGGAGAAGCGTCCCGTCACGCCGGAGCAGGTGGAAGCCGCGGTGGGGCGCATCACCCGCCGGCTCATGGCGCCGGGCGAGCCCGAGGTGGCATCCCGCTACATCGGCGACCTGGTGATGGAAGAGCTCAAGGCGCTGGACCAGGTGGCCTACGTGCGCTTCGCCTCCGTCTACCGCCAGTTCGAGGACGTGCAGGCCTTCCGCGAGGAGATCGAGCGGCTCGAGAACCAGCCCGATCCCGAGGCGCTGCGCAAGCAGCTCGACCTGCTCGGCAAGGAATGAGCTTCACGCAACAGGATTACCACCACATGGCCCGCGCCATCCGCCTGGCATGGCGCGGCCTCTACACCACCGATCCCAATCCCCGCGTGGGATGCGTCATCGTGCGTGACGGCGAGATCGTGGGTGAGGGCTGGCACCGCAGGGCAGGCGAGCCCCACGCCGAACGCATCGCCCTGGCCGCTGCCGGGGAGCGGGCCCGCAGGGCCACCGTCTATGTCACCCTGGAGCCCTGCAGCCACCACGGCCGCACCCCGCCCTGCGCCGATGCGCTGATCGAGGCCGGCGTCTCCCGGGTGGTGGCGGCCATGGAGGATCCCAATCCGCAGGTTTCGGGCCGGGGGCTGAAACGGTTGCGCGAGGCGGGCATCGAGGCCGAATCGGGCCTGCTGGAGGCCGAGGCGGAGAAGCTCAATCCCGGTTTTCTCAAGCGCATGCGCAAGGGGCTGCCCTGGGTGCGCTGCAAACTGGCCATGAGCCTGGACGGGCGCACCGCCATGGCCAGCGGCGAGAGTGTCTGGATCACTGGGGAAGATGCCCGACGGGACGTGCAGCGGCTGCGGGCGCGCAGTTCGGCCATCGTCACCGGCATCGGCACGGTGCTGGCCGACGATCCCTCCCTGAACGTGCGCCTGGCGCTGGAAGCGCTGCCCGGCGTCGAATCCCCCGGCTACCTGCGCCAGCCGGTGCGGGTGGTGCTCGACTCTTCCCTGCGCACGCCGGAGCGCGCGAAGATGCTGGGCCTTCCCGGTGAAACCTGGATCTTCCACGCCCATGGCAGCGAGGAGAAGGCGGCGCGCCTGGAGGCACGGGGCGCACGGCTCACCCGCTTCGAGCAGGGCATCGATCTCCTGCCGGTGATGGAGGAGCTGGCGCGGCGGGAGCGGAACGAGGTGCTCATCGAGGCTGGTCCCACCCTGGCCGGCGCCGCCCTGCGGGCAGGGATCATCGACGAGCTGGTGATCTACATGGCGCCCCACCTCATGGGCCACGGTGCACGGGGACTCTTCCACCTGCCGGGGCTGGAGCGCATGGATCAGCGGGTTCCACTGGAGATCAGCGATATTCGTGCGGTGGGAAAAGACTGGCGTATCACGGCCCGACCTGCCGGAGGCAGACCAGGCCAGGACAATCACATGGGCAGGGGCTTGGAGTTGCCTCGGAGCCCGGGATGAGGGGCCGGGAAGGGGGCTGTCGGGGACGCTGCGAGTACATCCCTGTACGCTCGGCCTCGGCCATCCCTGGCCTCGGACGCCCCGCCATCCCCCTTCCCGGCCCCTCACCCCGGGCGGAGCTGGTTCAAGGTGCCTTCACCGGTAACCCCGCCTTCCGCCAGCCGATGAAGCCGTCGGCATAGTTGACCACGTTGCGGTAGCCCATCTGCTGGAGGGTGAGCGCCGCCAGTGGGCTGCGGATGTTGGCGCCGCAGTAGACCACGATGGGCGTCTCCGCATCCAGGGCGTACTGCTGGATGCGGAACTCCAGCCAGCCCCGCGGAATCACCACGTTGCCCGGTGCGTCGATGGTGCCGTCCATCATGCGCACCTCGTCCGGTGTGCGCACGTCCACCAGCACCAGGTCGGGTTCACGTTGCAGCCGTTGTTGCAACCTGGCCGTGTCGATGCTGGTGACCCGTTTCTCGGCCGCCACCACCAGGTCGCGCCCCGTCTTCAGTGGCTCGTCCGCCAGGGCGGGAGCCAGCAGCAGTGCCAGCAGCAGTGCGAAAGCGGCGTCCTTCATTGCTCTTCCTCCGAGGTCAGTCCGTAGGGCGGCTCGCGCAGTTTCAGCGGCGGGCCGTTTTCGTCGCCGAGGCGCAGGTCGGCCGCCTCGAAGGCGGCGATCTCGGCCACCACCAGCGCTTCGCACCCTCCCTCCGGTGAGGGACGGACCGCCACCACGCGGCCCGCACCCTGGGCCGAGCGGCTCGAGGGTGAGAAGAGGGCGTCGCCCGGAGCGGGGCAGGTGCCGGTATCGATCCGCGCCAGGTACATGCGCCGCTTGAGCTGGCCCAGGTACCTCATACGCGCCACCACCTCCTGCCCGGTGTAGCACCCCTTGCTGAAGCTGACACCGCCGAGCAGATCCAGGTTGCACATCTGGGGCACGAAGGCCTCGGTGGTGGCGTCATGCACCGAGGGCAGGCCGGCGCGGATGTTCTGCAGCGGCCAGAAGTCGTCGTTCACCCGCTCCAGCCGATCAGCAGCTGCCTGGTGAAATGCAATCATCGAGTCCACATCGCCCGCCAGCTGCACCCTCGTCGGTTCGCCCGGAATCCGGATCAGTGTAAGAGCCCCCTGTTGCCGGCATGCGAAGGGCTCGGCAGGCAGGGTGGGAAACAGCTGCGCGCAGCAGGCGCCGGTGACGCCGGCCACCACCCGCTCGTCGCTGGCGTCGGCAAGCTCCACCTTCGATCGGAGCACGAACATCTGCAGCCGCTTCATTACCGATTCCAGCCGCTCCCGCGGTAGCTGGAGGTAGAGTGCGCCATCCTGTTCGAACACCAGGAACAGGGCCAGCATGCGACCCTTGGGCGTGCAGTGGGCGCTGAGCTGTGCCTGCTCCGGCGTCAGCCAGCGGATGTCGTTGGTGAGCTGTCCCTGGAGAAAGTCCCGGGCATCCTCTCCGGTGACCCGGATGAGGCCGTCGTCCAGGGCCGAGAAAGCGCATTCCGCCTCGGCGGCGCCCATGTCCGGGGCGTTTTCCTCGAGGTACTGGGTCCACTTGGGGTTCATGAGCGTTTTCTTCTTTCGGCAGCAGATGGATCCATTGTAGCGCCTCGCCGAAGGAAACTATTCCCCATGTTTACCCTCCAATTGCCGGAAACGGGTATCATTGGCCGCCCTTTGTCCGATCCCCTGCCCATCGTGTCCGAAAATAAGATCCAGACCGGCAGCCTGGTACTGTACAAGATCCGCCCCGCCATCGTAGAGAGCGTGGGCGAGAAGTACGAGATCCGCTTCGAGGACGGCAGGGTCAAGCGCGTGCGGCAGAAGGACATCCGACTGCTCCACCCGGGGCCGGCAAGGGGCTTCGACGAGGTGCTGGAAGGCCCGGAAGGAGACCCGCGGGAAGCCTGGGAGCTGCTCCAGGGCGAGGCCGTCTCCCTGGCTGAGCTGGCCGAGCTGGTCTACGGCGACTACACGCCGGCCGCCGCCTGGGCGGCCTGGCGGCTGCTGCAGGAGGATCTCTGGTTCGAGGGCTCCGTGAACGCCATCCGTGCCCGTGACGCGGAAACGGTGGCGCGCATCCGCGAGGAGCGCGAGCGCAAGATGCGCGAGGCCGAGGAGCAGGCCGCCTTCCTGGAGCGCTTGCAGCGGGGCGAGTTGGTGGAAGGGGACCGGCAGCGCCTGCAGGAGGTGGAGCGGGTGGCCCTGGGACGCAGCAACCGCAGCCGCATCCTGGCCAGCCTCGATCTCGCGGAGACCCCCGAGGCGGCCCACGCCCTGCTGCTGCGCAGCGGCCATTGGCCCGAGGAGCACAACCCCTGGCCCGAGCGGCAGGGGGCGCTGCTGGAGTCGCCCGACCTGCCCCTGCCGCCCCTGCCCGAAGAGAAACGGCGCGACCTCACCCACCTCGAGGCCTGGGCCATCGACGACGAGGGAAACACCGATCCGGACGATGCCATCAGCCTGGAGGGTGACCGCATCTGGGTGCACGTGGCCGATGTGGCTGCCCTGGTTCGGCCCGACAGCCACCTCGACCTGGCCGCGCGGGAGCGCAGCGCCAACCTCTATCTGCCCGAATGCACCGTCTCCATGCTGCCGCCGGCTCTCACCGATGAGCTGGGGCTGGGGCTGCAGGAGGTCTCGCCGGCCCTCTCCTTCGGCTTTCGCCTGGGCGCCGAAGGGAAGGTGGAAGAGGTGGAGATCACGCCGAGCTGGATTCGTGTACGGCGTATCAGCTACGAGGAGGCGGACCGGCGATTGCAAGAGCCCGCCTTCGCCGGTCTCCATGAACTCACCCGGCGTTACCGGGCAGCGCGCCGTGCGCGCAACGCCGCCGAGATCGAGCTGCCCGAGGTGAACGTGAAGGTGGTGGAAGGAGAGGTCGTCATCCGGCCGCTGCCGCGCCTCGACTCCAGGCGCATGGTCACCGATGCCATGCTCATGGCGGGCGAGGCGGCGGCCCGCTACTCGGTGGCCCATGGCATCGCCATTCCCTTTGCCGTGCAGCCGGAACCCGAGGAGATCCGGCGACCCTCCACCATGGCCGAGGCCTATGCCTACCGCCGCCTGTTCCGGCCCAGCAACGCCGCCCTGTCGCCGGACCGCCATTTCGGCCTTGGGCTGGAGCTCTACGCACGCGCCACCAGCCCGTTGCGCCGCTACATGGACCTGGTGGTGCACCAGCAGCTTCGCGCCCATGCCACTGGCGGTACGCCGCTGGGCCGCGAGCAGGTGAGCGAGCGGGTGGCGGCGGCCAGTGCCGTGGGTGGTGTGATCCGCCGCTCCGAGCGGCTTTCCAATCTCCACTGGAAGTTGATCTGGCTCAAGCGCCATCCCGACTGGCGAGGCGAGGCCGTGGTGGTGGCGTTGGAAGATAGAAAGGCGGTTGTTATCATTCCGCAACTGGCGCTTGAGGCCCGCATTCGCCGCAGCGATGACCTGGAGCTGGACCAGAAGGTGATGCTGCAGGTGCAGTCGGTGGATCTGCCTGCACAGACCGTCCATTTTCGGCGGCTCTGATCCCCAAAAATCAATTCAGGAATTGCAGATGTCTCTGGAAACCGAAATCAGGCCCTTGCCCAAGGCGCGGCAGAAGTCCGTCACCGAGGCTTTTGCGGCCTACTGCGAGGACGTGTTCGAGCGGCGCCGGAACTCCGAGGAAGAGTTCGATGAAACAGGCTACCGCGAGGCGATGGAGCTGGCGCTGGCGCGCCTTCGCCAGCTGGAGGAGGAGGGGCTGGCATGATCATCAACAGCGTGCAAGCCAGAAACGTGCTCAAGTACGAATCTCTCGAGATCGGGAATCTGCCTGACAAGGGCATCATCGCCATCAGCGGAGAAAACGAGTCGGGCAAGAGCACCATCGGCGAGACCATCTGTTTTGCACTCTTCGGACGCACGTTTTCTCTCGACCACGACCAGATTCAGAAAGTGTTGCGGTGGGGGGAGAGTCGCTGCTCGGTGATTCTCGAATTCACCGTGGATGGCGTGCGGTATCAACTGGGCCGTTTTCTCGACCGAGACGGCAACCATGGTGCCCGGCTGGGACTGGCGGAGAACCCCGACGAGATCCTCGCGCGGGGCGTGGGTCCGGTGGCCGACCGTCTCTTCGAGATCCTGGGTTACGAGTTCGACGAGTTCATCGAGTCCTTCTACCTGGCCCAGCGCGAGATCACCTCGCCCCATCCCCACAGCGTAGCGGTGAAGACCATGGCGGGCGTGGCACCGCTGGAAGAGGTGGCGGAGGAGTTCGAGGAGGAGATCGCCAACTTCGACGAGATGCTGGCCGACATCGATGCCGAGGTGGAGGCGCTGCGTCAGGAGCAGGAGGAACTCGACTTCCAGGAGGGGCTGCTGGTCACCCTGGAGGATCGCAAGAACGAGCTCGATGCCGAGGTGGACGCCAACCAGTCGCGCCTGACCCGGTTGCGGGAGGCGCACGAGGTGTATCAGGACAACTATCCGCGCATCCGCAAGGCGCAGGGCAAGCGCGGCCGCAGCCGTTTCTGGCGCTTCGTCACCTTCGTGCTGGCGCTGGTGGCGGCCGGCGTCTGGGGGTTGCTGACCCAGGCAGGCGACCAGCCCCAGGCGCAGCAACTGCTGCAGCAGCTGCAGCAGCAGGTGCCCGGGTGGCAGGCCGGCTGGGTCTCCTACATCGGCGTGGCGGCGGTGGTCTTCGCGGTGTTCATGTTCTTCTTCTGGATGCGGGTCAGCTATCACAACCGGCGCGTGCAGGAGCTGGTCGGCGAATCCGCCGCCTTGGCCGGGGCGCTGGAGGAGGCGCGTGCCGTCACGCCCATCGACCCGGAGCTGGAAGCGGCGGCCGCCGCCGGCGAGGGGGAGGGTGACGCCGAAGAGACGGGCCAGGACGTGCAGCGGCCGGAGGAGAGCCGTTACGCCCGCCTGTTGCCGCAAGTGGAGTCCTCGACCGCTTCGCCGGAGCAGGTGCGGGAGCTGGTGGAAGCCGAGGTGCACTGGCTCGAGGTGCAGATTGCGCGCAAGGAAAAGGTGCTGCAGAGACTGGGCCAGGAGGTGGACCAGGAGCTGGAGCGGGTGCGCCAGATGGCCCGCCTCAGCGAGGTGATCGACGGCCTGGAGGCCAAGGAGGCGGAGATCCGTGCCGACCAGGAGAAAAGGCGCAAGGCCATCGAACTGCTGGAAGGGGCGGCGACCGACTTTTCCAACGACTTCAACAAGGAAATCCGCGACCTGGTGGCGCGCACCCTGCCGGTCTTCACCCAGGAGCGCTACGAGCACTTGCGTATCGATCCCGATCTCAGCGTCAAGGTCTTCTCCAGCGATAAGCACGACTTCATGGACCTGGACGAGGTCTCCAGCGGCACCCAGCGCCAGATCATGCTGGCCCTGCGTCTGGCGCTGTCGCAGAAGCTGCTCGACCGCAAGGTGAAGGGGAGCCAGTTCGCCTTCCTCGACGAACCCTTCGCCTTCTTCGACGAGGAACGCACCCGCTACGCCCTCCGGGCGCTTTCCGGGCTGAGCGAACAGCTCACCCAGCTCTGGATCGTGGCCCAGTCCTATCCCGAGGGCGCCGACGTGGAGTTTGCCGTCAGCATCCACTGCAGCCGGGACCTGGATGCGCTGAAGGTCTGAAGGGCGGGCGTCAGCGGCCCCCTTCCCGCCAGCCCCGGGCCGCGATGGCCGCCGCGCCCCAGGCCGTCTCGGTGCGGGGCGCGGCCTCCACCGGTACCCCCAGGATCCTCTCCCGGATCTCCGTCCATGCCCGGTTTCCCGCGCCGCCGCCGCTGGTGAGCACGCGCAGGGGGCGCGGTGCGCCCAGCTCGTGCAGCCGCCGGTAGGCGAGGGCCTCGATGCGAGCCATGCCCTCCAGCAGCGCCTGGAGAAAGCGGGCGCGGTCCCTGGGCACCGGGTGGATCCTGGGTTGCAGCCCGGGATCGTTGACGGGAAAACGCTCGCCCGGCGCCGGCAACGGGTAGTAGTCCAGGCAGAGGGGGCGGCGGGGGGTGATCCGCTCGCTGAGCGCCGTCAGCTCCTCCGGCTCGAAGAACTGCAGCAGCACCCGCCCGCCACTGTTGGAGGCGCCGCCTGCCAGCCAGTGGCCGAAGATGCGGTGGCTGTAGACGCCGTTGTCGGCATGGAAGAGCGGCCTCGGTGAGAGGACTTTGGTGACCAGGGTGGAACCGAGGGAGGTGAGCGCATCTCCCGGCCGCTCCAGGCCGGCAGCGAGGGTGGCAGCGGTGCTGTCGGTGGTGCCCGCCACCACCAGGCACTCTGGCGGCAACCCGGTTCCGGTGGCGATTTCGGGCTGCAATACGCCCAGCACGGTTCCGGGCGGCACCACCCGGGGCAGGAGGTCTGCAGGCAGGTCGAGCGCCTCCATCCACTCCGGCCAGCGCCGCGCCACCGGGTCGTAGCCCAGCTTGAGACAGTTGTTCTCGTCCCCTGTGTCGAAGTGTCCGCAGAGCCGACCGGCGATCCACTCCGCCTGGTGGAGGGCGTGGACCTTCCCCGTGAAGGAATGGTGCCGAAGCAGCCAGAGCAGCTTGGCCAGGCTGGAGGTGGGGGTGTGCACCGGTGCCTCCGCCGGCGCCAGGCCGGCCAGGGAAGCGGCCTCTTCCGTCGCGCGCCGGTCGTCATACATGAGGGCCGGGGTGAGGGGCGTGCCCGCCTCGTCGGCCAGCAGCAGGGTGGAGGAGGTGCCCGCCACGGCGAGGGCCAGGGGACGGTGCCTTTCGAGCCGGTCCACGAGCCTTTTCAATACGCCGGTGACGGCCTGCCACCAGGTGACCGGTTCCTGCTCGCTGGCCCCGTTTTCCGTGCGCCGACCGGTGGGCAGGGGCAGGGCTTCCCGCGCCAGGATCTTTCCCGCCTCGTCCCGCGCCAGGGCGCGGCACCCCGAGGTGCCCAGGTCCAGGCCGACGAAGCAGGGTGATTTCAAGGCAGAGTGACGGGGGGCGGAGGCTGCCACCCCTCGGCGCGGTGCTCGGCCACCACCATGGTGTAGATGCCGCCCCGCACGTTGAAGTCGGCGGTGAGCCGCATGAAGCGGGGTCGGGTCGCCTGCACAAGGTCGTCGAGGATGCGGTTGGTCACCGCCTCGTGGAAGGCCCCCTCGTCGCGGAAGGACCAGACGTAGAGCTTGAGCGACTTGAGCTCCACGCAGAGCCGGTCGGGCACGTACTCGATGTGGAGGGTGGCGAAGTCGGGCTGCCCCGTCTTGGGGCAGAGGCAGGTGAACTCGGGTACCCGAATGCGGATGGTGTAGTCCCGCTCCGGCTGGGGGTTCTCGAAGGTTTCCAGTTCTTTGCTGGGTTGCGTCGGCATCTCGGTTCCAGGGGATGAAGGGTAAATCTGCAGCATTATAAGGGCAAGCGCCACGATTTCCATCTAGTTCATCAAAAAGCACATTATAAAACAACAAGATATTAAACATATTTAATGTATGTTATTTGGCGCGGTTCCCCTTGTGCGGGATCCCGTTGTTCCTGTATCTTTGCGCCCCATGCGCCTGGAAAAGATCAAGCTGGCCGGCTTCAAGTCCTTCGTCGATCCCACCAGCATTCCCTTCCCCAGCAACCTGGTGGGGGTGGTGGGGCCCAACGGCTGCGGCAAGTCCAATGTCATCGATGCCGTACGCTGGGTGATGGGGGAGAGCTCCGCCAAGATGCTGCGTGGCGAATCCATGGCCGACGTCATCTTCAACGGTTCCAGCGCGCGCAAGCCGGTGGGCCAGGCCAGCGTGGAGCTCATGTTCGACAACAGCGACGGCCGCGCCGGTGGCCAGTACGCCCAGTATGGCACCATCTCGGTGCGCCGCCAGGTGAGCCGGGACGGCCAGTCCACCTACTACCTCAACGGCGTCAAGTGCCGCCGCCGTGACATCACCGACCTCTTTCTCGGCACCGGCCTGGGGCCGCGCAGCTACGCCATCATCGAACAGGGGATGATCTCGCGCATCATCGAGTCGCGCCCCGAGGAGCTGCGCGTCTACCTCGAGGAGGCGGCGGGCATTTCCAAGTACAAGGAGCGGCGCCGCGAGACCGAGAACCGCATCCGCCACACCCGCGAGAACCTGGAACGTCTCACCGACCTGCGCGAGGAGATCGAGAAGCAGCTGCGCCACCTGGAGCGCCAGGCCGCCACCGCCGAGAAGTACAAGGCGCTCAAGGCCGAGGAGCGGGAGGTGAACGCCGAGCTGCTGCTGCTGCGCCTGAAGCAGCTGGAGCAGGAGCTGGAGCAGCAGGACCGCCGCATCGCCGAGCAGACCAACCGCTTCGAGGAGGCGGTGGCTGCCCAGCGCCGGGTGGAGGCGGAGATCGAGGCCCAGCGCGAGGCCCACAACGACGCCAACGAGGCCTTCAACGAGGTGCAGGGGCGCTTCTACGCCGTGGGCGCCGACATCGCCCGCCTGGAGGAGGCGATCCAGTACGCCCGCGAGTCGCGCCGGCGCACCGAAGAGGAGCTTGCCCGGGCGCGCCAGGCGCTGGAGGAGGCGCGGGCGCACCGCTCCCAGGATGAGGACCGCCTGCAGGAGATGGCCCGGACCCTGATGCAGGACCAGCCCGAGCTGGAGCTGGCCCGCCAGCGCGCCGAGGAGTTGCAGGAGCGTGAGGCCGCCGCCGCCGAGGCGATGGAGGCGTGGCAGCGCGAGTGGGACGATTTCAACGCCCGCTCCACCGAACCGGCCCAGACCGCGCAGGTGGAGCGTGCCCTCATCAACCAGCTGGAACAGCAGGAGGTGCAGCTGCGCCGGCGGCTGGAGAAACTGGAGGAGGAGCGCTCGCGCCTGGCCGACCTGCGCCTGCAGGCGGAGATCGGCGAGCTGGAAGAGCGCGAGGCCGCTTTCCGCGAGGAGCTCGAGACGCTGGCCGCCTTCCTGGAGGAGATCGACGAGGCCATCCTCGGCACGCGCGAGCTGCTGGAGAAGAAGCAGCGGGCGCTGGCGCAGGCGCGCGAGGAGCTGCAGACCGCCCGCGGCCGGCTCGCCTCGCTGCAGGCGCTGCAGCAGTCGGTGCTGGGCGAGGGCGACGACGCCTTCACCCGCTGGCTGGAGGAGAACGGTCTCGGGGAGGCGCCCCGCCTGCTCGAGCGCCTCGAGGTGGAGTCGCGCTGGCAGCAGGCGGTGGAGGCGGTGCTGGGGGGGCGGCTGCAGGGACTGGTGGTGGAGGAGCTGGCCGCCTGGAAGGGGCGGCTCGCCTCCCTGGAGTCGGGCCATCTCCACCTGCTGGAGGCGGGCGGTGAGCCCCCGCAGGAGGTTTCCGGTACCCTGGCCGAGGTGGTGAAGGGGCCGGCCGCCGTGCGCCGCCTGTTGGCGGTGGTGAAGCAGGCCGACGACCTGGAGCAGGCGCTGTCCATGACTGCCGGCCTGGGACCCGGCGAGATGGTGGTGACGCCCGAGGGCATCTGCCTGGGGCCGGGCTGGCTGCGCCTTGAGCGCGGCGACGCCACCGCCGGCATGCTCGCCCGCGAGGAGGAGATCCGCCACCTGGGCGAGCAGGTGGCCGAGCTCGAGCCCCTGGTGGAGAGGCTCGAGGGCGAGCTGGCCGCCGGGCGTGAGCGGCTGGCGCAGCAGGAGCAGCGCCGGCGGGAGCAGCGGGTCCAGGTGGACCGGACGGGGCGTGAGCTGGCCGAGGTCCAGTCGAAGCTCGAGGGTCGGCGTGCCCGCGCCGAGCACATCCGCCAGCGCAGCGAGGCCCTGGCCCAGGAGCTGGAGGAGATCCGCGAACAGATCGAGGGCGACCGCGAGCGCATGGCCGAGGCCCGCGAGCGGTTGCATCGCGCCCTGGAAGAGATGGAGCAGTTCAGCGTGCAGCGCGAACAGCTGGCGGCGCGGCGCGAACGGCTGCAGCGGGAGCTGGCCGACGCGCGGGAGGCGGCTTCGAAGGCGCGTGCCGAGGCCCACCAGATTGCCCTGCGGGTGGAGTCCGTGCGCAGCACCGAGCAGTCCCTGCGCGACGCCATCGAACGGCTGGAGGAGCAGCTCCGCCAGTCGCAGGAGCGTTGCCGCCACCTCGAGGCCCAGCTCCAGGAGGGCAAGGCACCCCTGCTCCAGCAGCAGGAGGAGCTGGAAGCGCTGCTGGAGCAGCGCATGGCGGTGGAGGGCGAGCTGGCCGAGGCGCGCAGGCGGCTCGAGGCCATCGACCACCGCCTGCGCGAGCTGGACAAGGAACGCCACGAGGCGGAGCAGCAAGTGCAGGCCCGCCGTGAGGTGCTGGAGCAGGTGCGCCTGGCCCGCCAGGAGATCCTGGTGCGGGGCAGGACCCTGGAGGAGCAGCTGCGGGAGACCGGGCGGTCGAGGGAAGAGCTGGAGCAGCGCCTGCCCGAAGAGGCCACCGTGGAGGCCTGGCAGGAACGCTCCGGTCAGCTGGCGCGCCGCATCCAGCGCCTGGGCGCCATCAACCTGGCGGCCATCGACGAGTTTCGTGAAACCAAGGAGCGCATGGAGTACATCGACGCCCAGTACGCCGACGTGGTCCAGTCCCTGGAGACCCTGGAGGAGGCGATCCGCAAGATCGACCGCGAGACCCGGACCCGCTTCAAGGAGACCTTCGACCGGGTCAACGCCGGCCTCAAGGAGATGTTCCCCAAGCTCTTCGGTGGCGGACACGCCTACCTGGAGCTGGTGGGCGACGACCTGCTGGACGCCGGCGTGGCCATCATGGCCCGCCCCCCCGGCAAGCGCAACACCAGCATCCACCTCCTCTCCGGCGGTGAGAAGGCGCTCTCCGCCGTGGCCCTGGTCTTCTCCATCTTCCAGCTCAACCCGGCCCCCTTCTGCATGCTCGACGAGGTAGACGCACCGCTGGACGACGCCAACGTGGGCCGCTTCTGCGAGCTGGTGAAGGAGATGTCGGAGAAGGTGCAGTTCATCTTCATCACCCACAACAAGGTGACCATGGCCATCTCCAACCAGCTTCTCGGCGTCACCATGAACGAGCCGGGCGTCTCCCGCCTGGTCTCGGTGGACGTGGAGGAGGCGGTGCAGCTGGCGGCGGTTTGAGAAGACGTCAGGGAGTGGACAGGAGCTCTTTCAGTCGTTCCAAGGGGAAGGATATCCCGTGCTCCTCTTTTAACCTGTGGTTGAATTCTTCCGCCGTCCGGGGAGTGGGCTCCATCTGCGCCAGCAGGCGCGCGGGCACGAAGCCGCCGCGGGCGATGGCCACGATGAGGTCGGGCCGGAAACCCGCCGCGTGCATCTGCTGCGCCAGGCGGGAGACGAGGGCGTCGATTTCGTTCCAGCCGATGATTTCGCAGGGAAGGTTTCTTTCCATGGAAGGACATGCGCTAGACTGTGGAAGGAAGCATAACAGGAGGTGGCGTCATGGGGGTTCGCGGTTTCTTGCTGACGGTTCTTCTTTCCCTGCCTGTCGCAACGGAGGTCAGTGCCATGAGTTTCACGATCCACTCTTCCGCCTTCGAGGAGGGCGGTTCCATCCCGGCCCGCTACACCTGTGACGGGGAGGACATCTCTCCTCCTCTCCAGTGGAGCGGGGTGCCCGAAGGCGCGCGCAGCCTGGCGCTCGTCGTGGATGATCCCGATGCGCCCGACCCCAGGGCGCCGAAGATGGTCTGGGTGCACTGGGTGCTCTACAACCTGCCGGCCGACAGCGGGGGGCTGGCCGAGGGGGTGAGCGCCCTCCCTGCCGGCACCCGGGAGGGGCTGAACGATTGGAAGCGGACCGGCTACGGTGGTCCCTGTCCGCCCATCGGACGCCACCGCTACTTCTTCAAGCTCTATGCCCTGGACACGGAACTGCCGGATCTCGGCACGCCCACCAAGGCGCAGCTGCTCGAGGCCATGAAGGGACACGTCGTCGGCGAGGCGGTGCTGATGGGGACCTATGCCCACTGACCACGGATCGGGTTGGTGGAAACGGGATCCCGGGATTCTTTCGAGCGGCGTGGGCGCTGTCCCGGGCTGGTGACGGGACCGCTACAAGTACATCCATGTGCGCTCGGCCTCGGCCATCCCTGGCCTCGGACGTCCCGTCACCAGCCTGGGACAGC
>Ga0256914_1002265_pt1 | contig 16286 bp, 10 predicted proteins | sample HulkmetaG_FD_191571 | JGI IMG/M metagenome (GOLD analysis project Ga0256914, IMG submission 191571) | Hydrothermal chimney microbial communities from Main Endeavour vent field at the Juan de Fuca Ridge, Pacific Ocean - Hulk | ecosystem: Environmental > Aquatic > Marine > Hydrothermal vents ... | reverse complement strand
GCGCTTCGGTTGCCATCAAGCCCACCGAGAATGAATATATCTCCTGGATCATCACGCCTAGTGTGGGCAAACCCCCGGCACGGACAGAACTGGCAATCATTAATCAGGATGGCGATATTGTTCAAAGTGAGGTTTATAACGGCAGCTCCGGCTTGCAGAAAGATTATGTCTACACCTTGCCTGCCACTTATACCGTGCCCGCAGGACTGCCATTTGAAAGATATGTGGTGCAACTGGATTATTATTCCTCTATTGGATGGGAGGCTCAGGCTCGGGCTGCGTTTTTTGTCAGCCAGGATACCGGCTCGCTGAAAATTGTCAAATTCAACGATCTCAACCTGAACGGGCAAAAAGATGCAGGGGAACCTCCGGTGCCCGATGTTTACTTCCGCGTTCAGTTCCCAGAACCCTTTCAAAACACCATCTTTATCACGCAAACCGATAGCAACGGCGAAATTTTCTACAAGCAACTGGGAACCGGCAGCTACACCGTAACCGAAATCGTCCCCGCAGGAACCATCCCCACCACACCTGATCAGCAAACCGCGGTCATCCAAAAAGACCAAACCACCACCAAGCTGTTCGGCAATGCTGCGCCTCCTGGGGGCATCAAGATTGAAAAATTCTACGATCACAATGGTAACGGGCAGCGAGACCCCGAAGATGGCCCTCTGCAGGACGTTCATTTCGAGGCCAGTGCCCCCTGCGGCCAGCAATCCAGCGGCGATACCGATGCCAACGGCGAAATCAACTGGCCAGGGCGCTGCATTGGCGATTGGGTGATTACCGAAACAGTTCCCAACCATTATTACCCCACCCGCGCCACCGTTGTCACCCGCACGGTTAGCTCGGGCGTAACTCAGACCGTTCTCTTTGGCAACCAGGGCCTGGGCGCTCTTTCGCCTCATGTTTATTGGGATATTGATGGCAACGGCGTGCAAGATGCCGGCGAGCCCGACCAAGAAGGCTATACGGTCCGTTATGAAAATGAGTACAACGAAACTGGCAGCGCTCAAACCGATAGCAATGGCGATATTTTGTGGCCCGCAGTTCGAGAAGGCCACTACACCACCACCCTGGTGCTGGCCAACGGCTGCAATGCCACCACAGCCAATCCCATCACCGATACGGTCAAATTCTTGCAGACCACCTATCTTAGCTATGGCTACCGCTGCATGGTCTACCTGCCCGTCATGCTGCGGAACTGGCCCGAGCCCACGCCTACTCCCACGGCAACGCCCACACCCACGGCAACACCCACTGTTACCCCCACGCCCCCGCCCCCACTTCTGCCCGTGGTGTATCCCAAGAGTATCGGCATCGATGAGCAAACCAATACCCTTTATGTGGCCAGTCGTACCGAAAACAACCTTTACGTGCTGGATACTGCCAACAATCAACTGGTTACCAAGGTTCCGGTGGGAGAAACGCCCTACGGTGTGGCAGTGGATGCCGATGCCAAACGGGCCTATGTGGCCAATGCCCAAAGCAACGATCTCACCGTCATCAACCTCAACGACAACAGCGTCGTTACCACCATCGATTTAGGCGAAGAAAAGCAACCGGCGCAGGTTGCGGTTAATCCTGCCACCCACAAAGCTTATGTCACCTTGCACCAAAGTGGCCAACTGGCTGTCATCGATACCACCAGCAATACCCTGAGTAAAATCGTTTCAGATTTACCGGGCGCCTTTGATGTGGTGGTGAATCAGGAACAAAATCAGGTTTATGTCAGCGCCCGCAATGGCCACTATGTCAGCATCCTCAGTGGCGATACCGATTCCCAGGTCACACGCCTGAATCCTGGCGGCGAGACCTACGCCATGGCCTACGATTCGGTCATCAAACAGCTTTACATCATCATCGACCCCGATGGCCCGCTCTACCTGTTGGATTTGCCCACCGACAGCCTCTACCTGCCTCTACCCAACCTCATCACCGAGCATGACCCCAACCCCAACGTTGTTCTGGTCTTTGAAGTCAAGCCCAACTACGACTTTGGCCGCCGTGGCTACGTTATTGCCGGGCAGGCAGGTGTAGATGGCGGCGTTGGCATTGCTGCCGACCCCAGCACCGGTAATGTCTTTGTTAGCAACGCTGCCGATAACACACTGACTGTCTTTGATGGCCCCAACATGAACATTCATGCCACACTGGCCATGGATGGCAACCCTGGCGATGTTGCAGTGAACTCGGTAACCAAACGGGCCTATGTCAGCAATCGTTCAGCGAATGTTGTGCATATGATTGTGGATGGCTGGTAGCCCCTAATTACAAGACCTCATGCGGGGTCGCCGGGCCCGAAAATTCTGGCGACCTTGCATGTGGCTTTCCTTCTCGCATAAAACGTTACGACTAAGGTAACCCGGCTAGAAACCACTAAGACACAAAGACATGCAGACTTACACCGAAACAACCTACGGCGATAAGATAGCTGATATTTATGATGACTGGTACGAAAACTACCAGCCTGCCGCTATCGAAACCCTGGCGGCACTGGCACAAGGTGGCCCCGCACTGGAACTGGGCATTGGAACCGGGCGCATTGCCCTCCCCCTGCAAGATAAAGGCATCATGGTGCATGGTATCGAGGCCTCGGAAAAAATGGTGGCTCGCCTGCAAGCCAAGCCGGGCGGCTACCGTATTCCCATCACCCTCGGCGATTTTGGCACCGTGCCGGTCACAGGGCACTTCCCCCTGATTTATGTGGTGTTCAACACCCTTTTTGCCTTACGCACTCAGGATGAACAGTTGCGATGTTTCAAGAATGTGGCCGCACATCTTACCCCGGACGGCGTTTTTGTCACCGAAACCTTCATGCCCGATATGAAACGCTTTCAGCGAGACCAAAGCATTCATTTGGTAGCCATGGATGACGGTTATTTACGCATCGATGTTACCCGGCACGATCCTGTTCAGCAAACCATCTACAGCCAACATGTGGCCTGGACAGAGTCGGGAGCCCGCTTCTATCCGGTGCGCTTGCGCTACATTTGGCCCAGCGAACTCAACTTGATGGCGCAATTGGCCGGACTTATGCTGGCGGAACGCTGGGGCGATTGGGATAAACGTCCCTTCGACCAAAACAGCAGCAGACTCATCTCGGTTTTCAAACTAGCCAGGGAATAACACGCAACGACTCACATCCAACCCCCAGAGCCCGCAACGCCCGTTCAGTTTGCAGGGCGTTGCGATGTTGGACACCCGCCATGCCCACTCGCGCAGCGGCCAGGATATTGCGTTCCTTGTCATCGATGAGCACACAGGCCGAGGGGGGCACTCCCAATCGCTGAGCAGCTATCTCAAATGCCTGGGGCTGCGGCTTGCGATACCCCTCGATGGCACTGACAACAACCGCATCGAACAGCCCTCCGAAGCGGGGTTCAGCCACAATATCGCGGGCCAGCAAGGGCACAGCATTGGAAAGCAGCCCTACGGCATAGCGGGAACGCAGGCGTCGGGCCAGATGCACCGTAGCTAAATCGAGTTCAGCACCATAAAAATTATCGCAATACCTCCTAAATTCAGCAGGAAGCTGAGCTTCCAGGGGCTTGCCTACCTGCTGCCAATAATCCTCCAGCGAAAGTTTGCCCGTAGAGACCGCTTCCCAGGCGGGCCCGCTGTACAAACGCAGACGCAGCGTGTCTGGTTTCCAGCCCAACAGGGCATCAAACGCCCGCAGGCGCTGCTCGCTGGCAGCAGTATGCAAAAAAACGCCGCCCACATCAAAAATAACTGCTCGAATCATCACACCAGCTCCTTAAGCAAAACAGGAATGCGGCGTCCTATAGCCCGAAAACCAAACCCCTTGTAAAGTCGTTGCGAGGCAGTATTGTGCCACTGGGTGTTCAGAGTGATGGTCGCGGCGCCGCGGGCAGCGCTAAAATCCAGAGCATCGGCCAGCAGATAGCGTCCAAAGCCTTGCCCTTGCCAACCGGGGGCAATGGCCAGCCGCACCAAATGCGCCTCTTCGCCATGCACCTGCACACAAGCATAGCCCACCAGTTGCTGCTGATGCTCCAGCACTACCAGGCGATCAGCAGTCATCAGCCATTTAATCAGCTCTCCCCGGCTGAATTGCCAGGGCCAGTCAAATGCCTGATGATCAAGCGCCACCAAGCGATCAATCTCCTGTTGCGCCAAAATCCGCAGATTCACATCGGGCAAAACAAAAATGGGCAGCGTGGGCGATGGTGGCGTGGCGCGCTCAAAATGAACAATATAATCGTGGTTGATAAAACGCTGTCGGGCCAGTGGCGCAGCCAGCCAGCCATCGATGGCCAGGTGCATGAGATGCTGGTGGCCCCGGGCCCGTAAACTGGCTTCCAGCGGGCGCAAAAGTTGCACCAAACCATCATCGATGCGCCAGCCATTGAGCAACCCCAAACCACGCAAAATAGCCAAACCAGGCTGTTGTCGGGCCGCACAAGCAAACCCCCACAACAGCGTTTCCGCCTCGGCTACCACGCATCCCCCCTGCGCAATCATCTGCTGCAAATCCTCTTGCCCAAAGTGCATGACCACCCGGCGCGCGTGCTGACGCATGCGCATCATGCGCGCGAGGTCTGCGTTCTGTGCGGAACGGACAAGGATAGGGATATCGGGCATGACAAAAAATCAGCAATTGGGCGAAAATTGCATGTTCCCGCTATTCTAACACATCTGCTGCATAAATGAATGTCTCACGCTAAGGCACAAGGCGTACGTACGGACGTGGGGGCGCACAGCTCACCAGAAACATTACATGCTCATGCTGCCTTCATGCGCCCGCAAAATCTCTCTGAGCCCACATCTCGGGCCCGATTAGCCTGCAAAGTATTGCTTTTTTACGACACCGGCCGTATCAATTGGCATATTTCGAAAAATGCGTTAGGATTAGGGGACGTTATCGCTCGCACAAATATCACACAGAGTCATTATCATCATGCTCTCTGATTAGCCACGAAGAAAGAGCTTTCTCGCTTCGCTACCTTCGAACCTTTGTGGTAAAGGCTCGAAGGTCACGACCTGCATCATTACTTATTTTCGGTAACGACTAACGTACCCGACTTCAATCACCACAAAGGTACAAAAACACTAAGAACACCAAGCATTTCAAACCTTTTTCGTAACTGCTTACGTACCTGGCTTCGGCCTGTTTTTTCGCCCGGAGCTGAGCCCCAGTGGGGCTTTGCACCCGTAGCCCGAGGGTTTAGCCTCGGGCGGAGCGGCGCAGACGAGTCAACCTTAGCAGTTACAACCTTTTTCTTTCTTTGTGCCTTTGTGGCTTCGTGTCTTAGTGATTTCTAGCCGGGCTACCTTAGTCGTAACTATTTTCGAGGTTTTTTGTATTGAACGCATTTGATTATGTCCGTCCTCCCAGTCTGGAAGAGACCAGACGCTACCTGACACCTGACAAGCGTGTCAGCATCTTGGGGGGGGGCACAACCCTCCTTCTGGAAATCCAAAATAACGAAGTTTTGCCCGAAATTTTGCTGGATGTCAAATCGATAGCAGGCTTCCATGATGTACGGTATCATCACAATCATGGCCTAAAATTGGGCGCAGCCGTTAATTTGCAACATTTGGCCACAGGATTGGAGATTCGCCGCCACTACCCTCTGCTGCACCAAACAGCGCAAAAGCTGGCATCACCGCAAATCCGCAATCGGGCCACCATTGGCGGCAGCGTTGCCTGGGCCTCACCCACATCCGAATTAGCCGCCCCCATGCTGTGCTACGATGCTGTTTGTCATACCTGGAGCCCGCGCGGCACACGCACAATCCCCATTAATGAACTTTATGTCGGCAATTACAAGACAACGCTGGCGCCCGATGAAATCATCACACATCTGCATCTGCCCTCCTTCCCGGCCCGCACCCATGGCATCTACCAACGCCAGACCGTGCGGCATGATGGCCGTAGGATGATTGCCGCCATGGCAGTACTGGCCATCCGCAAACATCATCAGCTAGTCAACTGGCGCATTGCAGTGCTGGGCGTCGATGACCGCCCCAAGCGCATCCCCCAAGCAGAAGTGCTGCTAGAAGGCACACCGGGCGAAGAGGCCATTAAACAGGCCCTGGCAGTTGTCCGGGAGAACATTCATCCCCAGGATGTGGTTTACGCGCGCAGCGACTACCGCCAGGCTGTACTCATGGGGCTACTGGAGCGCAGCATTCGAACAACCATCAAAACACTTCAGGATTCATAACGCATGAAGCATGATATTCAACTCATCATCAACGGCGATACCCGCACCCTAGCCGTTGAATCGGAACAAACACTGTTGGAGGTTCTGCGGGAAGATTTAGGGCTTACCGGCGTCAAACATGGCTGCTCTACCGGAGAATGTGGCGCTTGCAGCGTACTTCTCAACGGCGAGGTGGTCAATTCCTGCATGGTTCTGGCCGTAGAGGCTGATCAGGCAGATATTCTGACCGTAGAAGGGCTGGCAACTGATGAAGCTCTGCATCCGCTGCAAAAATCCTTTATCGATCATCATGGCGTGCAATGCGGCTATTGTGCCTCGGGCATGCTTATTTCTGCCAAAGCGCTGCTCAACCGCACATCCCGCCCGCACGAAGATGAAATCAGAGAAGCGCTGGTGGGCAATCTTTGCCGATGCGGCGCTTATGCCGATATTATCAAATCCATTCAGGTAGCTTCACGGGCCAGACGATAATGCAACAAGTGCTTATACGAAAACCACACGTCATTGGAAAACCTTTTCCGCTCATCGAAGCGCAAAAGAAACTAACGGGCATGACCTGCTACGCCGGAGACCTGGAAACGCTGCCAGGCATGCTGCACGCCCGCGTTTTGTTCAGCACCCGCCCCCGGGCCCGCTTTCAGCTCAAAAACCTGGAGGATGCCCGTCAGATTCCCGGGGTGGTGGCACTGATTACCGGAAAAGACCACCAAGCTCGCATGGGTTACACCATCAAAGATCGCGAATTGCTGGCCGTGGAACAAGTAGCTTATGCGGGCCAGCCGCTGGCCATTGTGGCTGCCGAAACATTGGCCATTGCCGATGCCGCGCTGGCCCGCATCGAGGTTCACTACACCGACCTGCCCGCGGTGCTGGATATCGCGCAGGCTTTAGCCCCTGACAGCCCCGCTGTGCATCCCCACTATCAACAATACCCTGGCAACGATGCCCTCAACGCCCGGCCCGAACAAAACATCGCCCACGCGCTCACCTTTACCCGCGGCGATACCGAGCAAGCCTTTGCCCAAGCAGATGTCATTCTCGAACGCACCTACACCGCGGCGCCGCTGCAACATGCGCCCATGGAAACACATGGCGGCATGGCTCAGGCTCAGCCCGATGGCAGCATAACCATGTGGATGCACATCCAGGCGCCCTTCTTACAGCGACGCATCATCGCCGAAGCCCTGGGCATGCGCCCGGAGCAAATCCGCATCATCACAGGATGCGTGGGAGGCAGTTTTGGCGGCAAAATCTTCGTTAGCATCGAGGCCCTGCTGGCAGCCATTGCCCTGCACACCAATGGCCGCTCTGTGCGCTTGTTGCTCACCCGCGAAGAGGAATTTGGCAGCGTTTTTATGGCCCCGGCCATGCAGGCCCGCATCAAAATGGCTGCCACCCAAACAGGACGTTTGCTGGGCATCCAGGCCACCTACGATTGGAATATCGGAGCCAGCGTCGATGCCTCTCTCTTCCATCTGCAAGCGGTCACACTGGCCGGAACTGGGCCCTATGCCTTCCCCAACGCCGAAATCCACACCAACGCCATCTACACCAACCTGTTACCCGCAGCCCCCTTGCGTGGCCTGGGCATCGCCCAAATTCACTGGGCTATCGAGCAACATATCGCTGAACTGGCCGAAATGCTTCATCAGAACCCGTTGACCATGCGCCAATGGAACCTGATCAAGGGAGGCGACCAACTCTTCCCCAACTTCACCATGCACGCCAATGGACTGGAAACCTGCGGCTTGCAAGTGCTCAATGCCATCAAATGGAAACCCACACGTCCGCAACAATCAGAAACGCCCGCTCCCCCGGCGCTGAAATCTGATAAAAAAGTGGGCCGCGGCATGGCCCTGAGCTGGAGCCCCATCATCCTCTCAGATCAATGCGGCAGCAGCATCACCCTGCGGCTGGATAAGGATAATTTGTGCGACATCGTGATTGATGGCGTAGACATCGGACAAGGACTTTATGCCTTTGCCACCCAGCTCGTTTCATTTGAAATCAACATTCCGGTAGAATGGATCACGGTGCAACCCACCGATACAGCCAAACATCCAGCTTACTGGCAAGCATCGTATCATAATCTTATGTGGAGTACCGGTCATGCGCTGCTCAAGGCCACTGCACAAATGAAACAAGAAATTCTCCGCTTTGTGGGAGCGTTGTGGAATGAACCGATCACCGGGCTGGACATTGTGGATGGTGAGGTAATCTCATATGCCAGCCGCAGAAAATTACCCCTGATGACGCTCCTTACCGAAGGCTCAGGTGACGGAACACCCCCGCCAGTCTTTGAAATCAAAGCGATGTACCGCCCGCCCAACATCGATGGCGCCATCGACAGCCTGCTGCAATCCTTTGCCACCACAGCCTACGCCGCAGAGGTCGAGGTGGATGAGACCACCGGTGGCGTGACCATCTTGCAATTGGCTGCTGCTGTCGATGTGGGTCATGCGCTGAACCCGGAAAGTGTCAAAGCACAAATCAAGGGGGGCATGATTCAGAGCGTGAGCTATACCTTGTTGGAAGAGATGGTTTTTGAAGATGGCATTCCCCAGGCAGTCAACTTTTGCGATTACCCCATTGCCACCACAGCCGATATGCCGCGCCAGCTTCACCCCATCGTGGTGGAAGTTCCCCAGCGCAGTGGCCCGTACGGGGCCCGCGATCTATCCAACCATGTGCAGGCAGGGGCCGCGCCAGCCATTGCCAACGCCATTTATCGGGCGGTGGGCGTTCGTATTCGCGACCTGCCCATCACCGCGCAACGCATTTATGACGCGCTCCAGGCCAAAAAGAAAGAAACCTGACCTTCGCGCATCATGCGCCCGCACGAAAGGTGCTGTTATGAAAGTTGGAAGGTAACGGTTCGTCGCTATCCGGAATGCACCACCAAGGGCACAAAGGCACGAAGAACACCAAGCATTTCAAAGCTTTTTCTTTTCTTCGTGCCTTTGTGGCTTCGTGTCTTCGTGTCTTCGTGGTTTCTAGCCGGGCTACCTTAGTCGTAACAAAACATCAAGAAAAATCTGTGCCATCTGTGTCATCTGTGGTTGCAATGACAGATTTTAGCGCCAAATCTATTTTCGTTGTTAGTCGAGAAGCACAGCGATTTTATCAAATTTCAAATGCGCAGCTACTTAAGCCCGCTATAACCACTGCTCCAAATCAGCCACGCTGGGCAGCAGCAGATCAGCTTCGTCCAAATCATCCTCGCTGCCAAAGCCTGAAAGTACACCAATGGCTGCGGCATTGGCCGCGCGGGCCGCGCGGATATCGGCCAGGGTGTCCCCCACCATTACACATTGCTCCGGCGAAAGCTCTAACATTTGCGCGGCCCGAAAAATGGGCTCGGAGTGCGGTTTCAGCCGCCTGACATCATCCCTGGTGACGACAACATCGAATAAATGCTCAAGATGTTGTTGTTCCAAAAAACGTTGGGTCGAGTGCTTGTCGCGGGTCGTGACCAATCCCAACCGATACCGGGTGCGCAACGTTTGCAAAACCAATGCTGCACCCTCTACCATGTTTAGCTCCGCAGTCTTTTTGTAGCCCAACATTTGCCTGATGCGCCGGGCAATCTGAAAAGCATCATCATCCAGGTCGACTGCGTCCAGGCGGGCCAGCCAGCTTGCAGCAAAGGCCTCAAGACGCATAATCCACCGCCGCAAGAATGGCCGGGCATCGGCTTCGTGGAAAAAACGCTGCAACGGGCCCAGTTTATCCGCCACAGCATCGATCACCTGCTCATCGGTTTCGGCTAACGTACCATCCAAATCGAAGAGGATAGCGGCCACAGGTTGCCCGCGCAACATGCCTCGCCATTGAATCGCAGTCGAGAGCTTCTGGTGCGTCTCTGAGAAGGGTTCTTGGTCGGCCAGGCGGCGAAAAATGTAGCGCAGTAAAATACGGGCCGAGGCCAACGTGGGTGCGGCTAACATCACGCCCAGCAAACCGAATTCCACAGCCCCCAGAATTGCGCCCACAAAAACGACGCCCGGATGCAAATTCACCCGGCGTCCCACCACGCGGGGATAGAGATAAACCTGCTCGAATTGGAAGATGAAGGTGTAAAGCCCCAGGACGATGATGGCAATAATCCAATTTTCCAGCGGAATCCAACTGGAGCCTCCAAAAAAGGCGACAAAAACGGCCAAGGCCGCGCCCAAGGTCGGGCCCAACGAAGGAATGAACTCCATAAATCCGGCAAAAATAGCCAACAGCAGCACATGTTGTAGCCCCAGCACCCACATGCTAAGGCCCACCAATGAACCGACAACAACAGCCAACAGCAATGTTCCCTTGAAGAAATGCCCCCAAATGATGCTAAACTCCCGCAATAGCCGAAAAGCATCACGGCGATACGGGCGGGGCAGGTGCTCGTAAAGCCACCCTTCCAGCTTGTAACTATCTTTAATCAACCAAAATGTGACCACAATGATAAAAGCTACCCAGAACAGGCTGGAAAGCATGCTCAACAGCGAAAGCGCAGCCTGCGAGACATAGTTTTCCAATCCCTTGGTCGCATTCAGCAAGAGATCGTGTACGTTGATGGGCCCAATTTGGAAATTGATGGAGGAGAGGCTATCGATGAACTCGTTGAATGCCTTGAAATCAAATTGCGAGCTAATGGTCAGCGAAACCAAACTGGGGGCAATCAGCACCGGAACCAGAATAATCAGCCCCAGCAGTATCAGAAAGATGAGTCCGATGGCCAAGCCGCGCGGCAATCCTGTACGACGCACAACCCAGTTGGTGGGAGGCGTCAGCAAAAAAGCGAGCAGGCCCGAGACAATCAGCCAGGGCAGCGCCGCACTAAATCGAACGAAAAACCATCCTGTCACCAACAATGAGATGACTAAGACGATGATTTTCGTGGTGGTGGACCAACGAGCATCTTCTCGGTCCATGGAATGCTCACTTTGCATAAGGCTCATTGCTGGCAATCAATTTGAAATCACTTAGCGGCCAGTAGCGCATCCAGGCATGACCAACAATGTGATCGATGGAAACAGGCCCGAAAGAACGGGAATCATTGGAATTATTACGATTGTCGCCCATGACAAAGATGTAGCCATCGGGAATCTTGGTAGCTGGATAATTGCCTCGGGCCGGGCCATTGATGTATGGCTCATCCAGAGGCTCATGGTTAATCGATGTTATGCCGTTCTGGATGCTCAACGTATCGCCGGGCAGGCCAATAACACGCTTGATTAAAAGCTCATCGAATCCATCTACACGCAAAACAACGATATCGCCCCGTTTGGGCAAATCAAAACGATAGCTCAGTTTTTCTACAATCAAGCGTTGATGCCCGTAAAGGGTGGGCTCCATGCTGTAGCCTTCGACCTTGGTTGCCTGCGCCAAAAAAACCTGAATAAGAACAGCAATGATGAGCGCAGGCACGATGGTTCCAAACATTTCGCGGGCCACAGCCCCGGCAAGAGAACCACTGGGCGCTACCGGTCTGTCAGAAACAGGGCGCGGCAACAGTGGCGCATCCATCTGCGGTGCGTACTGTTGAGGCTGCTGCTCCGGCAAGATGATGCGGGCGTCGGGCGGTAAAAAGTTTTGGCGATGACCCTGGATGTTCATAACTTCATTTGAAAGTAAGCGATTGAATCAGGAGAAAAACAGCTCCCGTTACAAAATGATACCAGTTTTTGGGAGAGTTAGCCAAGTTTGCCCTGCAAGATGTGCGCATTTTAAGTAGGTGATGTTATGAAAGTTGGAAGATAACGGTTCATCGCTATCCGGAATGCACCACCAAGAGCACAAAGGCACCAAGAAAGAAAAAGTTTTGAAATGCTTGGTGTTCTTAGTGTCTTTGTGCCTTTGTGGTGATTGAAGTCGGGTACGTTAGTCGTTACAAGGAAACGCTCAAAATGAACCAACATGAGACTGAACAGAACACTTGTCACAATAAATGCCAGGAATTCAAGCCTAAAAGTGCAATAAAACCAACCATCTGCATTCTCGTTGCTCTCAAATTTTTTACGGTAAAGAAATTCGTGTACAATCTATAGTAGCAATCATCCCCTATTCCCCCTGTGAGTTAAACGCTATGGCAAAAACGTTGAAAACCGAGGTAAAAATTGTTCATCTACAGCAAGGACGTAGAAAATCGTATTCGCCTACGGCTCGGGTGATTGAACCAACCACGGGTGTGGCCCCCGCTCGGGGCAAAGGGAATCTTTACATCCTGCTGGAAGTCTCGGGCAATAGCGCTGCCCGCACCGGTTCGCTTTATCGCCAACTGCTCAACAGCATCAAGGATACCTATTACGACGCCACCGGCGATGTAGTCACGGCCCTGACCGCTGCCTTGCAATCGGCGCACACGCTGCTGCGGCACTACAACCGGGATGCCGGCACAGATTTTGCAGCGGGCGCAACATGTTTGGTGGTAACAAGCCAAGAGATTATCTCGGCGCAGGCAGGCCCCACCATTTTGGCGGTGAGCAGCAATCAGGGCTTGCAGTGGTTCTCACCCCTGAACAATGAAGATTATGGTGCGCTGGGCGATGACGATGCCCCAGCGGTCGAGATTGGCCGCGTAGCGGGGCACCCGGGCGTGGTGATTGTGGCCATGCACAGCACCTGGGCCAATTATTTGGAAGTACCACTGATGATGGAAGCCACCGCGGTTCCTCGGGCCCGAGCTGTGGCTGACCAGATGGCTGGCATTGGCATCGATGCCACCGAAGAACTCAGTGCCCTGGTCATCACCCTTACCGAAGCCCCGGCTCAACAAAAACACCTTGATGATGCCCCAGAAAAGCTGCCGCCCAAAGCGGAGCCGGCCCGGCCCAGTGACGAAATTCCCTTCACGCCCGAGCCTTTGCGGCCCGAAGATGAACAAGATGATGCCGACTGGGAAGACTACTACGACATCCCTGAACCAACATCGGCCCAAAAACCGCGCAGCCTGCTTTCGGGACTAAGCAAACCCAGTGTGACCAAAAAAGCCCCCAAACCAGCGGCCAAGGTCAAAAAACCACGACGCATCCCCTTCGTTTTGGGCACTATCCTGCTGCTGCTCTTGATTGTGGCAGCCGTAACCGGTGGCATGTGGTACTATCAGGGTCAGCAGCGCATCAAGACCTTTGAGAAATTCCTCGATGGCGCACAGGTGCAACTGGATGCTGCCAAAAAAACACAAGATATCGAACAAGCGCGCCGTCTGATTCAATTTTCGCAGGAGCAACTGGATCAAGCTGCGCAGTTCTTCCCGGAGCACCCCGAAATCGCCAGACTGCGCTCCGAAATCATAGGGTATCAGGCTGAAGTCAACAAGGTGGTAGGCCTGATGGCAGGTTTTGATTTGCCTCTCATCAGCTTTACCGACCCGCAATCCAACCCCCGCACCATTTTTGTCAATGGACTCAGCGTTTATGTGCAAGATACCGGGCGTGGCGTTTTCGAGCGCTATCAACTGGATGATGCCACCAGCGATCGTCTGGCAAGTGGCATCGAAAATCCCAGCACGCAACTGCGCACTGGCGAAAAGGTCGAAAATCGTACAGTGGGGCAGCTTTCGCAGGCTGTTTGGGCCCCCACCGCGGGCAATCGCACAGCCACGGGCCCGCTGATTATGGACCACAGTTTGCAATTATTTGGCATCAACGCGGGCCTGGGCCCAGTCAATGTGGGCCTTGCCGAAAATCCCGGGCTCAAGTTTGTCAGTGGCATGCACTTCTACAATGGCAATATCTACTTGCAAGATTCAGTAGCCAACCAGCTCTGGCGCTATCGTCCCAGTGGCAGCAACTACATGAATCCACCTGAGCCGTACTTCCCCGAAAACACGACCATCGACTTGAAATCAGTTATCGATATTGGCATCGATGGCGATGTGTGGCTCCTTTACCCCAGTGGCAGCATGTTGCGCTTCCTTTCCGGCAATCAGGAACCCTTTGCCCTGGAGCAGATCGATCCTCCGTTGAAGAACCCAGTGGCTCTGTGGATTAATCAGGCCGACATGCCTGCGGGCCGCATTTACATTGCCGACGCCGACACCAATCGCGTGCTGGTCTTTGATAAAGAGGGGCGTCTGCTGGCCCAGCTCACACCACTGGAGCATCCTGATGCGCTCAAAGACCTAAAAGATATTTATGTCGACGAGATGACTAACACGCTTTATCTTCTGACGAAAACTGCGCTGTATCAATCGCCGCTGCCCAGCATCAAACCGGCGGAGGGCACACTGGTTTCGCCATGATGCAACAGGGTTTGGCGCGCTTTTTGGTTTATCTGCAAACCGAGCGGGCAGCTTCGCCTCATACCTTGCGCAACTACGGCAACGAAATCAAACAATTCATCCAGTTTGCCCAGGCTCGAGGCATTAGTCGCTGGCAAGATGTGGATGTGACCGTTATTCGGGCATGGATGGCGTCACTCTACGATGCGGACTATCATCCCGCATCGATGGCCCGACGTTTGTACGAGCTACGTTCCTGCATGCGCTTCTTGGTGCGAGAAAAGATCATCCCCTCGAATCCCGCCCGGCTGGTTTCGCCCCCCAAGCAGACCCGTACCCTGCCCGATTATCTTACGCCGGAGCAGATGGAAGTGTTGCTCAGCGGGCCCGACATCAGCACGCCTCTGGGCATGCGTGATGCCGCCATCCTGGAGACCTTGTACAGTACGGGCCTACGTCGCAGCGAAATCATGGGCCTGCAGCTCAAGAACATCTCGCTGGCAGAAAAACAGCTCCGGGTGATGGGAAAAGGCAGAAAAGAACGCATCGTACTCATTGGCGAGCCGGCCCGTCGGGCCCTGACCCGCTACATCAGACATGGACGCCCGCAACTGCTGGGCGATAAAAGGGATGGCGGCATGCTCTTCCTCAATTACCGCGGCCACCCTCTGACATCACCCCGCATGATTGGCAGCATTTTGAATAAATATGTCAAGCTGGCGGGCCTGACACAGCGTGTAACACCGCACACCCTGCGCCACAGCTTTGCCACACATTTGCTGGAAGGGGGCGCAGATTTACGCACAGTGCAAGAGCTGCTGGGGCATGCCAATTTGCAAACCACCACCATTTACACCCAGGTCACGTTGGGACACTTGCGCAAGGTGGTGGATGAAGCACACCCCCATGCGTGAATCCTAACCTTGAACTGGCGTTTCGCTGAAAAGAATGGCGAGTTGTGCGAAAAAGCTTTATGGCTGTATGCTGAGTGTTGGCATTGATGTTTTTGAATACTTCGCTCCCCCCTCCAGCAGATCCGCGCATCTCCAGAAAGTGCATCCCCCCCCTGGATGCGCGGATTTTACCACCCGGTTTCGCACCCAAAAAGGCCTTGAAACCGCCCCAGTGTCTCAAACCATCAGTGCCGATCATGCCGAAAGGCCATGAATGTTGCAAGAAGGTGTAAAAATAGCCAGGGTTCGATGTTATTTGGGCCTTGAAATGGCATGATTTTGTTGCCATCCGCGCATCTGCCACCTTTTTCACTTGCCAGAGATGCGCGGATGAGTTAAAATGTTGTTAAAATGAAAGTGCTACCGTTAGCTGGCAACAGAAGTGATTGTTGTTGTCGGCAAACGCTTAAGAAAGCAGAAGTAACCATGCAGTAGCAAACCACACTAAGCCCTCGCGGGCATTGAAACCCATCCATATTCTTTTCCAAGGCCGCTACGGCGGCGGTAGCAAACCACACTAAGCCCTCGCGGGCATTGAAACTCATTGACGGTGTTGTAGATGGTGGGCGTGATGTCCGTAGCAAACCACACTAAGCCCTCGCGGGCATTGAAACTCTTTCATAATTTTTCCGGGTTGGTGGGTCTAACGACAGTAGCAAACCACACTAAGCCCTCGCGGGCATTGAAACGGGACGCCAGGCAATACAGATGACCTTCCGCCGGCGTAGATTGTAGCAAACCACACTAAGCCCTCGCGGGCATTGAAACAAGATGGCCACCTGTGCCGTGGGCTTGCCTGCGGGCTTGAGTAGCAAACCACACTAAGCCCTCGCGGGCATTGAAACGGATGGCTGGGTTGTGGAGTCGAGCGGGGGAGGGAGCCATCCGCGGGCGGCGTTTCACGGCAAATCGCCAGCTCCTCTGCCAAAAAAA
>Ga0256914_1002264_pt1 | contig 16288 bp, 9 predicted proteins | sample HulkmetaG_FD_191571 | JGI IMG/M metagenome (GOLD analysis project Ga0256914, IMG submission 191571) | Hydrothermal chimney microbial communities from Main Endeavour vent field at the Juan de Fuca Ridge, Pacific Ocean - Hulk | ecosystem: Environmental > Aquatic > Marine > Hydrothermal vents ... | reverse complement strand
AAATGACAAAGGTCTCTATGACAACTTTGGATTGGTAAAAATACCTGTAAGCAATCCAAACAATGCAAAACTTGTAAAGATTGATGATGTACAATATAGTGGTTTTGATGGTATGGTGATAAAACCGAATACAGATGTAGTGGGCGTAACAAACAACCAAAAAACACCGGGAGGAAATAGACTCATAACTCTAAGAAGTAGTGATGATTTTAAAACTGCAAAAGTTATAAAATCAAAAGATATAGATGCAAGTACAACAGTAGCGGTAACCCCTAATGGTAAAAATTTTGTAATAAATCAAGATTTTACAAATAACTTTAAAAAAGATTGGAATATTCAAGAAGTTAATTTGTACTAGCCAACACTTAATCCTGTTTGGCTATCTTCGTCGCTGCATCCATTTTCTCCTCCTTCTCACAAGTATATCATATGTTACTTTAGAAGGTTAGGAGTACATATTGTAGATGGATATATTGGTCATGAGGTAGAGTAAAATTTCCGCCACTACGATCAATCCGATTTCCAAATAGAAAAGATAATTAAAGTTAAAATCGTTGATATTGCATATTTATTGCATTTTTTAGCTTCAAAAGGGTGTATAATTATTTACAAAGTAAACTTTTTTATTTGCAAAAACAAAAAAGCTGCTTTTGTTATTTATATTCATAAAGGAGCAAAGTTATGAAAACATATGCAAAAACTATCCTCACTCTAGCTATCATCGCCTTAATGAACGGATGCGGAGATACAGATAGTACAAATAGTGGCTGTAGCAACGGCATTTGCACCGATGGAAACGGCGGTAGTACCGACAGCGGTCTATCCACACTCAAAATTAAAAACATGGATATCTCTACCAGTGATATCTGTCAGATATTCAGCACTCCGAACAGTTCGGGATCTTGGGGTTTGAATGTTTTGGAAAACAGAATCCCGCCCGGGTATTATGTTGAGCTTAGTACCTCATCTTGCAATACTTACTGGGATCTGAAAATAGTCTATTGTGACGGCTACGAACCGGCTCCTAGTTACGACTACTACCGTCCCTGCGGTACAACGGTAAGTTATGATTTCAGCAACCGCCGCTAACCTGAAAAACGACTTGAGGCGGGAAATCCATCCTACCTCTGCCCCAAACTCCTTACACATCTTACATATATCGTATCGTCTTGAGGTCTGTTATTGTCGTGTCCCTGCTCAAAATCGACGGTAGTAATTTCACCGTTTCCGGTAGAAGACCAATAAAGAGACGACGCACCGTAACTAAAGGCATTGTTCCAGCCCGCACCGGATGTTAGAGAGTAGAGTTCGTTTACATTTGGTACTCTCCAACCGCCCCCATCCAAGTTTAGATTTTTACAATAAGATATAGCGCCGATCCAGTGAACGGAGTTTGATTCGACATCGGCATTATCCTGCCACTGAAGTTTATGTTCTGCATCGGTTACTATCTCTTTGGCAGCGTCTCTATCAAGATGTACTACAAATTCATCTCCTCTTACGCATCTTACATATTTCGAACTAAACAGGATATCTTTGTCGCTTCTGTTGTCATAAAAACCCACCCACAGCGCATAATATTCATAATCGGTAAAAAATGTCGATTGAACTTTCGTACTACTCCAATAACCGCTATTTACGACATTTACAAACCCATCTTTTATAGTAGAAGAAGTTTTGGATCTGTCAAGTAAAAAATATAGTTCATGAATATTCGGAAGTCTCCAATCGCTATAGCCTCCCATATCCAAAGCGGCACAATATTCATTGGCCTCGTTCCAGTTGATCGAATTTGTGACATTCACATCATCTTGCCAAACAAGACCGCTTGTCGTATCCAAAACGATCTCATTCAAATCGTCTCGACGATAAATATAATCGACACCCATTTGAAGCGTACCGTCGTCATCGGCAGATAGCGCCGTCTTATCTCCGGTTTTTGGCAACGGTAAAATAGAAGCGTTATTTTCATATATAACTATATTTCCACTCAAATCCGCCGAAACGACATCCATATTCGTATCGTTATCCATATCCGCACCATATACTCTTGAGACATTGTTTACACCTGAGACAACGAGTCGCGAAGCGAATCCCTCTCGCGTACCGTTATTGTCGTACCAAGCGATTTCACCTCCGCTTTTTGAAGAGTTGGTAAGAATATCAAGATCGCCGTCACCGTCCATATCGACACCGCCGGCATATATGACGCCCGTTAAAGAGGAGACGATATTTAGAGGCATAGAAAATGTAACCGACGGGGTATCTCCACCGAGGCTAGGATGCCAGTAAACCGCACCGTCCTCTTTTGAAACGGAGATTATATCGTCATAACCGTCACCATTTATATCGGCCGCAGTTACGCTGCCTATCGACTGTATCGAGTTATCTTGAAAACGAGCGGTAAAAGATGACGCTTTATCGATATTTTCATACCAATATATATCGTTGTTCGTTCCCGATGCGGCTACTATATCGATATTACCGTCATTGTTAAAATCACTCACATCTACGAATACGGGATTTACGATATTTTGATCGTCTATCGTATATGGACCGTTGAAAACAGCGTTACCTACATTTTTTATCCAGTCGATATTATTATTCGTAAACGAAGCGGTTACAATATCTATATTTTGATCGTTGTTCATATCGGCTAAAGTAAATGACGATATATCGCTTGTGGTGGTGGAGATCGCATTGCAGTCGAATGTTTTGTTTGTATCGTTCAAACATACATTTAGCGCGTATCCGTTTGTAGCCGAAGAAAAAACGATCTCTTTATACCCGTTATTGTCCAAATCCGCAATTTTTATGAAATTTGCGGTAGTTATATCGCTGATATTATGCTCTTTAAAGAGAAAACCGCCGAGATTTTCATACCAAGCCACACCGTTTTTTGAAACACTCGCGATATCCAGATCGCCGTCGCTATCCAAATCATCCATCTCCAACCACTGAGCGTCCGTCGCCGCGGTCGTAACTACATGAGGCACATAAGGTACAAGAGATCCCTCTTCGTTTACCGTAACGATAACCGTATCGCTACTTTTCGCTCCGTGATCGTCACTTACGGTAAGAGTCACTTCATGAACACCTAACGAAAAATCGCTTTTATCCAAAACGACCCCCTCACCCAATAAAACGGTACCCTCTTTCCACTCGTAAAAAAGATTTACATCATCGATATCAACGCTATTTTCGGCACTCAACCGTACATTCGAACCAAAAAACACGGTTACATCTCCTCCGGCGTTTGCAACGGGAGGATCATTTAGAGGATTTACAAAAATAGTCATATTCGCTTCATCCGTATCACCATGAGAGTCTTGTGCGACGAAGGTGAAATTATCTTCACCGAAAAAATCTTTATTCGGAATATATCTCAAATACGGTGCGACTCCTTCAAGTTTACCGTTTGAAGGCTCTTTAGAGAGACTAAATGTCAAATTCGTATCGTCCGCATCAAAAGCGGTAAGATTAATATCCAAATAGCTATCTTCATCGAGAGAGAGACTCTTGCCGACGGCTGTGGGCGAGTCGTTTACGGATATCACGGATATATTCACGGTGGCGCTTTGAGATTCGGATTGGGAGTCTTTTACTACAAATGTAAAAAGATCGTTTCCGTTATAGTTTTCGTTCGGTATATATGTCACGCTATTCATATCTTGAAGCAAAGTACCGTTTGAAGGCGAAGTTATGATATCGTAGCTTCTTATATCGTTTTCGACATCGAAAGCTTCAAGCAAAAACGTAATATTTTCATCTTCGTTAAGCTCGATGTCTTTATCGTATGCGACAGGCAAATCGTTTTGAGAAACAACGGTTATATTCACTCTAGCGGGTTGAGAACTCAAATTTCCATCGCTGGCCGTATATTCGAAAAAATCATTACCAAAATAGTCTTTCGACGGAGTATAGACGCATGAGTTAAAATCACAATTTAGCACGGCGTTTTGAGGATTCGTCGTAATTTCGTATCCGACAATCGTTCCGTCTATATCACTACCCAAAAGAGTTATTGAAAGATTCGTATCTTCGTTCGTCGAGAGTATTTGGGCGTTTGCAACCGGCATATCGTTTACGGCATTTACCGTGATACTCACGGTCGCGACATCGGAATCGGCAAGAGAGTCGTTGGCTATATATGTAAAAGAGTCGTTTCCGTTAAAATTTTCAAACGGAGTATAAACGACTTTATTACCGTTTAGAGTTACGGTTCCGTTTGACGGCTCCTGTTTTATGGAGAAAAAAAGCTCCGTCTGCTCGGCATCGTATGCACTTAATGTCACGGTTTTGTTTTCATCTTCGTTCATGACAACGATTTTGTTATCCGCAATAGGTTTTGTGTTTGGTGTTTGAAGTACATTTATAGTAATTTTTTTCTTTTGCGAGTTATCGAATGTATCGTTAACCCAATAAAAAAAGCTATCCTCACCCGTAAAATTCACATCAGGAGTGTAGATCAGATTCGGCGATACACCGGTTAAAACGCCATGCGAGGGCGAAGTGTTATAAAATCTCAACAAATCGTTTTCTATATCCGATGCTTCAAGATCGATGTGCAATCGGCTATTTTGATAAACCGAAAGAGTCTGAGAATAAGCCTGCGGCGGATTGTTGACCGAATTTACCACTATATTTACCTCGGCGATGTTCGAATCCTCTTTCAAATCCGAAGCGATATAAGAAAACGAGTCGTTTCCGTTGAAATATCTGTTTGGAGTGTATGTTACCAAAGCGTTCGCATCAATCTTTACCGTACCGTTTTTAGCGGCCTTAACTATAGTATATGTGAGTGCATCCCCATCCGCATCTTCCGCCGATAAATAAAAACTTTTAGGAATATCTTCATCGGTGGTTACTAAAATATCTTTTGCCGACGGCGCGTCGTTCTTCGCATTTATAGTGATCGTGACGGTAGCGGGAAGAGATTTAGAGATAGAGTCACTTGCGACATATTCGATCCTCTCCACACCGCTTACATTCGGATAAGGAGTATAGTGCAACACATTCGCCGTGATCTTCGCATTGCCGAGTTTAGTTTTCGAGACCAGTTCGTAAGTTAGCTCATGCCCTTCGTCATCCATCCCCTCGAGCGTAATATCGATAGGCTGATCTTCATCGGTCGAAAAGACTCTGTCAAAGACGACGGGAATGTCGTTTACCGCCTTTACATCTATCCTCACGGTAGCCGCTTCGGATTCAAGAATAAAATCCGATACGACATACTCGAAAGTGTCGATACCGTTAAAATTATTTTCGGGAGTATATGTTACGATATCGTCGTTTATAGCGACACTTCCAAACGAGGGAGCTTTTAACAATCTAAAACTCAAATCGTCGCCGTCGATATCGTCGCCTTTTAATTTTATATCGACGGATTGATCCTCTTTTGTTTCGTAACTCAGATCATAAGCCAAAGGGGCGTCGTTTCGTGCTTCTACGACAATCGTTACGGTCGCGACATCGGAATCTATCTTTCCGTCGTTGACTTTAAAATAGAACTTCTCTTCACCGTAAAAATCTTTATCAGGCTTATACGACAAATGAGCGGCACTTCCGCTTAACACTCCATGGGTCGGCAAAGAGACGAGAAGATATTTCAAAAAATCCCCGTCATCGTCGCTTCCTTGCAAAGAGGTGTTTAAAACCGTATCTTCATCGATGCTAAAATGTAAAGTTTTCGCTACCGGTATAGAGTTGCTCGAATCTCTCTTTTTGATCGTTACCGTAACGGTATCGACATATACGACGCCGTTTTCATCCGTCGCTTCAAGAGTTATCTCATGCACGCCTACGCTTAAATTTTCAAGAGTGAACTCCATATTTTGAGAGAGTATTTCTCCATTCTCCTTCCAGATGAAACTTACGAAATTTTTCTCTTTACTCAAACGACTCGCACTCAAAACTACCGGTTTGCCCTCTAAAACTTGCTGGTCGTCTCCCGCCGTAACGACATCTCTTGCGGATTTCATACTCTCGTCGGAGTTGTCCGTACTCTCTTGCGTCTTCTGTTCGCTTTGGGCAGGTCGGTCGTTTTTTACAAATGTCGAGTCCTCTTCTACGGTTACATTCGAGCAGCCGCCTATAAAGACAAAAGATAAAAATAAAAAAAGCAGTTTCAATAGAGGAGAAGTTTTATTCATGATGATTCCTATTTATATTGCTGGTATCTGTTAATAGTATCGACACAAACTCTTTGGAGCGCATGTTTTCTTCCGTAATTGGTACATATCTTGCTACAAATATCCACATGAGCCAAAAAAGACTATACCTTAGCATTTCATTCGCGGCACTGTTATTGATCTTCTTTATGGAGTTTTTATATCTTCAAAATCCGCAATTCATCCAAAATATCAATAGCCGTCTGATAGATGCGGCTTTCGTCTATAGAGGAGAGATAGAGGGCGATAAGCGTATCGTGATAGTGGATGTAGATGAGAGATCTCTAAAAGATCTCGGACAGTGGCCTTGGAGCAGAAACAAAATAGCGACACTTTTAAACAACCTTACATCGGCCGGTGCGGCGATAATCGGTCTTGATATGGTTTTTGCCGAAAAAGATAGCAGTTCACCCGTAAATATCGCAAAAGAGGCGAATATATCCGTTGAAAATTTGCCTGATTTCGACCAAATACTAGCAAAAACACTTTCACAAACTCCGACCATACTCGGTTTTACCTTCGACTTCGAAAAAGAGATAAAAAACACCCCTCCTCCCATAAACGCCATCTACATACAAAGAGGTAAAAACAACAAAGAGAGCCTGCCCGTCGCGAAAGGAATTACGACAAATCTGCCTCAATTTCAAAAAAGCGCTTACTCAAGCGGCAGTTTCAATACCATTCCGGATAACGACGGTATTATCAGATATGTACCCTTGCTCATCTCATACGATGACAGCGTTTATCCCTCTTTATCATTTGAAATCGTAAGAGCCCTAAGCGGTGAAAAGAAGGTGGAAGTTCTTTATGATGAAAACGGCTTATACCTCATAAAATTGGCAAATATGGAAATTCCGGTAAATTCTCAAGGAAAACTCTTTATAAACTTTCGCGGTCCGAAAAATTCGTACGAATATATTTCGGCACTCGATATCTATAAAAACAACTTTGACAAAAGCAAAATCGACGGAAAAATTATTCTTATAGGAACATCGGCCGCGGGATTGCTCGATTTAAGAGCCACACCGTTTGAGAGCGTCTATCCGGGAGTGGAAGTTCATGCAAATGTCATCGACAACATCATAAACGACGACTTCATCGTCAACAACCCTACATACGATGTGGCGATCACTATGGTGTTTATTTTCCTAAGCGTACTCATAACGGCTCTTATTTTGACTCCCACACCGCCGCTTACGGCTTTTGGACTTATAGTTTCATTTATGACGCTTGAATCCGTTTTTTATTATAAAATGCTTTTTGAAGAGCGTATATTGTTAAACAGCGTATATGTATTTTTAAGCACCATCGTAGCTACTTTTTTATTTACCTTCATAAAAGTATATTTTGAAAATCGCCAAAAAGAGATAATTTCACAAAAATTTTCAAAAAAAGTCTCTCCTCAAGTCGCTCAACAACTGCTTAAGAGTCAAAAAGATATTTTCAGCGCGAGCGAACAGGAGATCACGATATTTTTCAGCGATATCAGAGAATTCACATCTATTTCCGAATCGTTTAACAATCCTAAAATTCTAATAGAATATCTAAACACCTATATGTCTCCGATGAGTGAAATCATCATTTCTCACGGCGGTACTATCGATAAGTATATCGGAGATGCGATCATGGCCTATTGGAACGCACCTTTAAAGATAGAAGATCATGCCGACAAAGCCGTAAGCAGTGCCGTAAATCAAATAGAAAAATTAAAGGAGTTGAACGAAACATTACAGAAAAAAAATTTTCCGCCGATAGATATAGGTATAGGCATCCATACCGGCTTGGCGATAGCCGGAGAGATGGGAAGCGAAGGAAGAAGCGACTATACGGTCATCGGCGATAGTATAAATCTAGGTTCGAGAATCGAAGGCCTATGTAAAACATACGGATCGAAAATCCTAATCTCCGAAGATACGAAAGAGAGATTGAGAAAAAAATATAAATTAAGAGAGATAGATACCGTTCGAGTAAAAGGCAAAAACGAAACCGTTACACTCTACGAAGTAGTCGGTTTCGGCGAATTTAACGAGAGTGAAAAAGAGTTGAACAGACTCTACGATCATGCAAAACGCCTCTACAAAGAGGCTAGATTCAAAGAGGCTCGTAAACTTTTCGAAAAAGCGAACCAACTAAGTGAGCAGAAACTTTTCGAGCTATATATACAAAGATGTAAAAATTACGAAAAAGAGAAAATAAGGGAGTTTGATGCAGTCTATAGATTTACTACAAAATGATGTCAAAATCCTCGGCTGCGGCGGCTCGAAGAGTAAAAAGGCGGGGACAAGCTCATTACAAGTATCTGAAAAAATCGTCATCGACGCCGGAAATATCATCCAATCTCTTGGAGAAGAGGCATCTAAAATAGAACATATCTTTTTAACTCATTCTCATCTTGACCATATCGTAGATATCGCTTTTTTAGCTGAGAGATATTTCGAAACACGCACAAAAACTTTAAAAATTTATGCACTCAAAGAGACTCTAAAAGCACTGAGGGATCACTTTTTCAACAACACGATCTGGCCGGATTTCACAAAAATAGAACTTTGCAAAAGCGGCTCTTTCTCGGTTGAATTTATCGAAATAAAACTGCATGAAGCTTACGAATTCGAAGATGTAACCATCAAAGCCATACCGGCAACCCATACCGTACCGACCTGCGCCTTTGTTATAGAAAAAAGATTTTTTTCACTCGTCTATGCACCCGATACTTACACAAGCGACTCTATTTGGGAAGAGATAAACGAAAACAAAAAAATAGATTCTCTTCTTATAGATATATCTTTTGACTCGAACAAAGAGAATTTGGCATATCTTAGCAAACATCTAACTCCCTCTCTTTTATCGAAAGAGTTGACCAAATTGAAGCGAGATATCAAAATTTACGCCATTCACCTAAAAGACGCTTATAAAGAGACGATACTAACGCAGATAAAATCGGATACGAACTTGAAAGATAGAGTCTCTTTTATCGCAAGCGGAGCCTTTTTGAAAAAAGGGGTGCTAAAGAGAAAAAAAGATAACGACCAACTCCGAATCCTCACCGCTCTCGCGAAAGAGAAAGAGTTGACCAAAATTCTTGAATTTATACTTCTGGAAGTCATAAAAGATACAAACTGCGAAGGCGGAACGGTATATTTAAAAGATGAAAATCAGTTGAAATTCAAAGTGGTCATAAACAAAAAACTAGATATTCACAATACCCAAACACAAAACTGGCCTCCGATTGCGTTATATACCGCCAAAGGTTCAAATCTCTCGAATGTTTCCGCTTTATGTGCGATTAAAAATGAAATAATCAATATTCCGGATGTCTATCATGCAAAAGGATTCGATTTTGACGGTATGAAAAAATTTGACGAAGCGAACAATTACCACTCAAAATCGATGCTCGTAATTCCGATGATAGATCATGAAAACGAGCTGATAGGAGTACTGCAACTCATAAATAAACTAGACCCTCTTACCAAAAAAGCTATCGCGTTTGACGACGAAGATATCGATAGAACCAAAGCTTACAGCGCCTACTGTGCGATAGCCATTACGAAAAACAGGCTTATAGAAGATCTGGAGAAGCTGCTTTTATCGTTTTTGGAGAGTATATCCGTCGCGATGGACGCAAAATCGGCGTGCGGTTACGGGCATATACATCGAGTCGGAAAATTGATGGAGATGATCAGCGAAGGTATAAACGAAGACCAAACCGTATATAAAGATAAAAACTATACGCACGATCAACTCACCGAACTAAAACTGGCGGCCTGGATGCATGATATAGGCAAAATAGCGACACCGGAGTCGATACTGAACAAATCCGTAAAACTTGAGACCACCTATAATCGCCTCGAAGAGATTTCACAAAGATTCAAAAGCGCTATTTTAACTTTAAAACTCTCTCTTCAAGAGAAAAAAATCGCTTATCTAAAAGGCGACAAAAGCATCAGCCTTAAACTAGAAGAGAGAAAAACCGAGCAACTTATAAAAGAGTTGAAATCCGATTTGGAATTTATAAGCGAAAAAAACCTACCTTCCGGTTTTATGAGCGATGCGGATATCCAAAGAGTACAGAAGATAGCCGAAAAAAGTTTTTTCATCGACAATGAAGAGATAAAACTTCTCAAACCCGATGAAGTCAAAAATCTCTCTATTCGTTACGGTACGCTAAACGAAGAGGAGAGAGATATAATAAATCGCCATGTAAATATCAGCATCGATATGCTGAATATGCTCGTTTTCCCGAAGAAATACGCAAAAATCCCTCTTATAGCGGGTATGCATCATGAAAAACTAAATGCAAAAGGTTATCCAAACGCCGTGAAAGCGGAAGATATACCGTTTGAGGCCAGGCTTCTTGCCATCATAGATATCTTTGAAGCCCTCACGGCTCATGATCGCCCTTACAAACGCCCCAAAACTCTAAAAGAGAGTTATGATATACTAGACAACATGGTAAAAGAGGGAGATATAGACGGCGAAATCGTCAATTTCTTGAAAGAGTCTAAACTTTTTAAAAAATACGGTCAAAAATATCTTTTAGATTATCAACTGGTTGAAGAGTAACTCATAATTTTAAAGCGTGAGCCGTGGAAAACGCCCACTGAAAATTATAACCTCCGAGTTCTCCTGTAACATTCAAACACTCGCCTAAAAAAAAGAGTCCTTCACATTTTTTACTCATCATCGTATCGGCGTCTATTTCATCGGTACAAACTCCTCCTTTAGTCACTTCCGCTTTTGAAAAACCGAAATTTCCGGCAGGTGCGAAACGATACGATTTTATATTTTTAAAAGCATTTTTTTCTTTTTCGCTCAATTTATATAAAGCTTGATTTTTAACTCCGACGGTTTCCAAAAAAGCCCTTACGAATCTTTTTGGCAAACCAAGAGCCGAAACGAACTCTTTTTTGGTTTTAAAAAAATTATCGTCCAGATCTATATCAGGTATGAAGTCTATCTCAAAAGCCCCTTTTTGCCAATATAACGAAGCGTTTAAAATCGCCGGACCGGTAACTCCTCTGTGCGCAAAAAGCAGATCTCCTCTTATCTCCTTAGAGAGAATTTTTATCTTCACTTCAAGCGAAATACCGCTTAACTCTTTCATCCAAAACTGCTCTTTTTGCAAAGTTAATCCAACCAGAGCAGGAGTCGGTGTAACGACACTATGGCCAAAACCGTACGCGATTTCATAAGCTATCCGCGAAGCGCCTAAAGATCCGTAACTCGCACCCCCACTTGCGACGACAACTTTTTTTGCGCGAAACTGCTCTTTTTGCGTAGAAATTATAAAATCCTCACCCTTCTTTTTCAAACCCGAAACTTTTCGATTCGTATATATTCTTTTTGGGGATATGTCTTTTAAAAGCAGATTTATAAGCTCTTTTGAACTTTTTGGACAAAAATATTGATCACCTTTTCTGACGAGTGCAAAAAGCCCTCGCTCTTTAAGATAGGTTAAAAGATCGTCCCGATTGAACGTGTTTAAAACTTTATCTATGAAGATCTTATCTCCAAGATAATTTTCGAAGCTTAGATTCCTGTTTGTGATATTACAGCGCCCTCCTCCCGAAATTTCGATCTTTTTCGCCGCTTTATCATTAGCCTCAAGCAGTACTATATCTCTATTTTTAAAGCGTCCCGCCGCCATAAGGGCGCTCGCGCCGGCACCTACGAAAACGACTTCAAAAGCTCTCATCGTATAACTCTTCCGCCGAAACGAAACGCTTTTTTATAAAATCCTTTCGTAAAATCCGAAATAGTCACTCCGTAAACCTTACCGCTTGAAGAGTGAATGAATTTACCGCCTCCAAGATATATGCCGCAATGGTTTATCTCGCCTTTTTCGGAAGTATCGAAAAAAAGTATGTCTCCTTCGGTCAATTTCGACGTATCCAGAATTTCGACATATTTTGATTGCTCCTTCGAACTTCTTGGAAGTTTTTTCCCTATGGCGTTTTTATATACGTAACATACGAAACCCGAACAATCAAAACCTCTCTCGTCCATACCGCCGTATCTGTATGGAGTTCCCAATCGGGATTTCGCCAGATATATGAGTTTTCGACGATCACCGTCGAATTTATCGTAAGCATAATCTTGAAAAATCGTCTCTCTCTTCTCTTTTGGCGTGAAACTCAAAAAACATCCCTCGAGCAAAAGAGAGATAAAAATAAATAGCAAAATCTTCAACATTCACAAATTATACTCAATTTTGATGTATAATACATTATATGCAAAAAAATATGCCAAGGTGCCTAAATGAAAATTTTATTATTACTCTTGACTACCGTCTTATTTCTTTTTTCAATGTCCCAAAAACAAAAAGAGAGAAAGGTGGATGACTGGGAATACAATCAAACCGTGCAAAAAGAGGATAAAAATCTTCTAAAAAGTTCAAGAACCGTACAAACCTCGCCCGTTTTATCCGCACCTATCGCAAAAACTTTGAGCTTCAAAGCCCAAACCGTAGGTTTCGCTACCGGAGGCGCCAAAGATGCCGACAACTTCTACGACAATATCAAAAACGGATATCTTCCGAAATTAAAAAGCATCACTTACGAAGGAGTCTTTTACGATCACTATTTCGAAAATAGTCATAAGGATCGAAAGTGTGAGGAACTCTTTTGCCCAACCTACTCCACCGCCATACAGAAAAATCTATTTTTAGAGGAGGAGGAACACTACCTTTTAGTCGGTTTAAGTTCAAATATCAAAACAGGAGATTTCAAGCGCAAAAAGTTAAATCTAGTGGTCGTTTTGGATATATCAGGTTCGATGAGTTCACCTTTTAACAAATACTATTACGACCGACAAAAGAGAGTGGAAAACGAACAAGAGGATAAAGAGAGTGAAAACGAATCAAAAATGCGAATCGCGAACAAATCGCTTGTCGCGATGCTCAAACACTTAAAAGACGACGATTCTTTAGGTATCGTACTTTTTGACAGCAGATCGTATCCGGCGAAACCTCTAAGAGATATAAAATCGACGGATATCGAAGCGATAAAAAGACATATATTGAAACTAGAACCAAAAGGCGGTACCAACTGGAGTGAAGGATACGAAGGCGGCGTAAAACTTTTTAAAAACTTACCGGCAGAGAAAAAAGATCCAAAGGAGTACGAAAACCGTATTATTTTCATAACGGACGCTATGCCAAATAGAGGAGAACTTGATAAAAACGGACTCTTCCAAATGGTGGATAACGCCGCGAAAAAGGGAATATATACATCTTTCATAGGTGTAGGCGTGGATTTCAATACCGACTTGGTAGAGAGAGTTTCAAAAACAAAAGGGGCGAATTACTATAGTGTTCACTCATATGAAGATTTTAAAAAAAGATTGGATGAGGAGTTTGATTATATGGTAACTCCGCTTGTCTTCGATTTGAAACTCTCTTTGCAAAGCGACGGTTACGAGATAGAGGCCGTTTACGGCTCGCCGCAAGCAAACGAAGCGCAAAAAACTCTTTTTTACGTCAATACCCTCTTCCCAAGTCCCACCGAGGATGAGAAATCAAGAGGCTCCATTATCATAGTGAAGCTAAAAAAGAGTTCGGATAGAAAGGATCTCAAACTAATTGCAAGCTATAAAGATAGAGACGGGAAATCATTTGAAAGTGTTAAAAGCGTCTCTTTTAAAAACGGACGCTACTACGATAACAAAACCATACGAAAAGGGATACTTCTAAGCGAATATGTAACTTTGACTCAAAATTGGCTGATAGACCAAAGAAGAGTCTGTAACGACGATGTCGCACCGCCGATCGAAATCGTACCGTTTTACAGAAGCTGCATAAGCGTTCCTTCAAAAAGAGAAGAGTTCGCTTACATAAAAACATGGGAGAGAAAATCATGCCCTTTATACGTTACCAAAATGTATAAAATAGCCTTTAAAGCACTCGCGCATAAATTTGAAAAAGAGATGAAAATATTAAACGATAAAACTCTACAAAAAGAGCTTCAAACGCTAAAGAAGCTCTCTTCAATCGACGAAAACGCCAATAGCGGATCGAAAAAAGACGATTGGCAGACAAAGAGGTAAATCATGAAACTCTACTTTTTCCTAGCACTTATTTTGGTCGCCGTATCGATAATAATATATGTAAAATATAAAAAAAGCGAAGATACGAAAGAGTTGCTCCATAATCTGGCGGCGATATCGTTGGTAATATTTTTTACGTACGTAAGCAAAGTCATTTTCGTTCATAAACCGATTTTTATCGTTCATCTGGCTTTTGTGATTCTCTCTTGGGGATCTCTCTTTTTTTATCTTGTCAAGCGAAAACTCAATCTATGGTTTCTACTCTCACCGGCCGTAACGACGATTATATTTGTTATTATGGCTCTATTTTTCAGAGAACACGGGTAAAAGATGTTACTTTTTTTCCATTTGGTAAAAAATTTATGTTTATTAGAAAAATAATTTCCGAAAAAGTAAAATTTTTACCTACTTTGGCGATATACTATACATATAAAGTCAACGATATTTCAACACATAAAGAGAAGCGAATGTATAAAAACATTATTTTAGCGATAATAGCGGCGGTTGTAATTTCAGGATGCGGCGGAGGTAGCGCTGAAGAGGCGGACGGTACTAAAAGCTCACATACACAAGCCGGCGGCGGAAAGTACGCTTTGTGGGATTATCTGGTTCCATCCGTCGATAAGACGAACAATTACATAAAAACAACCGCCACATCGACGCAAAAATACCAGACAAGATTCGTCAAAACGGGAAATACGGTAACGGAGACATCCGATTACGCAAAAAACGAGCAAACTATTTATACAAAAAACAAAACAAATATCACAGTTTCATTTTTAAAAGATGGAGCGCCGAACGGGCGTTATGATCTTAAACTCTATGTCGATATAGATGATATAGTGACGGTAAAAAAATCGGATTGCCGATTGACGAAACATTATGACACCTACTCTATAGACGGTGAAAATTTTAACGATGTCATAGAGATAACATGCGGTAACGAACCGGGTTTTTATCAAAAAGGTGTTGGAGAAATCGCGCAAAAAAGATCACTTAGTACTTCGGGAAAAGTTGACATCAAGATTTTATCAAACTAAAAAGTTTAATCGAGGATAGATGAATGTTAGATATTGACACCCTTACCAAAAGATTGAAAATCTCCGAAGAGAAGGTTCTTGAAAGATTTGAAAATTTTCTCGAATTCGCTCAAGTTCAGCTGGCGAACCTTGAAGACGCCATAGAGATGAAAAACTATTCGAAAATGGTGAAATTTTGTCATCTAATAGGCAAAAAGGCATCGAGACTCGAACTCAGCTATGTAACCATTCATACGGAACATATCGAGATCTTAGCTACTTTCAAAAGAGATACCGATTATAAGATTCTTTTTGAGGAACTTAGATCTAGTATTCAAAAGGTGCATGAAAGTATGCAATTGAACAAGCAGCTTTTAAGATACGCTTAACGCGTTCGCCGCCAAAAAACCGCTTGCAAACGCCCAATGGAGGTTATAACCTCCTCTGTCGCCGTCTATATCGATAACCTCACCCGTAAAATACAACCCCTTTTGAAGTTTTGACTCCATCGTCTTGCTATCTATCTGCTTACAACTTATGCCGCCCGCAACAACTTCCGCATTTTTTATTCCGTTTGTATCGCTTATTTTTATAGAGAGATTTTTCATTTCGTAAGAGAGTCTTTGTACCTCCTTCATATTAAGTCTCGTTTTTTCTTCAAAGCCGAGCCTCTTTAAGATCGAGTGAACCAATTTTTTATGAATCATTCCGTTAAGCCATAACGAAGGCGGTTTATTTTGAAATTTTTTACTCTTGTTTTTGAGAATATTTTTAAGAGAGGAGAGTGAGAGCGACGGCAACAGATCGATCTTTAAAACAGCCGACTTACCTTTTTGCAAAGCGTATGAGAGATCACGACTTATATCCAAAACCCCAAGTCCCGATAAGCCGTAGTCGGTAAATAGAAGATCACCGTATATCTGCTTTTTAAATTCTTTATCGACAAAAGCTTTAAGAGCGGCTTCTATCTTTACGCCCGCGGATCTTTTGCAAAAAGGATCATCGCTCTTTAACTGCACCAAAGAAGGAAAAAGCGCTGATATATCATGACCGAAACCG
>Ga0256914_1002263_pt1 | contig 16289 bp, 18 predicted proteins | sample HulkmetaG_FD_191571 | JGI IMG/M metagenome (GOLD analysis project Ga0256914, IMG submission 191571) | Hydrothermal chimney microbial communities from Main Endeavour vent field at the Juan de Fuca Ridge, Pacific Ocean - Hulk | ecosystem: Environmental > Aquatic > Marine > Hydrothermal vents ... | reverse complement strand
TCGAAGAACCTCTTTTCGGCATGGAAATTATGCCCGGGTTAAAACGTTACCGGCAAGAAAACGATAAAGGAGCTGTAATATTCGACCTCAGAACAGCATATAAACCGAATGCAACCACAACACTTTCGTTAATAGCAAAAAACATATTTAACAAAGAATATATGGGGCGTCCTGGCGACATTCGCCCTCCGAGAAACTTTGCCGTTCAGCTTGTGGTTAAGTTTTGAGGTGCGTTTCATTCTTTGTTTTATTGTAACAAAAAAAGACTATTTTTATTCCCTAAAATATTAAACTATGGAAGTTACCCGCGTTTTTGATATCTTAACATTACAGGAGGAGAAATATAATTCGGATATTGCCCTTTCGGTAAAAAGGGGGGGTAAATGGGATTCGTTCAGTACATCACAGTACCGCAAAGAGGTTGATGCTTTCAGTTTGGGACTTCTTGCCATGGGCTTTGAAAAAGGTGATAAAATAGCAACGGTTAGCAACAACCGTCCCGAATGGGATTTTATCGATTTCGGCATGTCGCAAATAGGATGTGTACATGTGGCCATTTATCCTACCGTAAGCAATGCCGAATACAGGCATATACTTTCCCATTCCGATTCAAAGATTCTCATTGTTTCCGGCGCTTCTCTTTACGAACGGTTGAAACCTTTTGTAAACGAAATAGACTCGTTGCAGGCAATTTATACTATTGATGAAGTGAAAGAGGCCGAAAATTGGCGCGAAATACATAAAAAAGCTGCAGGCCGGGAGAAAGAGTTGAAAAAAATAATGGAGGAGAGGCGCAACTCCGTGTCGGAGAACGATTTGTTAACTATCATTTACACTTCGGGTACCACGGGACTTTCAAAAGGCGTTATGCTGTCGCATAAAAATGTTGTAAGTAATGTAAAATTGGCTTCCAAATTCGTTTCGTACCTTAAGCCTGGCGACCGTGCATTGAGTTTTTTACCGTTGTGTCACGTACTCGAACGTTCGGGGCACTATTTGTGGCAATACAAAGGGCTATCGGTACATTATGCCGAAAGCATAGAGACTCTCGGCGAAGATATGAAAGAGGTAAAACCTCATACTTTTATTACGGTACCCCGTATTTTCGAAAAGGTTTACGATAAAATAATTCTTAAAGGCAAGGAGCTTCCCGCACTGAAAAAAGCACTGTTTTTTTGGGCCGTGGGCGTGGGCGACAAATATGACGTAAACCCGAAAAACAGAAGCTCATGGTACAATTTAAAACTTGCCGTAGCAAACAGGCTTATTTTCAGCAAATGGCGCGAAGCCCTCGGAGGCGAACTTAAAGGTGTTATTGCGGGAGGAGCTGCCCTTCAACCACGCTTGGCACGTATTTTCTGGGCTGCAAAAATTATTGTCCAAGAGGGTTACGGCCTCACCGAAACATCACCGGTGATTGCGGCTAACGACTGGAAATACCCTAAAGTGCGTTTCGGTTGGGTAGGCTATGTTGACGAAAGTATAGACGTGAAAATAGCCGGCGACGGCGAAATTTTGGTTAAAGGTCCCAATGTAATGATTGGCTATTATAAAGATCCGGAAAAAACAAAAGCCGCAATTGATAATGAGGGTTGGTTTCACACGGGTGATATCGGCGAATTTGACAACGACCGGATGCTGCGCATTACCGACAGAAAAAAGGAGATTTTTAAACTCTCGGGAGGAAAATATGTGGCTCCCCAAATTATTGAAAATGTCTTTAAAGAGTCTATGTTTATTGAGCAGATAATGGTTGTGGGAGCAAACAGAAAATTTACCGCTGCACTTATAGTTCCCGATTTTACCTTTTTACATAATTGGTGTCATATTCATGGTGTGCATTTCAGGGATAATAAAGATTTGGTGAAAATACCCGAGGTGGTGGCACGATATCAAAAAGAGGTTGATTTGTACAATAAAGAGCTTGGGCATATACAGCAGGTAAAAGCATTCAGGCTGGTATGTGAAAATTGGAGCTCCGATACCGGGGAACTTTCGCCCACACAAAAATTGAAAAGAAAGGTTATTTCGGATAAATATTCAGGACTTATTGATGAAATTTATCAAGAGTAAAAACCGTATAAAAATCTATTTCTTTTCCTTTTTTGCTTTTTTACGGTTTATGGTTTTTTTCAGCATTTCGTAATATTCGTTGTTATAAGGATTTCGCTGTATCAAGATTCCCAGGTTTTTTGCGGCTTTTTTCATCTTGTTTTTTTTAAGATATTTTATTGCACGCTGAAGATAGACGCTGTCGCTGGTACACGCATAACCGGGATTTTTACCTTCGAGGACAATTGCCGCATCGTCTTCGTTTGTTACCGTCCCTTCCATGGTAAACTGTATGGGAATTTCGAAACGCGTATATTTTTTGTCGTGGCAAATATTCCAATGTCCTTGAGTCGAATTTAAAAATTTACTTATTTCCTGTTCAATACCGAAATGCAAAGGGTTTTTCAGGCGTGTTTTCATGGGGTTGTAATTGCCGTCGCAATCAACATAAAAGGATGCTATGACAATGCCTATAACACAGTTTTTTCTGGCTTCGTCAGGATATTTCACTTGCTCCAAAAAATCTTTTTCAAAGGTAAAAAACCCTCCTTTGTATCGGTAGTCGAGCAATTTTTTTATGTTTTCGAAACGGCTTGCCGCAGCCGTATTTTCTTGTTGTCCCGACGCTAACGATGAAAAAAATATTAATGCTGTTCCCAATAAAACTGTTATTTTGCTCATTTCTGCACTTTTTGATACGATAACGCTAAAATAGTAAAATCAACAATACCGGTTAAGGTCGTTAAAACCCGGGCAATTCCTTTTTGTTAATAACTATAAACCAAGGGTTTAAAATATCCTCTTTGTTATAGACCAATTCGTTCTGATTATTATCAGCCCGAAACACGTTGCCGCCGGCGGCTTTAACAACTGCATGACCGGCAGCCGTATCCCATTCGGATGTGGGCGCGAAACGGGGATATATATCGGCTGCACCCTCGGCAACAAGGCAGAGTTTCAGCGAACTACCCTTCGATACTGTTTTTACCTCTTTATGTATTGATTTGAGCCGTTCAATAAATTTTTCCGTTTCGCTGTTCATGTGCGAGCGGCTGGCAACAACACCGTAGTAACTCCTTTTTGTTTTCAAGGGTAATTTGGTACTGTCGTTTAACAAATCAAAGATGTTTCCGGCTTTTTTCGCCGCATTGTCTATTTTGTATGCTCCCTGTGCACCAAGTCCCAGATATAAAATATCGAGTACCGGAGCATAAACCACCCCTGCAACGGCTTTGTTGTTTTCCACCAGGGCTATGTTAACGGTAAACTCACCGTTTTTTTTAACAAATTCTTTTGTGCCGTCGAGCGGATCGACTATCCAGAGTTTTTTCCTGTTTTTTCTTTCGGAATAGGGAACCGATTTTCCCTCTTCGCTTAAAACGGGTATCGATGTTTTGTCAAGTCTGTTCTTTATCAATTCGTTGGCTTTCAAATCGGCAAGAGTTAACGGCGACTCGTCTTTTTTGTATTCCACTTCGAAACCGGCATTGTAAATCTCCATTATCACTTTGCCGGCATCTATTGCCGCATCAACGGCAATCTTCATCAATTCGTTCAAATCATTATTCATTGTCATATTGTTTTGCAAATTCAACACATTTTTTCCAGTCGGTTTCGTAAAATTTTCTAATTTTTTCCATATAATATTCCGGAGTCAATTCTTCTCGGGGGACAAATCTGTCAGGCAGTATTTTAGCCAGGTACAAAGCGCCGTAACGTATGGGTTTTACGTAAAAAACACCTTGAAAAAAGGCTATTATCCTGTTGTTGCTCTCTTTCATTGTTCCTGCAAAGGTTTTGTTCCATTTACGGCGCAACAGCAGTTGTTTTTTATTATACGAAGTATGAACCCTGTTTAAAGATATTTCATCCGGATTATATTCGGCACCTGTAAAGTCCGCTATCTTTTTTATGAATTTTCCGGGATTTGAACTTAATTCGTCGTGTAACAATACCAAAGGTTTACTGTTGAATTTATCCATAATCATTTGAATGTAAGGATAAAAGTAGGCGTCTTTTTGTTTCCATTCGCCATTGTCGTTTTCGAGGTCGATAAACTCTTCGAAGGTTCCTGAAAATCCGTTTTTTACCCAACGCCTGTATTGTGAAGCGAGCCAACTGTCGTTACGGCGCAACACCATAATTATTTTGGCGTTTGGAAACTCACGGGCAATCCTGTCGGTTTCGCGTGGAAATTGCCTGTCGAACTCATTGGAGACAAGATATTTGCGGTAACCGGTCTTTTTAATTATATCAAAACTTTTACGGTACTTGGTACGTTGTATGTAATAGATGTTTTTGAACTTCGGAAATACCTTGTATTGCAAATATGTGGAACCCGTTTTTCCCAATCCCACGTGAAAATATATCTCTTTTTCCATTCCGTTAATAAAATTGACTTTGCCGAATTAAAGCGGTAAAATTACACATTTTAACGGTTGGTTCTTTTTTCTATTTTTGCAACACGATAATAAATAAATCATTTCATTTTGATTCCGCCGAAAAATATTCTTTTTTTAACTTTTTTAATAACCGCGGTTTTTTCGTTTGCCCAAAAGACCGACACTCTGGTTATGATGAACGGAAATATCGTTACGGGTGAAATTAAAGAACTCGATTACGGATTGCTTATTTACAAAACAGCGGGTATGGGAACCCTAAAAGTAAAAAGGGAAAATATAAACTCATTGAAATCGAAAAAGAGATTTGAAGTTTTAATGGATAACGGGGATATTTATTACGGTTCGTTCGATTTGTGTACAAGCAAGCCCCACACGTTGAAAATCCTTTTTATCAACGGTTACGACACGTTTGATATTAAACATATTGTGGAGGTATATCCCATAAGAAAAAATTTTTGGAGAAAGATAAGCGGAAATTTCGATATGGGGTTTAATTATTCCAAAGGTAGCGACATAGCAACGGTATCCCTTTCGGGAAATATTTTGCAAAAGGGTAAAAGGATAAACAATAACCTGAAGTGGGACAATCTGCTAACCTATACCGGCGACTCTCTAAAGTCGTCCAAATTCGACCTCTATTTCTCTTCCGAACGAAAGATAAAAAACGGGTGGTCGTTAGGTGCACTGGCCGGTGTTAACAACAGTTCGGAGTTGGGGCTTGATTTGCGTGTATTGTTTTCGTTTATAGCGACATACAACTTTATTTACAACGATCGCAACCGGTTGTTTGCCACTATGGGGCCTCTTGTTAACATGGAGTGGGACAAAGGTAATGCTGTGCCGGCCGAAAACTTTGAGAGTATTTTAAGTGCGGGATACAAATTTTATAAATATTCGAGTCCCGAAATGCATATCGACACTTACATTACCGCTTTTCCCAATATGAAATTCAATGGCAGGTGGAGGTTATCGTACAATTTGAATGTAAATATAGAGGTGGTTAACAATTTTTATGTAGGCACGGTTTTCTTTATCGATTACGACAACAAACCTTCGCTTGAAGCTGTTTCCACATCCGATTGGGGTACAACCCTGACCGTCGGATATTCGTTCAATTAAATTTTTTCTTTCGAATTTTTCAGAATGTTAAAAAGAAATTCGCGAGCTCTGAAAAGTTGAGCTTTAACCGTGCCGAGCGGCAATCCCAGTTCGTTAACAATCTCTTCGTAGCTGTATTCTTTAAAGTAGCGTAACTCTATCAGTTTGCGGTAGTGGGGTTTCAGTTTGTCTATCACTTCGTGCATCAACTCTATTTTTTGTTTTTTAATTATGTACTCTTCGGGGTCGAGGGTTTTGGCGGCAACGCGCGTGGGAACATCGTCGTTGTTCTTGTCGGTACTACCCTCTATCACTTGTGCCGTTTTACTGCGGTTTCGCATAAAGTCAATACAGTTGTTGGTTGCTATTTTAAAAAGCCAGGTACTGAAAGCGTAGTTGGGAGTATATTTGTCAAGGTTTTTAAATGCTTTTCCGAAAGCCTCTATTGTTAAATCTTCGGCATCGTGAGGGTTTTTGGTCATTTTTAACATCATAAAGTAGAGCGAATCGCGATAATTGGAAAGCAATTCGGCATAAGCCTTTTGATCGCCTTCGTCTAAGGCTTTACGTATTAAAATATAGTCGCGTTTACCCTTTTCGGTTAATCTGTTATTTATCTCCATTGCCCGTTTTTGCCGAATATTCCTTGTAAGGTAAATATTGGTGTTAAAAATAAGAATAGCGGTTCTAAAAACAGCAAATATACAAATATATGATTTTCTTGAAGTTTGTTCCCGGCAAATTTAAATATTACGGCTTGTGAAGCAAATCTTACAACAAATGCCGACAGTGCCGGTACTGTTTTTATGTTAAAAGCAAGCATAATAATTACCGTGACATAAAAAAGCCATTGGCTAAGGTTAAGCAAACCGAGGAGAAGTTTTATGTGTGGTTTGTACTTTTTTCCGGTGGTCATATGGCGCCGTTTTTGTTTTATCCATTGCAAAAAACTCTTTTTTGGTTCGCTGTAAACGGCACTCTCTTTACTTATCTCTATTGTTGTGTTATGTTTTTTTGCCACTTGACCTATAAACAGATCGTCGTCGCCCGAAGAGATGTTGTAATGCGAAATAAACCCCCTGTTTTTTATAAAGAGCGATTTTTTGTACGAAAGGTTTCGTCCCACGCCCATATAGGGTACGCCGGCAAGGGCAAACGAAAGGTATGTTATTGCCACCTGGAAAGCATCATACCGTATTAAAAGGTTTAATAAATTTTTTTCCTTTTTGTAAGGTCCGTAACCGAGAACCACCTCCGTATTGTTGCCGTATGCACCGGCCATTTTTTTTATCCAGTGTTTCGACGAGGGCCGGCAATCGGCATCGGTTAACAGTAAAGTTTCGTAACGCGCCGATTTAATTCCGATGGAAAGGGGGAATTTTTTTCCTTTAAAAAAGTTTAAATCCTGTTCTATATTTACCGTCTTAATATTTTTGTATCTGCCCGAAAACTCTTTCAGCAGCTCTTTTGTTTCGTCTTCCGAGGCATGGTTAACAACCACCACCTCAAATTCCGGATAATCTTGTTCGAGGATGGCGGGCAAATTCCTTTTAAGATTATAATATTCGTTACGTGCGGCAATAACAACCGAAACCGGAAGTACGGAATTTGATGCTGTTTTATTTTCCGTTGCTTTGTAAAATGCCAATCTTGCATAAAAAAACCAGTGAAAAAAGAGTTGTATTGCCGTCAAAGACAACAAAACGGCAACAAAAACTGTATCTGCGGTTTCACAATTATTCATATTCGCAAAAGTATTGAAATCCGCAATATTTTTCAGGTAAAAACAAATTTTATTATGCCGTGTGTTATTTAGGGTGGCGGTTTTTGTTATATTACAATATTAACCGAAACGGGGGTGTAAAACATAGATGCATAAAAAATCCCTTCCGTCGAAACGGAAGGGATTTTTTATTTAAGAAATTTCTGATTTTTTATGCCAAAGCAAGACGTTTAAAAGCGATTACCGTAAGGTCTTTGTCAACATCTTTCAAATAATCGCGAACGCTTTTTTTGGAATCTTTGATAAATGCCTGGTTCAGCAAAGTGTTTTCTTTAAAGAATTTGCCGAGTTTACCCATGGCTATTTTTTCGAGCATGGCTTCGGGTTTTCCTTCGGCACGAGCCTGTTCTTTACCAATTTCCAATTCGCGTTGAATAATATCTTCGGCAACGTCGTCTTTGTCAATTGCTATTGGAGCCATGGCTGCTATTTGCATAACAACGTCATGACCGGCGGTTTCAACGGCTTCGCCGCTTTTGTTGAATGCTGCAATTGTAGCGATTCTGTTTCCGGGGTGGATATAAAAAGATACCGTTTCGCCTTCAACGGTTTCGTACTGACCCAGTTGAATTTTTTCGCCGATAACTCCTGTTTTTTCAATTACTTTTTCTTCAACCGTATGTCCGTCCATATTGGCGGCTTTCAATTCGTCGGCGGTTTTAATACGGTTTTCAACGGCAAAATCCAGAACCGATTTAACGAAATCGATAAAATCTTGATTTTTTGCCACGAAGTCGGTTTCGCAGTTAATCATAATTGCGGCGCCGAAAGTTTTATCATCGCTGGTTTTTGCCAAAACAACGCCTTCGCCTGCTTCGCGGTCGGCACGTTTGGCTGCAACTTTTTGTCCTTTTTTACGCAAAATATCGACGGCTTTTTCCATGTCGCCCTCTGCTTCTACAAGTGCATTTTTGCAGTCCATCATTCCCGCACCTGTAGCTTTACGCAATTCGTTTACTTGTTGAGCTGTTATTTTCATTGGTATATAAATTCTTGTGTGTTAATTATTCTTCTTCTTTTTTGTTAACTTTTTTAGCCACTTTTGTTCTCGGGCGTTTTGCCGATGCTTTTTCCACTTTCATATCTTCTTCGTCTTCGGCTTGTTTAATGGAGTCGCCCGATACTTTAGCCTCTTTTGCTTTTTTCTCGGCTTCGGCGGCTGCTTTTTTCTCTTTGGCGTTTTTTTCGTTTGCCATTTTTCTTTCGGCAAGACCTTCGGCAACAGCCGACACCATAACGTTAAGAATAAGAGCTATCGATTTTGAGGCGTCGTCGTTGGAGGGAATCGGAAAATCAACCAAAGTGGGGTCGGAGTTTGTATCAACCATTGCAAAAATGGGGATATTAAGTTTGCGTGCTTCGGCAACGGCAATATTTTCTTTTATGATATCGACCACAAAAATTGCTGCCGGCAAGCGGTTCATATCGGCAATGCTTCCGAGGTTTTTCTCGAGTTTGGCGCGTTCGCGTGTTACTTGCAACCTTTCACGTTTCGAGAGGTTGTTCCACGAAGGTGTTGTCATCAATTTGTCGATGCTGGTCATTTTTCTGACAGCTTTTCGTATTGTGGCAAAGTTGGTAAGCATACCTCCGGGCCAACGCTCGGTAACGTAAGGCATGTTTATCTTTTTTACCTGTTCGGCAACAATGTCTTTAGCCTGTTTTTTTGTTGCTACAAAGAGGATTCTTCTTCCCGATTTGGCTATCTGTTTAATGGCTTTGGCAGCTTCTTCCAGTTTAGCCTGTGTTTTGTAAAGGTCGATAATGTGGATACCGTTACGCTCCATAAAAATATAGGGAGCCATGTTGGGGTTCCATTTGCGTCTGAGGTGGCCAAAATGCACGCCTGCCTCAAGCATCTCGTCAAAAGTTACTTTAATCATTTTTTGTTTATTAATTTGTTTACATTCACTAAAGCAATTGCCGAATAGTTCCGCAGGGAAGTTTCGGCAATTTGGATACTAAACTCATTCCAATATCTGTGAAAATACTAACGTTTCGAGAACTGGAATTTTTTACGAGCTTTGGGTTGTCCCGGTTTTTTACGTTCTACCATACGCGGGTCTCTGCGCAACAAACCTTTTTCTTTGAGTACCGGACGGTATTCTTCTTCATTGATTTTTACCAAAGCTCTTGAAATAGCAAGGCGCAAAGCTTCGGCTTGTCCGTTAAATCCGCCACCTTTCAAATTGACTTTTATGTCGTATTTTCCCATGTTATCGGTAAGAGCCAAAGGCTGTTCAACAACATAATGTAATGTGGCAGTAGGGAAGTACTCTTTGTAATCGCGTTTGTTGATGGTGATTTTTCCTTCACCCTCTTTTAAATAGATCCGTGCAATAGCAGTTTTTCTTCTACCGAGCGCATTAATAACTTCCATCTCTTTTTATATAATTTGTGTTACAATTTTATTTCTTTAGGTTTTTGTGCTTCGTGTTTGTGTTCCGCACCGGCATATACATGCAGGTTTTTAAACAACTGGCGTCCCAACTTGTTTTTCGGAAGCATACCTCTAACGGCGTTTTCCACCATTGCTATGGGATTTTTCGCCATCATCTGTTTTGCCGTAGTAACTCGTTGCCCTCCGGGATAACCCGTATGACGAATGTACTCTTTCTGATCCCATTTATTACCGGTAAGCCTTATTTTGTCAGCATTAACAATGATAACATTATCACCGGTATCGGCATGAGGGGTGAAGTTTGTTTTATATTTTCCTCTGAGAATTTTTGCCGCTTCCGAAGCTAATCTTCCCAAAACTTTGTTTTCAGCATCAATTAAAACCCACTCTTTATTGGCGGTTTCTTTATTGGCGCTAATAGTTTTATAACTCAAAGTATTCATCTATCTATTTGTTTCTTAGTTATTTTCCTATATTTCTCCCGAAAATTGGGGTGCAAAAATAGAAACATTTTTTCAATTGACAAAAGTTTTCAAAAGATTATTGTTAATTTTTTTGCCGGTAATACCAATTATGTTGTCTCGGTTTTCCTCTTTTTACGAAAAAGAAAACGGAAAATACCATTGATTGAAAAATATCAGGAAACACTCTTATTTTATTCTGACTATTTCGGGAGTGGTAATTTCGTTGCTTTTGTGCAAAGCCCTATCGTAAATGTAAACCGAAAATTTTATGGTGTCGAAATCGGATAAGGGATTGTAAATAAACATGGTATCCTGAATTATTCCCTTTATGTTTTTGTTTCCCGTTTTGGGTGTAATATCGGGAATACGCACATTGAAAGTAAGTGTGTCGTAACGGAGCGAATCGGGGTTCCAGGCAAGCAGGGGCACCTCCTTAAACACACCGTTCTGTTTTTCGTAATATTTAATAATCATATTATAATAATACGGACTACCGAAGTTGTACGGTGCAAAAGTGTCCGAAGGGTTCAAGCCTATATCTCCGTCGCCGTCTTTGTATTTTATTTCCAAAATGCCTCTTTCCGATTTTCCCGTAACAGGATTTATTTCGAGCAAAAATTTGCTGAACTCTATTTGAGGTTCAATGGGGTAAGTTTCGGTTTTGCGGCACGAAAACGTTGCAATTGAAATAAGAATAAAAAGTATTTTTGCCGTTGATTTCATATGTAATTAATATGGGGTAAAAGCAGTTTATATTTATCACACAAAATATGCCAAATTTATCAAAAATAGAAAACGATATATTTTTAATAGAAAATGACAATGATTTTAACGAACTGGCATTGGAAATATTTTATTATCAAGCTGAAAATAATAACGTTTACAAATCGTTCATAAAACATCTCGGCATAAATATCAGCGCTATCACCTCTTTTCGTCAAATACCGTTTTTACCTGTCGAATTTTTTAAAACTCATAAAATAGTTTCGGGACGTTTTGCTCCCCAAGTTGTTTTTACAAGCAGCGGAACAACAGGCAGTGCCGTCAGCCGTCACCATGTAAAAAATCAGGAACTTTACGCAAAAAGTTTTTTTAAGGGGTTTGAATATTTTTTCGGCAACATAACAGAATATGTAATTCTTGCCCTTTTGCCCTCTTACCTCGAACGTGAAGGTTCCTCATTGGTATATATGGCCGACAAGTTAATAAGGGGTACCCGCGATGAAAGAAGCGGATTTTATCTGCACGATTATGATAGATTGTCGGAAACGTTAATGAAATTGAAACTCTCGGAAAAGCGAGTACTGCTGCTCGGCGTAACGTATGCACTACTGGATATGGCCGAACGGTTCAATGTGCCGTTTCCTGAATTAACGGTAATGGAGACAGGCGGAATGAAAGGTAAACGCAAAGAGATGGTCAGGGAAGAACTCCACAACAAACTCATTCAAGCTTTCGGGATAAAAAAAGTGTTCTCCGAATACGGAATGACGGAGCTTCTTTCGCAGGCATATTCCAAAGGAGAGGGGATTTTTTACACACCGCCGTGGATGAAAATTTTAGTACGCGACATTAACGACCCGTTGACACTATTGCCCGCAGGGAAAAGCGGAGGTATAAACATTATTGATTTAGCCAATATTCATTCTTGTTCGTTTATTGCGGTTCAGGATTTGGGAAAGGTTCACGTTGACGGAGGTTTCGAAATACTGGGGCGCTTCGATAACAGCGATATAAGAGGTTGTAACCTGATGATACAATAAAAAAACCCGGAACACCGTTCCGGGTTTGTTGAGGGTGGTACCACCTGGAATTGAACCAGGGACACACGGATTTTCAGTCCGTTGCTCTACCAACTGAGCTATGGTACCTCCATATTTTGGAGCGGCAAAAATAAGCATTTTTTTATTTTACCAAATTTTTTTCCGAAAAAAGTTAAAAAAGTAAAAAGATTTTTTCCCTTTTAATATTAAAACGGCTTTAAACTTATCTTTGCCCAAAAGAAATTCCGTATTTTGAAATTGGTAATCGACATAGGAAACACAAAAACAAAAGCTGCTCTATTCGTTAACGGAAAAATTTTTTTTGAAGGGAAATCCGGCGACGACGACATAGAATTTATTAAAACCGTTTTAACAAAAGGCAAAATAGATTCGGCAATATTGTCATCGGTAAAAAAAGAGAATGCCGCCATAAACGAACTGCTCGAATCAAAAAACATAAAGTTTCTGGAACTGACCGCCTCCACACCGTTGCCGTTTAAAAATTTATACAAGACTCCGGAAACCTTGGGTAAAGACCGTATAGCCCTCGCTGCCGCCGCATCGGCACTCTTCCCCGGCGAAAACGTCCTTGTTATAGATGCCGGCACAAGTATTACCTACGATTTTATAAACAGCCGCAACGAATACCTCGGTGGCGCCATAGCACCGGGATTGCAAATGCGTTTTAAAGCATTGCATAATTTTACCGATAAATTACCGTTAGTCTTTCCTGATGATAACGAAAACACGGAACTTATCGGCAACACTACGCGAACAGCAATACTTTCGGGAGTAATAAACGGAATGAGCGCCGAAATAGACGGTATAATAGAGAGGTATAAAAAGCGGTATGAAACCATGAAAACGGTATTTACCGGAGGCGATTATAAATATTTTGATAAAAGATTAAAAAATAGCATATTTGCACGCTCAAATTTTGTGGCGGAAGGCTTGTTGGAAATATTGAACTTTAATGAAAAAAATTAGACCGGTATTAGTAGCAGGATTGTTAATTTTAACATTGTTGGGAGTTGCTCAAAACAATATCAATTCGCCGTATTCGCGTTACGGTTTGGGTGAGTTGCACGGTAAAACCAACAGTTCACGCCTTTTTGCTATGGGTGGCATATCGTACGGTATTGCCGACCCCTTAACCGTAAACCCTGCCAACCCGGCATCGTACGCCTCTTTCGATTCCCTCTCGTTTTTGCTCGAAACGGGCATCAAAGGATATTTCATCACATTACGAAATACCGAATCGGCAGAAAGCGCCTCTTATATAACATTAAGCCACTTTGCCTTCGGTTTTCAAGTGTCAAAGTGGTGGAAAATGAGTGCCGGAATATTGCCGTACAGCAAAATAGGATACAATGTAAAACTAACGGTAAACCTCGAAAACTATAGCAATATTGTTAACGAACTTAACGGCGAAGGAGGTCTTAATCAAATATATTGGGGCAATGCCTTTAATATAGGAAAAAACTTCCGCCTGGGTTTCAACTCAATATATATTTTCGGAGAAGGACGACACAGCAGCACCATCTACTTTCCCGACTCTACCTACATAATAGGCACAAAAACATTGAACAAAACCAGAGGAAGCGATTTCATTTTCGACTGGGGAACCCAATACGATATCCACTTTAATGAAAAAACAGTCTTGACTCTCGGTGCGGCATACAGCAATAAGGTTAACTTTAATGCCAAAAGAGGTTATGTTTCATATACTTTAATAGGAGGCTACAACAATCTGGTGGAAAAAATTAAAGATACTCTCAAATACATACCTGAAGAAAAAGGGAGCTTTGTCATTCCTCAAAAATTCGGTTTCGGCTTCTCCTTTAATAAAAAAGGCAGTTGGCTTGTGGGTGCCGATTACGAATGGGAAAACTGGAAAAGCTTTGAATATTTCGGCATACAAGACTCGCTGCAAAACTCATGGAAAATAGCTGCGGGAGGAGAATTTACACCCAAACACACAAGCATCTCACCTCTCTACAAACGAATGAGTTACCGCATGGGAATACATTATAAACAGACTTATGTAAATATTCGCGGACAGTCAATAAATGTAAATGGCATAAGTTTTGGTGTTAAATTTCCGTTGAAACGTTCTAAAACTTCAATTAATCTCGGTTTTGAAATAGGACAAAGAGGAACTTTAAAACAAGAATTACTTAAAGAAAATTATTTTAATATTAATTTTGGAATAAATATTTTGGAACATTGGTTCTATAAACCTAAATATCAATAAATACTTAAAACACTTAAAAAATGAAAGCAAAAATATTGATTTTAGTTTTGGGTCTGAGTTTCGGGCTTTCTACTATGGCGGCACAATCTGGAAATATCTTTTCGCCGCAAGATGACGGTGGCAGCAAATACGGAAAAGACAGCGCCACCTGTGTTGTTAATTTGTCGTTGTACCGCGAGTCGTACCGCCAATGGAAACATAGCGGATACAAAAACAGCGCAATAAACGATGCCATAAAACCATGGCACTGGTGCTTTGCCAACTGTCCCCGAGCCAGCGAAAACATCTACGTTGACGGTGCAAAAATGTTTAAGTACAGAATTAATAAAGCAAAAAACGATGAGGAAAAAATGGCGCTTATCGATACGCTTATGATGATATACGACCAGCGTATAAAATATTTTCCGTACAAACACGGAACCACAAAACCTCAAGAGGGATATTTATTGGGCAGAAAAGGTATTGCTCTTGCCCAGCTAAACCCCAAAGCATATAAAGAGTCTTATCAAATATTGAAAAAATCGATAGAACTGGAAAAAGATAAATCCAAAGGTGCCGCTATGATATATTACTTCAGATCGGTAGTGAGAATGGTAAAAGCCGGTGAACTTGACACCCTTGCCATTATTGACGCCTACGACCAGTTAAGCGGCTATGTCGACAAAAACATTAATAAATATACTCAACAAGGCAACGAAAAATATCTGAAAATTTGGAAGAATATTCAGGATAATATTGAAGCCACCTTCGAACCATTTGCCAATTGCAACGACTTGGTGCGCCTTTATAATCCTAAATTCGACGCCAATCCCAACGATGCGGAATTGCTCAAAAAGATATTGGTTCTGTTCGACAAGAAAAAATGTGTTGAAGACCCGCTCTATTTTAATGCGGCGGTTAACCTCTATAAAATAGAACCTTCGCCGGAATCGGCTTACATGATTGGAAAATTACTCCTTATCAAGAAAAAATATCTTGATGCCATTCCCTATATGGAAGATGCTACAAAAATGGAAGACAAAGATAAAGTTGACGATGTATATATGCTTTTGGCAAACGCTTACCGCTCGCTGAATAAGTTTTCGCAAGCAAGAAATATGGCTCTTAAAGCCATTGAAATAAATCCCCACCTGGGACAAGCATACATTCTTATAGGTGATATGTATGCCGAAAGTGCAAAAGATTGCGGCAGTAACGATTTGACCAAAAAAGTTGCTTACTGGGCTGCTGTAGATAAATTTATCCAAGCAAAAAAAGCCGACCCCGAACTGACAGAGGTGGCAAACAAAAGAATCTCGATTTACAAACTGCATTTCCCCACTACCGAAACCCTTTTCTTCTATAACCTGAAAGCAGGAGACAAATATAAAGTGGGTTGCTGGATAAACGAAACTACCACCGTCAGAGCATCAAACTAATATTAATAAAGCCTTATGAAAGGCAATACCATATTAAAAAGCATCTCCGTTATTTTTTTAACGGCGGTGCTTTTTTCTTGTGAAAATTCCATGGAAACGGTACGTCGTATTCTTTCGGAAGATACAACGGCTCTTGTTACCGCCGATACCGTTGAATTTTTTCATAGCGATTCGGGACGCCTGCAAATGAAACTTAATACCCCGGTAATGAAAAAATTTGACGGTGATAATCCTTATACGGAATTCCCCGAAGGTTTTACCGTCTATTTTTATAATACCGAAGGGGAAAAGGTGACAAAAATAACCGCCGGCTACGGTATAAATTACGAAAAGAAAAAAATTTTGGAGGCACGCGACAGCGTGGTTATTTTCAATTTCGAAACCGAAGAACAACTAAATACCGGCAAAATAATTTGGAATAAAAGAAAAAAGGAGATATTTGCCCCCGTACCCGTAAAAATAACCACCCCCGATAAAATCGTATTCGGCGATAGTATTTGGGCTGACGAATCGTTTAGAAGAAGAAAAATTTACGGGGTAAGAGCAACTCTTGAAATAGAAGATGATAATTATTAACAGCCGTGTTTGCTTTAACGTATTATGCTATGCTACTCCCTCGCCGGCTCGCCGTTTCCGGGGGACTCGCCCGCAGCG
>Ga0256914_1002262_pt1 | contig 16290 bp, 14 predicted proteins | sample HulkmetaG_FD_191571 | JGI IMG/M metagenome (GOLD analysis project Ga0256914, IMG submission 191571) | Hydrothermal chimney microbial communities from Main Endeavour vent field at the Juan de Fuca Ridge, Pacific Ocean - Hulk | ecosystem: Environmental > Aquatic > Marine > Hydrothermal vents ... | reverse complement strand
TCCGGCCTCGTCACGGAAGTATTCCGCAGCAGTCAGGCCGGTCAGGGCCACACGGGCCCGGGCTCCAGGCGGTTCGGTCATCTGGCCATATACCAGGGCTGCCTTGGGCAGTACGCCGGATTCCTTCATCTCCATGTACAGGTCGTTTCCTTCCCTGGTCCGTTCGCCCACACCGCAGAATACAGAGATACCACCGTGCTGCATGGCGATGTTGTTGACCATCTCCATCATGATAACGGTCTTGCCGCATCCGGCGCCGCCGAACAGCCCCATCTTGCCGCCGCGTGGGAAGGGCACCAGCAGGTCGATGACCTTGATGCCGGTTTCCAGAACATTGACCTCGGTATCCTGCTCGGTGAAGGCCGGCGCAGGCCGATGAATGGGCATGGTCTTGGAATCGTCGATTGGTCCGAGGCCATCGACCGGACGTCCGACCACGTTCATGATCCTGCCGAGCGCCGGATCACCGACCGGGATGGAAATCGGCTGTCCTGTATCGCGCGCCTCCATGCCGCGGACCAGGCCGTCGGTCTGATCCATGGCGATACAACGGACGACATTGTCACCAAGATGCTGAGCGACCTCGATGACCAGGTTGTCCGGTTCATCACTGATTCCCGGATTGCTGACAAATAGGGCATTTAAAATATCGGGTTGTTTCCCCGGTTCGAATTCAACGTCCACGACCGGACCAATTACCTGTATGATTTTTCCTACGTTCGAATCACCCATCTGAAATGGCCTCCTCTATCTTAGTAAATACACCTGGTATCGAGTTATCCTTTGAGCGCCTCGGCACCACCGACAATATCCATGAGCTCACCGGTAATGGCAGCCTGGCGAGCTTTGTTGTAGAGCATGGTGAGATCCTTGATCATGTCCTTGCAGGCGTTGGTGGCGTTATCCATGGCGGTCATTCGGGCGGCATGCTCGCTTGCGCCGACCTCAAGCATGGCGTGATAGACCTGCACGTTGAGATACAACGGTAACAGGACTTCCATGATTTCGCCTGGTTCTGGTTCATAGATGTAGGCACCGCTGATCTGCTCTTTTGGTTCTGTCTCGCCCTCCACAGGCTTTATGGGGAGCAATTGTTCGACTTCCGGCTTCTGCACGGCCACAGAGTGGAATTTGCCGTAGATCAGATCGACCTGATCAGTATCTCCTTTGATGAAAGCCTCACTGATGGTCTGGGAAATCTCCCTGGCATTGAACATCTGGAAGGTTCCCATGATGTCGTTGTATTGGGCCCGCAGCTTACCGCTCCTCCTGAAGCCCTGGGCCCCCTTCTTGCCGACCGTGACGATGGAGACTTTCTTGCCTTCGCTCTCATACTGCTCCATGAGCTTGGTTGCAGCCCCGATGATATTGGAGTTGAAGGAGCCGCAAAGGCCTCTGTCCGAAGTGACAACGACCAGTTCTACGGTTTTGACATCACGGACCTCCATGAGGGGCAGATTGCTCCCCTCCATACCGCCGGAGAGATCACGCATGGCCTCGGCGAACTTCTCCGCATATGGCCTGAATGCCTCCATCTTTTCCTGCGCTCCGCGCAGCTTGGCAGAGGCGACCATGTTCATCGCCTGCGTGATTTGCGAGGTCTTGGAGACGCCCTCTATCTTGTCTTTGACATCCTTTAATCCAGGCATGGGTCGTTTCCTCTACGCTCAGTTCAGGCCCTTTGTCGCTTTGAATGTTTCACCAAATGCGGTCAGGGCCTTTTTCATCTTCTCCTCAATCTCGGGTGTAATTTCCTCCTTTTCCCTGAGGTCGGAGAAGATGGACGGCTCATTGGCCTCGATGTAGGTGTACAGTTCCTGCTCGTAATCGGCCAGGGTATTGACCGGAAACTCGTCCAGGAACCCACGGGTACCAGCGTACAGGATGGTCACCTGTTTTTCCATGGGGAGTGGCTGATACTGCGGTTGCTTGAGGATTTCGACCAGACGTTCACCTCTGTTCAACTGTGCCTGGGTAGCCGCATCAAGATCTGATCCGAATCCGGCAAAGGCGGCCAGCTCACGATACTGGGCAAGGTCGAGTCGCAAGGTACCGGCCACCTGCTTCATGGCCTTGACCTGCGCCGCACCACCGACACGAGATACCGAGATACCTACATTGATGGCTGGCCGGACACCGGCGAAAAACAGGCTCGGCTCCAGGAAGACCTGGCCGTCGGTAATGGAGATAACGTTTGTGGGAATAAAGGCAGAAACGTCACCTGCCTGAGTCTCGATGATGGGCAGGGCTGTCAGGGAGCCCGCTCCCAGCTCATCGTTTACCTTGGCAGCCCGTTCAAGCAACCTGGAATGGTTGAAGAAGATGTCACCAGGGTAGGCCTCGCGTCCAGGGGGGCGCCTGAGCAGCAGGGAAAGCTCACGATAGGCGACAGCCTGCTTGGACAGGTCATCATAGATGATCAGGGCGTGTTGACCATTGTCCCGGAAATACTCGCCCATGGCGCAGCCAACCATGGCCGAGACATACTGCATGGGTGCCGGATCTGATGCACAGGCGGCAACGACGGTGGTGTACTCCATGGCTCCATGCTTGCGCAGGGCCTCCACCACCAGGGCGACTGTCGATTTCTTCTGTCCTGTGGCAACGTAAATACAATGGACATCGGTGTCTTTCTGGGCAATGATGGCATCAACACAGAGGGCGGTCTTGCCGATCTGGCGGTCGCCAATGATCAGTTCCCGTTGTCCCCGGCCGACCGGTGTCATCCCATCGACGGCCTTGTAGCCGGTGTACATGGGCTCGTGAACGGACTTTCTGGCAATAACACCCGGTGCCAGGACCTCGATCTTGCGGTACTCCGTAGCCTCGATCGGTCCCTTGCCGTCGATGGGCTGACCGATACCGTCGACCACCCGGCCTTCCAGTGCCGGTCCCACGGGTACCTCGGCGATCCTTCCGGTCCGCTTGACAATATCTCCTTCCTTGATGTTGCGGACATCGCCCATGATGGCGCAACCCACGTTGTCCTCTTCAAGGTTGAGAGCAAGCCCCATGATCCCACCCGGAAATTCGAGGAGCTCCATGGCCTGGCAGTTTTCGACGCCATAAACACGGGCAATACCATCACCTACTGAAAGAACTGTACCGGTCTCTTTCAGGTCGACATCACTTTCGTAGCCAGCGATTTGATCCTTTATGATCTGACTGATTTCTTCGGCTTTGATCTGCATTTGACTATTCTCTCCCCTTGATAGATTCTTTTAATCCATTAAGTTGCGTCTTGATACTTCCATCCAGGACCAAGTCACCTACCTTGGCTATGATTCCACCGATGATCGTCGGGTCGACCTGGGTCTCGAGTATGACTTTATTTCCTGTGATTTTTTCCAGCGTAGCCTGAATCTTTTCAAGCAGAGCAGCGTCCAGCTCAACGGCAGAGATCACCGATCCATGGCTGATATTCTGATCCCTGTCCACCATGACCTGCAGTTCGTTGGCAATGTCGGGCAGAATACCGGCACGCTTTTTTTCGACGAGCAGATCAAGAAACCTCGTCATGATGGTATCCGCCTCTGCCGACGTAGCGATCTTTGCCATCACCTTTTTACGGACATCCAGGGGATAGAGCGGATTGGTCAGCGCATCCATCACTATTGGCCCCTGGTCGTAAAGAGCGGCGATCGCATTGAGCGTTTCAGCGTAACTCTCGACCTTGTCCTTCTCTTTGCCAAGAGAAAACAGTGCCTTGGCATATCGTCTCGCTAAGATTGTCTGTCTCACTGTGCCGCACCTACCCGTTCAAGATACTGTTCAGTAATCGCAATCTGATCTTCCGGAGTCAGATTTTTCACGATCAGTTCCTCTGCCATGGCCGCTGCCTGGTCAGCGATTTCATCGCGCAGCCTGCGTTTTGCATCCACGATTTCGGCCTTCACCGCTGCTTCCGCCTGTCGCTTGATATCTTCCGCTGCCCGCTCGGCTTCCTTGAGAATTCGTTCCTTTTCATTTTCTGCCTGGGCCACTGCCTTTTCGACGATGGTCTCCATCTCTTTTTCCATCCCGGCAAGACGGGCCTCGAATTCCTTGTAGGAGCGTTCCGCCTTGTCCCGCTTGGCCTCGAGCTCTTCCAGTTCTTCCTGGATCTGTTTACGCCTGCCGCTCAGGCCGGAACCGATGGGCTTGGCCAGGAATTTGACCAGGATGATGACGAGGGCGATGAAGTTGATGGTCCGCCAGAAGAGATCCTTCAGTTTGGCTGGCGAAAGTGAACTCGAATGGGCCGCGTCATGCCCGCCACCATGAGAGGTTTGGGCCGCAGCATGACCAGCCTCCTTGGTGCCATGTCCTTCGCTGGCCCCGTGCTCCGTGGCTGAAGCTGCGTGTCCATTGCCGGTAGCCGCCTGCACACTGTGGGCAACTCCGTGGCCACTGTCCGCCGTCGGAGCCGCTTCATGAACCTGGCTGGCGTAAGCCCATGTAGCCAGAGCGAGAATCAGTCCCAGCAGTAGGGGGAAAACCAGCTTTCTGAATTGTGAATTCATGCTTCCAGACTCCTTCCAAGTATCTTTGCTGCCATTGCCTGGGCAAACCCAGCCGCATTATCCTGCAATTCCTTCTGCGCTTTTTCTATCTGCGAACGGATTTCCGTCAGCTGTTTTTCCTTTTCCGCCTCAGCCGCCTGGCGGACTTCTGCCAGTTTTTCTGCACCAGCGGACTGAGCTTCGCTTCTGGCGCTGTCCAGGGCCTTCTTGGCCTTGGCACTGGCTTCCCGCATCTTCCTGTCCACCTCGGCTTGACGATGGCGGGCGTTCTGTTCAAACTGTTCCACTTCCTTGTTTAATGATTCCAAGCGCCTTTGCCGTTTTTCCAGGATGCCGAGTACCGGCTTGTAGAGAATCGCATTGAGGACAACCATCAATATGATCATATTGATGATGTGAATTACCATTGTGATGTCAATTGTAATCATGCAACTGCTCCTGATAACTGGATATTTTTAGAATTTTTTTTCGCAAAGTGAATGGTGGTTCATCTCACGAGAAGGATAAGTACTGAAAAAACTTTCGGCTGTCAAATCTTTTTTCCCGAAATCGGCCGCTGCTCCGGAAAATCAGGCTCCCATTAATGCGCGGAAATGTGGTCAATACAGGAGATACCTGCTTCGATCAATAAAGCTGATATGGGGGGCCAGCCGAACTGAATTCAGGCTGGTTCGATCTTGCCTTTTGCGGTGAGCCAGGCCACAAGGCGATTCATCCCGGTGGTTGTGTCGATTTCCGGGTGGTAGCCGAGCTTCCGGATGCGCCCGATGGAGAACCAGTGGGAACGGCCAAGCTGTTCGGCAAGAAACCTGGTCATGAGCGGTTCCTTCTGCCTGGACAGCAGGCCGTGGTATGCTTCCATGAGCAGGCCGGTGAACCAGGCTGTGCGAAGGCTGATCCGTTTATTGACCGGTTCCATGTGCAGCCGGTGGAACAGCCCGTTAATCCAGGGCCAGAGCGCCACCGGATCTCCCTGGGAGACAAAGAAGGCCCTGCCGGCACTCCTGCCATGCCCAGCCAGGTCCTGGGCCAGAAGGAGATGGGCGGCGACTACGTTGTCGATGTAGGAAATATCAACCCGGTTGGTGCCCTGGCCGACGATCCGCAGCCGGCCGGTCCGGCCCCGGGTGATAAGCCGGGGGATGAGGTTGGTGTCGCCAGGGCCCCATACCAGATGAGGGCGGATCGCCGTGGTGAGCAGTTGATCCTGATTGGCCGCCAGCACCAGTTTTTCGGCGAGAATTTTTGTGCGCTGGTAGTGACAAAGTGGTCTGGCGGCATAGGGAACAGACTCATCCACTCCCTCGAGGTCCAGACCTCCAAAGACCACCGAAGGGGTCGAGGTGTAGACGAGTCGTTTCACCCTGTTATGGAGACAGGCTGCAAGAATATTGGCGGTCCCGCTGACGTTGATCCCGAAATATTCCCGCCATGGTCCCCAGATACCCGCCTTGGCGGCCACATGGAATACCGTGTCCACTCCTTCCAGGCAGTTGCGGACAAAGCGTTGATCACGGATGTCGCCCACCAGGCACCTGGCCCCGTACTGCTCGGCCTGGGAGTAGCGATGCCGTCCCAGGACCCGGACCTGCAATTTGCGCTTTCGCAAGGCCTTGACCAGGGCAAGGCCGATGAAACCGCCCCCACCGGTTACGGCTATCTTGTTCATGGCACCTCCATGAATGACCGGTTATCAGAGCCCTCCGCCATCCAGGCAGCCCTTGGCGGCGAGCTGCTGTTTGGCCCAGTCGGCCAGCCTTTCTCTGAATATTTTGGCATTGTGACGGATATCCACCGGAAAGCCCGGATGCAGGAGAAAGGTTCTGATGCAGCGGGTATGGGCCTTGCTTTGGGCCAGGGTATGCAGGGCGGCAATCAGCCGGTCCTGGTCCCGACACTGTCCTGCAGGCTCCACGACCAGGACCGGAGTCTGGCGTCCGGGTTGGCCCACTCCGACCAGGGCGGAGCGATACACCTCTGGATGCTCGTTGAAGATGGCCTCGCAGGGTATGGTATACAGAACACCTTGGCTGGTAAACACGCGATGTGCCTTGCGGCCGCAAAACCAGAGCCGGCCCTGCTCATCGAGATACCCCATGTCGCCCATCCGGTGCCAGAGCCGGTTGTTGTCTGCGATCTTGGCCAGGGCGGTCTCCCGGTCGTCGTGATCGTAACTTCTGGTGACCACGGGCCCGGAGGCAACGATCTCGCCAATGGTCCCTGCCTCCAGTTCTTCGACCTCGTCCCAACCAGTGATTCTACCATTCCTGGGACGGATGATTCGGATATCCATGCCCGGTAGGGGCCTGCCAACACAGGTACCTTTTCCCTGCCTGGTCAGATGCCAGGTCTGGCCAAGGAGTTCGCTGCCGGTGATCGCGGTCAGCGGCAGCCCCTCTGTGGCGCCGTATGGTACGTAGATTTCTCCGGCCGGGTCGATGATCTCACGGACCCGGCCGACCAGCTCTCCGGAAACAGGGGCCCCGGCCATGAGCACCTTGCGCAGCGGCAGAACAATGTTCTTCTGTCGGCAATAGCGGCTGACCACGTTCCAGATGGCCGGGGAGCCGAAGGAATAGGTGACCTGCTGATCCAGGATCGAGGCGACGAACCGTTCAGGAACGACCTTGGCCGGCCGGGTGGGATCCATGTCCGGGATGACGGTCCTGGCGCCCAGGGCTATGGAAAAGAGTCCGAAGAGCGGGAAGCCGGGCTGGTCCACATCCGTGGAACCGATACCGAAGCTGGACCTGATCAGCTGCAGCTGGGCATGGAAAATACCATGGGTGTAGCGGACTCCCTTGGGCGGTCCGGTGGAGCCGGTGGTGAAGATGATAGCGGCCAGTTCATTTTCTCCGGCCTTCCCGGCGCCTTTGTTCTCCGTGTCTTCTGTCCCGCGCAGTCCATGAAGTGCGTGGCCAAGGAGACCGAGTGAAGGCCCGACACAGATACGCTGCCGGACCGATCTGAACGGCCTGGGGAAAAGCCTGCTGAGGATCTGTACCTGGGGAAGGGCGATCAAAACGGCCGGCCGGACCGAAGCGATACAGCGAAGCAGGTTGCTGAACCCCATGCCGGGATCGATGAGAATCACCACAGCTCTGAGCCGGAACAGGGCAAAGGTCAGGCAGATGAAATCCATGGAGGGCCGGACCATGAGCATCACCCGCCGGCCCGGCTGGATCCCGGCCCTGCGTAAAATGCCCGCATATTTGCTGACCGTGTCCTGCAGGGCAGCGAAACTCCAGCTCTTATACCGGTCTCGGCGGCAGTGGACCAGGCCGGTCCGTTTCCCGTGTTCGGCGGCAACGGCCGCCAGGGTGGAGCTGATATTGAAATCCTTTTCAGCAACCATGCCCGCAAAAACAGCAAGGAGAAGCAACGTGCTCCGGGAACAGAAAGAAGAAAGGGGATCCATTCGGTGGCGAACAGATCCCCCTCACCAGGCGGGCAGGCCCATGATCAACGCCATGCACCGGCGGCACGGTGTCTACTTGCTCAGGACCTTTCCTATTTCTCTTGCCTTGTCGACCTTTTCCCGTACAGTCTCGACTTCCCTGACACCAGGGAGGCTCTTCTTGATATCCTGGCCAACCTCCCCGGCATCGTCCAGCCCCTCCTTGAAGGACCGGATGGCCTTGCCGAGCCCGGCGCCGATTTCCGGCAGTTTCTTGCCCCCGAAAAAGAGAAAGGCTATCCCCAGGATCACTATAAGTTCCGGTGTTCCCAATCCAAACATGATGACGTCAATGCTCCGTGAAGTCGTGTTCTGCTAGGGAGAAGATATTCGTCTATGCTTCTCTGCTCTTGTCTTCCTCGATTTTTTTTGCCGTGTCCTCACCCTTGGTGGCCTCTTTGAAGTTCTTTATTCCCTTGCCGATGCCGCTGCCGATTTCCGGCAGTTTCCCGGCTCCGAAGATGATGACGATGATGACCAGAATGATCACCAGCTCAGGCATTCCAAGACCGAACATGATGTCTCCCTCACGTGTATAGTGAATGATCTATAGGATACTTTTTTACAGACTTACAACTTACACCCTGACCTTGACGCTGTCAATAGTTGCCGGTTGGTCCGGGAGATAGCCATCTCGGGAGGCGGGAAGCGCAAGGGGCACCGACCGGGCCGGCCACTGCGTTGCGCGGATGCGCCTGCCTGACGGACCGACCAGTGGACAGCCTTGCCTCTCAGGTGCTGCCGATATAGTTGCTCCGTATCCTGCGCGGCAGTTTGCTGTTGTAACGTTCAGCCAGAAATAACTTGAATTCCTGCAGGAATTCCATTCTGCCTCTGGCCATTTCGTTGTCCAGTCCATCTTCGCCGACAGCAGCCCGGGCCGTAACCAGCCTGTTTTCTATTTCCTCGTAGAGGTCGAGCAGGTAGGTGTGTGCCATGGTTTCTCAATAATAATTTTGGGTTTTCAGATCAATCCGTTCAGACAGATAGTTCCGGAAATGGAGGAGTTCTTCCAGGCGTCCCTGGTAGTAGCGGGCGGTCCGGGGCTCCCCGCGTGTCAGGGCCCTGGCAAGTTCCTGTTCGGCCTTGCGGATCTCGTTACTGAGGTAATCGTGGATTTCCACGGAATAGATGTGGGCCATCATGCCTCCGTTGTGCTGCCCGACTCTTTCAGCAGGCTGAGGAGCTCGGCCGCCGAAAGCGTCGGGATCTTGTCGCCACCGGCCAGCAGGTCCTCGGCAAGACGTCGCTTCCGGTGATGCAGGTCAACAATTTTCTCCTCTATGGTCCCTTCCATGACCAGCCTGTAGACCGTGACCGGTCGGTCCTGGCCAATGCGATGGGCCCGGTCGGATGCCTGGTCTTCCACAGCCGGGTTCCACCAGGGATCCAGGTGGATGACGTAGTCGGCCGCGGTCAGGTTCAGGCCGGTGCCGCCGGCCCGGAGACTGATGAGAAAGACATCGCCCTCACCGGCCTGAAACCGGGCCACCCGTTTTTTGCGTTCACCAGCTCCTACAGAGCCGTCCAGGTACTGGTAGCTGATCCTCTCCCTGTCCAGGTGTTGGCGGACGATCTGGAGGTGATCCACAAACTGACTGAATACCAGGACCTTGTGGCGGTTGGCCAGCAGTTCTTCCAGGGTGGATACAAACTGATCGAACTTGGCGCTGGGAATGGAATTATCATTCAGAACCAGCCTGGGATTGCAGCAGAGCCGGCGCAGTCTGGTTATCTCGGCTAGGATCTGCAGCGGGGATATTTCTTTGTCCCGCGCTGCGGTGCTTGTCAGTTTTTCCAGCGAGAGCAGTCGCTGCGCCTCGTACAGGGCCATCTCTTTCTCTCCCATGGCAATCTTCAGGGTGATGTCGGTGCGTGGAGGCAGCTGCCGGAGAACGTCGCTTTTCAGCCGCCTGAGGAGAAAGGGTCTGATCAGTTTGCGCAGCCGATCCTGCGCTTCCCGGTCCTGGTTCCGTTCGATGGGAATGGCAAACCGTTCGCGGAACTGCTTCCGGGGACCAAGAAGTCCGGGGTTGAGAAAGCGGAACAGGGTCCAGAGTTCGGTCAGGTTGTTTTCCACCGGCGTGCCTGTGGTGATCAGGCGGAAAGCGGCCCTGAGCCGCATGGCGGCCCGTGAGCGTTTGGTGGCCGCATTCTTGATGGCCTGGGCCTCGTCCAGCACGACCCCCTGCCAGGAGACCCTGGCCAGCCGATCGATTTCCAGGGACAGCAGCCCATAACTGCAAACCACGATATCGAATGGCTGCAGAGAGTCGAGCAGTTGCTGCCGGTCACCCTGTCCAAACATCCTGATCCGGAGGGTGGGGGTAAAACGGGCCGCCTCTTCTTCCCAGTTGGCCATAACCGAAACCGGTGCCACTACCAGGGAGGGGCCGTGTTCTGCCAGGTGGAGGAGGACTGCCAGGGCCTGGAGCGTTTTGCCCAGTCCCATGTCATCGGCCAGGCAGCCCCCCACCTGCCAATGGGCCAACCTGGCCAGCCAACGGTACCCGTCCAGCTGGTAGGGGCGCAGTTCAGCCTTGAGAGTTGAGGGAAGTGACGGTGAGACAGGCTCTGCCAGCCTGGCCACATGCTGTTTCCAGGCCCTGTCACCGCGAATTTTGCCGGTACGGGAGATCAGGCCATCCAGAGCGAGCGAGGCCAGCGGCGGTATGCGGACCCCCTTGCCGTGCGGCCTGGAATAGTCGCCCAGTTCCTGGAGACGCCGCTTGAATTCACGGGTCAGGGCCAGGAAGCTGCCGTCGCTCAGGGGGATGAAGCGCCCTGTCGCTGTTTCCAGGGCAGAGAGAAGTTCCTTCAGCTCGAGGCAGAGGTCCCTGTCCACTTCCAGAGATCCCTGGATTCGGAACCAGTCCTTGTCCTTTCGCAACTGCATGGAGAACTGGGTGAAGGAGGACTCTGCCCGTATTCGGTAATGTTCACCCTTTGGCCACTCCAGAATCACATCCTTGCCGCAGTTCTTCAGCTGCAGGAGCAGTTCCAGGCTATCTTCGGGATTGTCGATCAGGTAGCGGCCATCGAGAAATTCGGCCCGTTCCAGGATCTGTAACCGTTGCACCAGCCTGGCCAGCCTGGTTTGCTCCATCTGCAGGTCCCGGCTGGCCATGACCTGCCTGCCCTCCAGCCTGGCCAGGACATTTTTCCGTCCTCTGCCGGGGCGGAACCAGGAACCCTGATCACGGAACGGCCGGACCAGGAATTCGAGCTGTAATCCGTCTCCTGCCGGTACAAGACGGGCATGGGGAGTCGGGTCGGCTTCCACCTGGATGCCACTGTCCAGCTCGGCCCCCAGGTCGGACTGGACCGGCAGCAGCGAGGCCAGGGCCGGGATGGTGGAGCGGAGCTGCTCCATGGCCTGCTCCGGGAAGGTGGAGTGTCCCTGCAGGATGTTGCTGAGCCGTTTCTGTCGTTCGTCGAGGAGATAGACCAGGTAGCGGTCGGATCGCTCCCGGATGATGGCAAGACCGTCGGCAAATGTCTTGGGATCAGGATGGAGTTGCAGCCGGATCTTGTTGCCCTGTCTGCTGATCTGCAGTTCGGGTTCGGCCCTGACCAGTTCCACCGGGACTTCGGGCGATTTCTCGAGAAAGACGAGGGGATGACCGCAAAGGGCCAGGAGCGCCTTGGTCTTGTCCAGCCGGTAGACTGTCTTGCGATGGTAGGACGAGTACTCCTGAGTGGCATGGATGGCGGCTATGACCTGTCGATCCTGGTCGGTGAGAAAATCCATTGCATCGGCTTGTTCCTGCAGGGTCTTGAGGGCGACCGGCCGGCCTTTTGACCATCTGCCGTTTGAGGAATATTTCTGGATACGGGGAGTGAGGTTCAGCAAACGATGTTTTTCTTGATAGTGGAAGTGCCAGACAAGACGCTCCCCCCTATCTGAAGGATCAGGGCCGGCAACCACTGCCTGTTCGGCCAGAGAGGCAAGGGCCCGGACCGTTTTCTGCCAGGCCGGCACGACCTGATAGGCGTCGGTGAGAGTGGCCAGACCGATAAGTTGCCAGATCTCGTCGGCGATGGCCCGGTTCATGGACACGTCGTGACCCAGCAGGATCAGGACCTCGGCAGCCTCGGCAGCCAGCCAGAGGTTCTGGATGTCGATGGCCTGATCCCTGGCCTGTCGAAGAAGGGGAACAGCCTTGCGGGCCGATTTTTTGTCTATCCAGGCGCCGATCATCAGGCGCATGATTAGTTCCAACAGCGGCCTTGAGCCGTAGAGCAGCCTGCTCTCTGCCGGATCCATTGCCAGCTGCTCGGCAAAACAGGGCTGTAGATCGATACAGAGCTGGATCTCAGGTTCCCGCGTTCTCTTGAAGCGTCTGGCAAGCAGGCCGATATACTGCATTCCCTCTGCAAACCGGTCAGGATCGCGGCTGCGGAGCAGGGCCAGAAGATAGAGAAATCCACCAAAATCCTGGAGCACCACAGTCCGTTTTCTGGTTGATTTCTTGAAGAGTCGGATGTGGCGGTCAAAATGGTCCAGGGCCTGTCCGGTTGCGCCGCGGAGCATGGTCAGCCAGGCCAGCAGATAGTGTTGCTGCACCTCGGGCATGGCAGGATCATTGATCAGCTCTTCTGCCCGCTCCGCTCTGTCCATGAGAAGGCAGAGTTCAGGCAGGGCAAAGGGAGACTTGTTCTGTTCCCTGGCCTGCCGCTGCCAGTGTGCTGTCAGCTGGTCCAGCAGTGCATCCGCATCATGAACAGGCAGAAGATGGTGCACAGAACGTTTCAGCAGATGGACGAGCAGCCATGAATGATGTTCCACCGGAAGATGTTCCAATAGCCGTGGATGCCAGGGAGAAAAAAAGAGCTTGTCCAGGGGTGGCTTTTCCAGGTAGGCACGTTTGTACGCCTTTTCTGCCTTGCGCAGGGCTTCTTCGAGTTCTTCCCGGGAGGTGCCGAGAAAGATTGCTTGCAGAACCTCCCGGCAGCAGTGACCATAGTCATTGTACAGTGCACTGTACCTGTGGGGATACTGTGCCTCCAGGGCCTTTATGATGTCGTTGAAGCTGTCTTGACGAAGCACGTGGAGCAAGGCCAGCATGCCCATCGGTGGACTGGCATGGAAACGGGAGCCATCCCGCTCCACGATCCTTTTTTTCTCTAGTCCCTGGAGAACCGGTTTGAGCGTCCTGCCGGTGTATATCTTGCCGTTTGGATTGCGCAGCCGCAAAAAACGCAGCAGTTCCACCAGGCTGGTCTGGGTACAGCCGATGCAGCTGACCGCCAGGAGGGCCAGGATTTTTCGCTCCTGTTCAGACAGCCGGTTGAACTGCTTTTCCTTTTTGGGCCAGTCCGGGAGGATCTCTTTGAAATGGATCATGGATCTTTTCGGGCTCGGTGCAGCCGGGCAGGCAAGGAGGACAACCTGGCCTGCCGGATGGTCTCCAGGAAGGCCTGGTGAGCCTGCCTGCCCTTTCCATAGGCCTGATAGGCGTGATAGAGATGCACCGGCACCACCTCTGTGGCCCGGCACCATTCGTGGTTGCTGCCTGTACTTCCCCTGGTCATCATGAACATGGTGTCCGGATCCATTTTGGCGAGAATGCCCAATCGGTAAAGGATGTGGTCGGGCAGTTGCTGGATGAGCATGGTGAACAGCTGGGCCACTTGCAGCGGCACCCGCACATAGACGGCCTCCCGTCTGCCCAGGGCCTGACGGGACTGCTGGAAAATTTCCTTCCAGGTGAGCACGTCCGGGCCGGTTGCTCTGAGGATGGTCCGGTTGCAGGGGGAAGCTTCCATGAGCCGGACGATGCCTACGGCGAGCTCCCGGCAGTGGATGGGCTGGATGCGGGCATTGCCGATGTAGAAGATGATCGGCATGCGGGCGATCTGCTCCAGAATCAGGTGGCCGCGTTCCGGTTCGTAGATGATGTTGGGCCGGACAATGACCCAGTCCAGAGAGTCCATGGCGGCCAGGGCCTCGTCGGTCATCCGCTTGGTCCGTGGATAGTCGTACCGGTCGCAGTCCGGCCAGTCGACACCGGTTGTCGAGATCTGGATCACCCGGGCCGATGTCGGTGTGGATCCGATCCGCTGGTTTTCCCGGCAGAAGAGCTGGATGGCCTGGAACAAGGCCAACGGCGCCCTGGTATTGACATTTTCCAGGGACTGGCCGCCGAAGCTGTTGGCAATGCCCACATTGTTGACCACTCCATTGATGGCATAGCGCTGCAGTCGCTCAAGCCAGACCCGGGGAGTGATATCCCGGTTCAGGTCGACCTGGAGGAATTCCACGTGGGAAAAGGGGAGTTCTCTTGCCGCCTTGCGCAGGTTGCGGACTCCGCAGACCACCCGGTACCCGGCCAGGACGAACTCCTCCACCAGGGCGGGGCCAAGAAAGCCGGTGGCGCCGATAACCAGAATGGTTTTTCGGGGAACTCCTCTTGTCATGAACTCCGTGGTTTGCCAGGCAGCGGCAGCATGAACGGTGTCCGCTGCCGGTACCTGAGATAGTCGTTGCCGAAACGGGCTTTCAGTTCCTGTTCTTCGATGAGTCGTATATACAGGCTTCCGAGCAGAAAGGCAAACAGGAGGCAGAACAGACCGGTGGAAAGGGAGTCGAACCAGGTGCCTACGGCGAAGATATACAGATCCGTTCCCAACTCCACCGGGTTGCGACACAGTCTGTATGGGCCGGTGGTGACCAGTTTTCTGGTGGGAGCGATGGGTGCCGGCGTGCCCTTGCCGTCCCGCCAGAGAACCACGAGTGACCAGACCATGAGAACAAGGCCGATGGCCAGGGCCAGGAGGGCGAGTGCGGATTCCAACTGGTGGGGACTGTCCAGGTTGAGGCCGGCAGAGAGCCTCCGGGCAGCGAGAAAGATCAGCCAGGGGGAGATGACCAGAAAGACGATGGTTCCCGGGACCATGGCCAGGATCCGGTACCAGACAGGATAATCCCGTTTTGTGAATCTGGTAAAAAGCGGTAACAGTCGTTGTATGTTCATTTCATTGCCCTGTCCTGTCCGCCGCTTCCACCAGGGCGGAGGTCAGGCGGCGAAGCTCTTCCGGTCTGATGATATAGGGCGGCATCAAATAGAGGAGACGGTCAAAGGGACGGATCCAGACTCCACGCTCCAGGAAAAAGGGGATCAAGGCAGCCATGTCCACGGGCCGCTCCATCTCGATCACTCCGATACCGCCGAGGATCCGGACATCCAGGACCCCGGGCAGCTCAGTAGCAGGCTGCAGCTCAAGCCGCAGCTGTTTTTCCATTGACCGGATGCGTTCCTGCCAGGAAGATGCCAGCAACAGGTCCACCGAGGCCCTGGCCACACTGCACGCCAGGGGATTGCCCATGAAGGTGGGACCATGCATGAACAGGCCGGGTGAAGCCGCGCTGATGGTCCCTGCCACCTCGTCGGTGGTCAGGGTGGCGGCCAGGCTCAGGTATCCGCCTGTGAGGGCTTTGCCGAGGCAGAGAATGTCCGGGCACACGCCGGCGTGCTCTGCAGCAAAGAGTTTGCCTGTTCGGCCGAACCCGGTGGCGATCTCGTCGAAGATCAGCAGCAGGTCGTACCGGTCACAGAGCTTCCGCAGGGCGCGGAGATAGGCAGGATGGTAGAACCACATGCCCCCGGCACCCTGGACCACGGGTTCCACGATCACGGCTGCCAGTTCGTGACAATGCCGGGCAATCAGTCTTGCTGTCTCGTTCATCTCCTGCTCCTGCCAGGGCCCATGGAAGCGGCAGGCTGGCCGAGGAGCGAAGATCTGGGTCGGCAGGGAACGGGCAAAGAGCCGATGCATGCCGGTGACCGGATCGCAGACAGACATGGCGTGAAAGGTGTCGCCGTGGTACCCGCCGCGGATGGTCAGCAGCCTGTGTTTTTCCGGTTGGCTGCGGGCCTGCCAGTACTGGAGCGCCATTTTCAGGGCCACCTCCACACTTACCGAACCGGAGTCGGCCAGAAAGATCCGGGACAGTGCCGCAGGGGTTATCCGGAGGAGAAGACGACAGAGTTCGATGGCCGGTTCGTGGGTCAGGCCGCCGAACATGACATGGGCCATGGCGGCCAACTGCTTCCTGGCTGCCCGGTTGAGGACAGGATGATTGTAGCCATGGATCGCCGCCCACCAGGATGACATGCCATCGATCAGCTCTCGACCGTCGGCCAGCCGCAGCCGCACACCTTCTGCGGCGACCACCATCTGCACGGGGAGCGGATCGGTCATGGATGTGTAGGGGTGCCAGATATGTTTCCGATCGAAATCCAGCAGTGACTGCGAATGCTGCTTCATGATCGTGCAGGCTGTCCGTTCAGTTCTTGGATAGACAACGATCCTGGCTGTCCCGGCAGC
>Ga0256914_1002261_pt1 | contig 16294 bp, 14 predicted proteins | sample HulkmetaG_FD_191571 | JGI IMG/M metagenome (GOLD analysis project Ga0256914, IMG submission 191571) | Hydrothermal chimney microbial communities from Main Endeavour vent field at the Juan de Fuca Ridge, Pacific Ocean - Hulk | ecosystem: Environmental > Aquatic > Marine > Hydrothermal vents ... | reverse complement strand
GCGCGAGGGCAAGGCTTCGGCCTCGCTGTTACAGCGGCGCTTGCGCATTGGCTACACCCGCGCGGCGCGCCTGGTTGATTTGATGGAAGACCGGGGCATCGTCGGCCCTCCGCAGGGGGGCACGGGCGTGCGCCCGGTTTTGCCCGAAGCGCAGCAACACGCTCAGGCACCTTCGTCGGATTCAGAAACCCCATCATAGCCTGCTGCAAGGCAGACGCTGGAGGTCCCCTGTGCAAGTCCGTTCCATCACCGTGTTTGCTCATCCTGAAGACTTAGCGGCTGCGGCCAAGGCGGCCGCTGCGACGCGTTTGGCGTTGGAGGGGGCCGATTTTCCGGTCCAAACGGTTCGGCTGGCCACGCCGCCTTTTCCGCTGCTGGTGTCGTCTGAAGGCGAAGCCATAGCGTTGGCCCAGCGGCTGGACGGAGAAGCCGAGGCCTTTGGGCTGGATTACATTTCGTTGGGCCCGGCGCTGCCCGCGCGGCCGTCCACGTATGGTTGGGTGCCAGCAATGTTGGGCGCGACGAGCAAGGTGTTTTGTGGCGGCGTGATTGCCGACGACGAGGGCGTGCATCCTGCGGCGGTGCGCGCGTGCGGGGAAGTGATGGCCGCGCTGGCGCCGTTGGAGCCGCAAGGGTTTGCGAATTTGCGTTTTGCTGCCTTGGCCTCGGTTGGGCCGGGGGCGCCCTTTTTCCCGGCTGCGTACGCGCCGCCGCTGTTGCCTCGGGGGCAGGTTTTGGTTGCCTTAGCGCTGGAAGCCGCTGATGAGGCAGTGCAGGCTTTTGCGGCCGCGGAAACCGCGTCGCAAGCGCGGGAGGCATTGATTGCGCGGCTGGAAGATCTCGGCCGCCGGCTGGCTGCCTTGGCTGAAGGCGCCGCGGCGCTGCACCAGGCCCGTTTCCTGGGGTTGGATTTCTCGCTGGCGCCGTTTCCTGATGAGGCCACATCGTTGGGGCGGGCCTTGGAACAGTTGGGGGTCGCGGCTCTGGGGCTGCATGGCGCACTGGCGGCCGCAGCCTTCCTGGCCGACGCCTTGGATCGGGCGGCTTTCCCCCGAACGGGCTTCAATGGGTTGATGTTGCCGGTGTTGGAAGATGCCATTTTGGCCGCCCGTGCCGCGGAAGGTGTGTTGCACGTCAAAGATTTGTTGGCATATAGCGCGGTTTGCGGCACAGGTTTGGATACCGTGCCTTTGCCGGGGGATACCACGGCAGACCAGTTGAGCGCCGTGCTCTTGGATGTGGCTGCTCTGGCGCGGCGTTTGCGCAAGCCGCTTACCGCCCGTTTGATGCCCATCCCGGGGAAGCAAGCGGGCGACCCCATAACCTTTGACTTCCCTTATTTTGCACCGAGCAGGGTGATGGCTTTGCAGGCGGCCCCTGTTGGGGGAGCGTTGATGGCAGAAACCTACGATTTGCGCCCGCGCAACACGATTGAGGGGTGAGCCGCAGGCGCGCGATGGCTCTGCCGCGATGGGCCCCGTCAATTTGCCCAGCGGGGAAACGGCCGCGGCGGGATGTGGTTTGGGTGGGGTGAGAGAAGAAGCCCGTTTTGACCTTGCTAACCTTCTTTAAAGAAATTGTGGCTGATGCGTTAATTGCCGCCTGGCTGGAAAGCGAGGCGGTTTTGTTTATGTTTGAAAATTAGGAAAAAAGTCCTATGGAAACGGTGCAAATGCGATTTTGTTACAGTTTTAAGGGTAGTACTTTGGTACCTATTTTGGTAATTTTAAACTTAATTTCAGGTATAATGAAAGCAATAGCCTTCGCTTTGGTTTTATGTCAAGCGAAGACACTGGGAGAGACTGGAGAGGAGTGCTCATGATGTTCCGAAGAGCCCTCACGCGCCTATGGCGGAAAAAGCGTTTGCCTTTGGGGCAGAGCTTGGTCGAAGTGGCTCTGTTTTTCCCCATTTTGTTGATTGTTTTTTCCGGCCTGATTGAGATGGGGTTTTGGCTGGTGGATTACCTGGCCGTCGTGGATGCGGCGCGGAATGCGGCTCGTTTTGCCAGCGACAACTATTATTACATCCGCGATTCCAATACCGACTGCACGACCACGCACGATTTTTATCGGCAGGCGGCGTGTGATGTTTTAACCGAGTTGAAGCAAGAGCGCCCGAAAATCGTGTTGGATACGGCCAGCGACGATATTGTGGTATCGGCGGTGTCGGTTTTGCAGAATTACGGGGTTGTGGCGCGTTTTCCGCCGCCGAATGGGTGGTGGTCTTATTACGGCCATTTTGGTTCCCAGGTCAGCAATGCAGAAATCAACAGCCGTTTGGATTTGAGCGCGCCGAGCACGGGGTTGGTGGTGGTAGAGGTGTTTTATCACTACCACCAGCGGTTGAAACTGCCGTGGATTCAAGCTTTTATTCCTGACCCGATTTTGATTCATGCCGTTGCCATTATGCCGTTAGTTTCGGCTGAGCCAACGCCTACTCCTTCTCCGTGAGGTTATCATGATGGAAAGACAGCGAAACCACGGACAAATGCTCATTATATTGGCGGCGGCCTTGGTAGGGCTGTTGGCCTTTACGGGCTTGGCCGTTGATTTAGGGCGTTACTTTGTCGCCGAGGGTCGTTTGCGCCAGGCTGCTGATGCGGCGGCGCTGGCGGCTTCAGCCCAATTCCGTGAAAACCGCGACATCTCGGCCATGCGGGCTGCCGCGCGGTCCTTTATCGAGGCGAATGGCTTTACCCCCACCCTTTTGGAAGTCAACACTTGCGACACCAAGCCGGGTGACCCTTATTTGTGCGTGCCGCCTCGGCGCAAAAAGGTCGAGGTGATCGTTGAGGCTGATCTCCCTACCGCGTTTTTGCAAATTGTCGGCATTAATACCATTCATCTGAAGGCCGAGGCGGTGAGCGAGGCCGCGTCTATGGACGTGGTGTTGGTGATTGACACGTCAGAATCCATGACCTACGACGCACCGCCCGGTGACCCCATGCGGGATCCTTCGCATTGCAACCCCCTGCACCAGTGTCACCCCTTCGAAGAGGTGCGTAGCGCGGCCTTGAACTTTGTTTCGCGCATCTTGAATTTGCCCCCCGCAAAAGAGCAAGACCGCGTGGCCATCGTGACCTTTGCAGATGGGTGGCGGCGTGGCGATACCGCCCCGCGTTTCCCGCCGGGCACGCCTTCTACAGCGCCCATTTCAATGGCGTGGACCTACGATTATGGGACGGCGGCCAATATCGTGAACAATATGACCGTGTATGACCCGGGCTGGGAATGCCCAGAAGATTTGGCCGATTCCGATGCGCCTGGCCCTTGCCGCCGTTACGACCCCGGCAGCCATACCTATTTGGGCTTGGATTGTCCCCTGCTGCGCAATCCTGATTATGAAGACCCCTCAACGTGCACCACAACGGCCATCGGCGGCGGCTTGTATTGGGCTGGGCAACTGTTGAGCACCTCGGGCCGCGACGATGCGCTGTGGGTGGTCATTTTGTTGACCGATGGCGCGGCCAATTCCACCCTGCCCTCGAGCAACGACGTTCTCGACACCCCGGCGCATATTCGGGCCTCGCTTCCGGTGGGGTATTGCCCGCCTTCGACTTTCCATTCGCCGTTTTGCCGAGATCACAACCCTGATTCGCGCCATCCCAGCACCAGCTCATTGTATGACGCCGACGATTATGCCCGCGACATGGCCGACTATGTGGCTTGTTCGGCCACCAACCCCGCGCCGGGGTGTGCCGTGGGCGGGCAGAGCGCGGCAATTTTTGCAATCGGCTTAGGCCAGCAGGTGCTCAACACCTATGGCGCTTCCAAACCTCACGGCGGGGCATTGCTGCGTTACGTTGCTGCCGTGGGTGACGATGGTGACCCTTCGACCGACCCCTGTGATGGCATCACCGACTACACCCAATGGTGCGGCAATTACTACTTCTCGCCGACAGGGTCGGGGCTGAATACAGTTTTTGAAGATATTGCCTCTCGTCTGTTTACTCGGCTAACGCATTAGCGGCTTGTGTGAGTGAGGTAGAACGATGAACAGCAAAATTTCAAGGCGGCAACATCCATGGTTCCCCAAACGCGGCCAGGGCGCAGTAGAATTCGCTTTATTGCTTCCCGTCGTATTGATGCTGATTTTTGCCATGATTGAAACGGCCAGGCTGTTTCAGGCCTATATGGTGGTGGAAAACGCAGCCCGCTATGGCGTGCGATATGCTCAAACTGGGGAATATGACCCTTCGTATTGCATTGACCTGGACGGCGACGGCACACCCTGCGACGGCGCACACAAAATCGAAGAGGAAGACGCAGCCCGCGTTGCCAGCATCAAAGCCGTGGTGCGGGGCGTTGCCGTGGGGATTATGCGCGATGATACCGCCGCACCCAACCAACCGGGATATTTCCACGTCACCGTGTGCAGCAGCAGCCCGGGTTTTGTGTATGACCCCGTGTCGGATACGTGCTCGCCCCACGACGATGCAGGCGACCCCACGTTAGGCCCTACCCGGGTGCTGGTGAGCGTGACCTTCTACCACCCGATGATTTTGCCCTTCATCTCTTCGATTACCCCTGCGGTGAAGCTCCATGCAGAGCGTACAGGGATTTTGGAACGCTTCCGCGTCTCCAAGGTCATTGGCTTGCCGCCTGATATTCGGCTGCCAACGCCAACGCCGGTGCCCACCAATACCCAGCCGCCGACGGCTACCGCAACCGAAACCCCGCTCCCGACCGATACCCCCACGCCCACAATGACCCCTACCCCCAGCTGTGACAACGTCGACGTGGGTAATTTGCGGGTGCGGAAAGACGACTTAAAGATTCAAGTGATCAATTACAATGCCGATAAGATTTATTTCACCGGCGCTATCATTGACTGGACCAACGTGGCAGAAGGTGAATATCTGAACTATGCCAAGGCAAGGTGGCATAAATACTACCGAGGTGACGCATACAGCGGCCCGGCCTTTACCCAGGCAACTCCGCCCGTGGCGTGGGGCGCAGGGGCCCAAGGCACGTGGATGGCTGACTTCAACAAAGTAAGTTACAACGACTTCGCCTTGGGGAGCTATAGCGTCACCTTGAACTTCACCCTCTCGGATGGCACCACGTGTAGCTATACCCGCGATTACCACTATGTGCCCATCCACGTTGAAATTGTCTGGCCGCCCGAGGGCTTTGTGGTGGATTCGGATGACGATCGCTCACAAACGCCCTTTGAGGCCGTGGCGTGGGATCCGTTGGTCGGCCAGAGCAACGGCGATGGCATCCAAAAAGTCCAATTCCGATTGGTTTTCCCCACGGGAGAATCGAAGACCCATACGGAATGGCACGCCCGCTACTGCACTTTTGGTGGTGATGCTTCCTGCCATGTGATGTGGCGCTCGTGGTGGAACATGCTGAAAGAGCAAAATGGTGTGGCCGTGTTGCAGGCGCGTGCCTACTCGCGGGAACGGGGCATTTGGTCGCCGTGGGTCGAGCGCACTTTCCTGGTCAACTTCCCGACCCCGACGCCTACCCTGACGCCCACCATCACCCCCACACCAACCATCACTCCGACGCCGACCATCACCCCCACGCCGACCATCACCCCCACCCCCAGCAACACACCGACCCCGACCCTCTCGCCGACCCCCACCCCCACGCCAGATTGTACGGACATCAGCATCACGTCCATGTATGTCTCGGGGCACAACGTGGTCGCGGTGGTGCGTAACAACAACCCGCAACCCATTGCCCTGACGTTCACCAACTTCTCGTGGTCCCTGTTGGACGCTTCCAACAGCGCAGTTTACGTGGATTGGATGGACTTCAACGGTGATCGCATCACCAGCAGCGACGACTACAGCTCACCGAGCACGGCCAGCAGCCATATTTGGATGGGAAGCAGCGGCGCCACGGCGCAGTGGAAGGCGAATTTCGATGGCGTCTCATCGCCTTATGGCCCGCTGTCGGTCACGTTGACCTTTGATGGGCGTTGTACTGTGAGCCGCACCATTGACGTCCCAACGCCTACCCCCACCAATACCCCCACTCCCACCGAGACGCCCACGCCTACGCCCACGCCCGATTGTTCCCTCATCACCATTACCAACTACTACACCGCGGGCCGCGACCTGGACGTCCAGGTCAGGAACGACAACCCCATGGATATGCCGCTTACCAGCGCAACGCTCTCCTGGCCGAAAAATTACACCAGCCAATACGTGGATTCCTTCCTGTGGAATTGGAGCACATACTACGGCGGCAACGACTATAGCTCGCCTACAACGGTGGGCTCGTCGCTGAGTTTCCCCGGTGGCACTACGCGCACTTGGACGGCTCGCTTTGGCTTGAGCCCGCTCTTCGGCACCTACACCGTGCAACTCACCTTTGGCGGCATCTGTGTGGTCTCGCGAAACATGATCTTTGCTTCGCCGACGCCATCGCCTTATCCTACAAATACCCCAACACCGGTACCTACGACGCCTACACCGACGGTGGAACCGACCGAATCACCGACGCCTGTTCCGACCGTGTGTTTGGACTGTTGAGTAGCACCCCTCTCCCCCAACGGCCCCGCCAATACTGACGGGGCCGTTGGCGTTTTCCTGTTTTCTTGCTACAATGGCAGTGGGTAACCGTTTCGTGCGCGAGAGGAGGCGTGGGATGGAACAGAAAACGAACTCGCAAGACCGGTTTTTTTGGGGAATGTTGTTGGGCTTGGTGCTGTTGGCCCTCCTGGCCGTCGTGATCGCGTGGGCTCGTCGCAAAGATACCGCGTATCGGACCGACAATTCTCCTTCAGCTACGGTTTACAACTACATCCTGGCTTTGCAACGGAATGATTGGGAGCGGGCCTACCAACTGCTGAGCGACGAGATGCCATGCAAGCCGTCGCTGATGGATTTCGGCACTGAAATGCAAGACTTTCAACTCTTCTCGACCGTTGACATCGTGGGAGAAACTTTTGTGGATGACAACCACGCTTGGGTGACCATCTTTTTCCGGCAAGAGGAGGCCCCCTTTAGATTTTCGATGATGGAATATCCCGCGCGGGTGACCCTGGTGCGGGAGAACGGCCAATGGAAAATCCTTGAGCTACCATCCGAATTAGAGGGCTCGTGGTACTGGCGATGCGACTAAGCCCGCGTTACCCCGTTGTGCTCACTTGTTAATGGATTGGCCTACTTTCCCCTGGTGCCGTTGGAGGTAAATCATGGCCACTTTGCGGCGGATTTATGTGTATCTGGTGGTGATTGTCACGCTGGAGATTTGGGTTTGGGATTTGGTAGGGCTGCTCTATCGCGCCCTGCAAAATCGCTTGTGGCGTTCGCCAGAGCAGTTGGCGTTGCCGTTGGCGGGTTTCCTGATTGCGTTGCCGGTTTTTGTTCTGCACTGGCACTGGGCACAGCGTGATGCAGCAGCCGACCCCGAAGAGCGCGCCTCGGGCGTGCGGGCTGTGGCGCTGTATGTGCTTTTGGCCCTGACCTGGGGCGTTGTTTTTCATGCGGTGATGGTTTTAGTAGCCCGGGGGTTAGAGGCTGTTTTTGCCATCGAGGCCAATACCCTTTTCCCCCGGCTGACGTGGGAGCGAGGGCTGGCGCTTTTGCTGCCGCACGGCGTGCTCGGGTGGTATTTCCTGACCATTGTGCGGCGAGATGAACAGCCCCTCTGCCCGCAAGCGCACTGCCTCGCGCGGCGATGGTATCGGTGGTTGTGGCTTTCGTATAGCCTCGTGTGGGTGTTGCTGGGGGCGCAAAAATTACTGGAAGTGATTTTCCCGCCAGAGCGTAGCGTGACCTTGGTGGTCACCCCCTTGTTGGTGGAAGCCTTGCAGGGTAGTGTGTTGGTCTTGGGCGGGTTGATTATCTGGGGATACTGGGGGCGGCGCTGGTGGCACGAAACGCTACACGACCCGCAAGAGCGTGGGGCGGGGCTTGTGGCGGCGTTCCTGATTGTGTGGGCCTTGAGCGGGTTGAGTGTGAGTTTGGCCGTGGCGGGGATGGCCCTGAATGGCGTGTTGTTGCACCTCTTGGGCGAAAATGAGCCGTTATATCGGCTCGTGCGCTTGCTTATAACCGTGGGCTTGCCGTGGATGACGGTTTGGATCGCCGCGCAAAAGGGCTTGGCGCAGTTGATTGCCGCTTGGGATGAGGCGCGACAAGCCAAAATTCACCGTTTGGTGTTGAGCATTTTGGCGGCGGCAGGGCTGCTTTTGTTGAGCAGCGGCGTGGGCGCGTTGGTGCATTTCGTCTTGACCGTTTTGTGGGGCGACGTGGTGGTCTCCTATCGGCCGCTGGCCTCTGGGATAACCCTGTTTGTGTTGGGGGGGATGCTGTGGCCGATGCCTTGGCGCGCCTTGCAGCGAGAGGCGATGGCCGACACAGCAGCGCGCGCGAGCCTGATTCGGCGGGGATATTTGTATGTGATACTCTTTTTTGCCATCCTGGCCGTGATTGGCTTTGCCACGATGAGCGCTTACCAGGTTTTGGTCGCCTTTTTGGGCGGCGTCCCCGACGGGCAGCGCTTCCGGTTTGCCTTGGTGATGACCTTGTGGAGCGGAAGCGTTTTGGCCTATCACGCCCGATGGCTGCGGCTGGACTGGGCGGCGGTCCGCTCGCAATCTCAGCAGCAGACAGCCGATTTTCGGGTGTTGGCTTTGGGGCAGGAAAGCGCGGCCTGGTTGGCCGACTTAGAGGACCGCATGGCTTTGCCGGTCACCGTGCTTGCGCCCGCGGAAGCGACACCGCCCGAAGCGCGCTTCGAGGCTGTGGTCTGTTCAGAGACCACGTTGTTGACCCTTCCGCCGGCCTGGCAAGCGTGGCTGGCGGCCTTCGAAGGCGCGCGCTTGATTGTCTTTGGTCATACGCCAGGCCATTGGTTCTGGCTTGATGGGCGGCAAACCAAGCCTACCCACCTGCGCGAGGCGCTCGAGGCCCTTTCCCAAGGCAGGCAGCCTCGCTCGGCCGGCGCACCTGGCCCCCTGTGGACAGCGTTGGCCTATTTGGGCATTTTCAGCCTGATTTCATGGCTTTTTGGGCTCTTGGTCCCGCTCTTGATGGGGCTGGCTTCCTTTTTCCAGTAGTAGGGCCTTATGCAATGTCGTTGTTACTGGCTGGGTGAAGTGCCTTATCAAAAGGCGTGGGCGCTCCAGCGCGCGGTGGCGGCGCGGGTTGCCGCGGGCGAGCGCCCGCCGACGTTGTTGTTGCTCTCGCACCCACCCACATTCACCTTTGGCCGCCGAGGCAACCCGGCTCATTTGCTTTGGGGTGAGGAAGGCGCACGCCGCCGCGGCATTGCAGTGGTGTGGAGCGACCGAGGGGGTGATGTCACCTACCACGGCCCCGGCCAGGTGGTGGGGTATCCCATCCTCCCTTTGGGGCAACTGCAGGTCACCCGTGAGGGACGCCTGCGCTTGCCCCAAAGGGATTACGTCGGTTACCTGCGGCGGCTGGAATCTGTCCTTATTCGCGTGTTGGCCTATTTTGGAATCCGCGGGTTTCGGATGGAAGGCCTGACAGGCGTTTGGGTGCGCCTGCCCTCGGGGGACCCCGCAAAAATTGCAGCCATTGGCGTGCGGGTGAACGCCCAGGGCATTTCGCAACATGGTTTTGCCCTCAACGTGGATACTTCGGCGGAGCATTGGTCTGGCATCATTGGTTGTGGTTTGAGAGGCTACGCCATTGCCAACCTGGCCGATTTCCTGCAGCCGCCGCCCCCAATGCAAGATGTGGTCACGGCCGTGGCCGAAGCCTTTGCCGAAGGCTTTGGTTGCGCGGGAATGCCGTGTGTCACCGCGCCCGATGGTATAATTTGAGGCGCCGAGCGCACGTGCCCCAGTAGCTCAGAGGATAGAGCAACTGCCTCCTAAGCAGTGGGTCGCGGGTTCAAATCCCGCCTGGGGCTTTAAACGAAAACGGCGGCCTGAGAGCCGCCTTTTTGGTGCCGAAGGTGGGAGTCGAACCCACACGGGGTGTAAGCCCCAACGGATTTTGAGTCCGTCGCGTCTGCCAATTCCGCCACTTCGGCACGCAGGCCTAAGTATACTCGGATTGGCGGCAGAGGTCAATAATTTTTTGCTCAGGACACAAGCCCGGCGCACGCCCGAAAGCCCTGTTTGGGCTTGCCGCAACCCCAGATTGCGCCCGGCCGGAGCAAGCCGCCTGCCGCCGTTTTACCCCCGAGCGCCAGGCAGTGGAGGATGAGAGCCTTGGCATGCTCGGCAACGCCAAGCCGAGGCCGTTTCGGCTTTTGTGGCCCCAGGGCGTCCCCTCGGGCCTGATTCCCACCCTTGAGGAGTTCCCATGCGTTTAGGCATCATCGGCTTATCGCAAAGCGGCAAAACCACAGTGTTTAATGCCCTGACTCGCGGCAACGCCCCGCTCACCATGAGCGGAGGGCGTTTTGAGGTGCATACCGCGGTGGTAGATGTGCCCGACCCCCGGGTTGACGCCCTTTCCGCGATGTTCAAGCCCCGCCGCACGATTTACGCGAAGGTCACCTACGCCGACATTGCAGGCTTGGAGGGCAAAGCCAGCGGTGATATTTCCGGCCCTTTGCTCAACCAATTGACCCAAATGGATGGCTTGGTGCATGTGGTGCGCTGTTTTGAGGACCCCAGCGTGCCCCATCCCATGGGAAGCGTGGATCCCCTGCGGGATGTGGAGGCCATGGATGCGGAGTTTTTGCTGAATGACCTCATTGCAGTGGAGCGCAAGTTGGAACGCCTGGAAGAAGAATGGAAAAAGGGCGCCCGCGAGCGCAAGCAAATCGAGCAGGAACAAGCCCTCTTCCAGAAATTGCACGAAGCCCTTTCTGCGGAAATCCCCCTGCGCGATGTGGATTTGACGCCCGATGAGGAAAAACGCCTGGCTGGTTTTGGCTTCTTGTCGCGCAAGCCGTTGCTCATCCTCTTCAACCTGGGCGAAGGGCAGGAGCCGCCCGCGCTAACATATCCGCACAAGCGGAGCGCGGTGGCTTCGCTCATGGGCAAATTGGAGATGGAAATCGCCCAGCTGCCCCCGGAAGACGCGGAGATTTTCCTGGCCGAGTATGGCATCGAAGAGCCTGGTTTGCATCGGGTCATTCGGCTCTCTTATGAGCTGTTGGGGCTGATTTCGTTCTTCACCGTGGGCGAAGATGAAGTGCGGGCGTGGACGGTGCGCCGCGGCGCCACCGCACCAGAGGCCGCGGGCGTCATCCACACTGATTTGCAAAAAGGCTTTATCCGCGCGGAGGTCGTTTCATACGACGACTTGATGGCCGCGGGGAGCATGAGCGCAGCCCGCAGCCAAGGCAAACTGCGGCTGGAAGGCAAAGACTATATCGTCCAAGACGGCGATATTTTGCACATTCGCTTCAATGTCCGCTAAGCGGACTTCCCCCCTCTTTTGGAGTGTGTCATGTCCACCTACACCCAAACCCGTTGGCGTTTAGACGACCTCTTCCCCTCGCAGGAAAGCGCGTGGGAGGCCTTTGATGTTTTAGAGGCGAAAGTGAAAGCCTTTGAGGCGCACCGCGCTGCTTTGCGCGCCGACATCACCACAGAGGCGTTTGTGAGCCTTTTGCACGAGCTGGAAGACATCGCCAAGCTCATTCATCGCATTTACGGTTATGCCCATTTGCGCTTTTCGGAAAACACCCAAGACGAAGAAGCCCAAAACTTCCTCGGCCAAGTGCGCCAGCGAATGGCCGAATTGGAAAATCGCCTGCTTTTCTTCGACCTTTGGTGGAAGGGCTTGGACGATGAAAACGCGGCCCGCCTGATGGAGGCCGCCGGCGATTACCGCTACTACCTCGAAAAAATGCGCCTGTATCGCCCTTACACCCTCTCAGAAGCCGAGGAAAAAATCATCAACCTCAAAGATACCACCGGCACCTCGGCTTTGATAACCCTCTACAGCGCCATCACCAACCGTTACACCTTCAAGTTGGAAGTGGACGGCGAGGTGCAAGAGCTCACCCGTGGTGAATTGATGGTCTATGCCCGTCATCACGACCCTGACTTGCGGGCTGCAGCCTACCAGGAACTTTATCGCGTGTATGGCAACGATAGCAGCATCTTGGGCCAGATTTATCAAAACCGGGTGCGCGATTGGTATAACGAACACATCCTCTTGCGGAAGTTTTCCAGCCCCATTGCGGTGCGCAACTTGGCCAATCACCTCCCCGATGAGGTGGTGGCAACGCTCTTGGACGTCGTGCAGCGCAACGCAGGCGTGTTCCGCCGTTTCTTCCGCCTCAAAGCTGCTTGGTTGGGCATGGAGCGCCTCCGCCGTTACGACATCTATGCCCCGGTCGCTCAATCTGACAAGACGTATGACTTTGGCCAAGCCGTGGAAATGGTGCTGGAAGCCTACCGCCGTTTCGACCCCAAAGTTGCAAAGCTGGCCGAGCGGGTTTTGGCCGAACACCACTTGGATAGCGAAGTGCGCCCGGGCAAAAGCAGCGGTGCCTTTTGCTCGACGGTCTCGCCAGATTTCACCCCTTGGGTGCTGGTCAACTATCAGGGGCGCCCCGACGACGTCGCTACCCTGGCCCACGAACTTGGCCATGCCGTGCATGCCATGTTGGCCGAACACCATACCGCCTTTACGCAGCATGCCATTTTGCCCCTCGCGGAAACGGCTTCGACCTTCGGCGAGATGCTGCTGGTGGATATGCTCTTAGAGCAGGAAACCGACGAGACCGTGCGCCGCGATTTGCTCTTCCGCCAGGTGGATGACAACTACGCCACCATCTTGCGGCAGGGCTATTTTGCCCTTTTTGAGCAACAAGCCCACGATATGGTGCGCCAGGGGGCTTCGGTGAGCGACTTGGCCGCCGCTTATCTGGAAAATTTGCACGACCAATTCGGCGACGCGGTGGATATCAGCGATGAATTCCGTTGGGAATGGATTTCCATTCCGCATATTTACCACGCCCCGTTTTACGTCTACGCCTATGCCTTCGGGCAACTGTTGGTGCTCGCGCTGTATCAGCGCTACCAGCAGGAAGGGAAGGCCTTTGTGCCTCGCTATCTGGATTTGTTGGCCGCCGGAGGCTCCAAACCGCCCATGCAAATTTTGCAGGAAGCCGGCGTGGACGTCACCCAGGCAGCGTTTTGGCAAGGCGGCTTTGACGTAATTGCGCAATGGGTAACCCAACTGGAAGCCCTTCCCAGGCCGGCCTAACGTTGGCTGTGCTGCGTTTGGGGCCAGATTTTGGGCGGCCCCGACATCTCACCCCTCTCGGAGGAGAACGATCATATGGATATTGTGAAAGTCGTCAAAGGGTTGAGCACGTTGCTTTGGCTCGTTTCAGGGGGGCTTTTTCTGGTGTTGATGGCTCGCTTGAGCAAAAAGCAGCCGTTGAAGCCTATCAGCACGTTGCTGCTCGTTGCGGGGGTGAGCGCGGTGGCCTTGACCACCGTCGCCGCCGGTTTGGTGTTTGTACCGCCCCAGGAGCGCGGGGTGGTGATTTCGGCCATTGCTCCCGAAGGCTATCGTAAAGAAGCCCTGACCCCGGGCCTGCATTGGATCATCCCCTATGCGGAATACGTCGTGTACTATCCGATTTCCAAACAAACTTATACCATGTCTTCGACGCCCGCCGAAGGCGCAGTGGAAGGCGACGATTCAATCCAAGCCCGCACCGCCGATGGTCAGTTGGTGTATATGGACGCGTCGGTCATCTTTTCCATTGACCCGAAGCGGGTGGTGGATGTGCATATTGCCTGGCAGGACCGATACGCGCATGAGCTGGTGCGCCCCTTGGTGCGCGGGGTAATTCGCGATGCGGTGTCGCAATTCCGCATTGAAGAGGTGATTAGCACCAAGCGCTTTGACCTGGAACAGATGATTGCCACCAATTTGGCGCAACGCTTGGCCGACAACGGCCTGATTTTGGAAGACTTTGTGTTGCGCAACATTGCCTTTACCCAAGAATACGCCCAAGCCATTGAGCAGAAGCAAATTGCCGAACAGCGCGCCCTGCAGGCCAAATTCGTGGTCGAGCAAAAGAAGCAGGAAGCCGAACAGGCGCGGCAAGTGGCCCAGGGCCAAGCCGATGCCGCGGTCATCAAAGCCAAGGGCGATGCCGAAGCCCGGCTGATTCAGGCTAAAGCCGAGGCCGAGGCTTTGCAATATCTTGCCGATGTGCTTCGTGATAACCCCGATTTGTTGACGTATCAATACATCGAGAAACTGGCGCCGGGTATCCAAGTCATGTTGGTTCCCAACGACGCCCCCTACATGTTGCCGCTGCCCGAACTGACCCCGACGCCGCAAGCAACCCCTACAGGAGAGTGAGAGATGATGCGAGATGATCGTCCGGGATGTTTAGGCGGTTTGCTGCGTTTGGCTGCCTTGGCGTGGCTCTTTGAGTTTCTCGAGGAGCGTTTTGGCTTTGGTCAGGGCTGCTCGTGTAGTGGCATAGGGTGTGGCACATTGTTGCTGATTTTGTTCATCCTTGCTGTGTGCTATGTCTTGGCCACCACGCATTGGGGCCATCTGACCTGGGTTGTGCTGCCCGCAGTGCTTTGAGTGGCGCGAGGCCGCTCACCCGCCGCTGAACACCAAAGGCGCAGGCGATTTCGCCTGCGCCGTATCTTTTGAAGGGGGCGCTTGGTTGGCGCATGATGGGCTTGGCCGTTGGCCGTTTGGCGGCTGCGCCTCGCGCGGGGCGGGGGCTTGATGCTCTGTGTGAAGCCTCATGCTTGGGGGTGGGCTTGCGTTTTCCTGAAGTGTAAACTTGACGCGCTTTAGATTTTGTGATATAGTGTTTAGGAAATCGCAAGGAGGAGGCCGATGCCTAACATGCCTGCAACTTGTCCGTTTTGTGGTGGCAAACTCGTCGTCACTGGTTTGCAATGTCGCTCTTGCGGCACCACCATCCAAGGCCGTTTCACGGCCTCTCATGGCGCAAGCGCCTTTGACCGGCTGACGCCTGAGCAATTGCACTTCCTGGAAGTGTTCATCCGTAACGAAGGCAAGTTTTCGCGCATGGAAAAGGAAATGGGGCTTTCATACCCCACCTTGCGCAACCGGTTGCGCGCGATTATCCGAGCGATGGGTTACAGCCCGGAAGACGAGGCCTCGCGGGCCCTCTCCTCTGCAGAACGCCAGCGCATCTTAGACGACCTGGAAGCGGGCAGGATTTCCGCCTCTGAGGCCGCCCGCTTGCTCAAAGGTGAAGAGGCGTAGCCCACCGCGTCCAATTTCATCCGACCCCTTCCATCTCATCCAAGGAGGGCTGCGATGACCATCCCTAATTTTGACCCTGCCGCGCTTGAAGAGAGCATCCGCAAAGGGCTGAGCGCAGCGTTGATTCGGGAAGAAATTCCCTGGGAAGATGGCGAAACAGCGCCTTTGGTCCTTTGGGTGAATGGGCCTTTGCACGTGCAGGGCACTGATGGGCAGACGGTGCAAATTCGTGGCGTGGGGACCTCTGCGCACGAGGAGCCTCACACCATCCGCATCAATGGGCCGGTTCATGTCGTTGTGCCCCGCACCGCCCACGTCGACCTTGAAACAGTGGCTGGGCCGGTGCATGTGGGCGGGCTTGAGGGCGGGCAGGTGCGCTGGGGGAAGATCAACGGCCCCCTCAAGGTCAGCGCGACCCAAATCTGTGTGGGCGAAAACGTGGGCGGCCCGGCCAATTTCAAAAACATTGGGGAGCGCATCGAGGTTGCCAGCATCCACGGCCCTGTGCTCGTCACGCCTTGCCCGCCCCTGGTGCAATTGGCCCAAGTCCACGGCCCGGTGCGCGTGCATTGCCCTGACCCGGCAGGCAAGCGCCTCGTCATCCACAGCACCCGCAGTGTGGTGGTCAAAGTGCCTGCCGAGACGGAGGTTCAAGGCACCATCCGTAGCACAGGGCAAGTGCAGGTGGATTTGAAGCAAAACGAAAACGCCTCTCACCAAGAGGCAGAAGTTCGGCTTCACGCCGCACACCCTGAGCGTGCGCTCACTGTAGAAATCACCGCGGGCAAGCAAGTGTACATTGGTCCCAACCCTCCCGAAATCAGTGAAAGCGCCATTGGTTGGGAACTGTTGGAAAAGCTTCTCAACCTTTTTGGGGCCAAAGGGGGGCGGGGCGAAGCCAGCGCGGCTTCCGAGGCTGCCCCGCGCGCGGCCGCGGCTGGCGCCGACGACGAACTGCGGCAAGCCCGCCAGCGCATCTTACGCCTGCTGGCCGAGGGCAAAATCAGCCTCGAGGATGCCGAGCGCCTGCTGGACGCCTTAGAGCCCTAACCCCCTCAAAACCCATGCCGCCTTCTCTCGTCAGCAAGAGAGAAGGCGGCATGCAACTCGCAAAGCAAGGGGGGAGAAGCTATTCTTCTTCGAAAGGCACACCCAACGAAGCCGGTGGCACCACT
>Ga0256914_1002260_pt1 | contig 16295 bp, 17 predicted proteins | sample HulkmetaG_FD_191571 | JGI IMG/M metagenome (GOLD analysis project Ga0256914, IMG submission 191571) | Hydrothermal chimney microbial communities from Main Endeavour vent field at the Juan de Fuca Ridge, Pacific Ocean - Hulk | ecosystem: Environmental > Aquatic > Marine > Hydrothermal vents ... | reverse complement strand
GAAAATCAGCAGCGATGACAGTAATCCTTGTTATAATTATACTCTTCTTCACAATAGGAAATTTCGCCCTCTCTGAAAGAAAGGAGGACAGACGTGTCTCGTAAGAATAAAGAAATTAAAAGAAAATTAAGCAGTTTAACTATCTCGATAATTACAATCGTCGTAAGTTTACTTTGGGCATCTGCAATACTATGGGCTATTGCTGCTTCATTTCGTCCGCCAAATATTCCAATAGGAAGAGGAAGTAGTTGGTTTGCTGGTTCTTTTTCTTTTGCTAACTATATTCGTGCATGGCACATGGCACCGTTCCTGCTGTATTATAGAAATACAGTTATCGTGGTATTTGGTATTCTTGCCGTTCAGGTTGTTACAGCAGTATTTGCAGGTTTTGCTTTTGCAAACTACGAATTTGTTGGTAAAAAATGGCTTCTATTCTTTATTCTTTTACAATTAATGATACCTACGACCGCTTTGCTTGTTCCAAACTTTGCGACAATAAGACATCTTGGTTTATACGATACTCTACTTGCAATAATGCTTCCTTATTTTGGCTCTGCATTTGGAACGTTTCTGATGAGACAGGCATTTCTTGAAGTGCCATATGAACTTGTTGAAGCAGCAATCATTGATGGGTGCAATTGGAGACAATTGTTACAACATGTTTACCTCCCACCTGCAATTCCTTCACTTACTGCTTTTGCAATATCATCAGTGACATGGCACTGGAATGAATTTTTGTGGCCATTAGTTGTTACAGCAAGCAACAAATCGAGAGTTCTTACCGTAGGACTTGTAAGATTTACTCAACTTGGTGAAATTGGTGCACAATGGCCACTACTTGCTGCTGCAACATTAATTGTGGTAGGACCATTGTTAATAGCATTTCTTGTATTTCAAAAAAGGTTCATCAACAGCTTTTTATATTCTGGTATAAAATAGTCTAAAGGGGGGTGGTGATGGGGATCAAAAGATATGAAAAGTTTAAAATTAACTATTACTACAAAGGAGGTAGTGAGAATGAAATTATTTAAGAATGAGAAAGCAAAGAAAGTATTTGTATTACTTCTTGCTGTGCTTGTGTCTTTCACGATTGTTTTCGCAGGCTGTGCACCTAAGAAACCTGCAGAGAACAATAATCAGAACAACAATGAGCAGAAACAGGTTACAATCCAGATCTATTTCCCTGTTTCGACACTTGCACCTGAGTCAAAAATCCTTGATAGGTATGCAGCAGATTTTCACAAAGAGTATCCCAACATAACAGTTAAACCCGTCTATTCAGGTGGTTATACTGATGTTGAAAAATCTATTAAAACGGTAATTAACGGTGGCGGAGAACCTCCTGCACTTGCAATTATGCTTGCAACAGATCTTTATGATCTTATTGATGCAGGATATATTACACCACTTGACGACTTTATTAACAAAATGCCTAATGGTCAAGAATATCTCAACGATTTCTTCCCTGAATTTCTTGCAAACTCGAAATATGATGGAAAGATTTGGAGCATTCCGTTCCAGAGAAGTGTTGCTTTAATGTATTACAATGCAGATCTTCTTAAACAGAACAATCTGCCTGTTCCCGACAGTTGGCAATCTCTTGCAGAAGTTACATCTAAACTTACTAAAAAAGACAAAGATGGAAACGTAATTCGTTGGGGAATCGAGTGGCCCTCAGGCTGGCCCTATTGGTTATTCCAGCCCCTTGCACTTGGGAATGGCACAAATATCTTTAAGAGTCCAACAGAAATGAATTTTAACGATCCCAGAGTAATTGAAGCAATTCAGTTCTACATCGATCTTTCTCATAAGTATCATGCAATGCCAGAAGGTGTGCAAAAGAATTGGAATACAGCAGTTCCTGATTTTGAAAATGGAAAAGCAGCATTCATTCTTCACTCCACTTCTGGATTGAACGGCATTCTTGAGAAAGCAAACTTCAATGTTGGAGTCATGGCAGTTCCAGGAAAGAAAAAAGGAACCTACGCAACAGTAACAGGTGGCGGAAATATCTATATGTTTAAAAACATTCCGGAAGAGAAAAAAGAAGCCGCATGGAAATTCATAGAATTCATAACTCAACCAAAATACGTTGCAGATTTCAGCATTAACACAGGATACATTGCAACGCGTAAGAGTGCTTATGATCTTGATGTAATGAAAGAACATTTAAAAGAAGTCCCTCAGGCAGCAAAAGTTAAAGAACTCTTGAAATACGCTGGCCCTGAATTCTCTTGCCACAACCTGGCACAGGTGAGAAGCATTTTCCACAAATATCTGCAGGCTGCATATAACGGCCAGATGACACCTAAGGCAGCAATGGATGAGGCACAGAAAGAAGCACAGGAAGCACTAAAAGACTATCAAAATCCATAAAAAATCAATCGAGATTAAATAGCTAATTTTAAAAGCCCCGGATAACTCCGGGGCTTTTGTTTAAAACATTTTGACAAGTGCAATGTATATTATTGAGAATACAACTAAAAATATCACAGTCTTTGCAAGAAGCATATAAACTTTTCCGGGTTTTGCTTCAAAATATTCTATGCTCAAAGAGAGGCAGAGATGCGTTGGCGTAAGCATAAGTGCACTCCATCCGCCAAGAAATGCAATGAGAAGGTTTACACTGTTTAACTCAGGGGTCTTAAGCAATGGAAGAAGCAAAGGATAAGAAACACCTATTGTTGCTGATGCCGCACCACTCATCAGGCTTACAATAAAAGGAAGAGAGAATAGAATAACAAATTGAGGAACGTTTACAGCATTCAAATATGAATACACACCTGTTATAACTCCGCTTATTCTTACAACATACTTTAAAAACATAATAGAATACATTAAAAAAGCAAGTTTTAACAGGAGTTTCACTTTAAGTGCTTTTTTAAATTCTGATAATTTAATTTTTTTCACCAAACTTATATAGAGAATGCCAATTAATCCCGATAAAACTATTGAAATTTTTAAAATAAGTATAGATATGATAACAATTAATATTGGAAGTGTGCTTAGCAGTACATTTTTACCGCTTCTTTGCTTATGTATTTTCTCTGTACCGGGTTTAGATTTTATCAAAGGCAATAAAAATACTGCTCCTGCAATAAACATAAGGAAAGAATATATCCATTGAATTTCTATTATTTTTAAAATTGTGATACCAAGAATTGAAGAGGCAAGAATCATTTCTGGATAAAGCGGAGAGGTAGGTTCCCAGATGTGCCTAAACCAAAAATTTATTGCCGTTTTTTCTGCGTTGTCCAGGTTTGAGTATTCACTCCCTTTTTCAACAAGCGGTGCAGAAACAAGGGCGCCCCCAGGCATAGGCAAAGCACCTATTATAAACGCAAAGAGTGGTATAAAAACCCTCGGTGAAAAAAAAGAGGAAAAACTATCAACCATTTCTTCAAGAAATCCTGATACTTTAAGCAGTTCTGCAAAATAAGTAATGGTAACTACAATTGCGATGAGATAAAGAGTTTCTTTATTTACTACTGTTAAACCTGATGCTTTTAGAATAACCTTAAAATCAGCAACTCCAGAAGGAAGCAGTATTGCAAATGCAGATACAAAAATTGCAATTCCTATGTTGATTTTCAGTTTTACAAGCAGTCCAAGAACACCAAGAGCGAATATAAGAATCACAATATCTTTCATACGTTGCATTATAAACGATTAGAAAATTTTTGAAAGCAAACAAATGTTATATAATTAGTTATGCTTGATTTTGATAAAATTTTGCCAGAACTCGGCAAAATGGTTAATAAAAAGATAAAAGCAGAACGTAAAAAGCCAGAGATCTTAAAAGAGGCAATTGAAACACTTAAAAAGATTGGAGAAAATGTATTTCTTAAAGAAGATTTTTCTACTATCTCTTATTTTGTAGGCACTCCAATTGAAAAAGCAAGTTTAAAAGTAAGGGAAGAAGAATTTTCTTCAGAATACATTGCAATTGCAACTGATGGCTCTGCCATTGCTCCGGACTCAGATTTCATCTTAAACTATTATCTTATAAACATTGGATATGTGGTAATTGGATACGGGAAAAACCATTTCTTTGAGGCTAATTCGATTCCCGAATTATTTTATGAAGAAAAAGATCTATATGAAACAGTGGGGGAAAACCGCTACCTTGTAAAAGGAGAACTCCTCCAGGCAAAAATGCTACTCGAAGAAAGTAAAATACTTTCAAAAAAAATTGAAGAGAATGCTAACAGAAATGTCCCCATAATTTCATTGATTGATGGAACATTAATACAATGGGAAATAAAAGGAAGAGATGAGCGGTACAAAAAACACTTCATAGAAAGTTTTGAATCGCTTTTTAAAAAATCCATAGAATTAAACATCCCTGTTGCAGGTTACATCAGCGGCTCTCATTCAAAAGATGTGGTTGGGTTGATAAAGTATTTTTTATACAAAAATGGCGTTACCTCTGATGATTTAACCAAATTTGATATGCTTGAAGACATAGATATATTTGGAGAATTATTAAACAAAGGTGAGCGGTCGGCTGTTTTTATTAGCAATGTGCCTATCTTAAAATATTACAATTACAAGCCTATTTACTTCTTTTATCTCAACACCGGCAGAGAAGTCGTTAGAATTGAAATTCCATCTTTCATAATAGGAGATGGTAAGGATTTTAGCAAAGTCTCTTTAATACAACAACTTATTTTGAGCCAATCTGAAAAGGGCAAAGGATATCCTGTAGTTCTCAGAGAAGCACATGAGCAGGCTGTAATTAGAAACGGAGATAAATTTGCTCTCGAGAATTTACTCAGAGAAAAACTGCTTTCTGAAGGAGTAAAATTTTCGATAGACAAAAAGACATTTTTTAAAAGAACGAGGAGCATATGAAAGAACAGTTTGTAATTTGCAGATTCGGTGAAATAGGAACTAAAGGAAGGAAAGCCCAGATAAAGTTAAAGCACAATTTAAAGACGCATATAGAAAAACTTCTTCCTCAAGCAAATGTTGTAATTGAAGGTGGGAGAATTATTGTAGAAGGTGAGAGCATAGATATTGGAAAACTTCTTTACATTCCGGGTATTGTAAGTGTAAGTCCCGCAATAAAATGCGAAAAACATATCGAAAAATTGAAGGAAGGAGCGATCAACTTTTCCCTCTTAAAAATAAAAGAAAATCCCAATATAAAAACTTTCGCTGTGCGTGTTCATAGGCTTGATCCTTTATATCCGATAAAAAGCCCTGATGTGGAACGTGTTGTGGGAGGCGCAGTAAAAGAAGCAACAAAACTTACAGTAGATCTCACCAAACCTGATTTGTTTGTTGGTATAGAGATACTGAAAAACGGTGCTTATATTTACTCTGAAAAATTAAAAGGTGCAGGTGGTCTTCCGCTTGGAGAACAAGGAAGGGTAGTAAGCCTCCTGTCTGGCGGTATTGACTCACCTGTCGCTGCATTTCTTATGCTTAAAAGAGGTGCCCGCATTACATTCGTGCATTTTGAAAAAACAAAAGCGGAAAAGGAACAGGTCGAAAAACTCTTTACGCATTTTAAACAGTTCGATCCTAAAACAAAACTTATTATAATTGACCACAAAGAATATTTAAAAAAGGTATCAGAAGTTCTTAAAAGAGAAAATAGGTTGAGATATTTATGTATTTTTTGCAAGCATAGGATTCTTTCGGAGGGCGTGAAAATTGCTAAGAAAATTGGTGCTGAGGGTGTTGTAACCGGTGATTCACTTGGGCAGGTTGCAAGTCAAACACTAAGAAATATAAAGATCATACAAAAAGGCATTGATTTTCCTGTTTATAGGCCCTTAATTGGAACGGATAAAACTGATATAGAACTGCTTGCAAGAAGGATTGGTACTTATGAAATTTCCACGGAAAAACAGTTGCCGTGTGATTTTGTACCAAAACATCCAGTTCTGAAAGCAAGGGAGGAGGAGTTTGAGAGACTTAAAGAAATTATTGAAAAAGAACTTATCAAACAGTGATAAAGGAACGTATATTCTTTCCCTTGAACTTTCGGAGACCAGGAAAATAACAGTAGGAAAATTGGGCAGTTTTATTTTCAAAAAAGGAACTTATTTTTATATCGGAAGCGCAAGAGGTGGATTTAGAAGAAGAGTAATAAGATATTTTGAGAAAGCAAGAAATAAAAAATGGCATATTGATTATTTACTTGAATATGCATATCCAAAACACATCTTCCTGTTCGATGAGTTTTATAGTGAAGAGAGAATTGCAAAAAGAATGAGTGAGTTATATACACCTATTATAAGAGGCTTTGGTGCTACGGATACACATTCCAAAACGCATCTATTTTATAAGGAGGAGGAATGATGAAAAATGTTTTTCTTACTATTTTAATTTCCTATTTCATAGGGGCTATTCCAGTTGGGTATATTATAGGAAGGGTATTTTTTAAAACTGATATCACTAAAAAAGGAAGTGGCAACATTGGTTTTGCAAATGTAGCACAATATCTTGGGCTAAAAGCAGCATTCATAGTTTTTCTACTGGACTACGCTGAGGGTTTCTTTGCTGTACTGATCGTAAAATTGCTTTTCGGAAAACCTCTGCTCATTGCAGTAGCTGCTATTACCGTGGTTGTTGGACATGATTTTTCTATTTTTATGAAATTTAAAGGTGGAAAAGGGGCTTCTACAACTTATGGAGCATTAACAATTCTTTCGCCAATTGCTACACTTTTCGGTGCATTTACTTTCTTTGCAATCCTTTTAGCAAAAAAATACATTTCCCTTTCAAATATTGTCTCTATTCTTTCAATACCAATCTATATGCTCATACTGAATATAAATAAATACTATGTTCTCTCAGCGTTTCTGCTTGCGATTCTTTTAATTTACACTCACAGAAAAAATATATCAGACTTGAAATCTGGCAAAGAGATCAAAATTACAGATTCAAACCCTCTAAAAAAACGTTAAATCAGTATTGAATTTTTCTCGGTAGTTTTTTGGCTTGCTCAACCCATTTTTTAACTTGTTTAAGGTAAGGTAGAGCCCTTACAAGGTGTTTTTTCTCGTTTGTTTTTGTTATTGCCACGAGAAGATTTTCCGGATTTCTCTTTGAGAGTTCTACAACTGTATCAACGCCTGCTGCTTCAAGAAGTTCTGCATATTGTTTACCTATTCCTTTAATTCTGAAAAGATCAGCATGGTTGACCCACTTTAAAATCAACTGCTCACTAATTCCGGTAAGTTTTGCAAGTTGTTTGCGTCCTTTTGGAGTTGCACCTTTTTCAAGAAGTTCTTCAACAGTTTTTATACCAGCTTTTTCAAGTTTTTTCCCATAGGAACTCCCAATTCCTTCGATCTCGCTGATTTTCTTCATACTTTTTTCCTCCCTTGTAAATTTATTTATTTTACTTTGAATATAAAATAGCATAATAATGAGAAATTTCAAAATAATCTATTGAAGATTTCATAAAAAAGATATATAATAAAAACAGATTAAAAAGATTATAAACGGGAGGCAGAAAAATGAGAAAAATGACAGAGAAAAATTTGGCTGACGCATTTGCAGGCGAAAGCCAGGCGCACATGAAGTATCTTGCATTTGCTGACAAAGCAGAGAAGGAAGGGCACAAAGATGTAGCACGTTTGTTTAGAGCAATTGCTTACGCCGAACAAGTTCATGCAACTAACCATTTAAAGGAATTAGGGATGCTGGGTGAAACAAAAGAGAATTTGCTTGCTGCACGCGAAGGTGAAAATTTTGAAATAGAAGAAATGTACCCTGCGTATAAGGCAGTCGCTGAACTTCAAGAAGAAATGGGAGCATTGCGTTCAATAAACTATGCGTTAAAGGCAGAAAAACTTCACCGGGAACTCTACGATAATGCAAAAAAGGAATTGGACAGCGGTAAGGAAGTAGTCTTAGACAAGATTTACATTTGCCCTGTTTGTGGATACACGGTTGTTGGACAGGCACCAGAAAAATGCCCTGTCTGTGGTGCACCAAAAAGTTCATTCAAAGAGTTTTAGTGGATAAAAAATATGAAAAAATATAGATGTGTAATCTGCGGATATATTTACGATCCTGAACAAGGTGATGATACGCAAGGGATAAAACCAGGAACCAGGTTCGAAGATCTTCCTGATGATTGGACTTGCCCACTTTGTGGTGCAACAAAAGATCAGTTTGAAGAAGTAAAAGAATAAAATGTAAATTTAATGTTGCTGAAATAGAATTTAAGTGTAATATATAAGGGTGGCTAAGCCACCCTTTTTGTAACGGAGGTGATTTCGATGGATAAATTTATATTTAATTTGCCTACAAAGATTATTTTCGGAAATGGTGAGTTCTCAAAACTTGGAGAACAAGCAAAATTACTTGGCAAAAAGGCACTAATAATTACAGGAAGGCATTATGCAAAATCATCTGGATTGCTTGAAAAAGCAGAAAAATTACTAAAAGAAAACGGTGTTGCATTTGAAGAATTTTGCAAAATTGAACCAAATCCCGAAAGCAAAACCGTAAATGAAGGTGGAAAACTTGCAAGAGAAACAGGAGCGGATTTTCTAATAGGCATAGGTGGGGGAAGTGTAATTGACGCAACGAAAGCAATCTCAGTTGTTGCCGTTACAGGTAGAGATATATGGGATTACTGTGAAAAGCCACCAAAAGCAAAGGTACCGGAGAAAACACTTCCTATACTTGCAGTTATCACAGTTGCAGCTACTGGATCGGAAGCAGATTCTGGTGGTGTAATTACGAATACCAGAACAAGAAATAAAAGAGCAATCTTTGGAGAAGCACTTTTCCCAAAAATTTCGATTGTTGATCCATTACTAACCCTCACCGTTCCTAAAAAACAAACAATTGATGGAGTAATAGATATGATCACACACATTTTTGAAAGTTATCTATCTTCTCATGCTGATGCACCGGTAAGCGATAGAGTTTCTGAAGGTTTAATAAAGGAAGCAATGAAACAGGGTGAGATAGTGTTTGAAGATTTGAAAAATATTAAAGCAAGAGAATCTCTTTCCTGGATCTCAACGCTTGCGCTTTCAGGTTTCCCTTCTGCCGGCAGAAGAGGTCCGTTTCCAATGCACAGATTGGAGCACCCAATTTCTGGAGTTTACGGCATTGCACATGGAAGAGGGCTTGCTGCAATAATGCCAGCATTTTTGTATCATACAAAGGAAATGCATGCTGAGAGGTTAAGGGAATTCGGAAGAAATGTGCTATCAACTGATTCTCCTCAAAAGACAATTGAGCGAATTGTACACTGGATGAAAAAAGTAGATGCTTTTGTTTCATTGAAAGAACTTGGTGTGAAATTTGAAGATTTAGAAAAACTCACAGAGATGGCGATTGCAGATGATGGAGGCACAAATTCAATAAGAGCAAGGGAACCATTAAGCAGAGAAAAAATCCTGCAAATCTACAAAACCGCTTATAACTACAAGGATTTATTCAGGAAAGCATAAAAATGAATCGCAAAGAAAGAGTTGTTCTTCTTGGAACTTTTATAAACATATTCCTTGCAGTTTTTAAATTCAGTGCAGGAATTATTAGCGGGAGTATAGGACTTATTGCTGATGGTATTCATTCCTCCAGTGATATTGTTGCATCAATTGCTTTATTTCTTGGAGTTAAACTTTCAGCCCGCAAATCCAAACGTTTTCCATTTGGAATGTATAAACTTGAAAATCTTATCTCCCTATTCACCTCTTTTGCGATTTTCTTCGCAGGATATGAGATTCTTAAGGAAATACTTTTTACAAAAAGCCAGTATGAGTTAAAGCATGTATGGGTTGCAATAACTGTTGAGTGTTTTGCTGTACTAATAACATACCTGTTTTCGAAATATGAATTTAAAATAGGAACAGAAGAAGAGTCGCCCGGGTTAATAGCAGATTCGAGACATGTTCGTTCTGATATGCTTTCTTCTCTCATTATTATAGCGGGCCTCGTTGGAGCACTCTTTAATTTTTCATATCTCGATAAGATTGCTGCGTTAATTGTAGCTGTATTAATATTTAAAGCAGGTTATGAAGTTGCACTCGATGCCATAAGGGTTTTGCTGGACGCCTCAGTGGATTACAAAACACTTGATAAGATGAAACAAATTATTAGAGAATTTCCATTTGTTAAAGAAATAAAAGAAGTGAATGGCCGAAATTCTGGAAGTTATAAATTTCTTGAAGCAGTAATCACCTTAAAGATAAAAGACCTTGAAAAAGCACACAAAGTTATTTCTGAAATAGAAGATAGAATAAAAAAGGAAATACCTCATGTTGATTCTGTTATTATTCATTATGAACCTGCTGAAAAAACGGAGAATATAGTTGCAATCCCTGTTGACAATCCGGATAAAATTTCGGAAGAATTTGGTGAAGCACCCTACTTTATGCTTATACATTTTAAAAATGGGAAAATCATTAAAGAAGAAATAATTAAAAATCCAAACGTAAGCATTGAAAGAGGAAAAGGGATAAAAACAGCCGAATATCTTGCAAAACTTGGAGTTGATAAATTAATTTTAAAAAAAGAGATAAAATCACCTGGCCCCAAATATGTATTTGATGATTACGAAATAGAAACAGCACTTACGGAAAAAACAAATGTTAAAGATATCATTGAAGAAATCAAATAAAAATACACGGACTTCTTATTTTTCACTTACAGGGTTAATACTTGGGCACCTTACAGTGGATTGGTATTCAGGTGTTCTGAAACCTCTTCTTCCTCTTATAATGAAGACTTTTTCATTAACTGCCGGACAAACCGCTCTCATTCCATCGGTAATGGGTATTCTTACTGCATTTTTTCAACCCATTAGTGCTGATATAGGAGAAAAAATTGGTGAAAAATTTGTCGTAATTTTCAGCATCTTACTCTCTGCAGTTTTCATTCCTTTAATCGGAATCTCAAAATCGATTGTAATCTTTCTTCTATTTCTTTCGATAGGACTTATTGGTAACTCAATGTTTCATCCAAATGCTGCATCGCTTGTAGGAAAACTTGGATTTAAAAAAAGCCATACAGCAATGTCTCTTTTTTCTATAGGCGGTACAATTGGTTCCGGGCTTGCTCCAGTTATGATTATCGTTTTTGTAAACAAAATTGGTTTTACAAAAATGTCATTGCTTTCAATTGCTGGTATGCTCATAACTGGAGTTGTTGCAATTTTTATTTTTACATCACACAATAACAAACTTAGACAAACTGAAACTTCTCCTATCTTCAGGGATCTTTTGAGCAGAAAAGGTGTTTTCAGACTTTTGTTTGTTAATATTCTGAGAAGTCTTGCTATAATTGGGTTTTCAACTATCATTCCACTTTACATTTCAGAAATTGGATTTTCACCTATTTGGGGTAGTTATTTTCTCACCTCTTCAAGATTTTCAGGTGCAATAGGTACATATCTTGGAGCAGCGCTTTCCGATAAAATTGGACCTGGACGCGTAAACAAAATCTCTCTTTTAGCAGGCACTCTGTTTGGGTTTCTGTTTCTAATTACAAAGAATATCTACATAATGCTTGTTTTCTTCTTTTTTGCTTTTCTCTTCTGGTTCTTTACAATGGGTGCAAATGTCACATATATGCAATCCTTGATGCCAGAGAAAAAAGGACTCGCGTCAAGTCTTAGTATGGGAATATCATGGGGAGCAGCAAGTATCTTATTATCTGCAATGAGTTTGCTTATCGATCTTACTGGATTAAGAACAGTGTTTTTTGCAGTACTTCTCGCATCTCTTATAGCGTTCATTATTTCCTTAAAACTTTTTGATCCCATAGAACAGCATTAAAAGTCATAAAAAATGATGAGAAAAGCCCATAAATACTACTACAATTCCGTTTTTGGCTTTTAAATCAATTTTAAGCCTTTTATGTGTATAAATATACTTTCTTATGCCTAAATTTTACTGGAAAGTGCCTTAAAATGGCAAAAATGGAATAAAGTATTTATCCATCAGGTTTTCAAAGATGTTATTTTAATGATTTTGTTGATGTTTGTGATATTACTAAGCAATATGTCTCTATTGCTTAGTATAAAACCTCACACAAAACAAAGATAACTAAAGGGATATTTACAAAAATCACTCTCTTATATTATTTAATGTGTTTTATAATTTAACTATAGTTAATATAACTATGCTTTGTAATAGAAAGATTTTGAGGTAATATTTACTAAAAACATAGGAGGGAAAGATGCTGGTATATATTGCTGAACCGTTATTTACACCGGGCGATCGGAAATATGCTGAAGAAATTGATGAAATAGTAAGAAAGTTTGGGTTTGAAACATACTTGCCGCATAGAGATGCAGGAGTATTCATTAGAGGAAAAAGTTCATCTGAAACATTTTTTAAAAATGATCTTTCCTATCTTGAGAATTGTGCATTTGTCGTTGCGATACTCAACGGCACAGATGTTGACTCTGGAACTGCCTGGGAAATAGGATATGCATATGCAAAAGGAAAACCCATATACGGTATTATTGAAGATACAAGAAAGCCCAATGTCGATCTCTTAAATCCGATGTTAGTAAATTCAATTAAAAAGATTGCATTCAGCAGAGAGGAACTTGCTGAGGTAATAAAAAAAATTTCTGACTCTTAATTTCAATTTATTAACACCTTCACCTGGCTCTACAGTACGAAAGGTTTTTAAAAAGAATTAAGAAAAATAATCGCTAATATATATTTACCTTTCTTTTATTAAGATTGCTGAAAAAGTTGCAATAATAAATAGAAATGCAAGATATAAGAGAGGTATTTTATATCCTTTTGTCATTCTGTAAAGTATGTCTATTGCCGGGACAATGAGAACTGCAGCACCGTTTCCCAGAAGTTGTAGAAATGAAGCAGAAAATCCTGCAAGTTTTTCTCCGGACACCTCAGCAGACATAGCAAGCATAAGAGGAAATGTAGAGATTGCAAAAAATCCCATAACCCCAAGTATTACTGAGTCTACAAATACGCTTCCTTTAACTAATGCAAACAGTAAGAGAGAAAAGAATGCAATGAGAAGCCCGGCAATAAGAAAAGGCTTTCGTTTCCTTGATCTATCAGATAACTCAGGCAAAATTACACAGCCAATCATTCCGCTAAATATAAGAATTCCAGAAATGTTTCCCGCAATATTCATAGGAATGTGATGCATTACGTTGAGTATTTTTTCAAGCCATGTTGCAATTCCATTAAAAACACCTATCCCAACAAACGCTATTACGCCAAGAAGAATCAGATCTCTTGTTTTTACAACATATAGCATATCTGAAAGGTACGACCGTATAGACTCTGTTTTACGCACCACGCTTTGCAGATTAGAAGGTGTAAATAAGAAAAACAGTATAACACCCAAAACTCCGAGCAATCCATACAGCCAAAGCATTTGAACGTATCCAATTTTACTTACAAGCAAGGGAGTTACAGTTAAACCAACGATCATACCAATGAACAGTGAAAGTGAACCAAGTCCAACAACGAGTGTTTGCTCTTTTTCCGGAAAGTAATCTAACGATAACTTTGTAATGCTATTCAAAACAAACGGCTGTCCAAGTGAAATTCCAACCTGAGTAATGAGAAGCAACATATAAGAATAAGGCAAAAATAATCTCATCACGGAAAATATGGCAATTAATATTGCACCAATTCCAACGCTAAATTTATATCCCTTCCTATCCGTTAAGATCCCTGCAGGAACAGACAAAATTAGAAATGTCATTGGAAATACAAGTGTGAGAAAACCAATTTTTATTGCAGATGTGTGTAATAACTTTTCCATATACGTATCAATGGAGGCAAAGTTAAGCCAGAACAGTTGAGTTAATGCTGAAACAAACATATAGGCAAAGAGCGTAAGCCATTTTGACGGTGTGTATGATAGAGTTTTGTTCAAAGATTTACTATTCATTCTTAAACTTCTCCATTAATTTTTTTGCAGTAGGTGTTGCCGCAAGGCCACCTTCCGCTGTTTCTTTAAGTGTAGGTGACATTTTTTCTCCAATTCTTTTCATAGCAAGCACCACTTCATCAAACGGTATCACGGTACGTATTCCAGCAAGTGCCATCTCAGCAGAAGAAATTGAATTAAATGCGGCAGCCACATTTCTTTTTATACAGGGGATTTCAACATACCCGCCAATTGGATCACAAACAAGCCCTAAAAGATTTTTTAGTGAAAAAGCAGCGGCACTTTCCATTGCATCAAGATCCTCAGAAAATAGAGAAACAATTGCAGCCGCTGTCATTGCCGAAGCAGAACCAATTTCAGCCTGACATCCATGCCTTGCCCCGGAGAGGCTTGCAATGTTTCGTATCACATCACCAAATCCACCGGCAACAAAAAGAGCATCAACAATTTTTTTATCAGAAACATTTTTATGCTTTGCAACAGTAATTAGTGCCCCGGGTAAAACTCCACATGCACCAGCGGTAGGTGCCGCAACAATCCTTCCCATTGTTGCATTTGTTTCAGAAATCGCAAGTGTGTTATAAATGATCTCGGTGAATTCAGGACATATCAAAAAGTTTGTAGAATTATGAGAAAAGTTTTTCACTTTAAATGCACCGCCGTTTGTTAGCCCGGTTCGTGAAACATTTTTGCGTTTTGAACCTTCCTCTATATCATGTTTCATAACATCTAAAACTTTCATCATTTTTGCTTCTACTTCACTTATAGTAATCTCCTGATTTAATGCCTCGTATTCTTTTAAAAACTCTGCAAGCGGTTTTCCGCTCTTTAAAACTTTTTCTTTCAGTTCCGCAAAATTTTTAAATTTAATTTTCTTCATTCTGCCAACCTCTCTATGCTTATAACTTTTTTTATGTTTTTATTCTTGTAGAACTCTTCAATCCTGCTGTTTGGGAATTTTGCATCAAGTTTTATCACTGCAAGTGCTTCTCCAATAGATGAATCCCTTTCAACATCCATAAGAGCAATATTTATTCCTTCTTGTGTAATAACTGAAGTAATAAATGCCACCACTCCTACAGCATCGTAAGAATTAATGATTAGAGTATGGTGTTTACCTGACATTTTCACAGGATAGCCGTTGAGGTTTATTATTTCCACATCGCCTCCGCCTATAGAATTGCCTACAACGTAAAAAGCATTTCCATTTTTAAAGAAAGTGATTTTTGCACAGTTAGGGGGATAATCTTCATTTTCTTCTTTGTTCCAGACAAATTTGAATTGTAAATTCAACTTTTTAGCGTATTCGTAAGATTTCAAAATCCTCACATCGTCAGGCCGAAAACCCATAAGTCCACCGAGTAAAGCAATGTCAGTACCGTGGCCTTTTCCTGTATCTGCAAATGAATTGTAAAGGTCAATTACAACAAAATCGAATTCATCGCCATAGATTTTCCTTGCAAAGTATCCAATTCTTGCTGCACCTGCAGTGTGAGAACTTGAAGGACCAATCATCACAGGACCTATAACATCAAATATAGCCATTATTCTCTCCTCCGTTTGAAAAAGTCATATAAAATAATTATAGCACTTACCCCAAGCAAAATAAAACACACAACATTTGAAATAACAGGCTTTTGCGGGAACACTTTCTCAACAGGTTTTGTATTTCTAAAAACAGTTTTGTTGTAAGCAGCAAAACATCTTTTGTATGTATTATTTAAAGGATATATAAGTGAGGAAACATCTCCATTAATCACAAGATATGAGTCATCTGCTTGTGAAGGTAGAGCATATGGCTTTACTTCTTTAAGCATACCAGAACTTACCGGAAACCCTGAAAATGCAAATAAAAAATCACCAAAAACTCCATCTGGTGTATATATCGTTGATCCTTCGGGTAGTTTTTTCGTCAAAAGTTGTGCAAATTCTATATTGTTTTTCGAGAGTATCCTTGATCCGTTTATAAATATTCTCCCGGATTTTTTATCTACTATTGGCGGTTTTTTATTTATGCTCGGAAATCGGAAGACAAGCATCCTGTAATTAAATAATGAGACTAATTCAAAAGAGTGGTTCAAAGATACATTTAATATCCCTGTACCTATAGTAAACTTTGGAGTTATTAAAAGCACGATAAAAAAACTTGCCAATGCAAGTTTCCTGACAGAGTTATTCTTCAACAAATTAACAAAAGAATCTGCGAAAATACCTGATAGAAAAGCAAGTGGAATTACGGAATGCACTTCCCAAAACCTCACAGGGTAATTAATTGTGATGGGCAACAACGCAATAAGAAGAAGCAATGGGAAAAGATATTTCCCTTTTTTAAAAAGTGAAAAAATTGCGCCACCTAACCCCATAATCCATAACCATAAATTGCCAGAGACCTCTCTAAATACAAATCCAGAAATATCTGGATTGCGTGG